>Ga0138256_10000156_pt1 | contig 80523 bp, 65 predicted proteins | sample KNB2016incub_MG_FD_105486 | JGI IMG/M metagenome (GOLD analysis project Ga0138256, IMG submission 105486) | Active sludge microbial communities from wastewater in Klosterneuburg, Austria - KNB2014incub_MG | ecosystem: Engineered > WWTP > Activated sludge > Unclassified | place: Austria... | reverse complement strand
TACTTCAACTCATAGTCCCGGAGCTGTATTCCCTGTGGGAATAACAACAGTTACATATACAGCAACAGATGTAAATGGAAATACCCAAACCTGTTCATTCACCGTAACAGTTATTGATAATACCAAACCGGTGATCAGTAATTGTCCTTCAAATATTACTGTGAATACGGGATCGGGTAATACACTGTGTTCACAAACAGCAACATGGACAGCGCCAACTGCAACTGATAATTGTGGAATGGGAACATTTACTTCAACTCATAGTCCCGGAGCTGTATTCCCTGTGGGAATAACAACAGTTACATATTCAGCAACAGATGTAAATGGTAATACCCAAACCTGTTCATTTACTGTAACAGTAGTTGATGATGTCAAACCTGACTTTACATTCTGCCCTTCGCCCGTAATCAATACACCGACAAACATGCCGGGTTGTGTAGCATCAATTGTTACGACGAATCCGATTGTTTCTGATAATTGTTCAACTATAAGTTCGTTAACATGGGCATTAACCGGAGCAACAACAGGAGCATCAGCAACAACAGGTATTAATTACCTTGGCACATATGACTTTAATGTAGGCACAACAACAGTAACCTATACAGCAACCGATGCATCAGGTAATACCCGGACATGTGTATTTACAGTGTCGGTGGTAAATAATCTATCGGGTTCAATCAGCGGTACGGCAACTGTTGTTCAGAACGGAAGCATAACACCAAACATTACCTTTACCGGCAATGGCGGAGTAAAACCATATACATTTACTTATAATGTTAGTGTAGATGGAGGCCCTGCTGGTCCAAATCAGACTGTTTCAACCACCGGTTCAAACAGTGTTGTAACTGTGCCTCAGTCAAATGCAGTTTTGGGTACTTATAAATATACACTTGTAAGTGTTACCGATGCCAATGATTGTCCTGGTACTATACCGGCGCCTCCGTCTAATGCAGCAACAATTACGGTTGTTACTTCAATTACGGATCTGTCGCCTACGGCCTTTATGGATAATATTAATTTCACAGTGGGTTCAGTTGGCGTGAACCGTGATTTCATTATAGAAATTGATGAACTTGCAGGAGCAGCTTCTTCAGGTACAATAACCTTAAGGATAAGCAAGCCGTCAGCATTTAATATCAGCTTTAATCCTGTAAGCGGGAATTCGAATGTGTTTGGCGGTACGCCAAATACCAATTCGGACTTTAGCTTTGCTGATATGGGTGGTTTCTATCAACTAACCACTACAGTACCGGTTGGAGCTTATGGATATAAAATAGCAGGATTTATGATCAACAGAAAATCCGGAATAGCAGGCAATACGACACAAAACATAAGTATTCAGATTGTGCCGGGATCAGGAGGAGATAATACGAATGGTAACAATCTTAGTTCATTAAGGGTTACAGCAAACTAAATAATAATAACAAAGCGTATTTATTATTGTGATAAACCACGGCTGAAAAATGAAAACCAAAAATAAGTGTACGTTAACTATGAGTCAGCACATTTAAATCATTGTAAATTTTGGCACCAAGGCTTTGCTGAATTATTGCCCTGTTTTTTGCATCAGACAGCGTGGACAAATGCTGATGGTGATGAAGATCGGTTCCAACTAAATTTGCCAGATTATTTTCCAGGATAAACTTAGCTGCTTTTTTTGCACCATTACCATAATAGCCTGTCAGTGATAAAAGATTTACCTGTAACAGGAATCCCATTTCTGATAATTTCTGGTACTGGTCAAAATTATCATGATAATAAAAATATCTTTCCGGATGTGCCAATACCGGTTTATAACCTGCTTCAACAATATTTGCAATAATTGCCTCAAGGTTATCAGGAGGAGTAGAGTACGAAATCTCTGTCAGTAAAATATTTTTCTGCAGGGTAAGTAAAGGTGATTTGTTTTTCAATAATTCTAAAAAGTAATCATCCAGCATATATTCTGCTGCTGCCGAAATTTCCATTTCAATCTCTGCTTTAACACATGCGGCCTTTACTTTTTCCAGTGCATTGTTTATTGTTTCGGGTGTGTTTCTGTAAAGATCCCCTATGATGTGCGGTGTGGCAATTGATTTGCGTATGCCCAAATCATACAATCCCTTAATTAACCGTAAAGAAGTTTCAACATCAGGCGATCCATCATCAATACCCGGTAAAATATGTGAATGAATATCAAGTGAAAAAGGCAGTGTACTCAATACATCAGGTAAGGATTCTTTCTTTTTAAAAAAATTAAACATGATTGGAATCTGCGGGGTTAAAAAACAATAGCTATATATCTGTAACCAGACTGTCTTATATAAAACTAAATCTTTTTGCCATCAATCAGTTCAATATTGTTCCTGTCGAAATTGGCAGTTAACTGTAAACCCATGCTTTCTATTTTCACACTGGCCCGGTTTCCGGAAACTTCGAGCAGAATACCCTGGTAATTCATCAGCACACCATGCTTAATTTTAACTTTGGAATTAACAGGAGAACTGGCTTCAACAACTTCCACAGTACTAAATTCATTTAAAAATTTTTTTACCGTGTCAATTTCGGTTTCTTTAATCTTTGCTGGTTTGCCTAACCAGTGTACATAATTTACGATGCCGTGAATATTCATCAAATCCCATTTTTCTTTTTCATCTACCTGTACAAAAACATAGGATTTAAATAAAGGCTCCAATATAATTTTCTTCCGGTCGCTCCATTGCTTAACAACTTTATTTAATGGGCAGTAATATTCAATGCCTTTAGTTTCCAGCAGAGAGGCCACTTTTTTTTCCCATCGGGGTTTTGTGTAAACAGCATACCAATACCTGGTCTTTTCTTTCATTGGAGGTTATTTTTCAGAAAAAACATATTATTTATTAATGCAAATTACAGCTTTTAAAAGTATTGTAATTCCGGGCCGTGTTTTAACGGCCAACACCCGGTACTACGGGTAAGCTTTCATTTCCCGTTTCATTAACCGATTGCACGGCAAAAAAATAATTGTCTTTCGAAAATGGTAAGCGCATTTCAGTTTCGGCAGTAAATATTTTCCGTTGCCAGAAAGCGCTGGTAGTTTCACGAACCAAAACATAATACCCTTTTACTTTTCCTGTCTTTGGAGTTTTCCAATACAAGTAAGTTGCGTTACTTAATTTTTTTACATCCATTTTTACCGAGTCGGGCATGGATGGTGCTTTTGCAAGACTGGCAAGGTTTGCCAGATTGAGTGCTGTGTTCTTACGCAGGTATTCATAATCTATATATTCTTCAAGGTCGCCATACTGAATATTGTTTTCAACCCTTACATCCTGATGCTGGCGTGTGTAATTTTCATTCATTTCGGTAATACGTACAGCAGCAAATCCACGCTGTACATAAGGTGTATGATCACCACCACGCAGGAAACGATCGTTTCGGTAAATTAACACCACTTCAATATTATCTACATAACGCTCACCAATTTCTTTTACATAGCGTGCAAGCTGGCGAGATTTACCATCATTCTCCAAACCCAGGCTGCGGATGTTGTTTGCGGTCTTTTCAGTTTCGTATGCAGGTAACCCTTCACTAAATACTCTCACCTTTGTATTGTTGATGATATTGGTTTCATTACTGTTGTTGCTGCCCATGATATCATTGTTCAGCACTGCTTCAATATTGCGGTCTTCTTTTTTTGCTTTTTCACTCATAAAGGCGGAGCCAAGTAATCCCTGTTCCTCGCCGCTTACTGCAACAAAAATGATGGTAGCCGGAAAGCTTTGTTTACTCATTATTCTTGCACATTCAATAACAGCAGCCGTGCCGCTGCCGTCATCGTTGGCGCCGGGGGCATCGCCAATGCGTTCTGTAGGGCTGCTACGCATATTATCCAGATGGCCACTAATAATGAAGATGCGGTTATCATCGGGATCCGTTCCTTTTAAAGTGGCCACCACATTTCCTAATAATAAAACAACATCCACCCTTCTTCCGTCGGGTTGTAAGGTGGTGGTATCAATCATGGCCGATAACCTGCCGTTTGATTGTTTTGCAAACTCATTGAATTTTGCCAGCACCCAGTTACGGGCAGCGCCAATACCACGCTTTGGATCGGTTTGTGTACTTAAAGTATTCCTTGTACCAAAAGCCACCAAGGTTTTAATGTACGATTGTAAAGAGTCGGCCGATACTTCCTTCACCATTTTCTCAATCTGTGAATCACGCTGAATAATGGTTTGTGCAGAAATAAAATTAAAAGCAAACAGAAAAATTACAAGTAATCTCTTTTTCATAAAAAATTATTGAAATTAAAAATACAAAGAAAGGGGATGGGGTTGCTGATATTAATATTTTGTTTTTTTGCATTCGAAACAATCTCACCACAAATTCCAATCCACAGCAATGGCCTCATTCCTGGATGTTGGTTTCTGCATGCCGTTGGTCAGTTGTTCTACCCTGGCACCTACAATTTTTTTCAGCTCCGAAATTTTCATGGCAGGATATTTATCCATCGCTTCCATAACTGAATAGGTGAACACTCCGTTTTTAAGGATTCCTTTTTCCAGTGCAAACTCGGTGCCTGCTGCCGCAGATATGATAGTGGCTCCGGTACTCTTGCCGACATTTACAAAAAGATTCTGCATCAGTTCAAAACTGTTTTGCAGGCCAAGCTTTGCAGCTGTAGTATCCGTATTAGTAACAACCCCTCCTTTTGAAACCACATTATTGGAATCCAGTACAGCCTTGCTTAACTGCGTCATCCTGAATTCGTCCTTATCCACCTCGCCGCTATGGCAGGCATCAATAAGCATGAGTTTTTTTCGGGCCGGAATACTGTCTAATAAACTTTCCAGCTCATCATAAGACAGGCCGTTCGCTTCTGGTTTTGCAAAGTTTACAGTATAAGTGGAAAGGTAATAATCGTAATCTTTGCTCAACAAACCATGACCTGAATAGGAAATGATAACCTTGTCGTTAACTGTACTGTTCAACAGTTTTTGCTTGAGCGCCCTCACATTATTTACCGTAACATTTTCGTTAAAGAGCGTATCAATAATAATATCATGTCCAAATTTTGCTTTCAATTTTACGCAGAGGTCACGTATATCTTTTGTACTGTACTTCAGGTTATATAAAGAATCGCTGAACTTGTCAATGCCGATGCCGATAAAATATGTATTTTCTTTTTGAGGCAAAACCGGGTTATAATTTACCAGCATAGGCATGCGGTAACTTTCTGTTCCGTTTACATTGGTTACCGATGTTTCAATCCTGTTTTCTCCCTGCGACAGTACAACAGGCACCGTAATGTCAATGGTTTTTGTATTGCTGCTGCGTATTGATTTTCCTTTTAAACCAAACACAGGCACTTCGTTAATCCAAACATTTATGCGATCGAGATTGTAAGTGCTGTCGAGACCTGCGATGTGCAGCGAAAGATTTTCTGATGAAACTGATTTATTAACACCAGCCCGGTTAACAAAATCCGCTTCAGGTACAGCATAACCGCTACGAAAAGAAGAAGTATCAACCCCAAGTTTTTTAATACGCTTGTAATAAGCGTTGCGGTAGCTGTTTATTAAAACAGTATCGGCCCTGCCTATATCTTCAATTACCCTATCGGGGCGATTGTATTTTACATCTAATTGTTCAAAAGAAATTATTTTAAGGTTACTTGTAACGTAATGGAGTTGCCGTGCAGCGTTAGGCGTACTTTCATAAAAGCCAGATTCAAGCTGTACCATAAAGTCGGTACCATTCAGTATATAAAATGTAGCAACAAAACGTCTCTTTTTAAATTCATAAAGCCGCACCAGGTTATTCTTTGTGGTCATAATAAAATACCTGTTATCAGGACTGATTTGAATATGCCGGATTAATTCATCAATGCCAAAGTTGAGTTCTTGCTCTCCGGTTGCTAAAAACTGTACATTAATGATATTGACGCCCCAATATAGCTGGACGGTACTGTCCGGGCTAAAGATTGTTTCGTCTTTATGGCTCTCAGTTTCAGGCAATGAATCAGACGAATGCAAAGGCTCTGTTGAAAGCACTGCAGTTTCCCGGTTCCATATCCTGGTATTGTTTTGCGTTACTATCCTTATTGTTTTTCCATCTGCACTAAATCTTGCGGATTTTATTACCGGTATGTATCCTTTCAATTCTGAAACGGGTGTGCCTTTATCGGCATCCCAAATGAAGGAGTTATGATCGGCAGAGCCGGTAACCGCCAGCTTTCCATCTACACTGAAATTTACAGAGCTGATTGATGCTGTGTGTCCATTTAACGAAGCAATTATTTTGCCCGTTACTGCATTCCAGATGATTGCGTTACCATCATCAGCGCCGGTAATGATCTTTTTTCCATCGGCACTAAAACAAATATTGTTGATAATGGCCGTATGCCCTTTCAGTTCATAAATTATTTTTCCTGTTGCAGCATCCAGCATCTCCACCGTGTTTTTTTGGGTAATGCCCATGATCTTTTTTCCATCAGGCGTAAAGTAAACAGCACTGTCTCTTTTTAAAAGATTGGTTTTATAAAAAAGTAACGACTGGTTTCGGGCATCATAAACCCATAGCGTATCATAAACTGCTGATGCAAAAAGCGGGTCTTCGACCTGCCTGCCGGTAAATTCAAAGAATTTATTTCCATCGGGACTTAACTGGCCAAAGAAATTAAAATATGAAGACTGAAATTTTTCAATAAGGGCAATTTTTTTTCCGGTGGCTGCATCCAGTATCTCCAGTTTATCGCTAAGGATAAAAAGTTTCGAGCCATCTGCACTGAACTTTAATCCGGTACCAGATTCGGAAGATAACTTATATTCAAAAAGTTTCCTGCCTGTTTTTCCTTCCCACAGCATTACCTTTTTATCTTCGGCTGCGGTAGCTATTTTATTTCCATCAGCACTAAAAGCAGCCCGGTTAATTTTACCTTTATGGCCTTGTAACACAAGCAGCTTTTTTTTTGTAGCGGCATTATACAAGTGACCGTTATTATCAAAATCAAACAATAATACTTTTTTACCATCGGGGCTAAACTGATCCATGATGGTTCTGGGTTCCCCTTCTATATGGCTGTAGAGCCAGTCCCAGGTGGGGGTTCGGCTGTTTAGGTTCCATATTGATGTACTGCTGTTGTCGTAACCGGTTATAATTTTCTGGCCGTCGGCACTGAAATGTGCAAGGGTTACCAGGGCAATGGAAGCATCGCCGCCGGCAATAAAATCACGCAGGAGTTTTCCGGAAGCCACATCCCAGAGTTTTGCAGTACCATCTTCCGATAGGGTTATGACTTTTGCTCCGTCTTTGCTAAACTGAACTGAAATAACAGCGGCTGCATGGCCGGCTGGAGGTATCAATAGAGGGTCCTGTGCAGCGCAAAAACTGCAAAATAATATCTGCAAAGAAATAAAAACAGCAGCTGTTTTACCAGGCATGGTTATCAACTTTTGGATAAGTTAATGAAAACAGAGCTGTTTTCTTTATTATGCTGTGCAATTTTTAGTTTTTCTTTTTATTCTTCCGGAGAGCAAGAGCAAGATTTTAATTTATTAACTCCTGTACAACAATCTGCTATCGGCAAAAGAAACCGTCAGCGTTAAATAAAATATGTATCAGCGATCTGAAAATAAAATGTAAGCTATTAATTTACCGGGAGGTTGTTATAATAATTAATCAACCCGCTATAATCCGAATCAGTTTTACCGGTTAATCCTTTGCTGTTGATAAATTTTTCCAGGTCCTGTTTTTTATTATTCAGCATTCCGGGTAAGCTTTTGAATTTTTTTATTTGTGTAAGATCTGATCCTGTAAACAGGTAGTACCTTTCGCCGGTAACAATGGATTGCTCATAGGTAGCTGATCCGTATGGTTTGAGCTCGTTAATGATCTTTACAAAACGTTTATAAACGGTTGCTTTTCCGGTTGCCAGTACCTGGTACCAACCCAACTCAATTTTACCAGTACCGCTTATAAATGAAGAGTAAATAAAATTATATTTTTTACCTGTAACAGAATCAATAAGCGTAACGTTTCTTATAACTGAAGTTGCTGCCATTTCTTTACCTTCTGCATCCAGGTAAAGCAGTAAATTATCCATGAGATTAAGTTTTAGCCAAAGGTTTTCGTAGCCCCGGCCATTACTCAGGTCCAGACTTCCTTTCATCCAGACTTCACTAAAATAGGGAGTGCCCGACACAAGCTTTGCATATTTTACTGTAGATACAGGCTCACCGCCAACGGTATAAAACTGGGCAGGGGTAATGTTCCGGTTTTCCTTGCTCACATCAACAACTTTGGTTTGCTGGCACCATCCCGATGCCGGCAATAAAGATACTAGTGTGGCTAAAAACCATTTCATAGCTTATGGCTTTATTTAATCTTAAAACCTCACTAAATATACAAAAAGGAGCGTAATTAAAGTATACAGAAACAGGGTGAAAAATAATCCTTTCATAAGGATGGTAAGCGTTAATGCTTTACTGGTAAAGCTTTGCCTTCAATACCGGTCTTACACTATCTGCCACACTCTGAAAAAGATTTAATTGAACTCCATTCGAATTTGCATTACTCTCCAGATTGGCTACCGTGGTAAGGTAGTTTCTCCACAAAGTGGAACCACCGCCCGAATACAGCCGGTTATCATTTGGCATATCAACTGTAAGCACCACGGTTGAACTGTTTATCCTGGTTAAATCATTGGTTCCTTTTGGCATTATTAAAACCACTTTCCATATTTTGGCAGGAACAGTAACATTACTCCCGTTAATGGTATTATAAAATGTATTAGATGAATTGTATCCGCCCTGGCCGTAATTGCCCATTACTATATATGCTTCGTTATTGGTACCAACCAGGCTGTTACGTACAAAATCTTCCAAACCGGCCCATGGCCCGCTATTCATGGTTGAAGCCTGCGGAATCATATTTGTCATCAGAAAAGTAGATGAATTTGCGGCTATTGTTGTTGTTCTGTCGCCCGATGGGCAGTTATGTCCTCTGTCGAATCCACTCCCGCTGTAACTGTTATCCTGTACCTGGTACCAGCCAATTGGTATGTTTATATCTGCCCTGTAATCATCTTGTCTTGATGTAGAGCCTATGTCTTCACGTTGCAGGTGCCAGGCTACCCAAACCGGTGTACCTCTTGATTGACTATAAGCCAGTTTATAATAGTTATTATCTTTTAAATAATTTTCGGGGAAAGACCTGGAAGCCTGTGCATTGGTAGGATTGCCCAGGAAAATGGGATCATTTTCGCCTGGTATGCCTGGCACAGAAACCTCTGTTGTAAAACTGATGGTATTGCCATAAGCCGTACCATTGGCATTGGTAGCATAGGCTTTAATATAATAAATAGTATTAGGCGCCAGTCCGGTCAAATTGCTGGTAAAGATTCCGGCTCCTGCTCCATCCACAGTTGTGGTGGGAGCCGAGGTGCCGGTACTTAAAATTACACCCCTGGCTGTTACAGCTGAGCCGGCATCGCTGCTGATATTACCCCCGGCAATAGCTGTAGTGGATGCTGCTCCGGTAACTACAGTTGTGCTGATGATTGGTACTTGTGCAGACCTGAAATCATCTGTATTTTTTTTACAGGAAAACAACAATGTGCAAATAACTAAAATAGAAAACCGGGAAAATAACTTCATGCTTGTTTTTTTATAAGAGCCCCAAAAGTACTTAGATAAAACTAATTACAGCTTTACTTTAATATAAAATCTCATATCAGGTTAGGTTTGTGAACCGGAATAGTGAAAATTACCTGCATTGGTTTGTGGCTTACTAATTGAATTAAAGAAAACAAAAATGGTTCCTGATCGAGGAACCATAGATAGAAAAAATATATTTATCAGGTTAATCCACCTTTCGTCCACCCATCACTCTTTTATTAACCTGGTAATTATCCTTTGATGATTTCTCAATCATCAGTTTAGGACGCTCGCCACTGAAACGCATATAATATACCTCGCCATCATAAACAATTTTTCCGCTCTGCGAAATTTCAGGATTGTAGGTATTATAACTTCTTGTCCATTCGTCGGCAAATAGACTGTAAACGGCATTGGTACCGGATTTGTCCGGTACGCCAAATCTTATATTTTTATTTTCACCGTTTTCAAAAGATATCTCCAGTGTATTATTAAGCGTACGTGTGCAAACACCAAATGTGCCGGCCTTCAGAATGATGATATTAACGTATTTACCATTCTCGAATACCACTTTGCCCGAGCTTACTTTAGCATCTCTTGCTGCCAGTTCTCTCCTGAGTTCTACATCTTTATCAATATAAAACTGGAGTTTTTCAATGGGGATGGTTTTTTCTTCCACCCATTTACGTGTATCAACCGTAAAATAAGATTTTTGAGAAGTACTGCAGGAAGAAAGTGCAAGCACGGTAATGACTAACAGGGTATTGATAAATTTCATTGTAGTTCGGTTTAAGGATGTAAATGTAGCGAACCTGGGCAGGTACAAAAGTTAATGGTATTTTAAAGTCTGTATCAATCCGGTTTCATTTCATGTTTAAAGCGAACAAACTGTTAATGCTTCCCTAAATAGAGACATTCTGCGGCATGCAGCCATTACTGTTTTAAACAAAGAGTTTTATGAATCGTCCAACCTGTATTAAATCACTTTTAAAAATTACAATTATGAAAAAATTTATTACACTTATATTGTTTGCAGCTGCAACCATCAGCCAGGCTTCTGCACAATCTAAAAATCATAAAGACAATGGTTATAACAACCAGGACCGTTACCAGGTAAATCAACAAAATGATAACTGGAGAAATAACGATCGTAATCAGTCAAAAGATTATGGATACAATGGCAACAAAGGGCGTAACGACGACTATAAGCGTCAGGCAGAGTATGACCGTATGAACCGGGAATACGACAGCAGGATTGATGGATTTAGAAATGATCGAAGGCTCAACAGGTATGAAAGAGACAGGAGAATACAACAAGCCGAACAGGAAAGACAACAAAAAGTAAAAGCTTTTGGCACCGGCGTGGTTGTAGGCGGGCTTGCTGCAATCCTGTTGGGGGTATTAATAGCAGGCGGGAAATAAAAAACAAACAATCTGAAAATAAAGGCCGTTCTTAACGGCCTTTATTTTTGTTTTCACAAACAGAAATTTTTTTGTATCAGTATTTCATTTCTCTGGTGGTTGTGTTATAAACAAGATGACTCCGTTATTTGGTGGTGAATACCTACAGGACAAAGGACTGTTAAAAAATGACTTTACAATTAAATAATAGTAAGAATAAACCAAATTTCTTAAATTGAATGTGCATTGAAAATGTTTAAACATAAATTCAGTTAATCTTTAAAATAATAAAAATGACAACACAAGAAGTAGCCAATCAATTTTACGAGTACATGGAGAAAGGTGCATTTGAAAAAATTTATACAGAGCTATACAGCAGCGATGCAACCAGCGAAGAATCACCAGGCTCCGACTGGGGAATGGCAAAAGGCATGGCCGAGATTGCCGAGAAGGGAAAAAAATGGAATGATACCATTGAGGAAATGCACGGCGGAACCACAGGCAAACCTTTAGTAGCTGGCAATTATTTTACCTGTTATATGACTATGGATTTTACGCCAAAAGGTGGTCCCAGAACCAATATGGAAGAAATTGGATTTTATGAAGTGAAGGATGGGAAGATTATTTCGGAGAAGTTTTTTTATTGAGTAATTGTAACGTAGCTAACCAGGCGGTTAAATAACTAAAGCTCACGGGTTATGATAAGAATATTGCTTTGCTTTTTATCTGTTATCAGTTTTAATATTGCAGTCGCCCAGATAACCATGGCCGAAAAAGCCGACTGGATACCCATTGGCAAACTAAAAACACTGGGCAGTACAAAAGCTTCGCTGGAATACATGTTATCGGGTCGTGATACGGTCTATTTCCTGTTCATGAAAGATTTTACCAAACGGGGAGAAAAAGCAGAATCACATTTCTTCAGCATAAAATTCAATGGGGTTGATAATACATTTGGAAAATTCTACGAACTGCTAAAATCATTTTTTCTGGACGAAAATCGCAAAAACAAAAAATATACACAAACATTCAGGCTGGGCGACCAGATGGTTAACCTGCAGCATCAACTGCTGGTTACCGGCAAAGGGATAATGCTTACCACTAAAGAAGGTTATATCAATTTATCCGAAGGCGAAATTGAAAAGCTTTTTGGGAAGAAGTGATTTTTATTACATCAGGTCTGTGCCAGCCGGCAAAACGCAAAGCGTCATTTGGTACATACCTCAGTGGCCTGACGGGCTATAAGCATCCACCCATCCTTGCTTTTTTTCCAGATATTGCTGTACCGGCGTACAATGGTTTGGCCACCATTCCGGTTTCCAACTACAGCTACCACGGTTTCATGCCCCATGGTAATTACTATGTCGCCACTAATAAGTATATCTTCCATTTCGCTTTTGTACGATGTATAACTTATTTGTCCGTTCATCACCATATCTATCTGTATACCTTTTACTACCCTGTTAACAGGAGCGTTTACCATAAATGTGGGCGACCATAATTTGCGTAAAGTAGCTGAATCTTTTTGGAGTAAGGCCTGCCTGCTTTGCTCTTCCAGTTTAATTATTTCCGCTTTTATTTTTTCGTCCTGTGCACGGGAGTACAGAAATGTAAACAGGAGAATTGATGCAGTGATTATTTTTTTCATTTTGATTTGATGAAGGAGTTAAAAAATGTTGTGTTGCTTTTTGTCCGTTTGCCCAAACCAACCTGCCGGTATTTTTTGTAAATCCCATTGGGCCAAAGCTGCCGTGTTCGGCAACAAGATGTCTATTGTTATTTCTTTACCAGCATTGCTACCAACATTTTGTTTTCATCTACTTTTTTTGTTTTGTTATAGGTTATTACAGACTGGTCCAGCACTTTTTTAAGGTTCATCTTAACCTTTCTTTTTTTCAGGTTTATAACAACACCATCTACTTTTTCTTTGTACACCAGCTCATTATCGGTATTGTAAAAATAGATTGTGTTAAGTTTTGGTGTGTGGGTATTTGTTTCAATAACCCAGTAACCATAGTCCGAAACCCATTTGGGTATCCGGTGAGCAGTTGATTCTGTTTGTGCAAAAACAGTAACAGCAGCCAGTGACAGTATTAATGTAAGTCCTGTGGCAAATAAAATCTTTTTCATAATTGTAAAATTTATTAGTTTAAAATATTTGTTTTCTGATGTAAAACTAATATCACAGATGTGCGATATTTTATAATGTAGATGGGGTGCCGGAATAGCTAAACAGATTGCAATAAACAGGCGATAAACTGAATTGTAAGTTGCTTAATGCAGTTCAGCTACAGAATCCTGCAGTTTGTCTACAAATGGCCGGTAAACATTGCATTGGTTGTTCATTTGTGTAATTTTAAACAACAGATTTTACCATGAAAGCATTATTGAACAATCGGGTTTTACAACATATTACCTTTTGGTGTTTTTATGCCCTGGTATATACCGGCAACTATGCACAAAACGGAAAATATGCTGATGAACTTGTCTTCACACTTATGCGGATGCCTCTTCACATGGCATTTACCTATACACAATTGTATTTTCTTATTCCTGTTTTCCTTTTAAGAAAGAAAATTATTCAATACATTTTTTTTACCCTGATATTGACAAAGATCATCAGCGGTATCAGTTTTAATGTATACGTGGCATTTATATATCCGCTACAATACAATTTACCGGCGTATAAAGTGGACTGGTCTTATTTGTGGAAGATTACACCTGCAGGAATAAAGCCGGTTTTTTCTTCATTTATGATCTGTGGTATTGCAGTTGCTATTAAATTACTTAAGAAATGGTATTATGAAAGTGACCGTAGCCAGAAAATTGAAAAAGAAAAATTAACAATGGAACTGCAGATGCTGAAGGCCCAGGTGCATCCTCATTTTTTATTCAATACACTCAACAACCTGTATTCACTTACCTTAACACATTCCGATAAGGCGCCGCTTGTGGTTACTCATTTATCAGAATTGTTGCGGTATATGTTATATGAATGCAACGAAAAAGAAGTGCCGCTTGAAAAAGAGATTGAAGCCCTGAAGAAATATGTTGAACTGGAAAAACTGCGTTATGGCAACCGCATAGATGTTTCTTTTGTGAGCAGTGGTAACATAAAAGAAAACCTTATTGCTCCGCTTTTATTGATACCGTTTGTTGAAAACAGTTTCAAGTATGGCACAAGCGAACAACTGGACCAGTGCTGGGTTAACCTGCACTTTCATGCCGATGGAAATAATTTTACTTTTAACCTGAACAACAGTATCAGCAATGATAAAACAAAAACAGTTTCGGGTGGAATAGGGCTGCAGAATATTAAAAAAAGACTGGAGCTGATCTATCCCGGCAAATATGAACTTACGGTTAATGAAGAAGCCGGGATGTTTATAGTAAAACTGCAACTGCAATTAAATCCTGCTGAAAAAATTCAAACAGTAACTGTTAACGGTGAATCTTTTGTAAACCCAATACCTGCCGCTGTATGAAGATGAATTGCCTGATAGTGGATGATGAACCGCTTGCCGTAAAGGTGCTGGAAACCCATATCGAAAATATCCCTTCGCTTAAAATTATTGGCAATTGCCTCAATGCTTTTACAGCCATGGAACTGCTTACAAAAAATAATATTGACCTCATGTTCCTGGATATACATATGCCCAAACTGATGGGGCATGAGTTTTTACGTACGCTCCGCAACCCACCCAAAGTTATTTTTACCACCGCTTATAAAGAGTATGCACTGGATGCTTTTGAACTGGATGCTGTTGATTACCTGCTTAAGCCCATCACACTTGAACGTTTAATGAAAGCCGTAAACAAAATCAGTAATGTGCAGGCTGTTGATATAAAGGAAGAACAGCAGGTAGTGGATAACCAGGGCTTTGTTTATTTCCGGGCCGACAGGAAGATGATTAAGGTAGGTTATCATGATATTGTTTATGTGGAAAGCATGAAGGATTATATAAAGATCGTAAGGATGAATGATAAACCCTTGCTGGTAAAGCAATCCATTTCATCTCTGGAAGATGTGCTGCCTGCAAATTTATTCCTGCGTATTCACAGGTCGTATATTGTTGCCATAAATAAGATAGCTGCTTTTACCAACCACGATGTTGAAATTGGCGGCAAGGAACTTCCTATTGGCCGCCTGTATGCCCAGCAGGTAAATAAGATGGCGAAAAACTGAGTTGTGGTTGATGGCTTACTTCAATAAAAGCTCAAAAAAGCTATATTGCACATGAGTGGTTATCTATTTCTTTTTACTAAAAAGAAATGATAACTAAGTACCCTAATCACTAAAGCTTAATAGAAATCCTTCGGCTAAGTACCCAAAAAAATTTACTTTTGCCCCTCAAACATTTATTATGAACAAAGGACCCGTTTCAAATTTTATAGAGCAGCATTACCGCCATTTTAATGCAGCCGCTTTAATGGATGCAGCAAAAGGATATGTTACCCATTTAGATGAGGGCGGCAAAATGATGATAACCTTGGCAGGTGCCATGAGCACTGCCGAGTTGGGTTTAAGTTTAGCAGAAATGATCAGGCAGGATAAAGTGTCCATCATTAGTTGCACCGGCGCCAACCTGGAAGAAGACATTATGAACCTAGTGGCACATAGTCATTATAAAAGAGTACCTAACTACAGGGATTTATCGCCGCAGGAAGAATGGGATTTATTAGAGAACCATTATAACCGCGTTACTGATACCTGTATTCCTGAAGAAGAAGCATTCAGAAGATTGCAGCAGCATATTCATAAAATATGGAAGGATGCTGATGATAAAGGCGAACGTTATTTTCCGCATGAGTATATGTACAAAATGTTGCTGAGTGGAGTGCTGGAACAATACTACGAGATTGACCCGAAGAACAGCTGGATGCTTGCGGCGGCAAAAAAAGGTATTCCCATTGTTTGCCCTGGTTGGGAAGACAGTACCATGGGAAATATTTTTGCATCGTACATTATTAAAAACGAAATGAAAGCAACCACCATGAAGAGTGGTATTGAATACATGGTTTGGCTGGCGGACTGGTACCGGAATAATTCTTCGGGTAAGGGCGTTGGTTTTTTCCAGATTGGTGGTGGTATTGCCGGCGATTTCCCTATTTGTGTTGTACCGATGATGTACCAGGATCTGGAATGGCATGATGTGCCGTTCTGGAGTTATTTCTGCCAGATAAGTGATTCAACAACTTCGTATGGTTCATACTCAGGCGCTGTGCCCAATGAAAAAATTACCTGGGGTAAATTAGATATTAATACGCCTAAGTTTATTGTGGAGAGTGATGCTACAATCGTAGCGCCTTTAATTTTTGCCTGGGTGCTGGGTTGGTAGGTGGTTTCACGCTGTGGGCGCTGAAAAGCAGAGGGCGCAGAGTTTTAACTCTGCGCCCTCTGCAACTCCGCAATCTCTGCGTGAAACTCTCTTTATCTTGTCCCCATATTCAACGGCGTATCTCTTTTCAGCATCTCATTCCTGTTTGCCATTTCCCAGGCAGTATGAAAAATCATACGGGTTCTTTTTTCGTATAGGTCCCAGTTAATTTTTTCAATAGTATCGGTTGGTTTGTGATAATCTGATTTCAGCATACCATCATAGAAAAATAAAATAGGCACTCCCTTGCGTGCAAAATTGTAATGATCGCTGCGGAAATAAATACGGTTCTTATCGTTGGGATCATCAAATTTATAATCCAGAACAAGTTTTGTGTATTTGTTATTGGCGCCTTCATTAATTACGGGCAGGTCGCTGCTGAGTTTATCATGCCCTATCACGTAAACATAATTAAGTGTATCGGCTGTTGTACGTTCTGTATCTACACGACCAACCATATCAATATTCAGGTCAACAGTTGTTTTTTCTAAAGAATAAAAAGGGTTATCGCTGTAATACTGGCTACCCCATAATCCTTTTTCCTCGCCACTTACTGTCATAAATACCATAGTACGTCTTGGCCTGTGACCTTCGACTGCCGCTTTGGCAAAAGCCTCTGCCATTACAATAACAGAGCAGGTTCCGCTTCCGTCATCATCGGCTCCATTATATATTTGCCCGTTACGCATGCCTAAATGATCGTAGTGACCGGTAACAAAAACGTACTCATCTTTTTTGTCGGTACCTTCTACAATGCCAACTACGTTACTTGCATTAATAACTGTACGGTGTTTATCAAATTCAAATTCTGTTTTCGATTTTTTTTCCATGGCCCAGGCTTTGTTTATCATGCCGTTGGCCTTAACTGTAGTCAGCAGGGTATCAAAATTATTTCCGATTATGTTTTTCGCAAAAGCATGCGAAAGTTGGGCAAAGCCTGTCGTTTTTCCTTTGGTTTTTTCAGCAGGAAAATATACGCCTGTCTTCTTTCCGTTTTCAACTGCACGCTCGTTAAAGCTTTCCTGCCTGGGATTAATTACCAAAACACCTGCGGCTCCCTTTGCAGCAGCAGCAGATAGCTTTTTAGATATGCCGGGGAAAGTCCATTCGCTGAATCGGCTACTGCCGCTCAAAAAATAATTACCATCTTTTTTTGGCTCTCCTAAAAAAATGATGACAACCTTTCCTTTTACATCAAGCCCGGAATAGTCGCTGTATTTTTCATCGTCAATACCATAACCGGCAAAAACTATACTCTTGCCTTTAAATTTTCCGCTTTCATTATTATTTAGCGGAATGATAAAATCAGTTCCGTAAACAGCATCCTTGCCGTCTATTTCTAGCTCTCCTTTTTTCAAACTGTCCTGGTAAAGCGGATAAAATTGCTGATAACCTTTTAATGACGCAACAGATTTTAAGCCCATGACTTTAAACTGGCTTTCGATATAAGCAGCGGCTTTACGCTGGCCCTCTGTACCGGTTTCACGGCCTTCCATTTCGTCGCTGGCAATAATGCTCAGGTGTTTGTTGAGATTACTGACTGTGATATGACCGGCATATTTTTCCTGTACATCGGTTTGAGCATACGAAATGCTTATGGCTGCAATAAAGCAGATAATTGAAACAAGTTTTTTCATTTTTAAATTTTAATGAACGGCAAAGTAGGTATTAAAGCTTAGATGCTTTTTGTGTTTTTTATGAACGGTGGAGTCACAGGGAATTGATAGTTCGATAGTTTTTTAACAGGCAATCTTCTCTACCCTGTTCTGATGGCGACCTCCTTCGTAGGCAGTATTCATAAAAACGTCGAGCATTTTTTCGGCATCGCCATCACGAACAAAACGTGCAGGTATACAAATGATATTTGCGTTATTATGTTTACGGGCAAGTTCGGCCAGCTCTTCGCCCCAACAAATGGCAGCTCTTATACCGGTGTGTTTATTCGCCGTCATAGCAACACCATTGGCACTGCCACATAATAAAATGCCAAAAGCTGCTTCGCCTTTTTCAACAGCCGATGCAACCGGATGTGCAAAATCGGGATAATCAACAGAGTCTTTATTGTATGTACCGAAATCATTAAAGGCCAAACCTTCTCCTTCCAGCACAGAGATCAGGTCTTCTTTGCAATCAAATCCTGCATGATCGCATCCAATGGCAATGGGTAATTTTAAATTGAAAGGAGACATAATGCAAAAGTTAAAAGTTAAAGGTTGAATGTTAATCCGTATTTCAAAGTTACTTAAAACCTTTTAACCACTAACCATTAACCATTAACTCCACTCTTTTTCTTCTTTGGCTTTTTTTCTGTCAACTCTTGCTACAAGCTGAATGCTTATCCAATACAGGAATAGCAGCGGCAGGGCTACTATTATCTGACTCGATATATCGGGTGATGGTGTAATGATGGCTGCTACCAATAAGATGAGTACGAATGCATATTTGGAGTACTTTTTTAAAAATTTTGCAGTTATCAGTCCTATCTTGGCCATTACATAAGCTAAGATGGGTAATTCAAAGGCTATTCCACAGCCAAGAATTAAATTAGACAGGCTGTCGATATAGTCATTGATTGTAGGTTTGTATTGAATGGCGCCTGATGTACCTAAAGTAAAAGAAGCTAAAAAATTGAACGTAAAAGGTGCCAGCAAATAATATCCGAAAGCAGCACCAAGGAAAAAGCAAAGCGATACCCAGAAAATACTTCCTCTTGCATATTTTTTTTCCTTAAGTGAAAGTGCCGGTTTTACAAAACGCCATAGCTCCCAAAAAATATAGGGGAATGATACTATTACAGCACCGATCATGGCAATGCTTAATGCCGATGTGAAAGTGCCGTTTACCTGTGTAACTAAGAATTCAATTTTTACCGGTGGCATACATAAACTGTCGCCGATACCCAGCCAGTGACTAAACCTGCACAGCGTATCATAGGTAACAAAATCTTCGCTTGATGGAGCAAGGATAATATTGTCATAAACCCAGTCTCTGAAAACAAAAATAGCTATTGCAGCAGCCAGCCAGACTATTACAGACCGCATGATATGCCAGCGCAGTGCTTCAAGATGCCCCATAAAAGACATTTCTTCAGGTTCCGGATTTTTGGAACTCTTGAGGCGCTTAAAAAATTTTTTTCTATCGGATGCTTCTGTAGACAATAATATATGATTTGCCCTTCCTGGTAGAATCCTTCAGGATGGGATTGCAAAGGTAAAGTACTAAAGCTTTAATTAAGCAGCTTCAATATATTAAATGGAAATTTACGGTAGTGTATAAAAAAGAGAAGCCCCGGTAGAAACCGGGGCCGTTACCAAAACTAACTGCTTATGAGAAAATTTATAATATCGTTGTTTAATAATTGTTGTCTTCTTATACTAATTACGCAAAACGGGTGCCAAAAGTTTTCTTTTTATTGTTAAGCTTTTCTTAATACCCCGGTACGTCTTCCGAAGCCTCTGATTACATTAACGAAAAAAAGAACTTATTATTTTTAAAATTTCTTATTTATTCCTTTTCAGGTATTAAATCGTTTAAAAACAACTGAAATTTAGACAGGAATAGAGGGTTATGGTTTAAAGGAAATAAAAAAACACGCTGAATTTCAGCGTGTTTTAACAATTAGATGCACCCGGCTTATTTTATAAATCCTTTAATAAGGTCCATAAGTCCGCCGCCACCGTTTTTTGCCTGTTGATTTTGTGCACCGCCTGCCAATTTGGAAACAATATCCATCAGGCCACCGCCGCCACCGCCATTTTGCTGGCCACCTCCGGTAAACTGGCCAATCAGATCCTGGAAGTTAAACCCGCTGTTAGCACCGGCTTGTTGTTCCTGAACTACCTGGGCAGTTTGTCCACCGGTAATTGAATTCAAAAGATTTTCCAATGAAAAACCATTGTTTGCAGGTTCGTTTGATTTGCTAATCAAATTGCTGATTACATTGGGGATTAAATTACCGGCAACACTATTGGCCTGTGCACCACCAATTTTGTATTTACTCATAAGTTTACCGGCAAAATGCCCTATCATCATATTTACAATCGGATTACTTAACAGGCCATTGCTGCTACTATTATTGCTGCCATTATTTTGTTGATCTTTATTGTTGAATAAAGCAATAATGTTTTGTAACCCACCGCCGGCTACCATGTTGCGTAAGCCACCGGCCACTGTATTGGTAGCTTCGGCCATTACATCATTATTATACTCGTTTGGCACATCGGGATTGTTTACCACGGTTTCTCCTGATGCTTCTTTTACCAGGTTGAATAATTGTTCTAACATAAAATTTGATTTAAGTGTAAATAAAAACTCCTGTATTTTTAATACGGAAGTTTAATATAGTATTTTTATTTCAGGTATGGGAAAGGAAATAATAAATTAATTCTGTCCGGTCAGCTTTTCTGCATTTTCAGCAAACTGTAAAGCCTCGAGAAATTCCTGGATATCGCCGTTTAAAATGGTATCTAAATTATACACCGTTAAACCAATCCGGTGGTCGGTAACACGGCCCTGTGGAAAATTATAGGTTCTGATCTTGGCACTTCTGTCCCCGGTACTTACAAGGCTTTTGCGTAAATGCGAAATAGCCTCTTCAGCTTTTCTCACTTCTTCATCATACAACTTTGTACGCAACATTTCCATGGCCTTTAATTTATTCCCCAGCTGCGACCGGTCTGTCTGGCACATTACAACAATGCCTGTTGGTTTATGCGTTAAAAAAACCTTGGTCTCCACTTTGTTTACATTCTGTCCGCCGGCACCACCGCTTCGGGCTGTTTCCATTTTTACATCACTTTCTTTCAGTTCAAAATCCACTTCTTCTGCCTCGGGCATTACAGCCACAGTTACTGCACTTGTATGCACACGGCCCTGGCTTTCTGTATCAGGCACACGTTGCACCCGGTGTACGCCGCTTTCAAATTTCATGGTGCCATAAACATCATCGCCAATAATTTCTACCTGTACCTCTTTATAACCACCAACAGTTCCTTCGCTTTCACTGAGGATAATGGTTTTCCAGCCTTTTTTTTCACAATACTTCAAATACATCCGCAACAAGTCACCTGCAAAAAGCGAAGCTTCATCACCACCGGTACCGGCACGTATTTCCAGTATAGCATTCTTTTCATCATAAGGATCTTTTGGAATAAGCATGTTGCGGAGCGTTTTTTCCAATGTTTCTTTTTTTTCTTCAAGCACGGGAAGTTCCAGCTTGGCAAGATTCCGCATTTCTTCGTCATCGCCACCTAAAACTTCTTTATTAAACTCAATGTCTTCAAGCAGCTTTACATATTCATTCCGTACGGTCACAATCTTTTCCAAGCTGCGGTATTCCTTACTGATGGCAGCAAATTTTTTATTGTCGCTTACTATCTCCGGATTGGTAAGTGCAACCCCCAGGTTGTCGAATCTTCCTTTTATAGCATCCAGTTTATCTAACATAATGTATTTTTAATTTCAGTGCATCATATTGATGCCGCCTTTATTTTTTAACAGGCGGCAAATTTACAATATATCAACCAATCATTTTGTATAGAAAATTTTCGGCAGACTATATATTTAACGGGTACGAATTCCTGCAACATCATGTTTTAATAACTGATGCCAACGGAGTAATAACAGAGCTTATACCGGAACAGGAAGCTGGTGAAGGAGTTGAAAGATTAAACGGGATTCTTTGTCCTGGGTTTATAAATGCACATTGCCACCTGGAACTATCCCATATGAAGGGCCAGATAACTAAACATACCGGCCTGGTTGATTTTGTTTTGAAAGTTGTAAATAAACGTCATTTTGATGAAGCCGAAATACTGAATGCTATTGAGAAAGCTGAGGATGAAATGCTGCAAAACGGGATTATTGCCGTTGGAGATATTTGTAACAACACACTTACTATTCCACAAAAAACAATGGGCAGACTCAGTTATCATAATTTTATTGAGGCTAGTGGGTTTCCTCCATCGGTTGCTGAGCAAAGATTTAACAGGGCAGTGGATTTTTATAGCAGCTATGCAGAAAATTTTCCAACCAGTTCAATTGTACCACATGCTCCATACTCTGTATCGCCTGACATGTTTGCATTGATCAATGATTTTCCGGCCAATGGTTTAATAACCATACACAACCAGGAAGTTGCTGCAGAAAATGAATTGTTTGAAACTGCAACAGGTGATTTTTTGCAGATGTACGAAAAGATGGGAATTGATATTTCATTTTATAAACCATCGAAGAAAACAAGTTTGCAAACATGGTTGCCCTTTTTTGCAAAAGGGAAAACAATTATTTCGGTACATAATGTTTGCACATCTGCAGCAGATATTGAGTTTGAAAAACGAATATCAAAAGACAAACATCATAAATTTTTCTATTGCCTTTGTCCCAATGCTAACCTGTATATAAGTAATGCTTTGCCTGATGTAAAAATGTTGATGGAGCATGATTGTAATATTGTTATAGGTACAGATAGTCTTGCATCGAATGATCAGCTCAGCATGCTGGAAGAAATAAAAATATTGCAAAATAATTTTCCGGATATCAATTTGGCAATGTTGCTGCAATGTGCCACCAGCAATGGAGCCAGGGCATTGCAGATGGATAATGTTTTTGGCGATTTTGCAACAGGAAAGAAACCGGGTGTTGTTTTGATTGAAGGAACTGAGGGTTTAAAGCTTACAAAAAAATCTTCTTCAAAAAGAATCTTGTAATCAGCAGGCCTGCTGGTTATAAAACTTCATGTAATACCATCAGAGTTTTCATTTGCCCAAAATCGGGTATGTGCAATGCGTAATATTCAAGATATCTCAGCAATAATATTCTTCTCAAATCCCTGTTTAATTTAAATTCTTCCAGTTCTTCAGGGTGCATCACTTTCAGCAGTTGTGCTGTTAACTCCGCATATTTCCCGTCAATAAAATTAGGGTGTGTGGGCTGATTGACTGTAAAACTTCCCTCCTGTAAATCCAACACGTTGTTATCACTGCTGAAGTTGTCTGTCATCCTGAAACCAAAAAAATGGGTGAGATGCAGGCTGAAGAACAATGCAAAATTTGCTGAAACAATTTTGTCAGCTTTATCTACCTGTAAAAAAGATTCTTCACAAAAATTATATAGATCAGGATTTGGCTCAGGTTGTTTTAAACATTTTTGTATCAGCTCAGCCATAAAAGAAGCAATACTGTTTTTTACTACATCACTTAAAAGGGTATCATATAAAACAGCCCAGGAAAATTCCTTAATGCGCTGCATGCTTTTATTTTCGCTGTGGTAAACGACTAAATCTAAAATTGCTGTAGGCTGAAAATGATTTGCCTTAGATGATGATTTTTTAGAGGTACGGACTCCGTTTACCATATACGTTTGTATACCGAATAGCTCGGTAAATATGGTAACCACCAGGCTGGTCTCTCCATATTTAATGCTTCGTAATACTATTCCTTTGGTTTTGTGTGTCATGCTTTGTGGTCTTTGAGACTTGGTGGAAACCCTTCTTCAAAAATAACAAACATTGCATGCCTAAATCATTCTATTAGTTTCAAATTGTTTTTCTTTGCAACTTCACAGTCAAAATAATTAACTATGTGGCAACAGTTGGGAAAATTTGTGCTTAAGTTCAGGGGACCATTGCTTATACTTTTACTGGCGGTTACTGTGGTTATGGGTTTTTATGCCAGTAAAGTAAAACTGAGTTACGAATTTTCGAAAGCCATACCTACCGATAATCCAAAGTACAAGGATTATATAGAGTTTAAAAAAACATTTGGCGACGATGGCAACTTGTTGGTGGCAGGTATCCAAACCGACAGCTTGTTTACCCTGTCATTTTTTAATGCATACAAAGAACTTCATCAGCAATTTAAAAAAACAACTTATGTTGAAGATGTGTTGAGTATTCCTTTGGCAGTAAACCTTAAGAAAGATTCGGTTACTCAAAAACTGGTTGCTCAAAAAATATTTTCCGACAGCATTACTACACAGGAAGAATTAGATACAGCCGCCAGTAAATTTTATAACCTTCCTTTTTACCGAAGCCTGTTGTATAATCCCGAATTAAAAGCCTACCTGATTGCTGTAAGAATTAATAAAGATGTACTTAATTCGGCAGGGCGAACAAAAGTTATTAACGATATTTCGAATGCAGTAAAATTATTTGAAGAAAAAACCAAAACAGAAGTTCATCTCAGCGGGTTGCCGTTAATACGTACCGTAGTTGCCGACAGGATTCAGAATGAGATGAAATACTTTTTGTTTGGCTCACTTTTATTAAGTGCTTTGATACTGGCACTTTTTTTCCGTTCCATAAGTACCACACTACTTTCGTTACTGGTAGTGATTTTAGGCGTTATCTGGAGTGTGGGTGTTCTGCAGTTATGTGGTTACCAGATCACACTGCTCACCGCATTAATACCCTGCCTGGTAGTGGTGATAGGTATTCCCAATTGTATATATTTTATCAATAAATACCACAGCTCTTATATTGAACATGGTGACAAACAAAAATCGCTGGTGGATATGGTAAGCAAGATGGGCATTGTTACACTTTTTTGCAACCTCACTGCTGCCATTGGCTTTGCTGTTTTTGCCATAACAAAAAGCGCCATACTGCAGGAGTTTGGTGTGGTGGCCGGTATCAGTATCATGATCATTTTTGTGATCTCATTTATTTTACTGCCTGCTGCATTAAGTTACCTGCCTGCGCCAAAACCATCGCAAACAAAATACCTGAACAACCGCTTTATCATTAATTTTTTATTGCGGATTGAAAGATGGGTGCTGCACAATAAAAAAATGGTTTATGTAGTAACTGCTGCTGTTTTAATTTTTTCCATAGCCGGTATTTTTAAATTAAAGAGCGTTTCATTTATTGTAGATGATTTGCCCAAAACAGATAAAGTATATACCGATCTTAAATTTTTTGAGAAAAACTTTCATGGCGTAATGCCATTGGAGATTGTGGTGGACACAAAAAAGCAAAACTGGATTGGAGGAACAAGGGCTTTAGTGGTATTTGAAAAAGTGGATGAGCTGTCTAAATACATAGCTTCTCAAAAAGAAATGAACAGGCCGCTTAGTGTGGCAGAAGGGATGAAATTTGCCAAGCAGGCTTTCTTTGAAGGTGACTCGGCAAATTATCTGTTGCCAAACAGTTTTGATGGTGCATTTGTAGGGGAATATCTCAGGCAAAATAAAGATGACAGCGGAAGTAAGAACAACCTGGCTAAAATGTTAACCAGTTTTATTGACAGCAACCGGCAGCGGACCAGAATAAGCGTAAACATGGCTGATGTAGGAACTGAAAGACTTCCGGTGCTGTTAAAAGGAATAGAACAAAAAGCGAATGAAATATTTGATACAGCGTCATACAAAATTCAGCTTACTGGTACCAGCATAACTTTTTTAGAAGGCAGCCGCTTTATTGTAAATGGATTGGAGGATAGTATTTTCTGGGCCTTTTTGTTAATTGCTTTGTGTATGCTTTACCTGTTTAAATCGATAAGAATATTACTGTGTTCTCTTATACCAAATGTGATACCACTGGTTATTACCGCAGGCATTATGGGATGGGCGGGAGTGCCTTTAAAACCTTCAACTGTATTGGTGTTTAGTGTTGCTTTGGGAATAGCTGTTGATATTACAATACGGTTCTTAGTTAACTATAAACAGGAGTTACCACATTACAATAACAATATTTTAGAAACAGTAAGTGTTACCATAAAAAATACGGGTTTAAGTATAGTATATACGGCATTAGTATTAATTGCCGGATTTGTTATTTTTTGTGGAAGCAGTTTTGGAGGCACCAAGGCATTAGGCTGGTTAACTTCAGCAACACTATTAATAGCTACATTAACCAATTTGGTTTTATTACCTGTTTTGTTATTACTAATTGCACCTACACGTAAACCAAACAAGATCACCAAACCTGCATCAAATTCAGATTAAACAGACATATCTATATTTTTATAACTGGTGTCTATTTCAATGCAGGCGGTAAAAAAAAGCAGCTAATTGGAAAATAATTTTGTCTTACATGGTAATTATTACAGGGAATGTAATATATATTTGCCGACATAAACTATATAAGCAATGAGAAAAATGATTTTAATTTTTACGGCTGTATTTGTATTTATACTTAGTGCAGCCGCCCAGAACCGTACGATTACCGGTAAGGTTACTGATGAAAGAGGAACACCTGTTGAAGGGGTTTCTGTATTAAGTCCGGATGGTAAACAAGGTACCCAAACAGATAGTGAGGGACAATACAGTATTTCACTTCCGGCTTCAGTTAAAACACTGAGATTTTCCAATGTGAATTTTGAAGTTATTTCTAAATCCTTAGGGAGTCAGTTAACAGTTAACGTCTCTTTAAAAGCTAAAGATTCAAGACTGGAAGAGGTTGTTGTTGTGGGATATGGTACTCAAAAAAGAAGAGAAGCTACAGGTAGCGTATCTTCTGTTAAAGGAGCTGTAACTGCCGACAGGCCTGTACAGAGTTTTGAACAGGCTCTTGCCGGACGTGCTACTGGTGTTCAGGTAACCATTCCTAATGGCGTATTAAACACGCCTCCGGTTTTCCGTATCAGAGGAACCAATTCTATTTCCTTAAGTTCATACCCTTTGATTGTGGTTGATGGTATTCCCAGCCCTACAGGCGATTTTAGCAGTACCAGCGCTGCCGGCAATGCTTTAGCGAGTATTAATCCAAATGATATTGAATCAATTGATATTGCTAAAGATGCATCTGCCGCAGCTATTTACGGAAGCCGTGCTGCAAATGGTGTTGTTTTTATTACAACTAAAAAAGGTAAAGCAGGCAAAACAAAAATTAACTACAGCGGGTCTATTGGCTTTACAACAGCTTATGGAGTTCCTGAAGTTTTAAATGCACAGCAATACACAGATTACAAAAACAGGGCTGCAACCAATAATCAGAACTTAAATACTACAAATCCTGCAGGATCCGGCTATACAAAATTTGCTTTAACAAATGGGCCTGATGGAAATCCTATTAATACAAATTGGGCTGATTATGTTTATCGCCAGGGTTTTTCCCAGGATCATAACATAAATCTTTCCGGTGCTAATGAAACAACTTCGTATTATTTTTCGGGAGGATACTCCAAGCAGGAAGGGATAGTTATGTCTAATGATTTCATCAGAAAGAATATTTTGATGAATATTGACAGCAGGTTCAATAAGAAAATTACAATTGGCGGTAAGGTTTCATACTCAAACGAACAGAACCTGGCCAATGTTTCATCCGGATCTTTATCAGGTGAAGCTTTTGGTACAGCAGGTTTAGGCCGTACTCAGTTTGTAACTGCTCCAAACGTTTCGCCATATAAAAACGATGGTACTTATAACATTTCTACCGCCGGCAATTTTATTGGTGCTATGAATAATTCAATTGCCCAGGTTGGTTTTTATAACCCTGTAGTAGGGTTGGATCTTAACAGGCAGAATAGTGAAACCAATCACATCCAGTCTACTATTTATGGCCAGTACAAACCTTTCAGCTGGTTAAGTTTTAAATCAACTTATGGTATTGATTACCTGTTTGTAGATAATGAAACTTTTGCAACCCCGGTACATGGAGACGGATTTGCTGCTATTGGCTCTGCAACAAGTACTCTGGGTAAATATAAAAGATGGACCTGGAATAATATTCTGCAATTTGACTACAGTATCAAGCAAAAGCACAATATCAGTGCATTGGCTGGTCAGGAGCAGGATCGCAGAACATCAGTTGGGTTTGGTATAAACCGTACACAGGTATCTGATCCTGTTTACACGGTAATACAGGCAGGATGGGGAATTAATAACTCATCAGGATCGGTTTATGGAGAAAATTATTTAAAATCAGTTTTTGGCCGTTTAAAATATGATTTCAATAAAAAATACTTTATTGAAGGAAATGTACGTCAGGATGAATACTCAGCCCTGCCATTTCAAAAAGAAACTTTTTGGGGTGTTTCTGCCGGCTGGGATATAAATAATGAAAAATTATTTGGGCGCTTAAAAAATGTTTTCAGCACCTTTAAAGTACGTGGTAGTTACGGTAAAGTGGGTAATACTGGAGGAATTGGAGATTATGCTACCTATTCCACTTATGGCTCGGGTCTTTATGGTGGTAACCCTACTTTGTTATTTAACCAGGCTGGAAATAATAACCTGAAATGGGAAACCAGCAAGAAGCTTGATATTGGACTTAACTTAGGTGTATTAAATGACAGGATTACGATTGAGGCTGTTTATTATAAAAACGATCAGAGTAACCTTATTCTTAATGTTCCCCAGGCTCCTTCTGCCGGTTTACCTACCTCGGTACCAGCAAACGTAGGTACTATGTATAATAAGGGAATTGAATTAGCATTAAATATTGTTCCGGTACAAAACAAGAATTTTACCTGGACAATGAATTTCAACTATACCAATAATAAAAATGAGGTTACTGCCTTGGCTCCCGGCTTAAATGAAGTACTGGTTGCTTCATCAGGATTAGAAACAGTTAACCGTACCGCACCTGGTTATTCAGTTGGCAGTATATGGGTTGTTCGTCAGGCAGGTGTTGACCCAGCAACCGGAAGCAGGATTTTAATAAACCAGGCAGGTAACAGGGTGTTATATCGTTTTGCGCCAATCGCAGGCGCCGGTCAATTTAACTGGACCAACCCCGATGGAACAAGATATCTGAATGCAGCTGGTCAGCCTGGTACCATTAACCAAACAGCTGATGCTGTTATGTATAATTCTACTCCTAAATTTTATGGCGGTTTAAGTAATTCATTTAAGTATAAAAATTTCGATCTTGATGTGTTACTTACTTACCAGGGAGGAAATTATGTATATTATGGTTCATGGGCAGGTTTGCATGATCAGCGTTTCTGGAATAACCATATAGATGTTTTACAGGCATGGCAAAATCCAGGTGATGTTAGTTCTGTACCAAGGCCTGTTTATGGCGATAATGTTTCTAACGGATCGGCATTACCAATGGATTATAGTTTATTTAAAGGTGATTTCATTAAAGTAAAGGACCTTTCAATTGGTTATAATATACCGTCTTCTCATCTCAGCAAATTAAGAATAAGCAGTGCAAGGTTTTATGTAAGAGGAAGCAATCTGTTTATATTTTCTGATTATCCAGGACCCGATCCAGAAGTATCATCTAATGGTAATTCTGCAGCTGGCCAGGGTGTTGACAGAAATACTATTGCCAATGGCCGTACTTTGCAAATGGGTGTTAATATCGGCTTTTAATAAAATTGAATAATAATTTTTTAAATTCTTAAAGAATGAAAAATAAAATAAAATACATTATCGGGTTATGCCTTTGTTCTATGTTAACAATTTCCTGTAATAAGGATTATTTAACTCCGATACCACAAACATCTATTACCGATGCTACGGCATTTGATACTCCTGAGCGTGTATTAAATCAGGTAAGATCTATGTATCAGGGTTTGAAAAACGGAAATTTTTATGGAGGCCGCTATATTGTTTATGGCGACATTAGGACTGAAGACTTCATTAACGAAACCACTAATGGTGTTACCGGTTTTGATGTATGGAACTTAAATCCACTGGGAACATCTCAAAACTCTGTAAAGAATTTATGGAGCCAGGCCTATTATACTATTAACCTGTGTAATTTGTTTATTGATGGTATGGCAGCAAAAGGTTCATCTGTTGTAGGAGCTACTTTATCCAACAATTATTTAGGAGAAGCAAGGTTAATCCGTGCTTTATCTTATTACAGTTTATTACAGCTTTATGCAAGACCTTTTGCTGATGGAAGTGGAAATAAACCCGGATTACCATTACGCTTAACAGGTATTAAGGGGTCTGGATCTTCTGATTTGGCCAGAAGTACTGTTGCTGAAGTATATACTCAGATACTTATCGATTTGGGTTTTGCAGAAACCAACCTGCCACTAAACTATACAACAGCAGAATTAAATACAACCCGTGCTCATCGCAATACGTCTATTGCGCTAAAAACAAGGGTTTACCTTACTATGCAGAACTATCCGGCAGTAATAAATGAAGCTAATAAAATTGTAGCTCAGAATCTGCCACCATTTAGTGCAACTTCTGGTGTAGCTCATGCTTTACAACCTAATATTCTTACTATTTTTACAAATTATATTACCACAGAGTCGATTTTTTCTTTACCAATGACTACAGCGGCAGGCGATAATCCAGGTACACAAAATCAACTGGGATATTATTTTGTAAGGAATGGATCTTCTCTTGGCTCAGCCGAATACTCATTAAATGTAAGTGGTATTTTAGGTAACCCAAGCTGGACAGCAACTGATGTTAGAAAAACAGGACTTGTTTTTACAAATGGTACTACCGGAAAGAAATTTGTGTCTAAATATCAATTGGCATCACCATATCTTGATTTTCCCCCGGTTATCAGGTATGCAGAAGTTTTACTGAATCTTGCTGAAGCTCTTGCCCGTACAAATGTAGCGGTAGATGCAAAAGGTCTGGCGTTGGTAAATGCAGTTCGCAAGCGTTCTGATCCGGCAACAACAATTGTTGCAGTTACGCAGCAACAGCTAATTGATGCAATTTTACTTGAACGAAGAATTGAATTTTTAGGTGAGGGAATGCGTAACAACGACATCATGCGTTTGTTGCAAACTATTCCTGCAAAAGGTTCTGTGGCTTCTAAATTGCCAAGTGACCAAGGCTATATCTGGCCAATTTCATCTGACGAAATGTCGCTTAATAAGTTAATGACTGATAATTAAAATATTTAGTTTGAAAAAAAAATGCCCCGAAATTTTCGGGGCATTTTTTTTCAATTTTTTAGTTAAGTACTTCATTTAGTTTTTTATGTAGGTCATTTTCTCTTAAACCGGTTGCTATAATTTTTCCCTGCGGATCAATCAATACGTTATAAGGAATACCGTTGAAACCATAAATACCAACTGCTGCACTGCCCCAGTATTTCAGGTCGCTGATATGCTGCCATGCTAACTGATCTTCTGTTATTGCATTCAGCCAGGCTGCTTTGTCCTTATCAAGCGATACGCCCAGTACGGTAAAGTTTTTATCTTTAAACTTATTGTAAGCAGCAACTACATTCGGGTTTTCATCACGGCAGGGGCCGCACCAGCTTGCCCAAAAATCTACCAATACATATTTACCACGCAACTGGCTTAATGAGAAAGGATTACCATTCACATCGTTCATGGTAAGCTCCGGGGCATTACTGCCAACGGATGGCATTGATTTTTGCTGAGGCTGAGACTGGGTTTGTGGTATTGATTGTTCTTTAATATAAGTAAGTGCCCCTGCGATACCTGTATGATTGGGAAAACGTTTTGTAAGTTTTGTTACCGGTTCTTCAAATTTACTCAGTTCAACAGGTGCCATGGTTGCAGCAAATAATGAAACCATCGGGCTTGCTGCAGTATCAGCATAAGCAAAACAGAATTTGCTGAAATTGTCACTTAAAGTTTTGAATTCATCAGCGTTTACCATGAAGCTGCTGTCAGTTTCTTTTACGCCGGATTGAACCTGGTCAGAAAGCATTTTGTCTTTATTCGAAAGCAGTAAGCCAATACTATCGGTATATAGAAGGAATTTTTTTAAAGAACTGTTTGCTGCTCCGCTGAAAAAACGATTTGCATTTTCAGGCTTATTAATGTCTGTTGTAAAAGTCATTTTGCCAGGCTCGCTTATAAACAGATAACCATTTTTTCCATCTTCGGTACGTAACCTGAATAGACCCTCTTGTGGCGCAAGTGCAGCAACTGTAAATTTTCCATTCTTTATTTCAGCAGTGTCCAGTACTTCGGCTTGTTTGCCATCGAAATATAATTCTTCAAGATAAATTTTCTGGTCGGTAGCAGATTTTAATTCCCCGTTAAGTGTAAACTTTCCCTTGTTGGCCCCGGTATTGCAGGAAAATAAAAATGCAGCAATAACTACTGCAGGCAATAATTTTTTCATGTATTAATTGTTTAGTTTTTTGTCTAAAATGGTATTTACTATCTGCATATCGGCTTTGCCCTTGCTTAATTTTTTAACCTGTCCGGCAAATAAACCTATCAATCCTTTTTTACCCGACTGGTATTCTTTTACCTTATCCGGCATGGCAGCAATGATCTCATCAACCCATTGTTCAATGGAATTGCTATCGCTTTCCTGAATTAAATTCAGCGCTGTTGCTATTTGCAGCGGTTGTTTTTCAGGTTCATTCAATAATGCTGAAAAAACGTTGGAGGATGCAATACCGAAATTAAGTTTACCGGTTTCTACCAATCCAATTAAAGAAGCCAGTTTATCAGCAGGTAAAGAAAACTCTTTGTAAGAAACATTGCTGTCGTTAAGATGACTTTTAACAGGCCCCAGCATCCAGTTGGCAACCGCTTTATAATTGGTTGTATGTTTAATCACTTCTTCAAAATAAATAGATTGTTCTTTATCATCGCAAAGAACGGATGCATCATAATCTGAAAGCTGCAGGTCATTGATATAACGGTTCTTTAAAGCATTTGGTAAAACAGGCATTCCGTTTTTTATTTCAGCTAAATATTCGTCTGTAACATGAAAGGGTGTAAGGTCAGGTTCCGGAAAATAACGGTAATCATCTGCATCTTCCTTTGATCTTAAAGAAAAAGTAAAATTGTTATCAGCATCGTAACTCCGGGTTTCCTGTACGATAGGTTGGTTATTTTCAACCAGGTCAACTAACCTGCCAATTTCCACATCAATGGCTCTTTTTACATTGCGGATGCTATTGAGGTTTTTTACTTCAACACGGGTTCCTAGTTTTGTTTCGCCTTTCAGGCGGATGGAGATATTGGCATCACAACGCATACTGCCTTCTTCCATATTGCCATCGCAAATGCCCAGCCAGGTTACCAGTTTGCGTAACTCAGTGATGTAGGCAAAAGCTTCGTCGCTGCTGTGCAGATCAGGTTCGCTTACAATTTCAAGCAATGGAACGCCTGCACGGTTTAAATCAATGCATGTATAATTTTCATCAACATCGTGTAAACTTTTACCTGCATCTTCTTCTATATGAATCCTGTTTAAACGGATATTACGTTCTGCATCTTCAACCTTAATGGGAACGAATCCATTTTTGCAGATTGGAGTAGTGTGTTGCGATACCTGATAGCCTTTTGGGAGGTCGGGATAGAAATAATTTTTACGGGCAAAATAATTATGCTGTTCAATTTCGCAGTTTAATGCAAGGCCCAGTTTAACGGCATACTCAATTGCCCTTGTATTCATTTTAGGTAAAGTGCCGGGATGCGCCAGGGTGATCGGGCTGATATGTGTGTTCGGGTTGGTACTGAATGCAGCGCTATCGCCACAAAATAATTTGCTTTGGGTAAGCAACTGGGTATGTACTTCCAGGCCAATTACAACCTGGTATTTATCTTTTTGTTTCACAGAGGCAAAGGTATGAAGCGGAGGGCAGTTATCAATACTGCGCTATCAGCACACATGATAATTGATTGGTAAAATAAAAAAGCGCCCTGATTAATACCAGAGCGCCTCCTCATGCTTATTCATGGCTTATAAATTAGCAGTTTTTAATTTTTTAGGAATCTTGATATCAAAGCTCATGTTACTTCCGTTACGTGTTGCTTTAATGGTATAAGTTGATTTTTCCATATTGTCATGCAGCTGTTCACGTACTTCATCAGTATTTGAAACTTTTTTACCGCCAATCTCTGTAACCAGATCGTCTTTTTTAAGTCCTGCTTTTTCGGCTGGCGAATCTTTATCTACATCCAACACTTTCACAGCTTTTCCATCTTCAGTGTCCTGAATTTTTAATCCCAATTTTTGCTGACGTGGAAATGCATCACCCATCAGTTCATAATAACTTCCGCTGCCGGGACTCCAGGTCTTTGGCGACATTTCACTTAGTTCTTTGTCGTTCCACATTTCAACCCTTGGAGAACCTTGAACACGTGGACTGCCTTGTATACGGGGCATGGTTAATGATCTTGTCATACCATCAGGTCCGCTGAAAGAATAAGCAAATGAATTTGAATCTTTTCTTTCACCAAGTTCAGCACTGGCCGAAGTTTCTTTTCCATCTCTTTTGTAAGTAATCTTTACATTGTCTTTAGGTTTCATTGAAGAAACTGCATCATATAAAGATTCCGGTCCGTCTATCTTTTTATCACCAACTTTTGAAATAATATCGCCTTCCTTAAGTCCTGCTTTTGAGGCAGCACTTTCTTCACTTACATTGGTGATCTTAGCCCCTCCATCAGTTTTTTCCGTGGTAACACCTAAAAAAGCACGGCTTTCTCCTTTTTCATCATTCCAGAAATTCATGCCTTCAAAATCGCCGGGAGTAAAATTATATCTGGTGTTTCCTTTGCCATCCCTGATAATAATATTTCTTTTGTTGATGGTGATCTCATCATCTTTATATTCAGACAAAGGCTTGCCATTAATGGTTACGTTATCACCTTTAATTTCAACAACAATCTTTGTGTCTTTATCACCTTTTTTGCGGATGATGATTTCTTGGCTTTCTTTTTTATCCTTTTCAACTGTTTTTTCTTTTTGAGCAATAACAGTAGTTGAAATTGCTGCAAAAGCTATGATGGCAGCGGTAAAAACAAATTTTTTCATGACTTGATAATTTATATACGAAATGTTTAGTAGGACAAATCTAAGGACTTTTTCTTAATTACGAAATATTTCGCAGATAAATTTATTGCTTTAACATATTTTTTGAATGTTGCCCGCAGAATAAGGTGAATGTGCAGATTGGTTTTTATGTTTTCGGCGCAGTTTGCGAATTCTGCGGGGAGATTTCTTCCAGTTTCATAGGTTAGGGTTAGACATGGTATAAGTTCTTACCGGGCAATCATCTACTATTCCTTCGCCGCTATATTTCATACCTATCTTTTCAAGTATTTTATACGATGTAGCATTTTCAATATGAGCACAAGCTGTAATTTTTGTAAGCCGTAAAGCCATAAAACCATAATCCAGTGTATGTTTTGCAGCTTCGGTAGCAAAACCTTTTCCCCAGGCCTGTTGTTTTAACCTGTAGCCAAGGTCTATTTCATCCCGTTCGGGCCGGTGTTTGAGGCCACACCAGCCAATAAATTGCATATCCTCTTTTGTATGTATGGCCCAGCGGCCAAGTTTGTTTTTGTATTGAGGTAAAATGATATCAGTTATTATTTTTTCAGCATCGGCGATATTATGCAAAGTTGGTTCATGAAGATATTTTACAACTTCTGGATCGCAGTTGAGTTCTAATATTAAAGCTGCGTCTTCAACTGTTAGTTGTCGAAGGATCAACCTTGGTGTTTGAAAAACAATATTCATTTATATAACGAGGTTACAATAATGATCTCACCTTTTCAATAACAGCTTTTAAATTACTTATATCCTGTCCCCCGGCAGTTGCCAGGTTTTTTTGTCCGCCGCCGCCGCCTTTTATTAAAGGAGCAACATGTTCTTTAATGATCTTGCCGGCATCTAAATTTTTTGCTTTAACTACAGTATCAGCAATACTTAAAGCCACGTAGGCCTTACCATCAATATTACAGCAAAGCACTGCCATATGATCATTTACATGATGTTTAATATCGAAACAGAGTTTTTTCAGTGCATCGGCATTTGGCACTTCAATAATATCACCAATAAAAGAAACGTTATTGATGATCTCGTCTTTCTGCATCAGTTCATTACGGATGCCAACCAGTTGCCTGGCTTCCAGTCCATCAATTCTTTTTTGCAGGGAAGATTTTTCGGCCTGTAACTGCTCCACAGATTTATGCAGGTCTGCAGGGTTGTTCATAGTTCCCATTATCTTATGTAAAGTATCAAACTGTTCATGAACCAGTTTTTCGGCGGCTTTGCCACAAACCGCTTCAAGCCTGCGTACACCTGCGGCTACAGCCGTTTCATGTTTTATTTTAAAGAAACCCAGTTCGCCTGTGTTGCCAACATGGGTACCGCCACATAATTCAATGGAGTAATCGGGATCCATAATTACCACACGTACTTCGTCAGTATATTTTTCGCCAAACAGGGCCATAGCGCCCATGGCAATGGCTTCATCCTTATTCATGGTCTTGATGGTTACCGGAATGTTCTCTCTTATTTTTTCATTGACCATTTTTTCAACAGCGGTGATTTCTTCATCGGTAACTTTTGCAAAATGGCTGAAATCGAAACGGAGATGCTCTTCATTTACCAGGCTTCCTTTTTGTGCAACATGCTTACCCAGAACATTTCGTAATGCTGCATGCATCAGATGTGTAACACTATGGTGCAGGGTGATATCTTTTCTCCTGAGAGCATCTACTGTTGCAATTACTTCACCATTCATATCCGCAGGAATGGTTTCTGTAAAATGGATGATAAGGTCGTTTTCTTTTTTGGTATCTGTGATTGTGAGTTGTGAGTTATGAGTTGTGAGTGTGCCCGAATCCCCAACCTGCCCGCCACTTTCAGCATAGAAAGGAGTTTGGTTTAAAACAATTTGATATAGTTTTTTTCCTTTACCCGATACTTTACGGTACTTGATAATTCTGGATTTTGTTTCTAATAAATCGTAACCAATAAAGCCCGTGTTTCGACTTCGCTCAACACTATCTTCGGTACTTCCTTCGACTCCGCTCAGGACAACCCAGTCTTCAGTTTCCAAAACAGCGGCAGAACGGCTGCGTTCTTTCTGCTTCTGCATTTCAATCTCAAAACCAATCTCATCAACAGTTAAGCCTTTTTCTGTTGCAACCAGTTTTGTAAGATCAAGCGGGAAGCCAAAAGTGTCATACAATTTAAACGCTTCTTCACCAGTAATATTTTTAGTTGCCTGGTCGAGCATTGATAACCCATTATCAACTGTTCTTAAAAAGGCATCTTCTTCTTCCTTTACAACTTTGTCTACAAAATCCAGTTGTTTATTCAATTCCGGAAAAACAGTTTCAAATTGTTTTGCGATAACCGGCAGCAACTGGTGCAGCAAAGGTTGTTTGCAATCTAAATAGGAATAGTAATACCGAACGGCCCTGCGTAGTATGCGGCGTATAACATAACCTGCTCCAGTGTTTGAAGGGAGTTGCCCATCTGCTATAGTAAAACTGATAGCACGTATATGATCTGCAATCACACGAAAGGCAACAGCTTCCTTACTGTCGCTGTAATCATATTTTTTTCCTGTTATCTTTTCAATAGCCACAATCGTTCCTGTAAAAACATCCGTATCGTAATTGGAAGTTTTATTTTGAATAACCCTCACCAGCCTTTCAAATCCCATTCCGGTATCAACGTGTCGGGCAGGTAATTCTTCCAGACTGCCATCTTTTTTCCGGTTGAACTGAATAAATACATTGTTCCATATTTCAATCACCTGCGGATGATCATTGTTTACCAATGATGCACCATCAACAGTTTTTCTTTCTTCAGCAGTTCTGCAATCAACATGTATTTCGGTACAGGGACCGCATGGGCCTGTATCTCCCATTTCCCAGAAATTATCTTTTTTGTTGCCCAGCAAAATGCGCTCTTCCGGAATTACTTTTTTCCATTCATTATACGCTTCTTCATCACGGGGTAAGCCTTCCTTTTCATCACCCTCAAAAATGGTAACGTATAATTTATCCTTATCTAATTTGTAAACTTCGGTAAGCAGTTCCCAACTCCAGGCAATGGCTTCTTTTTTAAAGTAGTCGCCAAAGCTCCAGTTGCCCAGCATTTCAAACATGGTATGATGATAGGTATCCACGCCAACTTCTTCCAGATCGTTGTGCTTACCACTTACACGCAAACATTTTTGAGTATCGGCAACTCGGTTGTTTGGCGCTTGCTTATTCCCCAGGAAATAATCCTTAAACTGGTTCATCCCTGCATTGGTAAATAACAGAGTAGGATCGTTCTTTACCACAATAGGGGCCGAAGGAACAATGCTATGCCCTTTCGATTTAAAAAAATCAAGAAATTGTTGTCGTATCTCAGCACTCGTCATCATATACCAATAGTTTATATGGGTTGATTTTTGCGGTTTATGGAGCTATATTTGTAAACTTTTGCAAATGTAGGAAAAAAGCCTCCTCTGAACTTCGTTCTTTCCTTACAAGAACCCCTAAAGTATGAGGAAATGGATGACCTTAAAGCAAAGTCATTTAGAATGTTCAATATAAAACTTATTCTCCTGCCGGGGATAGGGATATGAAAAAAATAAAATACTACTATAATACGCATACACTGCGTTACGAAAAACTGGTTACACCACTCCGGGTAAAATTGCTGCGGGTGTTTGGTTTTATTTCGGCCGCACTGGTTACTTCAGCCCTTATCATCTGGTTATACAATAATTTTTTTCCGAGTGCGGCATCAAAGGAGGTTGAGCTGAAATACGAGATCGTTAAAGATAATTACAATACGCTTGCTGATAAGACCAAGATGCTGCAGCAGCAAATGGCCGAACTGGAGAAACGGGATAACGAAGTTTACCGGTCTATTTTTGAAGCAAATCCATTAACTGACAGTGCCAGGACTAAAGCTATTGAAAAGAAAAAAGAAATAGCCAGGATCAACCTGATCAAAAATGATAACCTTGGTGATGAAATTGCAAAAACCCTGAATAATATTACTGCCAGAGTTGCATACCAGTTTGAGAGCTATAATGCCATTGAGAAACTGATCAACAACCAGGAAACAAAAATTGCCAGTATTCCCGCCATACAGCCTATAAGCAACAAACAACTCAACCGGATCGCCAGCGGATTTGGTTACCGGATTCACCCAATTTACGGTATTGCAAAAATGCACAGTGGGCTTGACTTTACGGCTCCGCAGGGGACACCTATTTATGCAACAGGGGATGGTGTGGTAAGAACGGCCGGTATGAGTACCGGAACAGGTAACCATGTTGTTATCAATCACGGTTATGGATATGAAACTGAGTATATGCATATGGTAAGAATAAAAGCCAGGGTGGGTCAACGTGTAAAGCGGGGAGAGGTTATTGGATGGGTAGGCAGTACAGGTGCCAGTACCGGCCCGCATGTGCATTACGAAGTACATATTAACGGCAACCCGGTTGACCCGGTTTATTTCTTCTTTAATGATCTTACTGCCGAGCAATACGACAGGGTACTAAAAATTGCAGCTACTGGCAGTGCCAAAAGTTTTGATTAATTTTAATTATGGCTCTTCAACAAATATCTTTTGCATTTGACGATGCTCCGGTTACAAAAAAACCGGAAGTAAAGAAAACGGCATTGGTTAAACCACCTGTCGAAAAAATAAAAGTAAAGGTCAAGGCTGATAATAAAAAACTTACCCGTGGCAGGGTTAGCCTTAAGGAAAAAGAATCTGGTGCCGATTTAATTGAGATACCTGAAGATGCTGTACTTTTTGAAAAGAAATATTATGCCATTGGCCTGGTGGCCGATATGTTTAAAGTAAACCAGTCGCTGATAAGGCTTTGGGAAAATGAATTTGATATTTTAAAGCCTCGTAAAAATGGCAAAGGCGACAGGTTGTTTCGCCCCGAGGATATTAAAAATCTGAAACTGATCTATCATTTACTACGTGAAAGAAAATATACAATGGAGGGCGCCAAGGAATTTTTAAAAAAGAACAAAAGAGCTGATGAGAAATTTGAGTTGATTGAGTCTTTAAAAAAACTAAAGGGCTTTTTACATGAGCTGAAAGCAGGCTTATAACTTCCGGTTAACATCGTAATTTTAGTGTAATCGTATTCTTGATGCGGTATTAATCTTTTTTAAATTTTTGTTTTCAATTTAGTTTTATGAAAAAATGTTTGTTGGCTTTATTGTTTTTTGTTCCTGTAACTGCTGATCTGTTTGCACAAGCACAATATGAAGTAAGCCAGGATGAAAAGCATCCCGAGATAAAAGTATTAAGGGGCTTAATTGATAAAGACCTTATTAAAAACGATACTGCTTTTAAATGGTACAGCAGCAGCCAGGGTTATTACAAACCCGATACCGCAACACTGGGTAGTTTTGAAAGAGCAAAAGGCAAATACCAGTTTGTGGTTTTTGCTGGTACCTGGTGTGAGGATTCCCAATTCATAGTACCTAAGTTTTTTAAACTACAGGAACAAAGCGGCACACCGGATGAAGCCATAACCATGTTTGGCGTTAACCGTGCAAAAACCTCGATAGGTAATATTGCCAGTGCATTTAATGTAACGCTGGTGCCAACCATTATTGTAATGAAAGATGGTAAAGAGATTGGCAGAGTGGTGGAATATGGAAAGACCGGGAAATGGGATAAGGAACTGGCAGCAATACTGAACCAGTAAAACTATTTTATCTGGTAAACATCTATTCCGCTTTCATTCAGCAGGTAAACTTTTCCATTCATTGCTTTTATAGTAATAAATTTTCCAAAAAATTCAGGGAGCCTGTATTCTTTTAGCTGCAGTGATTTTAATTCATAACTGTACAGGTTATTATTGGCGAAACCATAAACTGTATTTCCGGTAACTTCTACATTGGTCCAGTTTAAAAAGGCCAGCCTGTTTTTAAAGCCGCCGTAATAGTCGAAGATATAAAAGCCTTTTTCGGGATCGTAGAGGTACACAAAATTGTTCTTGTCAACAATCTTAACCGGTGCAGGAACCGAATCAAATAAAAGCCTCCAGTCCGTTGTAGCCTGTAACAGCTTTCCCTCTTCATCAATTTTCTTCAGTTTAAAATCTTCTTCATCAAATATCCAGATATAATTATCGTAAGACAGGGTGACATTATTTACGTAGAAGATATTCTGCTTGCGGAAATTAATCGTGTTGCGAACGGTTAAAAACCTGTCGAGCATAACCACTGTTGAGTAGTTTTTATAATAGAGTAATGCTTTCAATGGGTTGGTTACATCTATATAGGAAGGGTTGCCATATTTTTTTACATCGTTGAATACAGCAACAGAATCGCCGGCAGCCGTTATTTTCTTAAGCTGGTTATTGTTCAGCAGGTAAATATTATCCAGGTTATCTACATTAAAATAAGTAAAACTGCCTTTGATGGTTTTAACGAACTGAAATACAGAATCACTTTGAGCATGGCTAACTACGGGAGTTGCCACAGAAGCACAGAAGCACAGAAGAGAGATTATGGTTTTTGTTTTCAGCAAATTCATGTATTTAAAAATAACCCTTCATCCTTTAAGAATCAGGTGTATAATATTTCAGCTCCGTATTTTTGCCATCAAAAACAGCATAGCTGAAATATTGAATCCAATCGCCTAGATTAATATACCTGCTTTTTTCATTAAGCGTAAAGTCAATGGGTAAATGCCTGTGGCCAAAGATGAAATAATCGTAAAATTCTTTTTGTAACACTTCTTTAGAATAAGTTATCAGCCACTCATTTTCTTCGCCTAAAAATACTTCATTGGTTTCGCCGGTATATGCCCGGCTCTTTCTGCTGAAGTAGTTTGCAAGGCCCATGCCAATATATGGCGGTAACATTCCAAACAGGGAACTGCATATTTTATTGCGGAATATTTTTTTAATGAATTTATAACCATGATCGCCGGGGCCCAGGCCGTCGCCATGCCCCACCAGGAATTTCTTATTGTTAAATTCAAATGAAACCGGCTCAAAATAAACAGGAATGTTCAGCTCTTTCTGAAAATAATCTTTCATCCACATATCGTGGTTACCAACAAAAAAATGAACGGGAATTCCTGCATCAGTCAGTTCGGCCAGTTTACCCAGGATGCGTACAAAACCTTTTGGCACCACTTTTTTATATTCGTACCAGAAATCAAAAAGATCGCCAACGAAAAAAATTTCAGCAGCATCATCTTTTATTTCATTAAGGAACTGAATGATTTTTTTTTCCCTGACCAGGCTTGCCTCGGCATTGGGTGCTCCCAGATGAGCATCAGAAAGAAAGTAGATTTTTTTATTGTGGGCTACCTCCATGTAATCAGGGTTTGTTTTTTTGCTGAAGGTATTGCAATAAATCACCCGATTCAATCTCCGGATTACCTGTTACATCCCTGTTAAACCAGTATATCCAGGCAGTGTGTGGTTCGCCATTCTGGTAAGCAATTACTTCTTCACGTTTATATAATGGAGTTTCGCCTTCTTCGGTATTCAGGCCTTCATAATCGTCAAGCTGGCCAATTGCCCATGAAAATTCCAATGGGTTATTGATGCTGTATAATTCACCCGAGATAAATTTTTCTTCGGTTGTAGCTTTTGCAACGGGATATTCGCCCTGGTCATACAGTTTACCTTTTACAACAGCCTCACCCAGCAAATGAAAATATTTGGTGAGGTATTCATATACAGGATTACGGAATCCGCTACGCAGGGAACCGTACACAAATAATTTATAATTCTCGTTACTCATAATACAATAAAGATACTTGTAAAAAAGGAATTAAGCTTCTACCAAAAAGCAATAAACTTCCTTGGGGCCGTGTACACCGGTTACCAAAGTTTTTTCTATATCAGCAGTGCGGCTTGGCCCGGTGGCAAAAGTTATAAGAGATGGAATATTACCGGTGTATTTATCTTTTAATTTTTGCAGCGCATCTTTTACATCGTACACCAATTGATTGGTATAAGCTATACAGATATGAATGGGCGCATATACACTTACCGTACGTCCGCTTTGCTGTGCGGCACTCATCACAATGGTGCCGGTACGGGCAACTAAAAACTCACAATCAGTTATAGAAGCATCGCAACCGGCAAGATTAATGGTATTGCTGAATTGTGCATTCCATTTATCGGTGTTGCAATAAATTTTTGTCCATTGTTTTTCTTCAATTAACTGTTGCAACTGTTGCAGCATTTCTGCTTCATTAATACAAAAAGAAAACCTGCCCTGCATATTGATAAATTCCTGGGCAAAAACAACATCCAACGTATCGGTGGGAGGCAGAAAAACGGAACTGGTTCCCTCACTTTGAGGAAAAGGCAAAGGCACCGGATGACTCAGTGCCTGCCTGATTTTTTTTAAAATATTTTCTTTTGCCGGAGTTACAGCCATGATCTTTTATATTGCCGGAGGTGTCTTTAATTCATCGGGCATTTCAGTTGAAGGTTCTTGGCTAACTGAATCTTTAGCATCAACAACAATATCCAGCGCCTTTTTTTCTTCAAATGGCCTCTTACCAATTAATGTTTCTACATCACTCTTAAACAACACTTCTTTCTTTAAAAGTTCTTTCGCCAGTTTTTCTACATCACCTTTTTTCTCCAGTAACAGTTTTTTTGTGATCTGGTAAGCCTTGTCAATCAGTTTACGAACCTCTTCATCAATCATTTTACCGGTTTCTTCGCTGAAGGGTTTGGTAAATACATTTTCCTGGTTGGGATCGTAGTAACTGATATTACCCACTTTATCATTCATGCCATAAACAGTAATCATGCTGTAAGCAATTTTGGTAATCTGTTGCAGATCGTTGCTTGCGCCGGTGCTTATTTTTCCGAAGAAAATATCTTCGCTGGCCCGGCCGCCAAGGGTCATGCATATCTGGTCCATTAACTGGTCGGTGTTGTATAGATATTGCTCCTTTGGTGTGTACTGGGCATAGCCTAAAGCTGCACTACCCCTTGGAACTACAGTTACTTTTAATAATGGATAAGCATGTTCCAGATACCAGCCGCAAATAGCGTGGCCGGCTTCATGGTAGGCTATAATTTCTTTTTCTTCGGGAGAGATGATCTTATTCTTTTTCTCCAGTCCGCCAATCACCCTGTCAATAGCATCCTGGAAATCACTCATATCAACAGCTTCTTTTCCTTTACGGGCAGCAATCAATGCGGCTTCGTTACAAACATTGGCAATATCTGCTCCGGCAAAACCCGGTGTTTGTTCAGCCAACTTATGAATATCCAGTGTTTCAGAAATTTTAATCGGTCCAAGATGTACTTTAAAGATGGCTTCTCTTCCAACAAGATCGGGCCTGTCAATAGATATCTGCCTGTCGAAACGGCCCGGGCGTAATAAGGCTGTATCCAATACATCGGGTCTGTTTGTAGCTGCCAGAATAATGATACCAAGATCGGTTCCAAAACCATCCATCTCTACCAGTAATTGATTGAGCGTGTTTTCTCTTTCATCATTGCTCATCATCATATTCTTTCCTCTTGCTCTACCTATCGCATCAATCTCATCAATAAAAATTATACAAGGTGCTTTTTCACGGGCCTGTTTAAACAGATCACGTACACGGCTGGCACCAACACCTACAAACATTTCCACAAAATCACTTCCGCTAAGGCTGAAGAAAGGTACCTGTGCTTCACCCGCAACTGCTTTTGCAAGCAATGTTTTACCTGTTCCGGGAGGGCCAACTAATAAAGCTCCCTTTGGAATTTTACCACCAAGGGCTGTGTATTTTTTGGGATTCTTGAGGAAGTCAACAATCTCCATCACTTCCACTTTCGCTTCATCCAAACCTGCTACATCGCCAAAGTTTATGTTTACACGGGTTCCCTTTTCAAATAAGGTTGCCTTTGATTTTCCAATGCTGAAAATGCCACCTGCGCCACCTCCGCCACCGGGCCCGCCTACTTTACGCATCATCATTACAAATAACAATACGATTAACAGGATGGGTAATAAAGTGCTGATGATTTGCCCGAAAATTTCGCCTTCTTCATCGGGAGAGTCCGGGATCTGTCTTAATACGGAAGGATTGTTTTTATAAAACTCAGTCATCTGCGTTGCAAATGTTTTATCATCCACAATACTGAAAAATAACTGTGGCTGATCTTCCTTTACTGCTACTGCAGCTTCATAATTTTTATCATCGGGTTTTACATTCAGCATCTGCTTGTAAAAACCTGCTTTGGCATTAAGACTATCCTTATTGATAAAGACACGCACAATTTTTTTATTGCGGATGGTTTTCATCTTCGCCACATCGCCCTGCAAAACCATAGTATAGAACTTTTGCTGGTCTATTTCAATGCCGGCACTGCTTACCGTACGAAAAAAATTCCAGCCAATAATGGTCAGAAAAATGATTCCGTATATCCAATAAATATTAAACCTTGGTTTTTTCTTATTGGAATCATCTCCCTTAGGAGGTATGTTATCAGGATTGTATTTCCTTTTGCTGTCTTGTTGATTCATATTTTTTTGTGCCATTAAATTGGGTACTTAGCTGTGCTGTTACTTATGTTTTAATAACAGACGTTTGTGTTCTGTTATTATTTTAAATTGATTTGTTAACCTTCATGTTCTATCATGGGTGCATCGCTCCACATTTCTTCCAGTTGATAAAATTTCCTGGGTTCGGGCAGCATTACATGAACAACCACATTAACGTAATCAATCAGGATCCATTGTTGTCCCTGCCTGCCCTCATGTTTATAAGCCATCTCCAGGCATTTTTCTTTTACATCAGTTTCCACAAAATCGGCAATGGCCCTTAGCTGAGTGGTATTGCTTGCCTGACAAATTATAAAAAAATCGGCAACCGCTTCGGGAATTTTCCGGAGATCGAGGCTTACTATCTTCTCGCCTTTTTTCTCCTGTATTGCATGAATGATTGTTTTGAAAATTTTACTGTTCCTCGTAATCCGGACAGCGCTGCTTTTTTTGCGGCTGTTTAATGCGTTTAAATTATTCAAATCTGCTTTATTTTGTTTAACCTGCAATAGTTCTTAAACAATTACGGGCCTTATTATTATTGTTTTTTACAAACTAGCTTGTAGCTTGCAATTCTGGCAAAAGTAACACTTCTTTGCCATTTGAATTGTTATGGCCGAAGACGGTTTTTTTAACATCTTAGATACGGTTGACAGTACCAACAACTATGCCATGGCAAAGGTTCATGCAGGAATGGCGAGACATGGAATGGTATGGTTTACCAGGGAGCAAACAGCAGGCAAAGGCCAACGGGGAAAAAGCTGGAAATCGGATAAAGGCAAAAACATAGCCATGAGCCTTGTTTTAGAGCCGGGTCGATTACAAGTTAAAGATCAATTTCATTTAAGTGCAGCGGTGGCAATTAGCTGTTTTGAGTTTTTTGCAGCGTTTGCAGGAGAAGAAACAAAAATTAAATGGCCAAATGATTTGTTTTGGCGTGACAGAAAGGCAGGAGGCATATTAATTGAAAATGTGCTGCAGGGTAAAATATGGAAATGGGCAGTAGTTGGTATTGGTCTCAATATTAACCAGACTAAGTTTGATAAAAGTATATTGAACCCCGTATCGCTTAAACAGATTACAGGAAAAACTTTTGATATTATTGAGCTGGGTAAATCGCTGCATGGCTTATTGATGAAAAACCTTACTGACCTGAAAGCGGATAACAACGCAATAGAACAATACAATGAACATTTGTATAAGCGGAATGAATTAGTAACGCTGAAAAAAGGCGAAGGAATAATTAAAACAGTTATTAAAGAAGTTTCTGCTTCAGGTAAATTAATAACTGTGGATGCAGACGAAAGGGAATTTGATTTTGGAGAAGTGGAATGGGTACTGTGATTTTTATCTAATTATTAGTAGCTCCTGCATCAATCCAGCAGATAATTTTTTTCTTTTGATCTGTTGACAGAGAGCCCGTTTGGGGCATAACGCCCGAAAAGACTGCATCTTTTATCTGGCTTCGTTTATTAAACACTTTATTGTAATCTGTTAATTCACCCCCTGAGTTTGTACTGCCAGCACTATGGCAATTACTTCCTAATAAACAGGTGGTATTAATTATGGGTTTCACATCAATTCCATACTTTGATGTAACGCCATCGCAATATCCGGCAGCAGGAGCACCGCCACCGTCACTGCTTTTGCTGCAACTGATGAATAGAAAGCAACAGCAGGTAATCAGCATTATAGTTAACATAGGTTTAAACATAAACTTTAGTTTAAAACGTGTAGCTGCTGATTTAATTGCGGGATTTATATAAATAGAAGACTACTTTGAATTACTTAAAGCTGCCCAGGCATCTAAAATTTCTTCGGTGTGTTTTTTACTTTTAGGCTTGAGGAAAATTTTACGGATAATACCTTTCTCATCAATTAAAAATGTGGTGCGGTGGAGGCCCATGTAGTTACGGCCGTATAATTGTTTCTCACCCCAAACACCGTACTTATCAATTATCTTATGCTGGGCATCTGCAATTAAAGTAAATGGCAGGTCATATTTTGCTTCAAATTTTTTATGCTTTTTTTCTTCATCAGGGCTAACTCCCAGAATAATAAACCCCTTCTTTTTTAATAAGCCGAAGTTATCCCGGAGATTGCAGGCCTGCACTGTACAGGTTGGCGTATCATCTTCGGGATAAAAATAGAGTACAATTTTTTTGCCTTTAAAATCTGCAAAGGAAATATCCTTTCCGTTTTGATCTTTGCCTTTAAATGCAGGCGCTTTTTTGCCTTCTGTTAAATGTGTTGCCATAATTATCTTGTAAATCTGTAATTTTTTTCGGTGATGTTTCCAACCATATCTTCTGCAATAATTTTTAATTCATGTTCACCTGCCGGGCATTTGTCATCAAATTCATAAATAAACCTGCTACCCTTGTCGTTGCTGAATCTTAACCAGTTTCCATTCAGCAAAGCTGTAAAACTTTTCAGGTCTTCAGTATTGTCCTTTACAACAAATACAATCCGGCTTTGTTTGCTGCAGTTCATCCCATCGCTAAAGCCAATGGGGGTTATAACCGGAGGCTCATTGTCAACCATCAGCTGAAAACTTCCAAACTCCCTGAAACTGGCTCTGTACCAGCCTGTTTCTTTTCCATTGATAACCGGCTCTGCTTTTTTATAATCATCCTTGCCATTTGCAAAGCGATGCATGACCATTTTATCGGGCTGATCTGTAGCAGCTTTTATGGTAACAGGAAAATAAGTCTGTAGCGGCACGCTGGTATTGTGCAATTGATAAATTGTATTTCCCGTTGTTGGATAAATTTCTTTGTATTGAAAACGGATGGAATCGTATAAACTGTTTTCGGGCAGATAAAAACTGATATTGGCGTTTTCAAAAAGGTTTACAAACCCCGGATGAAATGACCGTTGCTGAAAATAGGTTGTTGAGTCTTTGTTTTGTTTTTCTGTAAATTTTCCACTTTGCTTAATGTCAAACTGTACTATTGAAGTATTGCCATTGGCATCTTTTACCTCCATTTTAATTTTATGTACATCGCCGTCATCTATAACAATTACACCATTGCCATTAGTGGTTTTATAAACACTGTTATTATAACCCGGCAATTTCGAAACGTGTTGAATATATCCGCCACCATTGCTCCGGTACTTATAATCTATATGAGCATTTAAATACCTGGTTTCATCATAACTGATGCTGTCTAATTGAAAACCTGCAATGGGCTTATCGTTTTCGTATAAAACAGTTTCATAAATACCGTTTTTATTGCTTGACCCTGTGGACCTGTCGGCTGCAGAAATACCAAAACTTACTTTATCTGTATTGGCAAGTATTAATGATGGAGTTGTTGTATAAACACCATTCACTTTTTTGAGTGTGTACAATTTTGGTGTTTGTTCATAAGTACTGATGCACCTGTCGTACACTGCAAGCCGGTAAATATCTGGTGCAACATTATCCGGAATATGGAAATTGAACAAAGATGGATTTAAAACTTTGTCGGTTTTTGTATCCCTTATTTCAAAATGCAGATGCGGGCCCATAGAACCGCCGGTGTTACCACTATAAGCGATAAACATTCCTTTAGTAACCGGGAACAGGTTTTCTGGCATATCGAGATAAACAGACCAGCTTTTTAATTTATACTGCTGCTCTTTTATATAATTTTCCAGTTCCGGATAAAAATCATTTAGATGAGCGTACAGTGTTGTTAAACCATTGGGATGATTGATATAGATAGCCCTTCCAAATCCCCAAGGCTCTATTTTTACTTTAGCAATATAACCTTCAGCGGCAGCCAACACCTTTTTGTTCTGAGCTCTGTCAGTACGGCAATCAAGACCCATATGGTAATGGTTTGACCTGAGCTCACCAAAATTTGCCGATAAAGACTTTACAGCCACAACGGGATAAGTAAAATAATTTTGCGGATATTTTTTTGCAGAAAAAAACTGTGCAGGGCAATTAATTATATTTAGCAGAAAAAAAATAGAGAGAAGGGGCTTTAGCGTATTTTTAAGCATTATTTTTATAAAGGATGTGTTTGTTGTATGTAAAAAGTGTAAAAGTACATCTATTCATTCAAACCCTTTTTTAACGAAAAACTAATTTTATGAAACTGATATTTTTCTTCTTACTTTTTACTTCTTCAGTCCATTTTTCCTCAGCTCAGAATACTGATTGTAAAGTGTTATTAGATTCTTTAAAAGGAACTTATGTAGGGGAGTGTAAAAAAGGTAAGGCAAATGGTACAGGTAAGGCAGTTGGTATAAATGAATACGATGGTGAATTCAAGAATGGTTTGCCCGAAGGCATGGGCAAATATACCTGGACTAATGGCAGTTATTATTATGGCAGTTGGAAAAAAGGATTAAAGGACGGAAAAGGAGAGCTGCACCATTTTGAGAACGGAATTGAAAAATTGATAACCGGCTATTGGAAAGAAGGTAATTACCGGGGTGAATATGAACACCCGTATGTTATTACAAACGTCACTTCAGAAATAGGCCGGGTGCAGGTTACAAAATTCAACAGTATTGATGCCACTTTAACAATTACAGTTGAAAGCCTGAGTTCAAACACTTCGCTTTCTTCGAATTCGGTGCAAACCTCTACAGTTATGACAGCACACCAGGTTACAAGAGGATTTTATATAAGCAAGGCCTCTTCTGCATTAACAAATAAAGAAACAACAACCTTTAACGGAGTCAAATTCCCGTTCAGGTGTACATTTAATTTTGGCAATTCAATGATTGAGATAGAGATATTTGATGCCGGAGCCTGGAATATTGTGGTGCCTATCAGCAAATAAGTAACACACTGTTTATTCAGGTCAGTAAAATATGGATAATAAAGTGGCTATTACTGTAAGTCAATCCCAAATTGCTTTTTGTGCTGTTGTGTGGTTGAAATTCAGGCCAGATTAAGAAGTGAGTATAATAAATTACCTGTATGTTATTGTACAGGTTTTTTATTTACATCATTTCCAAGTACTTTTGCACGCCATAACACAGGCAATCAACGCTACTATGCCAAAAGACAATTCCATACAATCAGTTTTAATTATCGGTTCGGGCCCCATTGTTATAGGCCAGGCCTGCGAGTTTGATTATTCAGGTACACAGGCAGCCCGTTCATTACGGGAAGAGGGTGTAAAAGTTATACTCATCAACAGCAACCCCGCTACTATAATGACCGACCCTATGATGGCCGACAGGGTTTATCTTTTACCGCTTACAGTTGAAAGTATTGAACAGATACTCGAAGAAAATAAAATTGATGCCGTGTTACCAACCATGGGCGGGCAAACGGCGCTCAATCTTTGTAAAGAAGTAGATGAACTTGGTATTTGGGAAAAACATGACGTAAAATTAATAGGTGTAGATATTAAAGCCATTGATAAGGCCGAAGACAGGGAAAAGTTTCGTCAGTGGATGATTGAAATGGGGATACCGGTTTGCCAGGCTAAAATTGCCAACTCATTTTTAGAAGGGAAAGAATTTGCACAGGAAATTGGATTCCCGCTGGTACTGCGCCCATCTTTTACTTTGGGTGGCAGCGGTGGTGCTATTGTTTTTGCAAAAGATGAATTAGATGAAGCATTGAATAATGCTTTAATTGCAAGTCCAATACATGAGGTTTTAGTAGAGAAGGCTGTACTTGGCTGGAAAGAATTTGAACTGGAATTATTGAGGGATAATGCAGATAATGTGGTGATCATTTGCGGTGTTGAAAATTTTGATCCCATGGGGATTCATACCGGAGACTCCATAACCGTGGCACCGGTAATGACCTTGAGCGATACTGCATACCAGTTAATGCGTAACACCGCAATTAATATGATGCGTAACCTGGGAAATTTTGCAGGCGGTTGTAATGTACAGTTTGCCCTCAATCCGCAAACCGAAGAAATTATTGTTGTGGAAATTAATCCAAGGGTTAGCCGCTCATCGGCACTGGCCAGTAAGGCAACAGGTTATCCGATTGCCAAGATTGCAGCAAAGCTTGCTATTGGGTATAATCTTGATGAACTGAAAAACCAAATCACTCAATCTACATCAGCTTATTTTGAACCGGCGCTTGATTATGTAATTGTAAAAATACCACGCTGGAACTTCGATAAATTTAAAGGAGCAAAAGACACTTTGGGTTTCCAGATGAAAAGTGTAGGAGAGGTAATGGGCATTGGCCGCAGTTTTGCCGAGGCGGTACAAAAAGCATGTCAGAGTTTAGAAAATGAAGCCGTTGGGCTTGGTTATTATGGTAAGAGTTTAATGCATGCTGATGAGCTGATAGAGTATATCAAGATTCCAAAATGGGACAGGATATTCAGGATCAAAGATGCATTGATGGCGGGAGCAAGTATTAAACGTATCTGCGAAAGCACAAAAATTGACCGCTGGTTTATTTACCAGATACAAAAAATTTGTGATTGTGAAAAACAGATTGCACAATACAGTTTAAAAACTTTGCCTGATGATTTGCTGAAAGAAGCAAAGCTTTTAGGTTTTAGCGATGAGCAGATTGTACGCATCATGAAAGAAGAAGATGCTGAAATAATTTATGAAAGAAGAAAAACCATGGGCCTTACCCGTGTGTTTAAAATGGTAGATACCTGCAGTGCAGAGTTTGAAGCAAAAACACCTTATTTCTATTCAACTTTTGAAAACAGACCCGCCAACGAAACTAAGCTGCTCAGCAACGAAAGCATTGTTTCGGACAAAAAGAAAATAATTGTTTTGGGAAGCGGCCCCAACAGAATTGGCCAGGGCATTGAGTTTGACTATTGCTGTGTACATGGCCTGCTTGCTGTTAAAGAAGCGGGTTACGAAGCCATTATGGTAAACTGTAACCCCGAAACTGTATCAACCGATTTTGATATTGCCGACAAACTTTATTTTGAGCCCGTGTTCTGGGAGCATCTCTGGGAGATTATTGAACACGAAAAACCTTATGGTGTAATTGTGCAGCTTGGCGGGCAAACCGCATTAAAGCTTGCAAAGTGTTTGCATGAAAAAGGAATAAAAATAATCGGATCTTCTTACGACAGTATGGATATAGCCGAAGACCGTGGCCGTTTCAGCGATATGCTGAAAGAGCTTGAAATTCCATATCCAAATTATGGAACTGCTTATAATACTGATGAAGCCATTGAAGTAGCTAGGCAAGTGGGATATCCTGTATTGATCAGACCAAGTTATGTTTTAGGTGGGCAAAGAATGAGGATTGTAATTAATGATGAAGACCTTGAAAAAGGTGTACTAAGTTTGATTAAACATTTACCCGGCAATAAAATTTTAATTGACCATTTCCTCGACCGTTGCCAGGAAGCAGAAATAGATGCCATTTTTGATGGCGAAAATTTTCATGTGATGGGCGTGATGGAACATATTGAACCTGCCGGTATTCACAGCGGCGACAGCAATGCTGTATTACCACAATTTAATTTATCGCCCTTGATTGTGCATACCATGGAAGAGTATGCCGAAAAAATTGCCAGGGCATTACATATCAAAGGACTCATCAATATTCAGTTTGCCATTAAAGATGGTAATGTATTTGTTATTGAAGCCAATCCAAGGGCAAGCCGTACCACGCCGTTCATTGCCAAAGCATATCAAATACCTTATTTGAATATTGCTACTAAAATTATGATGGGTGTAAACAAACTTACAGATTTTACTTACGATAAGAAATTAACGGGCTTTGCCATTAAAGAACCTGTTTTCTCCTTTAATAAATTCCCGGGTGTAAATAAAGAGCTTGGCCCCGAGATGAAAAGTACCGGCGAAGCAATACGGTTCATTAAAGATTTACGTGACCCTTATTTCCGTCAGTTGTATAAAGAACGCAGCATGCACCTGAGTAAGTAAAATTACCTGTTTGATTTTTCATCAGGTTTTTCTATTTTGTTTTATGCCCCGGCCTTATGTAATACGCATTTGGAAAAAAGCACCTTATCTGAGGATGCTGTTACCGTTAATTATTGGTATCCTGATTCAATGGTATTTTCAAATTCCTGTTTCGGTTATTATTACTGCACTTGTTTCTTTCAGTATTGCCTTTGGGCTGTTTTACATGTTACCCATTGCTTTGCGGTTTAAATTAAAACCATTTCAGGGGTTTATCATTAACTTAATATTTATAGCTTTAGGATTGTTACTTACCTGGCAAAAAGATACCCGCCACGCTAATAACTGGTATGGGAAGTTCTACAGTGACAGCAGTTACTTTCTTGTTCGTATTGATGAACCGCTTGTTGAAAAAAATAAATCCTTTAAGGCAGATGGATATGTTGAAGCTGTAATGCAGCACGGCAAGATTATTCCTGTGAGAGGAAAACTCTTGTTGTATTTTTCTAAAGACAGTCTTAAGCCTGATTTAAACTATGGCGACAGGATTATTATTAACAAAGCTATTCAACCCATAAAAAATTCGGGCAACCCGGGCGCTTTTAATTATGAACGATACGCTGCTTTCCAGGGAATATTTCACAATGTGTTTTTAAAAGATAAAGACTGGACAGTTGCAGCAGGAGTCAGTAACAAAAATGGATTTAAAGAATTTGTATTTAAAACCAGGACATATGTCTTATCTGTTTTACGAAAAACAATTGTTGGGGGTAAAGATGAATTGGGTATTGCCCAGGCTTTATTGATCGGCTATACAAATGACCTTGATAAGGACCTTGTGCAGGCTTATAGTAATACAGGTGTAGTCCACATCATTGCCATATCCGGAATGCACCTGGGATTGATATATGTTTTATTGCTCTGGATATTTGCGAAAATCCCACTCGTTAATAAATCAAAATTTTTGCAACTGGGGTTGATATTGGGTTGCCTTTGGTTGTTTGCAATACTTACGGGAGCATCTCCATCTGTATTGCGTGCTGCAGTTATGTTTTCCTGTATTGCCATTGGTAAAAATCTGAAGAAGCAGGTTTCTATATATACCTCACTGGCAGCATCGGCATTCATATTGCTTTGTTTTAACCCTTATTATCTGTGGGCTGTAGGATTTCAGTTATCATATCTTGCAGTGCTGGGTATTGTTATCTTTCAAAAACCTATTTATAATTGTTTTTACATAAAAAATAAATGGCTTGATAAAATATGGCAGTTAATGTCGGTATCAACTGCTGCACAACTATTAACCTTCCCGGTTTGCATTTATTATTTTCATCAGTTTCCTAATCTTTTTTTAATTACCAATATTGTAGCCGTTCCGCTGGCTACAATTATTTTATATTCAGGCATTGCATTGCTTGCATTTTCACAAATCCCCTATGTTGGTATTTATCTTGGTAAACTGGTTGGAGGCCTTACCTGGGTTATGAATAAATTTATACTTTGGGTTAATGACCTTTCATTTGCTGTTTGGGATAAAATTCCGGCAACTGTTTTATCTACCTGGTTATTGTATGCAATGGTAGCAGGTTTAAGTGTCTGGTTAATTGACAAACGTAAAAAATATTTTGTGGCAGGGATGATTTCATTACTTGCATTTACTGCAACGATTGGGTACAATAAAATACAAACCGGCAAACAACAGAAACTAATAGTTTATAATGTGCCTCAGCACCAGGCTATTGATTTTGTAAACGGGAACAACTATAAATTTGTTGGCGACAGTGTTTTACTGGAAGATGGGTTACTGCAAAATTTTCATTTAAAACCCGGAAGGATTGCACAGCAGCTTAATACCAGAGCAGATTCTTTGGCAGTTGTTTTTCAGCATAATTTATTTTTTCAATTTAAAAATGTAAGGGTGCTGATCATAGATAAATCAATCATATTAAATACTGTTCAAGATAAAATGAAGCTTGACCTGATCATCATTTCAAAAAACCCGAGAATTAATATAACACAGCTTGTAAAAGTTTTCAACTGTAAACAATTTGTATTTGATTCATCAAACCCGATCTGGAAGATCAGAAAATGGCAGCAGGAATGCAGGTCGCTTCAGTTAAACGACTATTCTGTTCCGGAATCAGGGGCATTCATTTATAATATTGGCATATAACTTGCTTTTTTAACATGCCCTTGGTAACAACTACCTGTTAAATTAGTATCAGGAGTTAGTACATTTGCGTAACTATTTAAACTGTTAAAGGATGATTAAGCCCGGCTGGCTTGTTTTAATTTTATTGGTTTTCAGCTTATCTGTTCTTGCGAGTAAATTGAATTTTAATCCGGACCTGAATATAAATGCTGCAACATTACAGGCATTTGAAAATATTAATCAGGATAACAAAGACACTACTGTTATCCGTTTCGATTATAAACAATCCGCTTTATTTCATTCATATACATTTACTGCTATTGACAGTGTAGTGGATATTTTATTAAAAAATAATGCTATTAAATTAACTATTGATGGCTATGCTTATAAGGATGAAGGATCGGATACTATTTGTTATTACCTGTCGCTGAACAGAGCTTTGTTTGTACAAACTTATGTTTTGGGCAGAGGTATTGACAGTTCGAGAATAATTGCATTAAATGCCTACGGTAATACCCGACAGAAATATAAAGGTAAAGACAAAGAAGGGCTGACGGTAAACTGCCGTGCTGAGATATTGTTGAATTACCCGCCACCTCCACCCAAAAAGACTGCATTACCCGACAGAGATGAGGATGGAGTTGTAGATGCCGATGATAAATGCCCCGATGATTTTGGCTATATAGATAATGATGGATGTCCCAATAAAGATGTGGTGATCGTTCCTTTTGCTACACAACAGTCTTTCTTATACTCTGGTACCTACCGGGTATTAGACAGCATTTTGAAAGTTTTAATAGAAAACCCAGCATATACAATATCAATAGAAGGGCATGCGTATAAAAACGAAGGAATTAAAGCTGTTTGCGATGTACTTGCAACTGAAAGGGCCAATATTGTAAAGCAATACCTGTTGTCGAGGCAACTGAGTACTTCCAGGATAAATTCAGTAAAAAATTACAGTAACCAACGGCCGCTGAATGCTGGTAAAACCCCCGTTGATGTTTCGGCTAATTCCCGTGCCGAAATAATTTTTACAAAAGAATAATGCTTTCTTATTATTCAGATTAAACAGATTAGGTTTTTCTTAAGCCTGAAATCCTGTAAATTTGCGGCGAAATTAAAACACTCACCGGCTGTGTTTTCTTTATACAGCCAATTTAACCATAGTACATGCAGAAAAAGATTCAGTCGGCACTCATCTCTGTTTTTTATAAAGACGGACTGGAAAATATAGTTAAACAGCTTCACCAGTTGGGAATCACCATTTATTCTACAGGAGGAACACAAAAGTTTATTGAAGATTTACAGGTTCCCTGTGTGCCGGTAGAGTCATTGACAACATATCCTTCTATTTTAGGCGGCAGGGTAAAAACACTGCATCCATCTGTATTTGGCGGTATTTTAGGCAGAAGGGACAATGAAACAGATCAGCAGGAAATGAGTGAATATAAAATCCCGGAAATTGACCTGGTGATTGTTGACCTGTATCCATTTGAGGAAACTGTTAAATCAACAACTGACGAAAAACTGATCATTGAAAAAATTGATATTGGCGGTCCGTCCATGATACGTGCAGCTGCAAAAAATAATGCATCGGTTGTTGTGATTGCAGCAAAGAAAGATTACAGCCTGCTGGAAGATATTTTAATTGAACAGAAAGGCGAAACAACACTTGAGCAACGGAGGGAGTTTGCCATAAAGGCATTTGATGTTTGTACAGGATATGATATGGCCATTTCCAATTATTTTAACGGGACGGAATTTGTAAATCCATTTGACAAAGAAAAATCTGTACTTCGTTACGGCGAGAATCCCCACCAGCAGGGCATATATTATGGTAACCAGGATGAAATATTTGACAAACTTAATGGCAAGGAGTTATCCTATAATAACCTGGTTGATGTAGATGCGGCAGTACAGATTATTGCTGATTTCGGGAGTACAACATTCGCCATTATAAAACATACGAATGTATGTGGTATTGCTTCAAGAGCAACCATTAAAGAAAGCTGGGATGCAGCACTGGCAGGAGATCCTGAAAGTGCATTTGGTGGTGTACTGGTTTGTAATGGCACTATTGATGTGGCAACGGCCAATGCGATCAACGAAATATTTTTTGAAGTGTTGATTGCTCCGGCTTTTGATGCTGATGCATTGGAGATTTTGAAAACTAAAAAGAACCGTATCCTGCTGCAGCAAAAATCAAAACTTACTGCAACAAGCCAGTTCAGGTCTGTATTGAACGGAATTCTTACACAACAAAATGATACCGGTAATTATACCGACTGGAAAGAAGAGGGTGGAAGAGAAACTACTGTAGCAGAAAAGGAAGATCTCATTTTTGCCAATATTGTATGCAAACATTTAAAGAGTAATGCTATTGCATTGGTAAAAGATAAACAGTTGTTCGGTAAGGGTTGCGGACAAACAAGCCGCATAGATGCTTTACGTCAATCTATAGAAAAAGCAAAGCAGTTTAATTTTGATTTGAACGGTGCAGCATTGGCCAGCGATGCATTTTTTCCGTTTGATGATTGTGTAAAGATTGCCCATGCAGCGGGTATCAGTTCTTTTATACAACCCGGCGGTTCAATACGTGATAAAGACTCAATTACTTATTGCAAAGAAAATAATTTAGCAATGGTGCTCACCGGCCAGCGGCATTTTAAACATTAATAGCGGTACACTTAATGATAAACAGCAAACATTTGCCCAAAGGAAAAGCTGGCGGATACCTTGCTTTAGCCATTACCTGTGTGGTTTGGGGTACAACCTGGGTAGCGAGTAAGATTGGTATTGATGAAATTCCGGCTTTGCAAATGGCTTCAATTCGTCAATTGATTGGGGGCACCTGTTTTGTGCTGTTTTTTATGCTGTATAAAAAATTACCGTTTCCAAATCTTAAACAATTAGGCTGGTTAATGGTCCTCGCATTACTGATGTTTGTTTTTGCAAACGGACTAAGCACCTGGAGCCTGGAATATATTCCAACCGGATTAAGTGCATTGATAGGTGCATTGTATCCGTTGAGTGTGGTGATTATTGAAATGGTTTTTTTTAAAGCCAGAGATATGACTGTACTTACATTTACAGGGTTGCTTTTAGGAATAGCCGGCATCGGTATAGTGTTTTATGAAAGCGCTTTTAATCATCAGCCCGGTGGATTTTTGTTTGGTGTTGGCCTGTCGGTAACAGCAATGCTGAGCTGGAGTGTTGGTACACTTATTCTCACAAAGGCCAATATTAAAATGAACCCTTACTATGCAGTTGGCTGGCAAATGCTCATCAGTTCTGTTATGTTGTATGTTTTTGCAAATATTACCGGCCAAACTATTCCTTTTGAAACAATCAATGGTAAAGCCTGGATAGTTATTGCTTACCTGGTTATCATGGGGTCTATTATAAGTTTTGTAGCTTTTATTTATTCCATGAAAAAATTGCCGGTTGCCGTGGCGTCGTTATATGCTTATATAAATCCTCTGGTGGCAATGGTTGTTGCCGCCATCATTTTAAAAGAAAGGCTTACCGTTTATATTTTATGGGGATCAATTGTTACCCTGCTTGGTGTATTTCTTGTTAATTACAGTATCAAGCGGGGCAATAAAAAAATTATTGCTGAACCTGAAGTGTAATGCCATCTAATATTTAATCGATAGAGATTAAATGCTGGTCATCGGTATAAACTGTTCATAGATTTCCTTCCAGCCTGCAAACTCAGGTGCAGTTCCTAAAAAATTATTATGCCAGATGGTTATCAATGTTCCGTTAACCTGTTTGCAAACAGATAGATAATGTTTAAGTTCCTCCAGCGTTTGCTGTGGATTTTCCCTTTGTTCATAAAACGAATTGGCATCCATAAAACAAAACGGGTGTATGCGTAAAGCAGTCTGTTCTTCTTTTTCGAGATTGTACCAGTAAAAAGGCGAAGCAACTGATGCTCTGAAACCATTGATACTGCCATATCCCATTGAATAGTCATCGGTAATACCTGCAGCCAGTAATCGTTGGTAACCTTCGGGTAAATTAAAACGGATATAATGCTGACGTGATTTAGTAATACCGGCTTCTCCAATATCAGCCATAGCTTCCAGCAATTCCTTTTCTTTTTTTATTAATGATTTATTATCTCCGCTTTGCCAGGAGGGGTGCAACCCGATACTGTATTTTTTTGCATGATATTTCACCAGTTTCCACATGGCATCTTTGTGGGGAAGTATATTTTTATCATAAACATCGTTTTCTTCCGCCACCAGAAAAAAGTAAACAGGTTGCTGTTTGTATTGAAGATGAAGTTTGTTAAGCCAATCATAACTGTCAAACGGATCTTTGATTTTACCCGTTAAAACTTTTACCCTTTCCAGCGCAGGATCTTTTAAAAAACCGCCGATATTCCTTATCAATCCTTTGTGTTTATAGGAATAGGCTATGTCAATATCGTAAGTGGGTTGAAAGTTGAAAGATGAAAGTTGAAAGTTAAGAGTTGGGAATTTTAATTTCAGTGTTTCTGCAAATCGTTGAAGCCAGATATTAATTAAAGGCAAATTTAAAAAGCCTTCTTTATATGCCAGCGAGTTTTCATAATCATAGCGGCCATACATATCTTTTTCATGCGGCAGGTATTCTTCGTAGCGGCTTATCAGATAAAATGATGCAGCCAGTATATCAAATGGGAAATCGCTGTTTTCGGTTTTAAAAAATGCTTTATTATCATTTGCAGTAAAGCAATCAAATGTTTGTTTTTGTATTTGCTGCTGAAAGAGTAAAGGGTGGTTATCAATAAAAAATTCATTGTCAGAAATTCTGGAATCGCTGTAATTGATCTTTGGCCCATCATGCGTTTTGAATCTTTCCGAATCTATTGTCAGCTTATACTCAAGACCCAGCATTTCTTTAAAAATAAAGTAACAGCTGTATTGCAGCCTTGCAGTACTAATATGAGAATAGATCAATACCATAGTTGCACAAAATAAAAAAGTTCCACCACAGTGGAACCAATTTGTAATTTATTATTCAACTTCATTATTTTTTATAACGCTCTTTCCAAAGCTGGTTAAAGGTTTTCTGACTGAAGTTAAGATCACTCCTGTTTTTATTCCATCCCTTAAACATACCATTTACTACTTTGTTTTTTAAATTACCGCTACCCAGGTTCATCATGCCTCTTTTTAAACTTGCCAGTTTCCAAACCTTCCAGGCCATTTTTTCAGTGAAACTTACAAAACCTTCTTCAACCGACTCTTTCCTGTTTTCGAGCAGCAACTCATGCAGGTTTATTTTTACCGCACATACTTCGGTACAATTGCCGCAAAGCGACGATGCAAAACTCAGATGTTTAAATTCATCCATGCCTGCCAAGTGAGGTGTAATTACCGAACCAATGGGGCCGCTGTAGGTTGCGCCATAAGCATGGCCGCCAATATTTTTATAAATGGGGCAGGCATTTAAACAGGCGCCACAGCGTATGCAATACAAACTTTCCCGTTGCTTTGGATTTTGCAGAATGTTGGTTCTTCCATTGTCTAATAAGATCACATACATTTCTTCGGGTCCGTCAGTTTCATTTTCCTGTCTAGGCCCGGTTATGATGGAATTATAAACAGTAATTTTTTGCCCGGTTCCAAAAGTAGAAAGCAGCGGCCAGAACAATCCCAGGTCGGTTATTGACGGGATCATTTTTTCGATACCCACAATAACGATATGTGTTTTAGGAAAAGCACAGCAAAGTCTTGCATTGCCTTCGTTTTCCGTAACGGCAACGCCGCCTATATCACTGATGATGAAATTAGCACCGGTAACACCAACTTCGGCCTGCACATATTTTTCACGCAAGATATTACGGGCAACCTGCGTAAGTTCAGCCGGGGTTAATGAAATAGGTGTACCCAGTTTATTATTAAACAGCCGGGCAACATCTTCCTTACTCTTGTGCATGGCCGGAGTTACAATATGATAAGGCGGTTCGCCATCCAGCTGCTGAATATATTCACCAAGATCAGTCTCCACACTTTCAATACCATTTTTCTCCAGTGCATCATTCAGATGAATCTCTTCAGTAACCATGCTCTTGCTCTTCACCAGCGATTTGCAGTTTTTCTCCTTACATATCTTCAGTATCTCTTCAATAGCCTGATCACTGTTCTCTGCCCAGATCACCTTACCGCCACGTTTGGTGAAATTCAGTTCAAAATCTTCCAGTTGTTTATCCAGTGTTTCAATGGCACGCCATTTCAGGTTCTTGGCCCTTTCCCTGGCCAGGTGTACATTGGCAAACTGCTCTTTGCCCTTTGGTACCACTGCATTGTATTTACCAATATTAAAATTGATTTTACGCCTGTGTTCCAGGTCGGCAGCTTTAATGGTGCTTTTGGCTATGAATGTTTGTGATTGTTCTGACATGTTCAATTTTATTTAATTACTTCTAGTTCCCTTCCAATTTTTGTAAACGCCTCAATCGCTTTATCCAGATGCCTTTGCTCATGTGCAGCACTTAACTGCACCCTTATCCTGGCCTGCCCATTTGCAACAACAGGAAAGAAGAATCCAATTACATAAATACCTTCATCTAAAAGTTTAGCTGCAAAATTTTGTGCAAGTACCGCATCGTATAACATGATGGGTACAATGGGATGGTCGCCCGGTTTAATATCAAAACCCGCTTCAGTCATTTTTGTGCGGAAGTATTGTGTATTATTTTCCAATTGGTCTCTCAACTCTGTTGTTTCACTAAGCATATCCAAAACAGCGATGGAAGCGCCTACAATACTTGGTGCAACAGTGTTACTGAATAAGTAAGGGCGGCTACGTTGCCTAAGCATTTCAATAATTTCTTTTCGTCCGCTTGTAAAACCTCCACTTGCACCGCCAAGTGCTTTACCTAAAGTACCGGTGATGATATCAATGCGGCCCATTACATTACGATACTCATGAGTTCCCCTGCCTGTCTTCCCCAAAAAACCACTGCTATGGCATTCGTCAATCATAACAATCGCATCGTATTTATCTGCCAGGTCGCAAATCTTATCCAATTGAGCAATGGTGCCATCCATACTGAAGCTGCCATCAGTTACAATGATGCGGCTGCGTAAATCAGCAGTTTCTTTAAGTTTAGCTTCCAGGTCGGCCATATCATTATGTATATAACGATAGCGCTGAGCCTTACATAAACGTACTCCGTCAATAATAGAAGCATGATTTAAAGTATCGGAGATGATGGCATCTTCTTCACCAAACAGGGGCTCAAACACACCACCATTCGCATCAAAAGCTGCAGCATATAAGATGGTATCTTCTGTTCCTAAAAAGCCAGCCAGCTTTTGTTCCAGCTCCTTATGTATATCCTGCGTACCGCAGATGAAACGTACACTGCTCATTCCGTAACCACGCAGGTCAATATATTTTTTTGCAGCTGCAACTACTTTGGGGTGAGAAGAAAGGCCCAGGTAGTTATTGGCACAAAAATTTAAAACGGTTTTCCCGTTTACAATTATTTCAGCTCCCTGTTCGCTGCTGATGATCCTTTCTTTTTTGGAAAGACCTGCCGATTCTATTTCTTTCAGTTCGGATGAAATGCGGCTTACAAATTTCTCATTCATATATAGTGAAGGTTAATTTGTAGGCAAAATTAGGTAAAATGGAACGCTGATTGGGCAGATTGTACTGATTAACGCTGATTTTTCTGTTCTATCCTTTAAAAAATTAACTTTTATGCCTTCGCCTGTAACATTTTAAGTACCACCTTCGTATTACAAACATAAAACAACCCTTATTGAGGTAATTTAACTACCCAACCACTGTATGACGGAGAGAGAATATAATGAATGCGTAAACCTGTATGCAGACAATGTGTACCGCTTTATCCTCAAAAACCTGAGGCATAATGAGGATGCAAAGGATGTTGTGCAGGGTGCATTTGAAAAACTATGGATTAACAGGGATAAGGTAGAAAATGACCGGAGTAAGAGTTATTTGTTTACGGTGGCCTATCATCAAATGATAGATCATATCCGCAAAAATAAGCGGATTGTGTTGAGTAAGGAGTTTACTGAAAATGCAAAAGGAGCTGCGGCACCCAAGCATGATACGAAAAGAATTTTAAACGAAGCGCTGGCTAAATTGAGTGAAAAACAACGAAGCCTGGTTTTATTGAAAGATTATGAAGGATACAGTTACGAAGAGATTGGACAAATAACCGGGCTTAACGAAAGCCAGGTAAAAGTATACTTACACCGGGCAAGATTACAGTTAAGGGAATATATTGTGAGCCCCGAAAATGTTATTTAAAAAGAATGCAAATAAACAGACATAATTACGAAGAGTTTTTTTTACTGTATGTAGATAATGAACTATCTGCTGCGGATAAGAAGGCTGTTGATGTATTTGTGCAGGAAAACCCGGATTTAAAAGTTGAACTGCAAATGCTTCTGCAAACTGTTGTGAAGGCAGATGATATTGTGCTGGATAAAAAAGACTGGCTGTATATGGAAGAAGATATTACTGCTTTGCAGGAAAATCTTTTATTGTATGCCGATGATGAATTAGCGCCGGCAGATAAAAAATTAATTGAAACATTACTTACAACGGATAAAGCAGCACTGGCAGAATGGAATGTTCTAAAGCAAACCAAAATACAGCCTGACAAGACTATTGTTTTTGCAGATAAACAATCTTTATACAGAAGGGAAGAAGCAAGAGTTATTGGTATAAAATGGTGGAGAGTTGCCGCAGCAGCAGTATTGTTGGGTTTTGGAATCTGGGCCGGAGTATCAGTGTATAAAAATAATGTTACAAATATTGACGTTGATGGAGGATTTGTAAAGAACGGTGAAACAAAACAAACAATTAAAAAGACTGATGTTCCTGTAATTACAGAAACTATAAAAACTCAGCCTGAAGAAAAATCAGCAACCGGAATTAATGAAACTGTGGCTGTACAAAAAAATGCAACTGAGCAAAAAGAGAATTTAAAGGATCAGCAAAATAAAACAGCAGTAAAAGAAAATATTACTGTACAGAATAACAACAAAAAAAAGCCTGATAATAATTTACCAAAACCCTATTTTGAAAATATTAACAATAATGCAAGTAACAAAACAATAACAGCAACCGTAATACCTGAAAACAACAACAGTAAAGTTTCCGGAAACAATACTTCAGTTGCAAGAACCAATCCGAAGGAAAGCATGATCAACAGCATTGCTGCAGATATAAACAGCAACAAGGTTGAACAAACCACAAACGTTGCAGTATTGACAGCAAAAAATAATACCAGTGACGGGGACGATAACAACCGGTATTTAAATGTAGATGATGATAAGGAAAAAAGAACAGGCCTTGGAGGTTTTTTACGTAAAGCAAAAAGAGTAATTGAACGTACCACCAATATCAACACCGGCGAAGGAATAAAAGTTGCCGGCTTTGAGATCGCATTAAAATAATCACTTAAAATTGAAACAAATGAAAAAGCTAATTCTACTTTTAGCCATGGCAATTATTTGCTTACATGTATCGGCACAGGAAGAGCCTGGTAAAACAAAAGACAATAAAGACACTATACGGGTTGGAGGTATCATTATTGTTAAAAAAGGAAAAAATAATAAAGATGGAGATGTATCCGTAAAAATAGGCGGCGGCAATGGCAGAAGAAAAAACAAAAAAGTAAGCACTAATTGGTGGATACTCGATCTTGGTTTTGCAAATTACAATGATAAATCAAATTACGTCAGTGCAAATACAAGTGGTTATCTCAAAAGCAGACCCGGTTATCCAGACTTAGATAAAAATGATTTTAAACTGAAAGCCGGTAAAAGTATTAATGTAAATATCTGGGTTTTTATGCAAAGGGTTAGTTTGATAAAGAACTATGTTAACCTTAAGTATGGCTTTGGCGTAGAGCTGAACAATTACCGCTATAAATCTGCAATAAGTTACAGAGAAGATGGCCTGGTGCCATACACAGCAGGCACGCAAACTAATGCAGCTTTTATCTTCAGGGATTCAATCTCATTTACAAAAAATAAACTGGCAGCAGATTATGCTACTGTACCGGTGATGCTGAACTTTGTTTCTAATCCTGATCAACGGAAGAAAGGTGTGAGTCTGAGTTTGGGTGTTAGTGCAGGTTATTTATACAGCCAGCGTAATAAACAAAAAAGCAGCGAAAGAGGTAAACTGAAAAACAAAGGTGATTATGACCTGGAAAGATTTAAATTCTCTTATGTAGCTGAATTGGGCCTTGGACCGGTATTGCTATATGGATCTTACAGCCCTAAATCCATGTATGAAAAAAGCCTGGATATAAGGCCGTATAACGTAGGTTTCCGCTTTAGTTACTGGTAAAAACACGCTCTCCACTCATTTCCTTGCCCATAGAGGTTTTACCAAAGTGGGTGGGGGATGGGTTTAAATAAAGACTTCCGCTTATACCGGAAGTCTTTTTATTTTTACTTATTCGTTAAATTTGTTAATGTTTTCCACAGCAATAAAATATTTATCTTCGGCATGTCGTTTGTAACTAAAGGCAAAATTGTTTACCAGATGAAGTTTACACGTTTATTTCATATCAGTATTTTATTTTCTGCAACTGCTTTGCTTTCATTTGTTCCTGTAAAGTTGAAAAGCGGACTGGTAAAGAAAGCAACCCGTGCAGTTAAAACTGTTGCTAAGGGCAGTACGAATAATCCATATTATATAATTGTTGATAAAAGTGATTATGAATTATATGTGTACGATGATGAAGGTTGGTATGCAACATACCCGATTGTGTTTGGCAGTAAAGACCTGAGTGATAAGATGAGGGAAGGAGATAAAAAAACACCGGATGGAAACTTTAAAGTAATCATAAAAAAATACCATCAGAAATGGGGCCCGGAGTTATTGCTTGATTATCCTAATGATATAAGTGTTCAGAGATTTAACGACCGAAAAGCAAAAGGCATTGTGCCTAAGAATGCTAAAATAGGTGGAGGTATTGCCATACATGCCACCAGGCCGCAGGAAGAATGGACAGTAGATAATTTTTATAACTGGACTGATGGTTGTGTATCGGTAAAATATACAGAGATGAAAGACCTGTTCAGCTATATACCTGTTGGTACGCCGGTAACCATCCGCCAGTAAAATCAGTTTATTTTATTTTTATCATAATGGCATGGCCATTCAGGTTATGAATGATCTGCCTGTCATTATAATACCGGTATTCTTCTACCAGTTTGGTTACACCGGTGCAGGTATGAAATCCATAATCATCAAAAACTATCACTCCGCCGGGAATCAGCCTGTCCCAAACCCATTCCAGAATATCTTTTGCCGATGTGTAAACATCCACATCAATATGACACAGGCCAAATATTTCATTAGGTAAAATCTTATTCGCAGTATCTTCCGGAAAAATGCCTTTTAATATTTTATAATAAGGATAACCAGCTTTATTTTTTAGAACATCTTCCACAATATGCTGACTGGTATCACTGTGTTCGCCTCCGGTATAAAAACTGTCGTTAGCACCCGCTTTCGCTACGCCTGCAAAAGTATCGGCCAGGTATAAATTGGCTTTGCTTTTAAGCTTTGCCATTTGATGTGCCATAATACCAGCAGTACCTCCACGCCAAACACCCACTTCCAATATTGCAGCATGCTGGTCAAGCGAATTAATTTTAGCCACCAGTTGCCACAGTTCGTAACAGCGGTAAATGTCAACCAGCGTGTTTTTTTTGATCTGGCTGTATATATGCATAAAAGCCTCATCACCCAGCCAGGGTGCATAATTTGCCGAGGGGAACGACATGCCGTAATGCAACCCGTCAATACTGAAATTTGCCTTGCCTTTATAAACAGGCCTTTTACCAATATAGATACCGGTTTTATTAAAAAAGGAATGAATGATTTTTTTAAGCGACATGGTGTAGGTATAAAATTATTATCTGCAAAACAAACGAATTTATTTTTAATGGTTGATAAATAAAAGACTCCCATCGCCATAACTCAGAAAACGAAAATCATTTTCCATGGCGTAAGTATAAATTTCTCTCCAATCTGTTCCAACTGCCGCAGCCACCAATAAAAGTAAAGTAGATTGTGGCTGATGAAAATTAGTAACAATTGCATTGGCGATTTTAAAATCATAGCCCGGTGCAATTAAAATCTGAGATTGTGTAAATAACCGGTTAAGGTTATTTTTTTTAAGCCAGTTTATCAAGGCTGATAATGCATCTTCGGCTTTAATATTAAAACCTGCCAAAGGACTTTCATACACTTCCCATTGGTTAATATCCAAATGTCTTATATTGGGTTGCTGCAAGGCTTTAACCCCCATCCAGTATAAGCTTTCAATGGTTCTTAAAGATGTTGTGCCAACGGTAATAACAGTTTTATTTATTTGCAAAACCAGGTTTTCCAGGAACTCAACGGACACATCAATCCACTCGGCATGCATTTCATGATCCTGCATGGTAGCAGCTTTCACCGGTTTAAATGTGCCTGCACCAACATGAAGGGTTACAAAATCAGTTTGTATATTTTTTTTGGAGAACATCTCAAAAATATGCTCAGTAAAATGTAATCCTGCCGTTGGTGCTGCAACCGAACCTTCGTCCTTTGCATAAATAGTTTGGTATCGTGCTGTATCTTCCTCCTCAGTTTTTCGTTTTATGTACGGCGGCAATGGAATATCCCCAAATTGTTCCAGCACTTCGGCAAAACAAATATCCGCAGGAGTCCAGCTAAATTCTACAACATAAGCATCAGAAAGTTTTTCAATTAATTTTGCTTTTATTGCCAACTGCCCATTGCCAACTGCCAACTTCAATTCTAATACATCCTCTTTCCACTTACTCAGCCCACCAATCATGCACTTCCACTTCAATGAACCTTTCTTATTCATTACATGACTGTACTCATTTATCTTTTCATGCGGTTCCAGGCAGAAGATCTCAATAATTCCTCCACTGGTTTTTTGAAAACGTAAACGGGCTTTAATTACTTTGGTATTATTGAAGATGAGAAAACTATCACCAGGCAGATAAGCAGCAATGTTTTTATAAATATCCTCCTGAATTTTACCATCCTGATAAATCAGTAATTTAGACGCATCACGTGCTGTTAACGGATGCAGGGCAATCCGTTCAACAGGCAAATCATAAGTGTAATCCTGTATTGATATGTTTTTTGGATGACTCATCTTAAAAACGCTGCAACTTCGCTGACCCACTTTTCCGTTTCTTTTTTACACAGGCTTTCGTGTCCGCTGTTGTCATACACTACAAATTTTTTATTGCTGCTGGTAATGTTTGTAAACAGGATGTCTTCTTCGGCTTTGCTTACTCTTGGATCGTTTTTGCCCCATTGTAATAACGCGGGGCAGGTAATGCTTTTTGCAAATTCCTGCGGCTTCATACCAAAGGCCCAAAAGCCATGTTCAGCTCCTCCCCAAAAAGTAAGTAAGGTTGATATTGGCTGTGCCGGCAGCCCCATCATTTTTACACGCCCAACTACTGCATCTTCAATAGTGCCAAAGGGCATTTCTAAAATTACTTTTGCAGGTTGCAGTTGATAATCTTTAATTGCTTTGGTAATCGTTGATGCACCCATCGAAATTCCCCACAGCACAATATTTTTTTCTCCTTTAGCTCTTATAAAATCATAAGCAAGTTTTACATCTTCGGTCTCATCATAACCAATGGTACAGGTATTTCCTTCACTGTTTCCATGCGCTCTGAAATCTAATAGCAAAGTATTATAGCCAAGTTTTCTGAATTCCTCCGCTTCTTTATTTACGCCGGATTTAGTTCCGCCATGTCCATGAAAAAGACAAACAGAACCAATTGCACTGTCTGCCGGTATATACCATGCTTCAAGGTTTAAGCCGTCTGTAGTTTTTAAATAAATGGTTTTATAACTTGAATCTGTAGTTACAGTATTCTTTTGTTTAACTGCATTAATGCCGGTTAGCATTTCTTTCGTTTTATCCCAGCCTGATTTTTCATCAGCCTTTTTTATATTGATGGAGCCATTATCATAAAAATGAGTAAACTTATAAGCATGAAAAGCCACAACTACATTCAATGCAATAAACAGCACAATTGCTGTACGGGTAAGGATTTTAAAGAATCTTTTCATTGTAAAACACTGATTTTTTGCAAAAGTATATTAAAATTGTTGCGAACGGTAAATAATTAATATGTTATAATTGTACATTTGGCACTCTTAAAAAATCAAATCAATCAATATGCGTTTTATTAAATCTCTTTTATTTTCCCTTAGTTTTTTATTTGTTGTTAGTGCATTTGCGCAAACCGGCAAATTTGAATGGAAGGAAGCCACTGCTGGTGGATTCACATATAAGTATGTAACCAACGATCCTGCCAAGGCAAGATTTTACACGTTGAAGAACGGGCTGACTGTTATTTTGAGTCCTACAAATAAAGACCCACGGATTCAGTGCTATGTAGCTATTAAGGCAGGCAGTAAAACTGATCCTGCAACAAACACAGGTCTGGCACATTACCTGGAGCATATGGTATTTAAAGGAACTGATAAATATGGTTCACTGGATTGGGCGAAAGAAAAACCTGAATTGGATAAGATTGATGACCTGTATGAAGTGTATAATAAAACAACAGATGTTGAAAGACGTAAAGCCATTTATCATCAGATTGATTCCATCTCCGGTGTTGCATCAAAATATGCAATTGCCAATGAGTACGATAAAATGATGAGCGCCATGGGTGCACAGGGAACCAATGCCTTTACTTCATTTGAGCAAACTGTTTATACCGATGATGTTCCGGCAAGTGCCATTGACAAATACCTGGCAGTACAGGGAGAGCGTTTCCGTAACCCGATACTGAGGATTTTTCATACTGAACTGGAAGCAGTATATGAAGAAAAAAACCGTGGACTGGACACTGATGGAAGAAGAGTAATTGAAAAATTATTTGCAGAGCTGTTTAAAAATCACAACTACGGATTACAAACTACCATCGGAACCATAGAGCATTTAAAGAATCCTTCGCTGGTGGAAATCAGGAAGTATTTTAATAAATATTATGTGCCTAATAATATGGCTGTTGTTATGAGTGGTGATTTTGATCCGGATGCAATGATTAAAAAAGTAGATGCAACATTTGCCTACATGGTAAATAAATCTTTTGCAAAATATACTTTCCAGCCCGAGCAACCCATTACTTCGCCGATTGTTGCTGAAGTTGTTGGCCCCGATGCTGAGAATGTAACCATAGGATTCAGGTTAGAAGGAAATAAATCAAAAGATGTTTTACTGGCCGACCTGGTTGGTCAGATTCTTACCAATGGCAAAGCCGGATTGATGGATTTGAACCTGGTAAAAAAACAAAAATTATTGGGGGCTTCTGCTTCGGCATTTACATTGATTGATTATGGTGTACTGTTTATGCAGGGCAGACCTTCATTAGGGCAGTCGCTGGAAGATGTGAGGGCTTTGATGCTGGGCGAAATTGAAAATCTGAAGAAAGGGAATTTTGATGATGATCTGATTACTTCTATCATCAATAACCTCAAAAAAACAACCATCCAGTCAACAGAAACATATGGTTCCAGAGCCAGTAACTTAATGGATGCCTTTACCAATGAACTGGACTGGCAAACACAGGTTGCCTATACCGATCAGTTATCTAAATTAACCAAGAAAGACATTGTTGCTTTTGCAAACAAATATTTTGGAGATAATTATGTGGTTATTTTAAAGCGTAAAGGTGAGAACGATAATATTATTAAAGTTGAAAAGCCACCAATTACACCGGTTGAAACAAACCGTAACTCGCAATCTGAGTTTGTAAAAAAGGTGAATAATATGCCAGCCACTTCGGTTAAGCCGGTTTGGCTAGATTATAACAAAGATGTGCAAAAAGCAAAAATTGGCCCTGCTGATGTTTTGTATGTACAAAATAAAGACAACAGCCTTTTTCGCTTACGTTACCGTTTTGATATGGGAACCTGGAATGATAAAAAATTAAGCCTGGCTGCACAATACATCCAGTTTTTAGGAACCGATAAAATGAGCACCGAAGATATCACCAAGGCATTTTATAAAATTGCCTGTAGTTTTAATGTAAGTGCATCAACTGAGTACACAACAGTTACTATAGAAGGGCTGCAGGAAAATTTCAGCAAAGCTGTTCAGTTATTTGAAGACGTTTTGAAGAATTGTAAAGCTGATGAAGATGCTTTAAAATCATTAAAGGCAAGGCTCATCAAATCCAGAACAGATGCCAAGTTGAATAAAGGTGCCATCATGAGCGGATTAAACAATTATGCCCGTTACGGCTCAAATAATCCGTTTAATTACACCCTGAGTGATGATGAACTGAACAATATTACTTCAACAGAACTGCTTAATTCTTTACACAGTTTAAACAGTAACAAACACAGTATTCTGTACTATGGCCCGCAACCACTGGCTCAGTTTACTGCAGGTTTAAAGAGCATGCATAGTATACCGGCTGCATTTAAGCCGGCCAATGCAAAAGTGAAATTTACATTTGCAGAACAAACTAAAAACCAGGTTTTATTTGCTGATTATAATATGGTGCAGGCCGAGATACGTTGGGTACGGAATACAGCGCCTTATAGTGCTGATAAAGAACCCGTGATTGATATGTTTAATAATTATTTTGGCGGTGGCATGGGGTCATTGGTATTTCAAACGATACGTGAGTCTAAAGCACTGGCTTATTCAACATTTGCTTTTTATGCAAAGCCTGATAAAAAAGAAGATCAGTTTTATACACTTGCCTATGTAGGTTGTCAGGCCGATAAATTCAATGAATCAATTACTGCCATGAATGAATTGCTGAATGATATTCCGGATGTGGCAGAGAATATAAAGAATGCAAGAGCAGGTATAAAAAAGGATATTGAAACAGAACGAATCACACAGGACGGAATAATTTTCAATTACCTGACTGCACAGCGAAAAGGATTAAATGATGATATCCGAAAGAAAGCTTACACTGCAGTTGATAAAATCGGCTATAATGAATTAAAGCAGTTTCATTCGGAGTATATCGCCAACAAACCATATACTTACTGTATTGTAGCTTCGGATAAAAAATTAAGTCAAGAAGAAATGAAGAAGTTTGGAGAAGTGAAAAAACTGACTCTGGAGGAGATTTTCGGTTACTAATAGATATAAAATATTCAATTAAAGTAGTCAGGCCTAAAACGCCTGGCTTCTTTTTTTATGTAAACTCATTGACAATTGCATCCTGCTGATATACCTTGATAAAACTCAAAATTATGAGAACGTTAATTTTAGCAGTAGCTGCATTATTCTATTTAACCGGATCAGCTCAAAACAACACAGCAGAAAATATTATAGAAGGAGGTAAAACACTGGTTGAATTAGTGCGTGTTTTAAAAATGCCGGTTAACTCTGGCTATCAGCCGCATGTTGCTGAAAATATTGACAGTTGTAAACTGAAAAATGTAAGTGATTTAAGTTTTAAAAATAATACTGATAAAAGTGTTTATGTAAGTTTATTCAAACGCAATGGCAACCTCTATGAAGCCAATGTGCTTACCCTGAAAATTTTGCCCAAAGCACAGGAGCGCTGGTTTGATTTGAAATCGGGCATCTATAAATTTAAGATTGAAAGGGATGGCGAAGACGATGAACGAATCATATATCAGGAAGGTGAAATGCGGTTGAATGCATGTGAAAATATAGTTAAGGAAGTTAAACTTTGACTGCTCAACTATAATTTCCCTTGCTGTATCTCTTCTACTATTGCCGGATCAAGTAAAGTAGTTGTATCACCCAAATTCTTTGTTTCACCTTCTGCTATCTTTCTCAAAATGCGCCGCATAATTTTTCCACTGCGTGTTTTTGGCAAGCCGGTAACAAACTGAATTTTATCAGGCTTGGCAATGGCGCCAATTACTCTTGTTACTGTTTGAAGAATATCTTTTTTGCTTTGTTCATCATCGCCATGTTTCTGGCTCATGATCACATAGGCATAAATACCCTGTCCCTTTACATCATGCGGATAACCAACTACAGCACTTTCTACAACGCCGGCGTGCATGTTGATGGCATTCTCCACTTCGGCTGTGCCAATGCGGTGGCCGCTTACATTTAGTACATCATCAACACGTCCGGTGATGCGGTAAAACCCATCTGTGTCTTTCATAGCGCCATCGCCGGTAAAATATAAATTTGGGTAACTGGCAAAATAATTTGTTCTGCAACGTTCATGATCGCCATAAGTAGTGCGGAACATACCGGGCCATGGAGCAGCAATGCAAAGATTGCCCGCTACAACAGCCCCCTCTAAATCTCCCCCCGTGGGGGAGACTTGCCCTGCATCAGGCATACTATCTAACTTTTGTTTTATAGCTTCAACAACGGAATCAATATTCGACCTGACTTGATCGTTTGTAAACCTGATTTCCTTATATCCTAATTCCTTTAAATAATTGGTTCTTGACACATCAAGTTCCTTTTGTTCAGATTTGTTGTGATATCCGCCGTCAACTTCAATTGTCAGTTTTTTTTTCAGGCATATAAAATCAACAATTAATTCATCAATAATATGCTGCCTTCTTATTTTATAACCTGTTTGATTGTCACGCAAGCTTTGCCACAAAATATTTTCCTCTTCAGTAGGGTTGTCTTTTTGTTGTTTACTTAATTCTTTTAAGAGCCCATAGGTAGATGGACGGGCAGTGTACCTTGGCCTTGAAGACTCCTGCTCCTTCCCCACGGGGGAAGGTTGGGATGGGGCTATTATTTTTCCTTTTTCATCAAGTAAAACCGGCTGTACACCCGGCATTGGCAATGTTGCCCAGCCAGGTCTTGACGGCGTAATACCTGCGAAGTTCGAAATTAAAATACCACCTGTTTCTGTCTGCCACCAGGTATCAACTATGGGGCATTTTTTCTTTCCGATATGTTCATCATACCAATGCCAGGCTTCTTCATTGATTGGTTCGCCAACAGTTCCTAAAACTTTTAGAGAAGAAAGATCTTTTCCTTTCAATGGGTCTAAACCATAGCTCATCAAACTGCGGATGGCAGTTGGTGCGGTGTACAATGTATTCACTTTGTATTTATCAACGATGTCCCAAAACCTGCCTGCGTCTGGCCATGTAGGAATTCCTTCAAACATCAATGATGTTGCACCGGCACTTAACGGGCCATAAACAATATAACTGTGGCCGGTTATCCAACCCACATCAGCGGTGCAGAAAAAAACATCGCCGGGTTGGTACTGAAAAACATTTACAAAAGTGTAATTGGTCCATACCATATAGCCCGCACTGCTATGCACAACGCCTTTTGGTTTGCCGGTACTACCGGAAGTGTACAGAATAAACAGCGGATCTTCTGCATCCATTTCTTCTGCAGGAAAATTAATTGTTCCGTTTTGTTCCAGTTGATCCTCTGCATGCAACATTTCATCTTCCCACCAAACGTCTCTTCCTTTTATCATGCTCACGGGTGTTCTGGTTCGGGTGTAAACAATAACACGCTTTACCGTTTTGTTACCAATCAATGCATCATCAATGATGCTTTTTAACGGAATATCTTTTCCGCCACGGTAAGCACCATCGCAGGTAACAATAAATCCCACGTTTGCATCTTCTAAACGGTCGGCAATGCTTTGTGCACTGAAACCTCCAAAAATTACACTGTGTATGGCACCGATACGGGCACAGCCCAATACGGCATAAGCCAGTTCGGGCACCATACCCATATATATACAAACCCTATCACCTTTTTTTACGCCGTTATTTTTTAATACCTGTGCAAACTGGCAAACACGTTTGTGCAATCTTGCATAGGTAACTGTTCTTGTTCTTTCCTCGGGGTTGTTTGGTTCCCAGATGATGGCGGGTTTATCGGCCATGTTTTCTAAATGCCGGTCAATACAATTTTCGGTAATGTTTAGTCTGGCATTTGTAAACCATTCAACTTTGGGTTCAGTAAAATTCCAGTTTAATACCTTATCCCATTTTTTTCTCCAGGCAAAATTTTCTGCAATGGTACCCCAAAAACCTTCGGGATCATCTACACTTTTTTTATAATCTTCATGATATTGTTTCAGTGATGTTATCTGATAAGGATAGGTCATTGTATTTCTTCGTTTTACTTTAGTGCCAATTTAATATATTTATGACTACTTCCCGTTAAAAAATTGTATAAATACTGATTATGTCAACAACACCGGTAAAAGGAATTGGTAAAATAATTTTTTCATCCTCGCTGGGTACGTTAATTGAGTGGTACGATTTTTACATTTTTGGTATGCTGGCTAAAACAATCTCTATCCAGTTTTTTCCCGAGGGAAATAATACTGCAGCCTTGTTGAATACACTGGCAATTTTTGCAGCAGGTTTTTTAGTTCGTCCTTTTGGTGCATTGGTTTTTGGCAGACTGGGCGATCTTATCGGCAGAAAATATACTTTTCTTTTAACGCTTGTATTAATGGGAGCTTCCACTTTTTTAATCGGGCTGGTGCCTGGTTATAAAACCATTGGTATTGCTGCACCCTTATTGGTTTTATTATTAAGATTGATACAGGGCCTGGCTTTGGGTGGTGAATATGGCGGAGCAGCAACCTATGTTGCCGAACATGCGCCCAAAGACAAAAGAGGATATTACACAAGCTGGATACAAACTACGGCTACACTGGGTTTGTTTGTGGCGCTGGGTATCATCATGCTGGTAAAAGCAAACATGAGCGATGCGGCTTTTAATGCTGAGTGGGGAGGATGGCGATATCCTTTCTGGATTTCTATTTTACTTGTTGGCGTTTCTATTTATATACGATTGAAGATGAGTGAATCACCTTTGTATGCAGCGTTAAAAAAAGAAGGCAAGACATCTACCAATCCTTTAAAAGAAAGTTTTGGGCATAAAGCAAATTTTAAAATGGTTTTGCTGGCTTTGTTTGGTGCGGTGATGGGACAAGGCGTTATCTGGTACACGGGCCAGTTTTACGCACAAAGTTTTTTAGAGAATACTATTAAACTTGATTTTATACAGAACCGGGAAATATTATTATGGGCAATTGGATTAGCAACGCCTTTCTTTTTATTTTTTGGATGGCTGAGTGATAAGGTTGGCAGAAAATGGATCATGCTGACGGGCTTGATGCTGGGTGTTATTTTTTACCGGCCGATATTTGGCACTTTTTTAAAAACGGCTAATGCGAAGGAATGGAGAAGCCAAGGGATTAAAATGGCACATCCTGTTGTTAATTCAACAATGATAAAGATTGATACGGTAACAAATGCTGATCCATTTATGAGTGTGACTATCCAATACAGTAAAACAGATTGGGAATTAATAGATGGAAGAAAATTTTCAGTGACCAGTGCTGATACAGTACCTGTAAATCAATTTAAATCGGTTATTAAAGTTGATACTAAACCTGTGTATTCAAATGTGGTATTATCAACTGCTCTTAAATGGAAATTCATCTCACTGGTTTGGGTAATGATCATTTTTGTAACCATGGCCTATGGTCCGATAGCTGCATTCCTTGTTGAATTATTTCCAACTAAGATCCGCTACACATCCATGAGCCTGCCTTATCATATTGGCAACGGTGTTTTTGGAGGACTGGTTCCGTTTATTGCAACTTTACTGGCCACAACTTTTACAACCGATCCACTGGTTGGGCTTTGGTATCCCATTGGTGTTGCTGCACTTTGTTTTATCATCGGCGCATTGTACCTGAGTAACAAAATTGATAAAGACGTTAACGATTAAAAATATGCCAGGAGGGCGGGAAGACGTCTTTCCGCCTTCACAGCAAAAAAATAAAAAACATGAATACAGTTAAAAAAATAATGGGCCTTGTCTGGATAATTTTAGCACCGGTAATTATTTACTTTTTAGTAACCAGTGCCATACAAAATGTAAGCAGCGGCGGAACAAAAGATATTAACCAGCCTGTTCCCTGGATAATCATCATTGGTATATTTACGCCCATAGCCATTGGCCTGATGATATTTGGTTATTATGCAATGAAAGGGGAGTATGATAAACTTCCGGAGAGCTCAGAAGAGATTTAATTTACAATCCCATCGCCTTATAAATTGCTTCCTGTATATTGGTACGCACATTCATCCGATATAGTTTTGTATTCTCTCCTCCATCAGGATTAACCCGGTTACTTAAAAAAACAAAAACCAGGTTATACTTTGGATCGGCCCATACACAGGTGCCTGTATAACCTGTGTGCCCGAATGTACGTGGCGAAACACTCAGGCTTGGATAAGGATCATTACGGACCTTGTTATCTTTTTCAGGCTTATCAAAACCATAACCTCGCCTGCTGAAACGGCTGTGATAAGCAGTAAACAAATCAATGGTTTCTTTTTGCAAATATCTTTTTCCATTGATGGCGCCGCCGTTTAGTAACATTTGCATGATGATAGCCAGGTCATACGCATTGCTGAATAATCCGGCATGGCCGGCAACTCCGCCAAACATGGCAGCCCCAGGGTCATGCACATCGCCTCTTAATAATTGCAGCCGGAATTGTTTTTCCTGTTCGGTAGGTACAATACGATTTAATGAATACTGTTCTGTTGGCTTAAACCCTGTTGTGGTTAATCCCATCGGCCTGTAAAATTTTTCTTCGGCAAAATCATTCAACGGTTTGCCGCTGATGGCCTCAACGATTTTTCCTAAAAAGATAAAATCATTATCGCTGTACACATACCTGTTTGCACGGCCCAGCCTGCTTTCTAAAATACGTTTATATAGAGTATCCCGCCAATCGTTTCGCATGTACATATTGTTTGCCACACGAATACCAAATGAATCATTCTTTGTTTTGGTAAAGTATTTTGTAGAGGGGGTGCCATCAGCCTCAAGTGTTTCTTTGTAAAAGGGAATATAGGAAACCAGCCCGGCCTGGTGCAGTAAAATATTTTCAATGGTCAGGTTTTCCTTATTGGTTCCCTTAACCCAGGGCAAGTAATCACCAAGCTTTTTTTTTAGATCAAGTTTACCCTCATCATACAACTTCATCACCGAAATGGTGGTAGCACAAATTTTTGTAACCGAAGCCATATCATAAATTGATTCTTTATTTACAGGCTCATCTTTACCATATTCATAATTACCATAAGTTTTATAAAAAACTATTTTGCCATCTTTGGCAATCAGTACAACTTCTCCGGGAGTGGCTCCTTTAGCAATCGCATCCTGGGCAATCGAATCTATTACAACAAGTTTAGAAGCATCCAGTACCCCTTTTTTAGATATACCATCATTGGCTTCAAAACTAATTCCACTGCCGTATTTGTATTGCGGACAAACAGTAACCGGCAGCCTTCCATCGGCGCCAATCTTTCCCTGCAGCAAATCAATGGCGGTATTTTGAATGATGCCATCATCTTCGTAACAAGCCACTAAATTTTTAGCACCACACCAGTTTTTAATGGCGTAAGGATTACCAAATACAAATGTGATGGCTTTTGTTTTTTGCTGCAATTGGTTAACGAGGTTGATAGCATTGCTGCTTAATCCAAAATTATTTGCAGGAGTACGTTTGTAATCATGAACACCGATGATCACTTTTTTATATTTCTTTTTTACGTCGGCAACAATGGCTGCAATTTTTGATGCATCCTGGTTATAATCAAAATAAACAACATCAGCATTATAATCGGTACGCATACGGCCGGCAAATGCATTATCGCTGTTGCTGCCAACACTTACATACACCACATCAGTTGCTCCCTTACTGATTTTAGCAGGCAACGGAAAAAAATCATTGTCCGTTTTTTTCAAAACAGTTAATGCGCTTTCTGCAATCATTCTACGCATTTTGCTGATCTTACTGTTCAGGTCGTTGGTGATGTTATTGGTATTAATTGGTTTTAATTCAGCCAGTCCGTACTCATATTTTGCCATTAATACTTTGCGGCAATGCATTTCAATTTCGGCCCAGCTCAGTCTCCCGCTGTCAATGGCTTCTTTTATTTTTTTTATTGATAAAGGAACATCTCCCGGCAGGCAAAGCATATCGTTACCGGCAATCAATGATTCAACAGAAGCAGCACCATCAGGAAAGAATTTTTTTACGCCCTGCATTTCCAGTGCATCGGTAAAAGTGAGGCCTTGGTAGCCCAGTTCGTTCCGCATTAAACCGGTTACATTGTTTTTTGAAAGCGAAGTGGCTTTGTTGGCGGCAGTATCAATAGCAGGTATATATAAATGAGCAATCATTACACTGCCAACGCCTTCATTAAATATTCTCCGGAATGGAAATAATTCCAGGTTTTCCAATTGTGACATACTCTTGTTGATCACTGGTAAATCATAATGTGAATCAACCGCCACATCGCCATGGCCGGGAAAATGTTTGGCACAAGCCATCACACCATTGTCCTGCATACCCTTCATGTACTGTACACCAAAGGATGCTACTTTATATTTATCTTCTCCAAAACTACGGTCGTTAATTACCGGGTTATTGGGATTATTATTTACATCCACCACCGGTGCAAAATTTACCTGAATACCAATGCGTTTGCATTGTTCTGCCACAATTTTGCCATATTCATAAGCAATGGATGAATCCTGCACCGCACCCAGCATCATTTGCCTGGGTAAGGGCAATACACTGTCAGTCATCCGCATGCCTACGCCCCACTCGGCATCAATAGTAACCAGCAAGGGAGTTTTTGCCATCGCTTGTAAATTGTTTAAAACCGTAGCCTGTTGTATCGGGCTGCCCTGAAAAACACATAGACTTCCCACATTGTATTGTTTTATCAATTCAGCAACTTCCTTATCATAAAAAATAACTTCTTTTTTTGAATTGATGGTTGATAGGCGTACCACCATCAGTTGGGCGATCTGCTCTTCGGGGCTCAGGGTTTTAAAAACACTGTCAACCCATTTAGTTGCATCAGTTTGTTGTGCATAGCCGCCAACAGTTATAAAAAGAGATAATATTACCAGGATCTTACGCATACTGTTCTAAAAATTTTATAGTGGAAAGGATGTGTTATTTTTGAAGTTCTAAATTACAGGATTTTGCCCGATATCATTC
>Ga0138256_10000155_pt1 | contig 80875 bp, 79 predicted proteins | sample KNB2016incub_MG_FD_105486 | JGI IMG/M metagenome (GOLD analysis project Ga0138256, IMG submission 105486) | Active sludge microbial communities from wastewater in Klosterneuburg, Austria - KNB2014incub_MG | ecosystem: Engineered > WWTP > Activated sludge > Unclassified | place: Austria... | reverse complement strand
GCGCTGAACCCGCTGCTGCCTTCAGCCTGGTCGACCTGCATAACACCCGACCCTTGGTCCGCGCCATGGGTAAGATTGCGGTGCGCGCCCACCCCGACAAGCTGAGACCGTGGGGCTGCAGCTTCACAGCGCGATCCCGTGCAGCCCGGTGAAGGCCGCCAGCAGCAACAGGGCCCAGATGCCCACCACCCAGGGCCGCGCACCGCCCAGCGACTGCGCAATGTCGCGGTTCACGGTGTCGTCGGCGCAGCCCCGGGCGAGCTGCGCGAAGGCGGGACCGAAGGGCCGTACCCTTACGCGAATCATCAGCCCGCAGAACACCGTGGCCGCGAACGCGGCCAGCTTCAGCGCCAGCCAAGGTGCGGGCTGCGCCCAGGCCTGGGTGAACCCCATCAACGCCACCACCAGCAGGCCCGCCACCAGGGCCACGCGCCAGGCAAAATCAATGCGCACCAGCATGGTCAGCCCCGGTTGATGATGCAGCATCAGCACCATGCCCAGCCAGGCCGCGCACAGGGTCCACGCCGCCACCACAGCCGCCAGGGGCAGCGACAGGAAACCGCTGGCCACGGCCAGGTGAAAGCCACTGGCGACGGTCAGTGGCATGGCCACGCGCGGCGCCAGATCGGTGGCGGCCATGATGCGCGCCGCCGTCACGCGCGCCTCGGGCGACAGATCACGCCGCACCACCAGCCCTGCGGCGTAGAACGTGCCCAGGTCACCGCCCAGCCAGTACACGAAGCACAGCAGGTGCAGAAGTTTCAGTGCCGCCATCATGCCAACCAGCCCCGGGGGCACAAGCTGCAGTGGCCAGTCTGCAGCGACTCGACCCTGATCAGGTCGGGGTCCGGGCCGCCCACGATCACGCCGCCGGGCGACGCCACCACCCTGTTCGTCATCTCTTCCGCCCGGATCGCCGCCGGCGAACGCTCTTGGGTTTTCATGCGCTTGCTTGCCTCCATATCCCGCCGAGTCGTTTGCAAGAGTCTTGCCATGTGTCCCGGGTTCAGAACGGCCTCGCCGCGTCGCAAAACCATTGCTTGAGGCTTCTGTTGAAACAGGGTCGGTGTTGCTGCAACGCTGGCGGTCGTTGCGACGTGGGCCACGCCTATCGAAACCGTTGGCAGGGTCATGGCGAGGCTGGACAAGGTTGATACCCGGCGCCGCCGGGGTCTTCACCCGCGCCTAGACTTCAACAAGCATGAATGCCGACTCGCCGACGCCTTCGATTTCGACGACTTCACGCGCCGGGTGCGAGCCACGCCACAAGCGCGCGAAAGTTGCCAAGGCGCTGGACCTTCGTTTCATGAGAGAAGGAACCATGTTGACGGTACAAGCACGCCCCGATGTTGCCGCCCGCGACGCAAGGCGAAAGCCCGCTGGCCAAAACGCACGCCGAGGTGGCCGCCGCCCTGGGTCAGCGCCCATCAAGAGCGTGCCCGATGCCGTGTGGTGCTGGTCGGTGACATGCGCGCGCGACGTCGACGCCCTGCCCGGCCTGCTGCCCGAAGGCGGCTCGGGCGACCAGTTCTTTGGCAAGTCGGTGGCCCGAGTTTGCCTGTGCATCAATCCTTGACCCATATGGAGACCGCCATGCCTTCCGTCTTTTTCGACCACGCCACCATCGATGCCTGGATCGCCGAGGATGCGCCACTGCTCGACCTCACCACGCACCTGCTGGCCGTGGGTGGGCAATCGGCACGCATCAGCTTTACGGTCCGGGGCGACACGGTGGCGGCCTGCACCGAGGAGGCAGCGCGCCTGGTGCAGCACTGTGGCGGGCAGGTGCAAAGCTGCGTCGTCAGTGGCACCCGCGTGGCGCCCGGCACGGTGCTGCTGGTCGCCACGGGTGCGGCCGCGGGCCTGCTGCGCGCCTGGAAGGTGGCGCAGAACCTGCTCGAATACGCCTGCGGCGTTGCCGGCGCCACGGCGCGCATGGTGCAGGCCGTGCAGGCCGTAGCCCCTGGCGTGGCGGTGCTGACCACACGCAAACACGCACCGGGTCTGCGCCGCATCGCGCTCAAGGCGACGCTGAGCGGCGGCGCCTTTCCGCACCGTCTGGGCCTGGGCGAGACGGTGCTGGTGTTTCCGCAGCATCGCGCATTGGTGGGCGACTGGACCACGTTGACGGCGAAGCTGGCAGCTGCGGCACCTGCGCTCGCCGAGAAGCAATGCGTGATTGAAGTGGCCTCGCTGGAAGACGCGTTTGCCGCCGTCAGCGCGGGCGCCGACGTGTTGCAGTTCGACAAGGTGACGCCAACGCAACTGCGCGCGTGGTGCCAGCAGCTGCGGCAGCGTCATCCGCAACTCGGGCTGCTGGCTGCCGGCGGCGTGAACAGTCAGAACGCCACCGACTACGCCACCAGCGGCGTCGATGCGCTGGTGACCAGCAGCCTGCACCATGCGCCGCCGGCCGATATCGGCGTGCAGGTGGCGCCGGCGTAGCGCGAAGGTCCACTGCTGCACAGCGCAGCCGTCACGATTCGTCGCGCCGCACCGCACCGCGCGCCCTACCCCGAGCCTTGATGCCCGCGCTCAGATGATGCGGTCGGCGCGGTAGGCGGCCAGCTCATCAGCACTACAGCCGAGGGTCTGCGTCAGCACCTCGTCGGTGCAGTCGCCGAGCACAGGCGGCGCCCGGCGATACACCGGTGGCGTGTGCTGCAGGCGCAGCGGGCTGGCGATGGTCGCCACCGCACCGCCATCAGCTCGCTGCATGTCGACGCGCAATTGCCGGTGCCTGACCTGTTCATCGTCGAACACCTGCGCGTAGTCGTTGATCGGCCCGCAGGGCACACCACGGGCCTCCAGCCGGGCAAGCCAGTCGCCGCGGCTGCGCGTCAACAGCGTGCGCGCCAGGTCAGGCACCAGCTGCTGCCGTCCTGTGATGCGCCCGCTGACCTTCGTCCAGCGCGCATCAGCCGCCAGATCCGGGCGTTCGATGGCGGTGCAGAACTGCTGCCACTGCGTGTCGTTGCCTACGGCGACCACGATCTCACCATCGCTGACGACGAACACCTGGTAAGGCACCAGGCTGGCGTGCGCGTTGCCATAACGCGCCGGCACCTTGCCGCTGGCGAGATAGCCGGTGACCTGATTGCCGCCCAGCGCCACCACACAGTCGAGCAAGGCCATGTCGATGTACTGTCCCGCGCCCGACACCGTGCGGTGCTGCAGCGCCGACAGGATGGCCACGCTGGCGTACATGCCGGTCATGACGTCGGCGATCGCAATGCCGGCCTTCTGCGGGCCGCCGCCGGGCAGATCGTCGCGTTCGCCGGTGATGCTCATCAGCCCGCCCATGGCCTGGAAGACGAAGTCGTAACCGGGCTTGTGTGCGCTCGGGCCATCCTGACCGTAACCGGTGATCGAGCAATAGACCAGGCCCCGGTTGAGCGCTGACAACGCCGCGTAATCGAGCCCGTAACGTTTGAGGTCACCGATCTTGTAGTTCTCGATGACGACGTCGCTGACGGCTGCAAGCCGGCGCACCAGGTTCTGGCCGGCCGGGCGCGAGATGTCCACCGTGATGGACTTCTTGCCGCGATTGGCCGCGGCGAAGTAGGTCGAATCGGGGACGTCGCCCTCGGGGCTGGGCATCCAGGGCGGACCCCAGGCCCGCGTGTCGTCGCCGGCGCCGGGGCGTTCGACCTTGATCACCTCGGCGCCCATGTCGGCCAGGTTCTGGCTGCACCAGGGGCCGGCCAGGATGCGCGACAGGTCCAGCACCCGCAGGTGCGACAGCGCCCCCGGGCCGTCCGGTTTCATCGCGGCTTGTCCGAGCGCAACGCTCATTGGTCGATCTTCACGCCGGCCTCACTGACCACGCGCGCCCACTTGCTCAGCTCGGCGTCGACGAAGGCCGCGAACTGCGCCTGCGTCATCGTGCCCGACTCGGCCCCCAGCTTGGCGAACTGCTCGCGAATGGCCGTGCTTTGCAGCGCCTGCAGCACATCGCCAGCGATGCGGTCGCGCAGTGCCGGTGCCATGCGCCCCGGGGCGTACAGGCCGAACCAGGCCGTGGCTTCGAAGCCCTTGAGCCCGGCTTCATCGATGGTCGGCACGTCGGGCAGTGTCGCTGAGCGCTTCAGCGACGTGACGCCCAGCGCCCGCAGCTTGCCGGCCTTGATGTGCTGCAACACGCCGGGAACCGAGTCGAACATCATCGGGATCTGCCCGCCCAGCAGGTCGTTCAGCGCCGGCGCCGCACCCTTGTAGGGCACGTGCACCATGGTCACGCCGGCCATCGACTTGAACAGTTCACCCGACAGGTGGTTGGCACCGCCCGTGCCCGACGACCCGAAGTTCAGACGGCCGGGCTGTGCCTTGGCCAGTGCAATCAGCTCAGCCACCGAACGGGCTGGAAAGCTGGGATGAACGACCAGCACGTTCGGCACCGTGGCCACCAGTGCGATCGGCGTGAAGTCGGCGCGCGTGTCGTACTTCAGGTTCTTGTACAGCGCCGGGTTGATGACGTGGTGCGTGGCCGTGAGCATCAGCGTGTGGCCGTCGGCCGGCATGTGCGCAAGCTGCTCGGAGAAAATGGTGCCGCTGGCCCCGGACCGGTTTTCCACCAGCACGGGCTTGCCCCAGCGCTGTTGCAGCTCGGTGGCCAGCTGGCGCGCCAGGATGTCGGTCGTGCCGCCGGGCGGAAACGGCACCACCAGCTTCACCGGTTGCGTCGGAAAGTCTTGCGCGTGCAATGCAAACGGGACGGCGGCGAAGCCGCACAGCATGGCCGCAGCCAGCCGGGCCTTGAAGGTTCTGAGGATCTGCATCGGGGCTTCCAAAAGTGGTTGGCAAAGCATGGCCGTCAGGCAAGTGTGGCCGCGCCACCTTGACTGACACCACACGGGGTTTTCAGACCGCGGCGGGAAACTCGACCATCGCCTCGCCGACCGCAACGACCTCGCCGCGCTGGTTGTGGACCTGCACGTCGAGCGTCAGCCACCAGCTGCCCTGGCTTTCCTGGGCGGCAGCGACCACCGCCGTCGGGGTGATGGTGTCGCCGGGCTTGACCGGCGATTTCCAGCGCGTTTCCAGCCGGCGCTGGATACCGCCCAACGGATACAGCCAGTCGGTGAGCATCGTGGTGATGAGGCCGAAGTTGTTCATGCCATGCATGATGATGCCGCCGAAGTTGGTGCGACCGAAATCGCCCTTCATGTAGTCGTCGTCCAGGTGCAGCGGATTGAAGTCGAGCGAGGCCTCGCAGAAGTCGCGGATCGATTCGCGGGTGGGCGAAAACGGGGTGCCGCCGATCTGGTGGCCGGGGGCGATGGAGAAGGCAGCCATGGTCGGGTTGTCAGTGGTCATCAGAACGGACGGATGGTCCAGCCTCGGCCGGCGCAGATCACCTGGTCGTGCTGGTTGAAGAACACGTTGTCGTGCACGACGAACAGGCGGTCGCGCTTGATGAACTTGTCCAGCGCTCTGGCTTGCAGCCGGATGGTGTCGCCGGGGCGGGCCGGCAGGTTGTAGCTCCACGACTGCCCCGCATTCACCGTGCCCGGGCTGCGCATCCAGTCGTCACTGGGCGTGCAGGCGAACATCAGCAGGATGTGGATCGCCGGTGGTGCGATCAGGCCCTTGTAGGGCGTGGTCCGCGCGTAGGCCTCATCGAAGTACAGCGGGTGCAGGTCGCCGACCACACGGCAGTACTTCTGGATCGCCTCGAGCGTCAGCACATAGGGCAAGGTCTTGCGGGGCTCGCCGGGAATGATCTGTGCCCAGGACTTGCGCAGGGCGTTGTCTTTCCAGAAATCGGTTTCGAAGGTCGGATCGGGTGGTGCCATGCTTGGTCGGTTTCAGTGAGAGGGTGATGGGTGATGGGTGTTAGGATTGACCGCTTGGCGGATATAAGTGTCCGCTTTACGGCCATTTTCAGAGTCCGGCCCACAAGCTGTCAAGGTATCCCCCATGGCGACTCCGGAAAGCGAAGCCTTCGTGCGCAGCTTCGCGCGCGGGCTCAAGGTGATCGAGGCCCTGGGCCAGGTGCCCGGCGGACAGACCCTGGCACAGGTTGCCGAACGGGTGGCGCTGCCACGCACGGCGGTGCGGCGCTTCTTGCTGACTCTGGTCGACCTGGCGTTCGTGCGCAGCGACGGCAGGCACTACTGGCTCACGCCCAGGGTGCTGCGCCTCGGGCTGTCCTACCTGTCGTCGCTGCCCTATTGGCGCGACGCGCAACCGGCGCTGGAAGAACTGTGCGCACGCGCGCAACAATCCTGCGCCCTGTCGGTGCTGGACGATGAGGACATCGTCTACGTGCAACGCCAGCACACGCAGCGCATCCTGCCCATGAGCCCCTCACTGGGCAGCCGGCTGCCGGCCCATGCGGTGTCGATGGGTCGGGTGTTGCTGGCAGGCCTGGCCGACGATGCGCTGCAGGCCTACCTCGAACAGGTGCGGCCGGTCCGCCTGACCAGCGCCACCGCGGTCGACCGCGATCAGTTGCGCCAGGCCGTGCTGGCCGCCCGCGCCCAGGGCTGGGCCTGGGTGGACGGCGAACTGGACGAATCGATCTGCGGGCTGGCGGTGCCGGTTCGTGACCTAGATGGTGCGACGATGGCTGCACTCAACGTCAGCCTGCCCGCCGGAGCGTTCACGCAACAACAGGCGGTCGATCGGTTCCTGGGTGACCTGCGCGTCACTGCATCGCGCCTGCGTGCAAGCTCGCGCTGACCCGCATCAGCCCCGGATCTCGAACACGCCGAGCTTGCGGTGCAGAGGCGCCTCGTCGGCGATGAACAGGAAAGCCGGCAGGTCGGTCGAGCGGTTGGTCAGCGTCACGGGGGTGTAGCCCGGTGCACAGCAAGTATCGGCTTCGGCCAGTGCAAACCCCTGGTCATCGACTTGCACCCGCGCGGCGCCCTCGATCAGGTGGAACACCATCGCCGGTGACCGGACCGGCAGCGTCAGTGTCTGTCCCGGTCGCAGCATCAGCGCCGAATAGCCCAGGATGTTCTGCGCGTCGGCGCCGGTCTCGGGGTTGACGTATCTGACCTGCACCGCCTGCAGATCAGGCTGGTCGGCCGCCAGTGCCTGCAGTGCGGCCCGTGCTTGGCCCCAGGGGTAGCGCAGCAGCGGGTAGGCCTTGTTCGAGCGCTCGCCCATCGGCGTTGGCAACACGCCACCGCGCGCATAGACGGCATCACCGTGCCCGGGGCGCACCTGCTGGCGCGGCCCGTCGACGTGGTAGCTGGCTTCCAGGTAGTGCACCAGCGGCAGGTCCAGCACGTCCAGCCAGACCACCGGGGCATTGCCGTCATGGCCATGTTCGTGCCACAGCCCGGTGGGCGTGAGGATCAGATCCCCGCGCTGCATGGGTAGTTTTTCGCCGTCGACCGTGGTGTAGGCGCCATCGCCTTCGACGATCATGCGCACCGCGTTCGGCGTGTGGCGGTGCGACGGTGCCCACTCGCCGGGCAGCAGCAACTGCATGCCGAGGTAGATGGCGGCACTGGCCTGCATCTTGTCCAGCCCGTGACCCGGATTGGCCAGCACGAGCACGCGGCGCTCGGCCTTCTCGATCGGCGTCAGCTCACCCGCGCGCAGCAGCAGCGGACGCAACGCCTGATAGGTCCAGCAACTGGCGCGCGTGCGCGGCTGCGGCTTGCCGGCGGGCAGCACGGCGCGCAGGCTGGGCCACAGCGGCACCAGGTTCTGCGCCTTCAGGGCCTCGACATAGTCGGCGGGCAGGTCTTCGAGTCGGCCGAGTTCGTTCATGCGGGTCTCCCGGTTCACGCCGCCAGGCAGTTCTGCAGCTTCCAACCGTACAGCCATTCCATCGCGTCGTAGAAGCGTTCGGGACTGCGACCTTGCCAGAGTTCGTTGCGCACCAGCCGCTCGACGCCCTTGGCGTGGAAGATGCGACCCATCTCGCGCGACGACAGCACGATGCGGGCGGTTCTGGCCACGCGCGAACGCTGGTACAGCGCAAAGGCTGTCTCGAAGTCGTTGTCGTGCACGCGCAGTGCCTCGCCCAGCGTGACGCCGTCTTCCATCGCCATGCAGGCACCCTGTGCCAGGTACTGCAGTGTCGGGTGGGCGGCATCACCCAGCAGGGTCACGCGGCCGAAAGTCCATTGCGCGATCGGGTCGCGGTCGGCCGTGGCCCAGCGCTTCCAGTCGCGCGGCAGCTCGATCAGCTGGCGCGCCCGGGCACAGATGCCTTCGAAATAGCCCTGCACCTCGTCGCGACTGCCTTCGCGCACGCTCCATTGCTCGTGCTCGCGGCTGTGGAAAGTGACGACCACGTTGTACTGCTCGCCGCCACGCAGCGGGTAGTGCACCAGGTGGCAGTCGGGGCCGACCCAGATGCTGGCCGCGTTCCACTGCAGATCGACTGGAAAGTCGGCCTTGTCGACCACGGCGCGGTAGACCACGTGGCCCGACACGCGTGCTTCGCCACCGACGAACTGACGCCGTACCGCCGACTTCACGCCATCGGCGCCGATCAGCGCCAGGCCGCGATGGCGGGCACCCCGGGCGTCGAACACGCTCACGCCTTGCTCGTCCTGCTCGATGCGCTGCACCTGCGTGCCGGTGGCGACCTGGATGCGGCCGCTGGCCTGCGCGCCGGCCAGCAACGCGCCGTGCACGTCGGCACGGTGGATCACAGCGTAGGGGTTGCCGAAGCGCTTGCGAAAGGCCTCGCCGGTGGGGATGCGCCCGACCAGCTTCTCATCCAGCGCGTCGTGCATCACCATCTGATCGGTGCAGACGGCGCGGGCGCGGGCGATCTCGCCGATGCCCAGCGCATCGAAGGCGGCAAAGGCGTTCGGACCCAGCTGGATGCCGGCGCCGATCTCACCCAGCTCGGCGGCCTGCTCGAGCACCTTGACCTCGAATCCCCGGTTGACCAGCGCCAGCGCGGCCGCCAGGCCGCCGATGCCGCCGCCGGCCACCAGCACCGGTGCATCCCGAGGGGTCGTGTTCATGGCGAAATGCTTCCGCTGCGGGCCTCAGTTCGCCGCACGTGCGGCACAGCCAGCTATGCCGGCCGCGATGCGCGGCAGCAGCGGCAAGGGCAGATCATGACCCATGCCGGCGATGAAATCGCCTTCGGCGCCGCGGATGTGCTGCAGCAGGTGGTGCCCCGCCGCCACTGGAATCAGCGGGTCGGCCTCGCCGTGAATCACGAAGGTCGGCGCGCCGATGCGCGCCAGCAGCGGCGTGCGGTCACCGTCGGCCATCACCGCCAGCAGCTGGCGCGCCGTGCCCTGTGGATGCCATGAACGTTGCGCCGCCGCCAGCAGCAGCCGCTGTTGACGCTGCGGGTCGGGCGGATAGGCGGCGCTGCCGATCACGCTCAGCAGGCGCTGCAGGTGTGCCACCACGGCGCTCATGTCCTGGCCATCGGGCCGGCCCAGCATCGCCTGCCGCACGGCCATGCTCGGCTGAGGCAGGTTGCGCGCACCCGCCGTCGTCATGATCAGCGTCAGGCTGCGCACGCGCTCGGGGTTTTCGGCCGCCAGGTGCTGCGCGATCATGCCGCCCATCGACGCGCCGCAGACATGCGCGCGCGCCACGCCCAGCGCGTCGAGCACGCCGATCGCGTCGGCGGCCATGTCGCACAGGCCATAGGGCGAATGCTGCTTCAGGTGCATCACGTGGCGCAGGCCGGCCCAGGCCAGATTGGGTGCACCCGCGTCGTCGAAATGCTGCGACAGCCCGATGTCGCGGTTGTCGAAGCGGATCACCCGGTAGCCGCGGCCCAGCAGGTCGTTCACCAGTTCGTCGGGCCAGGCCACCAACTGCATGCCCAGGCCCATGATCATCAGAATGGCCTGGCCCGACGGCGGGCCCTGGTCGTCGACCTCGATCGACAGGCCGTTGGCGCTGATCTTCATGCCCCTCCCATGGCCGCGCGCGGATGCTCCCAGCCCTGCAGCTGATCTTATCGGCGTGGCACGGTCTTCTTTGCTGCAGGCCGCGCGCTGCGCCGCCTGACCTGTGACACCAGCGTGCCGCGTGCCGAGCCGATCGCGGTGTCGACCACCGACTTGGTCACTTTGCCGACCGCCCCTTTCACCGCGCCACCCACCGCACCCGTGATCGAACGCTGCGCACGGCCGATCAGGCTTTGCGGTTTCGGCGTGTCGGCATGGTCGGGGTCTCCCGGCTGCGGCAGCGCCTGCAGGTCTTCGAAGGCGACGCGGATCGCTGCTGCCAGCTCAGCCACCTCGGGCATGGCCTGGGCATCGGCCATCAGACCAAAGTCCAGCGACTGGTCGTAGCTCTGCACCGTGATGTTCAGCGCCAGGCCGTGCACCACGATCGATGTGGGGTAGTTGGTCAGCATTTTCGCGCCGGCCATGTACAGCGGCACCGGCGGCCCCGGCACGTTGGAGATGACCACGTTGGCCACCTGGGGGATGCGGTCGGCCACACGCGCCTTGCCGTACAGCGCGGTGGCCGCCTCCAGCAGCCAGGGCACACCCAGCGACGGGAAGTCGGTCGGCAGGATGCTCTTGACCGACCCCATGGTCGATTTCATCGCCGCACTGGCGGCCCTGATGTGGGCCAGCCGCTGCAGCGGATCAGCCAGGTTCGTGCCCAGGCTGATCAGGCTCATCGAGGCCTGGTTGTCCGACGCCGAGTCACCCTTGGCGCGCAGCGTGATCGGCACCGCGGCAACCATCGACTTCTTGGGCAACGCGCGCCGCTTGCCATAGTGGCGACGCAGCGCGGTGCTGCACAACATCAGCACCATCTCGTTGAGGGTGGCCGCATGGGCGTGGCCGAGCTCGCGCACCTCCTGCAGCGGCAGACTGACACTGGCAAAGGCGCGGCCGCGGGTCACCGACACATTGAAGGGCGTGGCCGGTGCCAAGGTGATGTTGCCGCTGCCCTTCTTGCCGCCGAGCAGCGCGCTGTGCGAGACCACGGTGGTGGCAGCGTTCTTGAGCGTGCCCACGGTCGACGGCAGGCCGCGGATGATGCTGGCGATCTTGCCGGCCTGGTTGGCAATCACGCCACGCAGCATCTCGGTCATCTCGAGCTTGAACACCAGGCCGCGTCGGGAAGGCCTGGCGGGCACTGCACGCGGCTGCGGCGTCAGGTCGAGCAAGGCATTGGCCAGGGCCACCGCGGCCTGCCCGTCCACTGCCGCATGGTGCAGTTGGGTGTAGATGGCCGCACGGCGGCTGCCGTCGGGCCCCGGCGCCAGATCCTCGAAGACGTGGAACTTCCACAGCGGCAGATTGCGGTCGAGCAGTTCGCAGTGCAGCCTGGCGACCTCGAGCTCGACGTCGACCAGGCTGGCACCCTTGCGGCAGTGGCCCGGCACCACATGCCGGCGCAGGTCGGGCTCGGCGTCGACCCAGGCCGGGTTGGCCATGTTCAGCGGCATCCACCACAGGCGCCGGCGCAGCGCCGGCAGGACGGGCATGCGGGCTGCCAGGTGCTTGCGCACCGCCGTGATGAACTTGCCTTTGCTGCCGGCCGGCAGCTCGTACACGTTCACAGCGCCCACGTGCATGGGCATCTCGGGGGTTTCGAGGTAGAGAAAGCTGGCGTCCAGCCCCGACAGTTGTTGCATGCAATCCCCCAGGGTTGAACCTCATGCTAGGGCCGTGCCGCAGGCGCACGGCCCCGGGCTGACCCTAGGAGCGCGCACCCGCGCGGCCCGCCGCCACCGGATCAGGTGCACGCGCCAGCGCCAGCGTCTCGTTGGTCACCAGCGCAACCAGCACCAGCGCGCCCCCGCCCAGCACCGGCAGGGTGGGTGCTTCACCGGCGCCCAGCCAGGCCCACAGCACGCCGAACACCACTTCCAGCAGCGCCAGCAGCGACATCTCGGGTGCCTTCAACACGCGCGAGCAGACCATCGCCAGCAGGCAGGGAATGGCCAGTTGCACCGCGCCCAGCAAGCCCAGCAGGGCCAGGTCGTGGCCCGACGAGCTGAAAGGCAGCGCCAGCGGCAGGGTGACGGCTGCCGACATCAGCGCCCCGACCAGTACCGCTGGCAGCATGTCGTCGGCCTCGTCGTCACCGTGATGCAGATGCTGCATCAGCGTCCAGTTGACGGCGGCGGCGATCGGTACACCCAGCGCCACCGCCGTGCCCAGCACCTGTTGCGCGTCGGCACCGCTGACCTGCTGGCCGTACATCCAGGCGATGCCGATGCCGGCCAGTGCGATCGCCAGCCAGGTGCGCAGCGGCAGCCGCTGGCGCAGGAAGAAGCGCGCGGCCAGGGCCGTGAACAAGGGTGCCAGCGCCATCGTGATCAGCACGTTGGCCACCGTGGTCAGCGTCAGCGCCAGCATGAAGGCCGTGAACATCACAGCCCAGCACACGCCGGACGTCCAGAACGCAAGGCCGCCCTGCCGAATCCGCCGCCACACGGCGGCCGGGCCGCGCAGCCGCAACAACAGCAGCACCAATGCCAGCGCATTGAAGGCGCTGCGCCAGAACGTCACTTCAAAACCACTTGCCGAATCGAGCCAGCGCGTGACCACGCCCGCGATGCTCCACATCAGGGCGACCATGACCATCAGCCAGACGGCCTGACGGTGGGTCACGCGCAGCGCCTCAACAGCAGGCGGCAGCCGCGGAACCGGCGCTGCGGGGGTGGGCCACCTCAGGCGGCTTCGCGGCTGGCGCGCTTGCGGTCGTGCTCCTTCAGGAAGCGCTTGCGCACGCGCACGCTCTTGGGCGTGATCTCGACCAGCTCGTCGTCATCGATGAACTCGACCGCGTATTCCAGCGTCAGGTCGATCGGCGACGTGACCTTGATCGCATCTTCCTTGCCGCTGACGCGGAAGTTGGTCAGCTGCTTCTGCCGCACCGCATTCACCACCAGGTCGTTGTCGCGGCTGTGGATGCCGACGATCATGCCTTCGTAGACCGGGTCACCGGCACGCACGAACATGCGGCCGCGGTCGTCCAGCTTGCCCAGGGCGTAGGTGACGATCTCGCCATCGTCCATGCTGATCAGCACACCGTTCTTGCGGCCGCCGATGTCGCCCTTGTAGGCCTCGTAGCCGTCGAAGATGTTGCTGATCAGCCCGGTGCCGCGTGTCAGGTTCATGAACTCGTTGGAAAAGCCGATCAGCCCGCGCGCCGGGATGCGGTACTCAAGCCGCACACGGCCGCGGCCGTCGGTCTCCATGTTGACGAGTTCACCCTTGCGCTCGCCCAGGGCCTGCATCACGCCGCCCTGGTGCTGGTCCTCGATGTCGGCGGTGACGAGTTCGATCGGCTCGTGCTTCTCGCCGTCGACCTGCTTCAGCACCACGCGCGGCTTGCCCACCGCCAGCTCGTAGCCCTCGCGGCGCATGTTTTCCAGCAGTATGGTCAGGTGCAGTTCGCCGCGACCAGAGACCTCGAAGATGCCGTCCTCGCTCGATTCCTTGACCTTCAGCGCGACGTTGCTCTGCAGCTCTTTCTGCAGCCGGTCCCACAGCTGGCGGCCGGTCACGTACTTGCCTTCACGGCCGGCCAGCGGGCTGTTGTTGACGCAGAAGTTCATCGTCAGCGTCGGCTCGTCGACCTTCAGCAGCGGCAGCGGCTGCGGGTCATCGACACTGGTCACGGTAACGCCGATACCGATGTCGGCGATGCCATTGATCAACACGATCTCGCCCGGGCCGGCTTCGGTAGTAGCAATGCGCTCCAGGCCCTCGAAGGTCTGCACCTGGTTGATGCGGCCCTTGTACGAACGGCCGTCCGGGCCCTCCATCACCAGCACGTCCATCGGCGCCTTCAGCGTGCCGGCATTGATGCGGCCGACACCGATGCGGCCGACGAAGGTCGAATAGTCCAGCGACGAGATCTGCAGCTGCAGCGGTGCAGCCGGGTCGCCTTCGTGCGCCGGCACATGGGCCAGCACGGTGTTGAACAAGGGGCTCATGTCGGGCCCCCACTGTTCGCCCTGTTCGCCTTCGGTCAGCGAGGCCCAACCGTTCAGGCCCGAGGCGTAGACGACCGGAAAGTCGAGCTGGTCCTCGGTGGCGCCGAGCTTGTCGAACAGCTCGAAGGCGGCGTTGATCACGTAGTCGGGGCGTGACCCGGGCTTGTCGACCTTGTTGACCACGACGATGGGCTTCAGACCCAGCGCCAGCGCTTTCTTGGTGACGAAGCGCGTCTGCGGCATCGGGCCCTCTTGCGCGTCGATCAGCAGCACCACGCCATCCACCATCGACAGCGCGCGTTCGACCTCGCCGCCGAAATCGGCGTGCCCGGGCGTGTCGACGATGTTGATGTGCGTGCCCTGCCAGGTCACGGCGCAGTTCTTGGCCAGGATGGTGATGCCCCGTTCGCGCTCGATGTCGTTGCTGTCCATCACGCGTTCGGCCACCTGCTGGTTCTCGCGGAAGGTGCCGCTCTGGCGCAGCAGCATGTCCACCAGCGTGGTCTTGCCATGGTCGACGTGGGCGATGATCGCGATGTTGCGAATCTGGTGAGTCATGCTCGTTCAGGCCAGTCCGGCCTGTACCTCTGTGGGACTGAGAAGTCGATCGGGGATCAGTTCACCCCCGGTGATGTGGGCCGCGCCGAGAAAGGCGCGCGGGTCGGATCCATAGACGCGCACTGCGGGTGCATCGGCCAGTGCCACGCGGCGCCGCAGGCCTGTCAGAAAGCGCCCCGCCTCGTCGTCGGGCAGCGCCACCGCCGGCCAGTCGGCCAGCAGCAGGTCGGCAGGTTGCAGCAGCGCCACGCGGGCAGCGTCGTCCAGCGCCGCCAGCTGCTCGATCGTCACGGCGTCGGCCACTTCCTGTGCCCCGCTGCCCGTGCGGCGCAGCGCCGCCAGGTGTGCGCCACAGCCCAGCGTGGCGCCAAGGTCTTCGGCCAGCGTGCGGATGTAGGTGCCCTTGCTGCAGCTGACGTCGATCACCAGCATCGGCGGTTGCCAGTCGACGACGTCGATGTGATGGATGTGCACGCTGCGCGTCGGCCGTTCGATCTCGACACCGGCGCGTGCGTAGTCGTACAGCGCACGGCCCTGGTGCTTGAGCGCTGAAAACATCGGCGGCTGCTGGTCGATGCGGCCGACGAAGCGGGTGCAGGCGGCGTCGACGGCCGCACGGTCGCAGGTCACCGCGCGTTCCTCGATGAGGTCGCCCTCGCGGTCGCCGGTGCGGGTGCGCTGCCCCAGGTGCAGCGTGGCCCGGTAGCGCTTGTCGGCATCCAGGCTGACCTGGCTGAACTTGGTGGCGGCGCCGAAGCACAACGGCAGCAGACCGGTGGCCAAGGGATCCAGCGTCCCGGTGTGGCCACCTTTCTCGGCGCGCAACAGCCCCTTGGCCTTCTGCAGCGCGTCGTTGCTCGTCCAGCCCAGCGGCTTGTCGAGCAACAGCACACCATGCAGTGCACGTCGCGGCAGACGATCAGGGCGCGGCGGTCTGGCGGTCATTCGTCGTCCTTGGCGCGCGTGGCGTTGGCCTTGGTGATCAGGGCCGACAGGTCCAGCGCGCGCTCGGTAGTGCGGTCGTAGTGGAAGTGCAGCGTCGGCACGGTGTGGATGGACAGACGCTTGAACAGGCCGTTGCGCAGGAAGCCTGCAGCCTCGTTCAGGGCCGTTACGCAGTCTTCAGGCTGACCCACCAGCACCGAGAAATGCACCTGGGCATGCGCATAGTCGGCCGATACCTCGACGTGGCTGATCGTGACCAGACCCACACGCGGGTCCTTGAGGTCGCGGATCAGCTCCGACAGATCGCGCTGGATCTGGTCGGCGATGCGGAAGCTCCGGTTCGGTATGGCTCTCTTGTGTCGCATGGGTTGGGGTGCTCCCGAAAGCGAAGCGCCCCGCCCGTGGCGGGGCAAAGCGACAAGCCCGAAGGCTCGCAGGACTTCGGGCCTTCGTCAGGCTGCAAGACGTCCGAAGGGACGACTTGCTGTCCAGCCGAAGCACCGCCGGGTCAGGCAGGGCTTACGGCTGAAGGATCAGCGTCGGCGTCCGCGTCAGAGGCTGCGCGCCACTTCCTTGACCTCGAAGAACTCGAGCTGGTCGCCTTCCTTGATGTCGTTGTAGTTCTTCAGCTTGATACCGCACTCAAAGCCTTCCTTGACCTCGCGCACATCGTCCTTCATGCGCTTGAGCGACTCGAGCTCGCCGGTGTAGACCACCACGTTGTCGCGCAGCAGGCGGAAGCGGGCGTTGCGCGTGACCTGGCCGGCGGTGATCATGCAACCGGCCACGGTGCCGATCTTGCTGGCCACGAACACGGTGCGGATCTCGGCCGTGCCGATGGTCTCCTCACGCTGCTCGGGCGCCAGCATGCCGGTCATCGCCGCCTTCACCTCGTCAACCGCGTCGTAGATGATGTTGTAGTAGCGCAGGTCGACCCCGTTGCCGTCGGCCAGCTTGCGTGCACCAGAGTCGGCGCGCGTATTGAAGCCGATGACCACGGCCTTGGATGCGATCGCCAGGTTGATGTCGCTCTCGGTGATGCCACCCACGGCGGCATGCACGATCTGCACCCGCACCTCGGGCGTCGACAGCTTCTGCAGCGACTGCGCCAACGCTTCCTGCGAACCCTGCACATCGGCCTTGATGATCAGCGACAGCGTCTGCGCCTGGCCTTCGCCCATGCTCTCGAACATGTTCTCGAGCTTGGCCGCCTGGCGCTTGTTGAGCGTGACCTCGCGGTACTTGCCCTGGCGGAAGGTGGCGATCTCGCGTGCCCGGCGCTCGTCGGACAGCACCATGAAGTCGTCACCGGCCTGCGGAACCTCAGTCAGGCCCTGGATCTCGACCGGAATCGACGGCCCGGCCGATTCGGCCGCCTGACCGTCCTCGTCGAGCATCGCACGCACACGGCCGTAGCTGCTGCCGGCCAGCACCACATCACCCTTCTTCAGGGTGCCGCTCTGCACCAGCACGGTGGCCACCGGGCCGCGGCCCTTGTCGAGCCTGGCCTCGATGACCAGGCCCTTGGCCATGGCTTCGGTGGGCGCACGCAGCTCAAGCACCTCGGCCTGCAGCAGCACCTGCTCGAGCAGCTCGTCGATGCCCTTGCCGGTCTTGGCCGACACCGGCACGAATGGCGATTCACCGCCAAAGTCCTCGGGCACCACGCCCTCGGCCACCAGCTCGCTCTTCACGCGTTCGAGGTTGGCATCGGGTTTGTCGATCTTGTTGATCGCCACCACGATCGGCACGCCAGCGGCCTTGGAGTGCGCAATCGCCTCCTTGGTCTGCGGCATCACGCCGTCGTCGGCGGCCACCACCAGGATCACCAGGTCGGTGGCCTTGGCACCGCGTGCCCGCATCGCCGTGAAAGCGGCGTGGCCCGGGGTGTCGAGGAAGGTGATCATGCCGCGCGGCGTCTCGACGTGATAAGCACCGATGTGCTGCGTGATGCCCCCGGCTTCGCCCGCGGCCACGCGGGCGCGGCGAACGTAGTCCAGCAACGAGGTCTTGCCGTGGTCGACGTGGCCCATCACGGTGACCACTGGAGCGCGCGGCAGTTCTTCGCCGGTGGCCGCTGCCTGTTCTTCCTCGGTGAAGGCGTCCGGGTCGTCGAGCTTGGCCGCCAGGGCCTTGTGGCCCATTTCCTCGACAAGGATCATTGCCGTCTCCTGGTCGAGCTGCTGGTTGATCGTGACCATCTGGCCCAGCTTCATCAGCTGCTTGATCACCTCGCTGGCCTTGACCGCCATCTTGTGCGCCAGATCGGCCACGCTGATGGTTTCGGGCACGTGCACTTCCTGGATCACCTGCTCGACCGGTGCACTGAAGCTCGGCGAATCGTCGTGACGGTCGCCACGACGGCCACCACGCGGTGCACGCCAGCCCGGACGACCGCCGCCGCTATCGCCGCGGGTCTTGAGTGCGGCGCGCTTCTTGGCCGCATCGTCGGCCCAGCTGGACGACAGCTTCTCGGACTTGACCTGCTTCTTGTCGCCCGGCTTGGCCGCGCCTGCGGTGGTCGATCCCGGGGCCGCCTTGGGTTTGTGGATCGTGCCTTTGATGGCTTCCTTGGCCGCAGTGGCGGCTTCGGGCTTGGGCTCTTCCTTCTTCGCGATCAGCGTCTTGCGCGGCGCCGACATCATGGCGCGGATGGCCGCGGCCTCGGCCTCGGCGGCCTTGCGGCGGCGCTCCAGGTCGGCCTGCTTGGCGTTGTCCTCGGCGGCCTTGTCGGCGGCCTTCACCACGCGCAGCACCGGCTTGGGCGGTTCGGCAACCTTCGCCGCCTCGGCGGCGATTTCAGCGGCCCTTTCAGCAGCCGCCTTCTCGGACGCTGCCTTCTCGGCGGCGGCCTCTTCTGCCAGCACGGCCTTGGTCTTGCGCTTGGCGGCCGGCGCCGACGCGGCACTGGCGCGCGCGGCTTCTTCGACGCGCGCAGCTTCTTCGGCGGCGGCCTTGGCCGCCGTTTCGGCGGCAACGGCTGCCGCTGCGGCAACGGCCTCGGCGGCCTCGCGCGCCTGGCGTTCCTGCTCTTCGCGCACGCGGCGCTGCTCGGCCAGTTCGGCTTCCTGCTGCCGAATGGCCTCGGCCTGGGCCTGCGCCTCATCTTCGCGCCGTTGCAGTTCCAGATCTTCCGGGCTCGGGCCGGTCGGCTCTTCAACCGCCGGTGAGGCGTCGTCGCGCTTGACGAAGACGCGCTTCTTGCGCACCTCGACCTGGATGGTGCGGGCCTTGCCACTGGCGTCGGCTTGCTTGATCTCGCTGGTGCTCTTGCGGGTCAGCGTGATTTTCTTGCGCTCGCCGGCGGCAGCGGTGCCGTGCGATTCGCGCAGGAATTCGAGCAGACGTCCCTTGTCGGCCTCGGTCAAGGCGTCGTCGGGTGACTTCTTGCCCACGCCGGCCGACTGCAGTTGCTCGAGCAGCGCCGCCGCGGGGCGATTGAGCTGCGCGGCGAACTGGGCGACGGTGATCACGGCCATGTGCAGTACTTCCTATCCTGGGTGTGCTTGCTGATGTTCTATCGATTCGGGGCGTTGCCGGTCGTCATGGCATCAAGCCGTGAACCAGTGTTCACGCGCCTTCATGATCAAGGCTCGGGCCTGCGCTTCGTCGACATCGGTGAGTTCGGTCAATTCGTCGACCGCCAGATCGGCCAGGTCGTCGCGCGAATGGATGCCGCCCACCGCCAGCTTGGTGATCAATTCGGAAGACAGGCCCTGCCCTTCGAATTCGAGGTCGCGCAGATCCTGCGAGACCTCGTTGACGTGCTCTTCCTTCTGGATCTCCATCGTCAGCAGCGCGTCCTTGGCCCGGTTGCGCAGCTCCTGCACGGTGTCTTCGTCGAAGGATTCGATCTCGAGCATCTCCTGCAGCGGCACGTAGGCCACTTCTTCCAGGCTGGTGAAGCCTTCGGCGATCAGGATGTCGGCCACTTCCTCGTCGACGTCGAGTTTCTCGACGAAGATCTTGCGCGCCGACTCGCTCTCGGTGGCCTGCTTGGCTTGTGATTCCTCGGCGGTCATGATGTTGATGCGCCAGCCGGTCAGCTCACTGGCGAGGCGCACGTTCTGCCCGCCGCGGCCGATCGCGATGGCCAGGTTCTCCTCGTCGACCACCACGTCCATGGCATGCGGCTCTTCGTTGACCACGATGCTCTGCACGTTGGCCGGTGCCAGCGCACCGATGACGAACTGCGCCGGGTCTTCGGACCACAGCACGATGTCGACCCGTTCGCCGGCCAGCTCGGTGGTGACGCCGTTGACCCGCGACCCGCGCACGCCGACGCAGGTGCCGATGGGGTCGACCCGGCGATCGTGCGAGACGACCGCGATCTTGGCGCGCGAACCGGGGTCACGCGCGCAACTCTTGATCTCGAGCAGACCCTGTTCGATCTCGGGTACCTCGTGCGCGAACAGCTCGATCATGAAGCCCGGCGCACTGCGCGACAGCATGATCTGCGGGCCGCGTTGGGTGGTGTCGACGCCCAGGATGAACGAACGTACCCGGTCGCCGCTGCGCAAGTTTTCCTTGGGGATCATCTCGTTGCGCTTGAGGCGCCCTTCGACGCGGCCGCTCTCGACGATGATGTCGCCCTTGTCCAGGCGCTTGACGGTGCCGACGAAGATCTTGTCGCCGCGCGACAGGAAGTCGTTCAGCAGCTGCTCACGCTCGGCATCGCGGATCTTCTGCAGGATGACCTGCTTGGCCGCCTGCGCGCCAATGCGGCCGATGGTCAGCGATTCGATCGCTTCCTCGATGTAATCACCGACCTCGATGTCAGGAATGCGGTCGACAGCGTCGGACAGCATTTCTTCGGCATCGGGATTCTGCAGGCCGGCCTCGTCGGGCACGACCAGCCAGCGGCGAAAGGTGTCGTAGTTGCCGTTGTCACGGTCAACCGAGACGCGGATGTCCACCTCGCCGCCATGCAGCTTCTTGGTGGCCGACGCCAGCGCAGCTTCGACGGCACCGAACACCACCTCACGCTCGACCGTCTTCTCGCGCGAGATGGCATCCACCAGCATGAGCATTTCGCGATTCATCGATCCTGACCTCCGTCCTGCGCGGCTGGGGCGGCGGCGTCAGCCGGCCCTTCCACCTTTCGACCCTTGCGACCCTTGAAATCCAGCACCGGCACCAGCCGTGCTTCGCGGACCTCGGCGAGCGCAAATCCCAACACCTGTTCACCTTTGCCGTCGTCGAGAACCAGGGTCCAGCCCGATTCGTCGCCGCCCAGCACACCTTTGAAGGCCTTGCGGCCCTGGAACGGCTGCTTCAGCGTCACACTGACCTGCTGGCCAACAAAGCGCAGCAGATGGGCGGCCGTTTTCAACGGCCGATCCAGGCCCGGCGATGACACTTCCAGCCGCTCGTAGGCCACGCCGTCAACTTCGAGTGAATACTGCAACTGCCGCGTCACCAGTTCGCAGTCGTCCACCGTCACGAACTCGGCGCCGTCGCCGGTCGGGCCCGATGGGTAGCTGCGGCCAGGCAGGCGGTCGATCGTCACGCGCAGCAGCCCGCGCGGCTCGCGCTCCACATCGACCAGCTCGTAGCCGAGGCCGGTCACCGTGACTTCGATCGAGCCGCGTGCGTCGGCACGCGCCGGGGTTTGCCGTGCGCCCAACCCCGTGGCTGCGGCCATCATGGCCTCCGGTGGCACCTGCCCCCGGCCCTTGTCCGCTGCGTTCATACTGGCTGTCAAGATCTGTGCTCGCTCCTGGCATTCCCGTGGCACTGCCGGCCGCCGTGAACCCATTGCGGCCTGAGACCCCGACGGGGTCCAGTCACCACAAGGGTGTCAAGACAAACGCGCAAAAAAAATGGGCTGGAAGATTCCGCCCACTCAGACATCCAGCAATACCCGGGAAAACCGGCATTATAGCCACCCAATTACCTATGGGCAAGCCTCGACCGGTGCGCGGGGCCTGCACGGCGTGGGCAGGTGGCAGACCCTTGGTCGCGGCCGGGGGCGCTGATGCCATAATCAAGGCCTCGAACAACCTCGGAGTCACCATGGGTTTTCTCGCCGGCAAGCGACTGCTGATCACCGGAGTGCTGTCCAACCGCTCGATCGCTTACGGCATTGCCAAGGCCTGTCAGCGCGAAGGTGCCGAACTGGCGCTGAGCTACGTGGGTGAGCGCTTTCGTGAGCGCAGCATCGAGTTCGGCCGTGAATTCGGCTCTGACCTGGTGTTCGAGTGCGACGTCGGCGACGACGCACAGATCGAAGGCCTGTTCAACCAGCTGGGCGACGCCTGGCCGCAGTTCGACGGCTTCGTGCATGCCATCGCCTTCGCCCCACGCGAGGCCATTGCCGGCGAGTTTCTCGACGGCTTCACGCGCGAGAACTTCCGCATCGCGCACGAGATCTCGGCCTACAGCTTTCCGGCCATGGCCAAGGCAGCGCAGGCTCGGCTGCGGCCCGGTGCGGCGCTGCTCACCCTGAGCTACCTGGGCGCCATGCGCGTGGTACCGCACTACAACGTGATGGGACTGGCCAAGGCATCGCTGGAGTCCAGCGTGCGCTTTCTGGCGCAGAACCTGGGCTCGAAGGGGATCAGGGTGAACGGCATCTCGGCCGGGCCGATCAAGACGCTGGCCGCCTCGGGCATCAAGGACTTCGGCAAGCTGCTGACCGCCTTTGCCGCCACCACGCCGATCCGGCGCACGATCACCGTCGAAGACGTCGGCAACGCCGCGGCCTTCCTGCTGTCAGACCTGGCCGCGGGCATCAGCGCCGAGATCGTCTATGTCGACGGTGGTTTCAGCCACGTCGCGCTGAGCGACCCCGAAGCGGGCTGATCGAACGCGCTGCTTGGCTAAGCCCCGATGCAGTCGACGAAGTAGCTGCGCGAGCCTTCGGCCTCGACTTCGACCAGCCCGTGCACATCGGTGTCGAAGCCGGGGAATGCCTTGTTGAATCCGCGCGCAAACTTCAGGTAGTCGACGATCTTGCGGTTGAAGCGTTCGCCCGGGATCAGCAGCGGGATGCCCGGCGGGTAAGGCGTCACCAGCGCCGTGGTGATGCGCCCTTCCAGGTCATCGATCGGCACGCGCTCGGTCCTGCGGTGCGCGATGTGCGCGAAGGCCTCGGACGGCTTCATCGCCGGCTGCAGGTCTGAAAGGTACATCTCGGTGGTCAGCCGTGCGATGTCGTGCTTGGCGTACATCTCGTGGATCGACTGGCACAGGTCGCGCAGGCCCATGCGCTCGTAACGCGGGTGTGCGGTGCAGAACTCGGGCAGGATGCGCCACATCGGCGCGTTCTTGTCGTAGTCGTCCTTGAACTGCTGCAAGGCCGTCAGCAGGGTGTTCCAGCGGCCCTTGGTGATGCCGATCGTGAACATGATGAAGAACGAGTACAGACCGGTCTTTTCGACCACCACGCCGTGCTCGGCCAGGAACTTGGTGACGATGCTGGCCGGGATGCCTGTCTTGGCAAACTTGCCCGAGAGGTCGAGCCCCGGCGTGATCAGCGTGCACTTGATGGGGTCGAGCAGGTTGAAGCCGTCAGCCAGCGCGCCAAAGCCGTGCCACTTGTCGCCCGCCTTGAGCACCCAGTCGCTGCTCTTGCCGATGCCTTCGGCGCACAGCTTGTCGGGCCCCCAGACCTTGAACCACCAGTCGCGGCCGAAATCCTTCTCGACCTTGCGCATCGCACGCCGGAACTGCAGCGATTCGAGGATGCTCTCCTCGACCAGCGCGCGGCCGCCGGGTGCTTCCATCATCGCCGCGGCGACGTCGCAGCTGGCGATGATGGCGTACTGCGGGCTGGTGCTGGTGTGCATCAGGTAGGCCTCGTTGAAGAGGTGGCGGTCGAGCTTGCGCGCCCGCGCGTCCTGCACCAGCACCTGGCTGGCCTGGCTTAGGCCAGCCAGCAGCTTGTGCGTGCTTTGCGTGGCAAACACCAGCTGGTCCTTGGGCCGCTGGCGGTCCTTGCCCATTGAATGAAAGCTGCCGTAGAAGGTGTGAAAGGCGGCGTGCGGCAGCCAGGCCTCGTCGAAGTGCAAGGTGTCGACATAGCCGTCGAGCGCGTGCTTGATGGTCTCGGTGTTGTAGAGCACGCCGTCGTAGGTGCTCTGCGTCAGCGTCAGGATGCGCGGCTTGACCTTCTTGGCGTCGACGCCGGCGAGCAGCGGGTTGGCCCTGATCTTGCGCTGGATGGCCTCACGCGAGAACTCGGCCTGCGGGATCGGGCCGATGATGCCGTACTGGTTGCGCGTGGGCGGCAGGAAGACCGGCACCGCGCCGGTCATGATGATGCTGTGCAGCACCGACACATGGCAGTTGCGGTCGACCACCACCACGTCGCCCGGCGCCACCGTGTGGTGCCAGACGATCTTGTTGCTGGTGCTGGTGCCGTTGGTGACGAAGAAGCAGTGGTCGGCGTTGAAGATGCGTGCCGCGTTGCGCTCGCTGGCGGCCACCGGGCCGCTGTGGTCGAGCAACTGGCCCAGTTCTTCCACCGCGTTGCAGACGTCGGCGCGCAGCATGTTCTCGCCGAAGAACTGGTGGAACATCTGCCCCACCGGGCTCTTCAGAAAGGCCACGCCACCGCTGTGCCCGGGGCAGTGCCAGCTGTACGAACCGTCCTGCGCATAGTCCATCAGCGCCTTGAAGAAGGGCGGCGCCAGGCCGTCCAGGTAGCTGCGCGCCTCGCGGATGATGTGCCGCGCCACGAACTCGGGCGTGTCCTCGAACATGTGGATGAAGCCGTGCAACTCGCGCAGCACGTCGTTCGGGATGTGCTGGCTGGTGCGCGTCTCGCCGTAGATGTAGATGGGGATCTCGGCGTTCTTGAAGCGGATCTCCTCGATGAACTTGCGCAGGTTCAGCACCGCCGGGTCGAGTTCGGGCCCACCCTGGAACTCTTCGTCGTCGATCGACAGGATGAAGGCGCTGGCCCGGCTTTGCTGCTGCGCGAACTGGCTGAGGTCGCCGTAGCTGGTGGCGCCGACGACCTCGAAGCCTTCTTTCTCGATCGCTGCGGCCAGCGCACGGATGCCGAAACCCGAGGTGTTTTCGGAGCGGAAGTCTTCGTCGATGATGACGATCGGAAAGTGAAAGCGGAGCATGGCATTTCCCCTGCGTTGAACGGGGTGGTCGGCGGACGAAGGCGCGAAGTGTAGGGGTACCCTCGGAACGCAGCGTTGCTGGCTACACTGCCCCGACTGTCAACCGTATCGCGGAGGCAACGATGGACTGGACCGCAGCCACCGGGTGGTGGATCGCCGCCGGCATGCTGGTGGCCATCGAATTGCTCACGGGCACCTTTTACCTGCTGATGCTGGCGCTGGGCTGCGTGGCGGCAGCGCTGGCCGCGCATGCCGGCGGCGGCACGGTGCTGCAGATTGCCGTGGCGGCCCTGGTCGGCGCGGGTGCCACCGCCGGCTGGCACCTGAAGCGGGCGCGCGCGCCGCGATCGGCGCCGTCGGAGCGCAACCGCGACGTCAACCTGGACATCGGCGAGCGCGTGCAGGTGCGCGCCTGGTCGGCCGACGGCAGCACGCAGGTCTTCCACCGCGGCGCCAACTGGACCGCGCGGCTGGCCCCGGGCGCTGCTCCGACATCGGGTGCCCATGTGATCGTGGCGCTGAACGGCAACCAGCTCGAGCTGGCACCTGCCCCCGCAGCTGCCCCCTAAAGGAGAAGAAGAATGGAAGTTGTCGTCGTCATTGCTGTCATTGCGCTGCTGTTCGTGGCGCGCACCTTCAAGATCGTGCCGCAGCAGAACGCCTGGGTGGTCGAGCGGCTGGGCAAGTACGACCGCACGCTGACGCCGGGCCTCAAGTTCCTGATCCCCTTCATCGAACGCGTGGCCTACAAGCATTCGCTGAAAGAAGTGCCGCTGGATGTGCCCAGCCAGGTCTGCATCACCAAGGACAACACCCAGCTTCAGGTCGACGGCGTGCTGTACTTTCAGGTCACCGACCCGATGCGTGCAAGCTACGGCTCGAGCGACTACCTCAGCGCCATCACGCAGCTGGCGCAGACCACGCTGCGCAGCGTGATCGGCAAGATGGAACTCGACAAGACCTTCGAAGAGCGCGACATGATCAACGCCAGCGTGGTCAGCTCGCTCGACGAAGCGGCGCAGACCTGGGGCGTCAAGGTGCTGCGCTACGAGATCAAGGACCTGACACCGCCGGCCGAGATCCTGCGCAGCATGCAGGCGCAGATCACTGCCGAACGCGAGAAGCGCGCGCTGATCGCTGCGTCCGAGGGCCGGCGCCAGGAACAGATCAACATCGCCACCGGCGAACGTGAAGCCTTCATCGCGCGCAGTGAGGGCCAGAAGCAGGCCGAGATCAACAACGCGCTGGGCGAAGCCGCTGCCATCACGGCGGTGGCCGAAGCCACGGCCGGTGCAATCCGCGTTGTGGCCGATGCCATCCGCCAGCCGGGTGGCGAGCAGGCCGTGCAGCTGAAGGTCGCCGAAAAGGCGGTGGAAGCCTACGGCCAGCTGGCGCAGAAGAACAACACCATGATCGTGCCCGGCAACATGAGCGAGGTGGCGGCACTGGTGGGCACCGCGATGGCGCTGATCAAGGGGCCGGGCAAGACCTGAACACGGCCGATGGACAAGCCTGCCCTGAACGTTCTGGGCACGCCTTTGGTGGCGTGTTCGTTCGACCCGCTGACCGGCTGGCGGCGCGATGGCTGCTGCCAGACCGACCATCACGACGCCGGCAGCCATGTCGTCTGCGCCAAGGTGACGGTGGAGTTCCTGAACTTCCAGATGGAGCGTGGCAATGATCTCATCACGCCACGCCCGCAGATGCGCTTTCGCGGCCTGAAACCCGGCGACCGCTGGTGCGTGTGCGCGTTGCGCTGGCGCGAGGCCTACGAGGCCGGCTGCGCGCCGCCGGTGGTGCTGGAAAGCACGCATGCGCGGGCACTGGAGTACGTGCTGATCGAATGGCTGCGCAAGAGCGCGGTGGCCCTGCCAGAACAACCGGCGGGGGGCGGATAGAATCGCGCTCCGCTTGGGTTGCCGGCTGTCTGCAGAGACCGCTTTCGACCCGAGCGCTGGCCCATTCGCTTGCAGGCGCACGGGCCCTCGGTAGACGCCAGCCCGTCCGCAGGGACCGTTTGGCGCTCAACCAAGGAGGGATGGATGAGTGGTTTAAGTCGCACGCCTGGAAAGCGTGTGGGGGTTAACAGCCCCCCGCGGGTTCGAATCCCGCTCCCTCCGCCAGAAGCCCCTATCAGGGGCTTTTTTTTCGTCTCTTATGGGGGAACTGGCGGAGCGGTTTCATAGGTAAGTTCGATGCCACCCGTCGTAACCCGTCGCAAGCAAGCGCATAATCAAAGGGTCGTATAGATGGGGGAACAAACATGCCGAAGCTCGCAGAGGCGCTCACCGCGCTGGAGGTCAAGCGACTGACGGAGCCAGGCCTGCACGCCGTCGGGACAGTGGCCGGGCTGCGGCTGCTGGTGAAGCCGACCGGCGCCAGGTCCTGGGTGTTGCGCACGATGGTCGGCACGCGCCGGGCCGAGCTGGGCCTGGGCGGCTACCCTACTGTGACGCTGGCGCAGGCTCACGACCGCGCCCGCACGGCGCTGGATCAGATCCGCGCCGGCATCGACCCGACTGCCGAGCGACGGTCCAAGCGCAACACTGTCGAATGGACCTTCGAGCGCACGGCGCTGGCCTACATCGCCGCGCACGCCCCGAGCTGGAAGAACGAAAAGCACGGCCAGCAATGGGGGAACACTTTGACGGCCTATGCCTTCCCGGTGTTCGGGCACAAGCACGTGCGGGACGTGACGAAGGCCGACGTGCTGGCCGCGATCGAGCCGATCTGGTCGACGAAGAACGAGACCGCGACCCGCGTGCGCAACCGGATCGAGCTGGTGCTGAACTACGCAGTGCAGCGCGAACTCAGGCCCGAGGGGCTGAACCCCGCACGCTGGCGCGGCAACCTAGACGCGGCCCTGCCAAAGCCCGGCAAGGTGGCGATCGTGGAGCATCATGCCGCGCTGCCCATCGACGACATGCACGGCTTCATGCTGCGGCTGCGGCAGGCCCAGGGCATGGGCGCCAGAGCACTGGAATTCGCGGTTCTGACGGCCGCGCGATCTGGTGAAGTCCGGGGCGCCATGTGGGATGAAATCGACCTGCAGGCGGGTGTGTGGTCGATCGCGGCCGGGCGCATGAAGTCGGCGCGGCCGCACCGGGTGCCGCTGTCGGACCGGGCGCTAGAGCTGCTGCAGGCCCTGCCGAGATTCGACGGCACTGACGCGGTGTTCCCGGGCGCCACGGGCAAGCCGTTGAGCGACATGACGCTAACGGCCACGCTGCGCCGCATGAAGGTCGACGCCACCGCGCACGGGTTCCGGTCGACGTTCCGGGACTGGTGTGCCGAGCGAACCAGTGTTCCCGGCGAGGTGGCCGAGATGGCGCTGGCGCACGCCGTCGGCGATGCCACCGAGGCAGCCTATCGACGCGGCGACCTGTTCGAGAAACGGCGCGAACTGATGGACCTGTGGGCGCGGTTCATCGACACGACGCCAGCGACTGGCACCGTACGCGCGCTGCGCAAGGGGGCCGCGTGAAGCGCGCGGCCAAGCCCCGGGAAGTCCTGGCAAGCAGCGAGCTGCCGCCCGAGTTCATCCGGCGCCTTGAGTCGCCACAGGCGAAGGGGTGGGTGCGCCTAGGCGAGATCCTGCAGAGCGCCCTGGCCGACGAAGCCGTGGCGCAGTCACCGGGAGCGCACGAGTTCGCGCAGGTCGCGCTTGAACTGGCGTCGGACGCCTTGTCGAAGGACTCTGCGCTTGCTGCGCTGCTGCCGCTTGACGGGTTGCTGCCAAAGGGAGCCGCCTATGTTCGCTTCAGCAGCAACAGCGGCCGCGGCGAGGGGCCCGTCAAGAAACTCATTCGCGAAGTGCTGCCGAAGCTGGAGCGGCATCTGCGCCGAAAGCCCAAAGCCCGCGAGGTGTGGGACGCCTGCTCACTGAAGCGCACCAAGGGCCTGAAGTTCGTGTGCTCGGTGCCGTGGGGAAGTCCGCTCGAAGTGCAGATCGAGGGCAATGCCCCGGCCAGCTACGAGCGATTCGCCGTCGCTGTTTCCGAGGTTCGACGGAAGCCGAAGACGTAACTTTCTTATGGGTTGGCGGCCCATAAAGCGCCATTGTTGCAATGCGTCCAACCCGCAGCCAAGCGGGTACTAAAGGACGCAAGCAATGACACAGACCTTCATCCGCATTCGGGAGCTGGCCAGCACGGCAGCCCGTCGCGGCCGCCTGCCTGTAGTGCCTGCCACGGTGTGGCGCTGGGTCAAGCGCGGCGAGTTTCCAAAACCCGTCAGATTGGGCCCTCAGACCACCGCATGGCGGATCGAGGACGTCGAGCGCTGGGAGGCCGAGCGCGCCGGCACGGAGGCCGCACAGTGAGCGCCGTCATCACGCCCATTCGCGGGGCAGACGCCGACGACATGGACTTTGAGGCGCTGGCCCGGGTTTGCTTCGCGATCGCTGCGGCGGATCGACAAGCCGAGATTGTGGGAGACGAGGTGCCACTGGAGGCGCTGCTGGCGATCGGTGATCGCGTTGGCCGGCGCGAACTTGCGTTTGCGCTTCGTGTCCACGGAGAGATTCTCATCGGCGAGGCCAACGAGCTGCAACGCATGGCCCCGGGTGCTGCCGGATGACCGCCACGCTTCACCAAGCGCTCGACGCCGCGCACGCGCTGGCCGATGGCGGCTTCATGGCCTGCCGCTGGGGCCTAACGCGGCACCTGAGTACGCTCGAAGAAGTCGCGTTGTTCTGTGTGCAGGTGGGGGTCTGAGATGGCCGGCCGCACAAACGACAACGCCCGCTGGCAGGCGGGCGCAGTCAGGGATCACAGAAACAGTCGGCAACTCGATTCTAACGCCCGCAATGTGCATGCCCGCCTGCCGCTGGGGGTAGCGCTGTGATCGCGCACTGTGTCGACTGCGGCGGCATGTTCACGCGCGAGGCTGATGCGACTTGGAAGCGGCTTTGCCTGCCCTGCTGGCGCCGCACAAAGGCCGTCGCCGACCCACTGCGAACTGCACCGACCGTTCAGGAGCTGGACCGGCAGCGCGTGCGCCAGCTCCTGCAGTTATGCCACCCAGACCGGCATGGCGGCTCGCCGCTAGCGCAGACGATCACGCAGTGGCTGCTGCAGCTGAAAACGAGGATTGAAGCATGAGCGCCGCCATCGACTGGCACGGCCCGAGCCGTCAGCCCTGCCCGAGCTGTGGCCGCAACGATCGCGACAAGACGCTGGGTGTCACTGTCGACGCCGGCCGCGGGGTGGCACACTGCTTCAGGTGCAGCTACGTCGAGACCCTGCGCGACGACCGCGCCGACATCAGGCCCGGCAAGGCCATAGAACGGCCCGTAGGCGCGCCAAAGCATGAGCGGCTGTCCGAGTATGGCCGCGAGCTTTGGAACGCCTGCAGCAGGCTCGCAGGCGAGGCGCTGGCCTATCTGCTGGCCCGCGACTGCGTGCCCCCGCCGGCCGATGGTGACCTTCGCTGTCATCCGGCGCTGAAGCACCCGATCAGCGGCATCGCCGGCCCGGCGCTGGTGACGCTGGTCACCGACGCCATCACGGGCGTGCCGCTGACCTTGCATCGCAGCTGGGTGCAGGCCAACGGCAAGAAGGCCGCCGTCGAGCCGGCGCGGATGCTGCTGGGTGGACATCGCAAAGCCGGTGGCGTCATCCGACTGTGGCCTGACGAAGCGGTCACCACCGGCCTTGCAGTCTGCGAAGGCATCGAAACGGCATTGAGCATGGCGCATGCCTACACGCCGGCCTGGTCCTGCATCGACGCTGGCAACCTGGCTGCGCTGCCGGTGCTGGCCGGCATCGAATGCTTGGTGATCGGCGCCGACCATGACGAAGCCGGCCTTCGGGCTGCACAGGATTGCGCCGATCGTTGGGCAGCTGCTGGTGTGGATGTCGCTGTGGTGGCGCCGAAGGCAGCGCGCGCCGATTGGAACGATTCACGAAGGGCGGCCGCATGACCATCAACTTTGCCGAAACGCTTGATGAGGCGCTCGCGGGTGCCAGGTCACACGGCGCACCGCCATCCGATGCAGGCGATCCCCTTGCAGCCCTGGCGCGCTTCGCACTGACCGATGAACAGGTGGAAAAGATGCAGCAAACCCGGATGATCTGCCGTGGCGTGATCGCGCACCAGCACCTTGTCGCGCTGCTGGGACCGGCCGGAAGCGGCAAGACCGCGATCGCCACCGACATCATTGCGCGCGACCTGGCGCCACGCTTTCGAGTGATGTACTTCCAAGAGGACGCCGGCGCCGGTGACCTGCCCAGGCTGCACGAGCACGCGCGGCACTGCGGTTATGAGCTGCTGAACAGCACGCTTGCCGGCAGCACCACCGATGCCCAGATCAGCGCGCTACGCGGGTTGTCCGTGTCAGACGTTGATCTGTCGAATGCGGTGATGGTGTTCGACACGGTAAAGAAGTTCGTCGACTTGATGAGCAAAGGCGGCACGCGGGCCTTCATGACGATGATGCGCGCGCTCACCCAGCGCGGGGCTACCGTCATCCTGCTGGGCCACACGAACAAGCACCGCGGCCCCGACGGCAAGCTGGTGTTCGAGGGCGTGGGCGACGTGCGCAACGATGTCGACGAGCTGCTGTACATCGAGGCCGGCGAGAAGGATGCAGACGGCATCGTCACCCTCACCATCAAGCCCGACAAGGCGCGCTGTGCGGTGCGAGAAGTCAGCTTCAGGCTGAACACGACCACGATGCAGGCGACCGAACTGCCGCGCGTGGTTGATGTGGCCGCCGAACTGGCCGACCGAAAGCAGCGCGAACAGGACGCAGAGCTGATCGGCGCCGCCCGTTCGGCGCTGGCTGCCGGTGGACTGGCGCACTCGGAGCTGATCAAGCGCGTCTGCGCCGAAACCGGGCAAGGCCGGAATTCGGTGGCCAAGGTTGTCAACCGCTACCTGTCGGACGACCCGAACGATTCACATGCGCTGTGGTTGGAGACGCGGTTTTTCACGAACAACACCCGGCACGTGTCCCTCAAGCCGGAGGCTGCGTCATGAATCTGCCCCCTCTGGGAAACCGGGAAACCTGCAAACCCGGGAAACCTGGGAAACCTGGGAAACCGGCACCCGCTGTTGCCAATTTCAGTGAAGGCGACCGTCCCGCTGTTGCCAATTTCAGTGAAGGCGACCGTCCCGGAACCCGCATGAACACTGGGTTTCCCGGGTTTCCCTACTTTCCCTACTTTCCTAGGTTTACAGGTTTACAGGGGGGGCAGAAATGAACGCCGAACCGTTCACCCGAACCTGGCAAGTCGGCGCCCGAACCTGCACCCTGACGGCTGGCCGGGACGACCGCGGCCAGGTGGCATGCTGCATCGAATGGAAGCCGCTGCCTGAACGGCTGTCTGATGCCGAGTTGCGCGAGTACCGTGCCGGCCGGGACGCTGCAATTGCTGAGCTGGCCGAGCACTTCGACGTGCAAACGCTGGTGATCGAGACATGAGCACCGGCCAGAAGGCCACCATCGCGCTGGCCTTCGAGAAGATCGAGGCCGAGGCGGCGAAGAAGCGGAAGCTGGCGCCACTGAAGAAAGGTGTCGTGATCCCCGTTAGCGCAAACTTGCGACAACGGAGTGCAGAGCAAGAGTCAGGCAAGGCGTCCGACAAAGCCGCGAAGGCCGTAGGCGCGTCACCGCGCAACGTGCAGACGGCCGAGAAGATCGGCGAGCAGGCCGCCACGACGCGCCAGAACGCCGACAGCGGCCCGAACGATGCCGCTCTGGTGCCTGCCTACCTGATCGGTGCCTCGGCGCCTTGTGGAGCCGCTACGCAGACTGACCGCTGGCGCCTAACCGTGCAAGGCCTGCAGGGCATCCCCTGGCCCGCACCGGCCGCCATGCCAGGCCGCAGGTTCGAGTGCCGCGACGCGCCAATCGAACCCGCCGAACTGGCCGACGTGACGAACGCAACCGAGTTGGGGCTACTGCTGGGCGTGAGCCGGCAGCGCGCCCATCAATTGATTCAGCAACGCGCCGCGAAGGCGCACACCGCCACCGAAGGAACCGAACCATGACCGCGAACCGTGACCACCTGACCCGCTTGTACTTGAACGGAGCCGTCGCACTGCTGGATCACCTGCTGGCCGCCGAGCGCAAGGCCGACCCGGAAGCCTTCGCAGAGGTTGACCGCGCGCTGGCCGCCGGCTGCCTGCTGGCCCTGCACACACGCCTGGCGCCCTCCACCGGCCTGTGCATGCTGGACATCGAGGTGAGTGAGCCCACCGGCAAGGCACACCCTTTGCTGGCCATCGAGATGCTGCGCCCGCAAGGGGGCACGCAATGAATACGTGGTGGACCATGCTGCGCGCCTGGCTCGGCCGGCTGAGCCCACGCATGCGCCGCGCGCTGGCCAAGCGCCGGCTTGAAGCCGCGTGCCAGCAGCACGGGTGCAGCCGATCGCAGGCACAGAAGATCACACGCGAGTTCTTCTCATGACTGGCTCAATCGATGATCCAGTGGCAGAATCGGACCCGGGCTCAAGTGCTGCATGCATAGAGCCCCCCGAAGTCAGTGCCGCGGGATGCGAGCGCGCTTCGAGTGACACACCGACACCACCGGCCACGCTGCGTGAGTTCGAGCAGGCGCTGCGCGCGCTCGGGTTCAGCAACCGGCAGGCCAAAGCAATTGCCCGCACTGGGTTCAGGCCAGCCATGGCCGAAGCAGACCCGGAGCCGGCTCCCGATATTGACTCGCTGGCCGCTGCACTACACCTGCGCGCGCTGGCTCTGAAAGGCAGACCATGACCGACATGACAGACGTTCTCAAGTTGATCGACGCGCAGGGCGCCGAACTGAAGACCTGGCAGGAGAAGCACGACTCCCGACTGGACGAGATTGCGGCCGAAGCACGCGAGGCTGCGCTGAAGGCCGCCCGCCCGGGTGGCATGGGTGGCGGCAACGCACCCACCGCGCCGGCTCAGACGTGGATCGACACCAAGACCAGGACCCGCGTGCCTGTGCTGCGGCCCACCGACTCGCTGGCCGCGCTGGAAAGCAAGGCCGACAAGATCCCGACCATGGGCCGCGTGCTGCGTGGTCTGGTGCTGGGCGGTGCGGCCGACGATGCCCGCGAACTGGAGGCCGAGCGCAAGGCGTTGAGCATCGGCAACGATGTCGGCGGCGGCTTCACCGTCGCTGGCGTGCTGTCGTCGCAGTGGATCGACCTGCTGCGCTCGCAGATGGTGCTGACCCGGGCAGGCGCGCTGACTGTCCCCATGGACGCCGCTACGTTGACGCTGGCGCGCCTGACGGGTGACCCGGCTGTTTCTTGGCATGCTGAAAACGCCGCACTCGACGCTGTGGAGGCGACCTTCGGCAGCATGACGTTGAGCGCCCGCACCGTGGTCTGCATGGTCAGGATGTCGCTGGAGTTGTCGCAGGACAGCGCGAATATCGAGGACATCTTGCAGAGCAGCCTGGTCAATGCGATGGCCGGCGCCATCGATTCATCGGGCCTGGTGGGCGTGGTGCCTGCGCCTGGTGGCGTGTTCGACATGGCGGGTCGCAACACGGTTACCGCCATCGGCGCGCCGACGAGCTGGGACTTCGTGGTGGACGGCTTGTATGAGTTGATGGCCGACGGCGTGCCGCAGGAGTCCATCGGCGCGCTGATCGCACACCCGGCGCTGTGGAGAAAAATGCGCAAGTTGAAGACCGGCATCACGTCCGACAACACGCCGTTGGCGGCGCCTGCCGAGGTGGCTGCGCTGCCCAAGCTGTGGACCACGGCGGCACCGCTGACCAGCGGCACGACGGCCAAGGCCGTGCTGGGCCGCTGGTCGGATCTGCTGTTCGGCGTCCGGAAGAGCATCACCATCAAGGTGCTGAGCGAAGCCTTCCTCGGCAGCAATCTGCAGGTGGCGGTGCTGGCATACGCCCGCGTCGACTTCGGCGCCACGCGGCAGCAGAGCTTTTGCACGATGGAAGGCATCACGGTGGCGTAACCGCGCCTCCACGGCCCGCCTGACGCGGCCGCGGGCCATCCATGAAGACGGCCTTCCCCTTGCCCAAGGGTATGGGGGCCTTCGATCTTCACAGGGCCTATCCGGCGGGACCGCACGGTATCCCACGCGGGGAAAATCCGTCCGAAACTTGAATAGGTGACCTTATGGCTGCAGGACACGGTGGCGCCCGGCCGGGATCGGGCCCGAAGCCCAAAGCGACCCGCAAGGACGCTGCATCGACCACCAAGGCCGCAGCACCGATGTACGCTGACGTGCTGGCCTACCTGCGCGCCGTGGCCCTGGGCACCGAACCAGGGGACGCGCTGCGGGTGGCGGCCGCAAAGGCTGTGCTGCCCTACGAAGCACCGCGGCAACGCGCTCCCGTCGAGTCACCGCCGCCGAAGAAGCTGGCCGAAGCGGCTGACCGTGCCGTCGCCCGCGAAGCCGCATCGGACTTCGAGGCCCGGGCCGCAGCGGTTCGAGCACGCCACGGGCGGAAGTGATGTCAACCGTGAACATCCGCCCGCTACCGCCGGGCCTGCGCGCCATCCCAGTGCGCTGGCGGCCGCAGTTCCCGCCGATCTTCCCGGACGGCCTGCCGACGCCGGCAGATATCGAACTCGCCCGCGAGCTGTACCTGCTGCTGGACGATGAGTCACGGCGCTGGTATGGCCGTTGCAGGAGCTTCGCCGGGCTGGGCTGACGGCGGGACGGACGACGAAGGCAACCTGCAGTCGATCTGCGATGCGTGCCACACGGCCAAGACGGACGCGGAAAACGGGCGGGTGATGCGCCAAGGTAGCCCCCGTTTCGGTCTTTGGGGCTTTTGCTGCCCCTGACCGATCGTCAAGCCCTTCTCTGCTACGTGTGATGGATTTCGGTAAAGACGAGGCCCGCCCACTGCACCGGCTGCGCTACCTCTGGCACCTCCTGAGCCTTCCACGGCCCTGCGTGGGCGGCTGCAGGCTTGAACTCGGCTGGCGCCTGGTCCGGTTCATCGTCGGCGCCGACTTCCCGCTCGAACTGACTGCAGCCGCTGGCCGGCATCGACACTATCCGCGGGCCGTTGGGCAGGCTGATCGCATCCGACGTTGGCGGATCCTTTGGGGGAACTGCCGAAAAACGACGCCACGGACCGCATGAATGCTCGTCGTTCTACAGACGCTCCCTCCGCCAAATCACACTACCGTGCGGCTGCCTTGACCAGCGCCGCCGCGCGAATGGCGCTCAAGGTGCCGCGCGTGTTGCTGACATCGCTGTCCAGCTTCAGGTGCAACAGCGTGGGCTTGTCGGCCTGCAGGGCACGCTGAAAGGCTGCCTCGAAATCGGCCGTGCGGTCCAGGAACTCGGCGTTCCAGCCATAGGCGCGCGCCAGTGCCGCGAAGTCGGGGTTGAACAGGTCGCTGCCGCTCACACGGCCGGGGTATTCGCGCTCCTGGTGCATGCGGATCGTGCCGTAGCTGCCGTTGTCGACCACGATGCTGATCAACTTGCCTGCTCCCCTGCCCGCGCCGTAGCCGGTGGCGGTGGTGAGCTCCTGACCGGTCATCAGGAAGTCGCCGTCGCCGGCGATGTTGACCACCGTGCGGTCTGGATACAGCAGCGCCGCGGCCACCGCGGCCGGCACACCATAGCCCATCGCGCCCGAGGTCGGTGCCAGCTGCGTGCGGCCATGGTGCTGCAACCCGTGGTACGGGATGTAGCGGTGCATCCAGCCGGCAAAGTTGCCGGCGCCGTTGGTGTAGACGGTGTTGTCGGGGGCCAGTCGCGTGATGGTCTTGACGACCTGCGCCATGTCCAGGGGCTCGACCGCCTGCGCGTCGAAGTTGCCCAGGTAGTCGGCATGCGCGGCGGGCGATTGCGAAGCCCAGCGCAGCGAGGGTGGCGGCGCCAGCGTCTCCAGCGCCTTGGCCGCGCAGGCCATCGACGCCTGCAGCATCAGGTCGGCGGCATAGACGCGGCCCAGCTCTTCGGCACCGGCGTGGATGTGAACCAGCTTTTGCTTCGGCCGTGGCGCCTGCAGCAGCGTGTAGCCGCCGGTGGTCATCTCGCCCAGGCGTGGGCCGATGGCAATCACCAGATCGGCCTCACGAATGCGCTGCGCCAGTTTCGGATTGGGTGCGATGCCGACATCGCCCGCGTAGTTCGGATGCCGGTTGTCGAAGCAATCCTGGAAGCGAAAGGCGCAGCCCACGGGCAGCTGCCAGTTCTCGGCAAAGCGCTGCAGCGCGGCCGCTGCTTCGGCGTCCCAGCCGCTGCCCCCGGCGATGACGAAGGGCCGCTCGGCCGCCAGCAGCAACTGGCGCAGCTCGCTCAGGCCGTCGGGCGACGGCCAGGCCTGCACCGGCTCCACGCGTGGCAGCACCGGCGCTGCGGTCATCTGCGTCAGCATGTCTTCGGGCAGCACCAGCACCACCGGCCCCGGGCGGCCCTGCAGCGCGGTGTGAAAGGCCCGCGCCACGTATTCGGGCACGCGGTCGGGGTCGTGGATCTCGCCCACCCACTTGGCCATGCCCAGCGTGCCGGGGCTGAAGAACTGGCGGTAATCCAGCTCCTGGAAAGCCTCGCGGTCGCGCTGGTCGCTGGCGACCTGGCCGACGAACAGGATGAACGGCGTGCTGTCCTGAAACGCCGTGTGCACGCCGATGCTGGCGTTGGTGGCGCCGGGCCCGCGGGTAACGAAGCAGATGCCGGGGCGGCCGCTTAGCTTGCCCTGCGCGTCGGCCATGAAGGCGGCACCGCCTTCCTGCCGGCAGGCGATGAAGCGGATGCGGTCGCGGTGTTCGTGAAAGCCGTCCAGCGCCGCCAGGTAGCTTTCACCCGGCACTCCGAAGGCGGTGTCGACGCCCTGGGCGACCAGGGCCTCGACGAGGGCGTGGCCGGCCAGGCGGTTGGCGGTACTTGTCATGCGTTGTCGGCCTCTTCGGGTTTGCAGTCGGGGGCAGCCTGCATTATGGGCAGCCATCGCTTGCGGGCTGGCATGGCCTGACGACGTTCAGCGTTCAATGACCTGAGCAACTCCTGCAGCGCAAGACGCGGTGGGCTTCAGTGCGCAGCGCACCAAGCTGCCAAACACCTGCATCGACCGCAACCGCGCTGTGTGATTGCCCCCTCAGGCCGCAGGCACCAGCGCCGGTCGCGCGTTGCGCCGCACATTGACCGCGGTGAGGATCAGCAGCCCCAGCACCAGCGCGATGGCCAGCCAGATGCCGCGGAACTGGCCGGCGTCCATCATCGCTCCGAAGGCCAGCGGCGCCAGCATCATGCCCACGTCCAGGCCCGAATAGACGACGCCATAGACCCGCCCGGTGGCACCCGGCGGCGTGGCCTGCTTGACCAGCAGATCGCGCGACGGTCCGGCGATGCCGGCGCCGAAACCCATCAGCGCAAAAAGCATCAGCACGATCATCGGCGTCCAATGCCCCAGGCCCAGCGCCAGTGCCACCAGTGCTGCCACACCGAACCCGCCGGCCGCGATGCGCACACTGCGCTGCGGGTCGCGCACCAGGTGGCCACCCAGAACCATGCCGGCCCCGGCGGCCACCATGTAGATCGACAGGCAGATCGCCACCTGCGCCAGCGGCACGCCATGCAGCTTGCCGGCTGCAACCGGCGCGAAGCTCTGCACGCCGCCCAGCGCGAAGGCATAGACGGTGAAGAACACGAAACAGGCCCACACCGCGGGCAGCTTGAGGAAGGCAAAACCGGTGTCGGCCTCGGCCGCCACCTTGCGCGGCCGCTGCACCGCCAGGCTGCTGCGCTGCAGCCACGCCAGCAGCAGCACCAGCGCAACCAGCGCCGACACCGACGCCAGGGCAGTGCGCCAGGAGCCGGTGGCCGTGGTGATGCCGACCACGAACACCGGTGCCAGCGCCCAGCCCAGGTTGCCCGAGATGCCATGCGCCGCGTAGGCATGGCCCAGTCGCGGCGCACTCACGCGTGCATTCAGGATCGAGAAGTCGACCGGATGGAAGACGCAGTTGCCCAGGCCAGCCAGGGCCATGAAGACCAGCATCACACCGTAGCTGGGGCTGGCCGCCAGCCCGAGCGCGGCCAGGCCGATCAGCGCCAGGCCGCCATACAACACGCGCTCGGCGCCGAAGCGGTCGACCACGAAACCCGCCACCGCCTGGCCACAGAAACTGAGCACGAAATACACCGACAGCAAGAACCCGAGCTCGGTGTTGCTGAGCGCAAACGCTGCGCCGATCCAGGGAAACAGTGGCGGCACGATCAGCTGGCAGAAATGCGACATGCCGTGTGCCACGCTGACCACGCCGATGGTGGCGACGTCATTGCGCATCGGAGCGGGGGCGGTCAAGGTGTTCATGCAGACGCGGCAACTACGGACAAGGCCGCACTGTAGGTGGGCGCGATTCGGCAGCGTTACGATAGCGCGTCAACTTCTGTCGAGAACCTGCCAATGCGTGCTCACCCCAGCGCGCGGCGTGATCTGGCGCCGCGCGACCCCGGCCTTCATGTGCCCACGTCTGAGCGGCCACTGCGCGCCAAGCTGCGGCGGCTGGCCGCCAGTTCGGTGGTTGAACCGCACAGCCACCCCTGGGCTCAGGTGGCGATGTCGGGCAACGGCGTGATCCGCATGACGGCCGGCCATGGCACCTACCTGGTGCCACCGTCGCGTGCGCTGTGGATCCCGCCCGATGTCGAGCACCGGGTCAGCGTGGTCGAAGACGCCGAGATCCACACGCTGTACGTGCACCCCTCGGCGCGCTTCCTGCACGACGTCAGCGCCGCCGGTACGCCCTTCGAGCGCTGGCCGGCATGCCGCGTGCTCGAGGTGTCGCCGCTGCTGCGCGAACTGGTTGGCCATCTGGACAGCGCACCCGGCATCGGTCCTGCCAGCGAACGCGAACGCCGCTTGGCCGACCTGGTGCTCGACGAGTTGCGTTGCGCGGCACCGGTGCGGCTGGGGCTGGCCCTGCCGGCCGACAAGCGGCTGCGTGCGTTGTGCGAGGCCGTGCTGGACGATCCGTTGCGCCATGCCACGCTGGATGCCTGGGCTGGCGACGCCGGCGCCAGCGCGCGCACGCTGGCGCGCTTGTTCCGCCAGCAACTGGGCACCACCTTCGGTGAATGGCGCCAGCAGGTGCGTCTGGCCAAGGCGCTGGCGCTGGCCGCCGACAAGCGGCCCATGAACCACATCGCCACCGAGCTGGGTTACGCCAGCGCCAGCGCCTTCAGCGCGATGGTACGGCGCACTGTGGGCACCACACCGCGCCGCTTTCTGGGCAGCAAGGCCTGACCAGCAGGGCCGCCGGCTGCCGCAGCTACCATGCCGATTCGCGACGAACTCCGACCACCATGACCCAAGCCGCCTACGACTACACCCGCCAGGACGCCAGCGGCGCCAGCTGCACCGTACAGGCCTGGGCCAAGGTGCCCTCGCCGCTGTCGCCCACGCAGCGCGCTGAACACAAGGCCCGCATCGCCTCGCTGTTGAAGCAGCAGGATGCGGTGCTGGTGGCGCACTACTACGTCGACGGTGACCTGCAAGACCTGGCGCTGGAGACCGGCGGCTGCGTCGCCGACTCGCTGGAGATGGCCCGCTTCGGTCGTGACCATGCGGCGCGCACGCTGGTCGTGGCCGGTGTGCGATTCATGGGCGAAACCGCCAAGATCCTGTCGCCCGACAAACGCGTGCTGATGCCCGACCTGGACGCCACCTGCTCGCTCGACCTCGGCTGCCCGATCGACGAGTTCGGCGCCTTCTGCGACGCCCACCCCGACCGCACGGTGGTGGTGTATGCCAACACCAGCGCAGCCGTGAAGGCACGCGCCGACTGGATGGTCACCAGCTCGTGCGCGCTGGCCATCGTCAGGCACCTGAAGGACCGGGATCAGAAGGTGCTGTGGGCACCCGACAAGCACCTGGGCCGCTATATCCAGGAACAGACCGGCGCCGACATGCTGCTGTGGAACGGCGCCTGCATCGTGCACGACGAGTTCAAGGGACTGGAGCTCGAATTGCTGCGCCAGCAGCACCCCGAGGCGCCGGTGTTGGTGCACCCCGAATCGCCGCAGGCCGTGGTCGACCAGGCCGACGTGGTGGGCAGCACCACGCAGTTGCTGAACGCCGTGGCCAAGGGACAGGCACCGACCTACATCGTGGCCACCGACAAGGGCATCATGCATCGCATGCGGCAGCTGGCCCCGGGCAAACTGCTGATCGAGGCGCCCACCGCCGGCAACAGCGCCACCTGCAAGAGCTGCGCGCACTGCCCCTGGATGGCCATGAACGCCTTGCAAGGCGTGCTGGCCTGCCTGGAGCGCGGTGCCGGCGAGATCCAGGTCAACGAACCCGTGCGAAGTCAGGCCCTGGGCTGCATCGACCGCATGCTGGACTTCGTGGCCACCCACCCCGGCAGCCTGGCTGTTCCCTCGCTCGGGCTGGTCAGGAACATCGGTGTGGCCTGAACGTCCGTGCCGCACCGGCTTCAGTTCGCCGCGGCGCAGCCGATAGCCTTCCAAGGGCAATCGATTGCCGGGGGCAAGCCATGAACGTCGATTTCACGTCGGTCCGCAATGCCAATGAACGCGCGGTATGTGCGGCCGTGGCCACCCACGCCAGGGCCTACCCCGGTGTGGCAAACGATCCCGGGCTGCTGGCCGACGTGGCCTGCGTGGCGCTGAACCGGCTGCCGCCGCGCTACATCCGCCACGAGGTCGATTTTTCCTTCTACCGGTCAGAGCGCGAACGCGAAAAAGGCGACCGTCTGGTCGGCGAGGCCGTGCAGTACGCCTTCGGCTTCGTGCAGGCGCGCAGCGCCATGCGCGCACGGGCCTGAGACCCGGCCCACCGCCACGTCAGTCGTAAGGCGTGCCGCTGCTGCGCGGCTCCCGCGTCAGCACGGTCGGGAAACTCACCGGCAACGCCTCGGGGTGGTCGCGGCTGTAGTGCAGGCCGCGACTTTCGTGGCGGCGCAGCGCCGAGCGCACGATCAGCTCGGCGCAGTCCACCAGGTTGCGCAGTTCCAGCAGGTCGCGCGTGACGCGGAAGTTGGCGTAGTAGTCGTCGATCTCGGTGCGCAGCAGCCGGATGCGATGCAAAGCCCGCTCGAGCCGCTTGGTGGTGCGCACGATGCCAACGAAGTTCCACATCAGCAGCCGCAGTTCGTCCCAGTTGTGGCTGATCACCACCTGCTCGTCGGCGTCCTCGACCTGGCTCTCGTCCCAGGCCGGCAGCGCCGGCGCCGGACCGGGCACTGACGCGGCGATGTGGGCGGCACAGGTCCGCCCCAGCACCACACATTCCAGCAGCGAGTTGCTGGCCAGCCGATTGGCCCCGTGCAGGCCGGTGTAGGTGGCTTCGCCGACGGCATACAGGCCGTGCAGGTCGGTGCGGCCGTCGAGGTCGGTGACCACACCGCCGCAGGTGTAATGCGCTGCCGGTACCACCGGAATCGGTGCGCGCGCGATGTCGATGCCACGCGCCAGGCAGCGCGCATGGATGGTCGGGAAGTGCGACTTCAGAAAGTCTTCACCGCGCTCGGCAACGATCGGCCGTGCGTCCAGCCAGACATGGTCCAGGCCATGTTTCTTCATCTCGAAGTCGATCGCACGCGCCACGATGTCGCGCGGAGCCAGTTCCAGCCGCGCGTCATGGACGGCCATGAAACGATGACCACCCGCATCCCCCGGCCCGACACTGGGCAGCGTCAGGTGCGCACCCTCGCCGCGCAAGGCCTCGGTGATCAGAAAGCTGCGGTCCTGCGGGTGGTACAGGCAGGTCGGGTGGAACTGGATGAACTCCATGTTGCCCACGCGACAGCCGGCGCGCCAGGCCATGGCAATGCCGTCGCCGGTGGCGGTGTCGGGGTTGCTGGTGTAGCGGTAGACCTTGCCGACGCCGCCTGTGGCCAGCACCACCGCCGACGCGGCCAGAGTCTCGACACGCTGGCGGTCGATGTCGAGCGCATAGATGCCGTAGCAGCGCGGGGGCTCGGCCCGGCCGAGATGGCGCGAGGTGATCAGGTCCAGCGCCATCCAGCGCTGGCGCAGCGTGATGTTCGGGTGCGCCTGCGCGCGCGCCAGCAGCGTCTGGTGGATGGCATGGCCGGTGGCGTCGGCGGCATGCGCGATGCGCCGCACGGCATGGCCGCCTTCGCGCGTGAGGTGCAGCCCCAGCGGCCCGCCCGGATCGGGCGAGAACGGCACACCGGCCTGCACCAGCCACTGCACGGCGGCCGCGCTGTGGCTGGCAATGAAACGCGCCGTGTGCTCGTCGACCAGACCGGCGCCGGCGTCCAGCGTGTCGCGCACATGCGATTCGATGCTGTCGTCACTGCCCAGCACCCCGACGATCCCGCCCTGGGCCCAGTTGGTGGCACTTTCAGCCAGTTCGCGCTTGGCCAGCACGACCACGGTACGGCGGTCGGCCAGCTCCAGGGCGACGGTCAGGCCAGCCAGACCGGCACCGACGATGACCACCGGGGCCGGGCTCGAAATTGCTGCAGTCATGATGGTGGCGGCCTTGCGACCGCATGAAATGAGGGGATAACGTTGATGCAAGGCGACATTCGGGGTGTTGCTCCGGTCGCCACGGCTGCCGCCTTGCGCCTATCATGCCCGAGCACACCATGCCCTACTCCACGCCTTACCCCCCCGCAGAGCCCCACCGCCCCAGCCGCGACGAGTTGAGCGCGCCGGCGACCCAGATCGTGCGCGACCGCGAGGCCTACCTGGGTCAGAGTCGTGAACTCGGCCGCCGCCTGAGCGACGATCAGTACGAGTTGTTCGTCGGCGAAGACCCGGCGGCGGCCCTGCAGCGTGAGTTCGAGAAACTCAAGCCCCAGTTCATCGCGCTGCACGACGTGGGCACCAGTTCGTCGCTGCGGCTGCTGCAGTCCAGGGCAACGGGCCAGTCCAAGGTGATGCGGCTGTCGGTGCGCCGCCAGGGCCATGGTGTGCCGCTGGCGACCCTGCAGTTCGTCGAAATCACCGGGTCGGACGGCTCGACGCTGCGTGTGTACAGCACCGACATCGACGCCGACACCCAATCGCGGCACTCAATCGCGCGCGTCCTCGTGTCCCATGCCCGGTTGTCGGTGCTGCTGTTCGGCGACCTGCCCGCGCATGCGCTGGCCGGCAGCATGCAACCGCTGGTCGAGGCGGCTGGACAGGTGCACTGGACCAATCGCAACCTGCTGATGATTCCGCTGGGCGCACCGGCGCCGCTGAACAGCTATGTCAAGGTGTTTGGCGCCATGCAGGTGCAGGTCAACGTGGCGCCGCGCGTGGCGCGCGCCACCGACGCCTGGTCATTCATCGGCAGCACATGGAACCAGCTCGAAAGCGTGCGGGCTGAACCCGACTTTGCAGCCACCGTCGAAAGCCAGCGCGACGATGCCCACGCACCCACCGAGCCGATGGGCCTGGCGCGCGACCGACCCGAGGTGGCAGCGTCGATCAACTGGTTCGAGTACGTTCAGCGCTGTGCCAGTGTGAAGGGCATGATCAGCTGTTGCGTGTTCGACCGCAGCAACGGCCAGGCGCTGGCCCATGCCGGCGGCCGACCGCCGGCCGAGGTGCTGCAGGCGCTGGGTGAACGGCTGCTGCTGACCACCAGCGAGATGGGCGCGATGATGGGCACCGGCACGCAGGTGCTGGAAGCCACTGTCAGCTACCCCACACACCACCTGCTGCTGCGCGCGCTGCCACGCCAGCCGGGGGTGGTGCTGCACGCGGTGCTCGACGCCGCCACCGGCAACATCGCGCTGGCGCGCGTGCAGCTGCAGCGCTTGGACCCGCAGTAGCCGCTGGCCCCGCCAGCGATCGGCTTTCTTCGAGCCCCAGCCGCGCGCTCGGCCCCCTGGGCGGAGGCGGCCGCGGCCGCCGCCTCAGTGAACCACGCGGTCGAAGCTGAACTCGCCGTCGCGCACGTTCACCGGGATCACGTCCTTGGGCGCGAACTTGCCCTGCAGGATCAGCTTGCTGACCGGGTTCTCGATGCGTTGCTGGATCGCTCGCTTGAGCGGCCGCGCGCCGAACACGGGGTCGAAGCCGACCTTGGCCAATTCGATCAGCGCCTCGGGCGACACCTCGAGCTTCATCTCCATCTTCTCCAGCCGCTGCTCCAGCAGCCTGAGCTGGATCTTGGCGATGGACTCGATGTTCCTCAGGTCCAGCGCGTGGAAGACCACGGTCTCGTCGATGCGGTTCAGGAACTCGGGGCGGAAATGCTGCTTGACCTCGGCCCAGACGGCGTCGCGGATGACGGCGTCGGGCTGGCCGACCATCTGCATGATCATCTGCGAGCCCAGGTTGCTGGTCATCACGATCACCGTATTCTTGAAGTCGACGGTGCGGCCCTGGCCGTCGGTCAACCGGCCATCGTCCAGCACCTGCAGCAGCACGTTGAAGACGTCCGGGTGCGCCTTCTCCACCTCGTCGAGCAACAGCACGCTGTAGGGCTTGCGGCGCACGGCTTCGGTCAAGGCGCCACCCTCGTCGTAGCCCACGTAGCCCGGCGGCGCGCCGATCAGGCGGCTGACACTGTGCTTTTCCATGTACTCCGACATGTCGACGCGGATCATGTGGTCGTCGCTGTCGAACAGGAAGCCGGCCAGTGCCTTGCACAACTCGGTCTTGCCGACCCCGGTGGGGCCCAGGAACAGGAAGCTGCCCAGCGGTCGGTTCGGGTCTGACAGGCCCGCGCGGCTGCGTCGGATGGCATCGGCCACGGCCACGATGGCCTCGTCCTGGCCGACCACACGCTCGTGCAGCTTGGCTTCCATCTGCAGCAGCTTGTCGCGCTCACCCTGCATCAGTTTGCTCACCGGGATGCCGGTGGCACGTGACACCACCTCGGCGATCTCTTCGGCACCGACCATCGTGCGCAGCAGCTGCGGTGCACCGCCACCCTTGGCCTTGCCTGTCTCCTTCGCCTGCGCTTCCTTGAGCGTCTTTTCCAGCTCGGGCAGCTTGCCGTACTGCAGCTCGGCCACCTTGTTGAAATCACCCTTGCGCTTGAGCTCCTCGATCTGGTGGCGGATGCGGTCGATCTCTTCCTTCACGTGCGCCGACCCTTGAGCCTGCGCCTTCTCGTTCTTCCAGATCTCGTCCAGATCGGCCAGCTCACGTTCGAGCTTGTCGATCTCGTCCTCGATCAGGCCCATGCGCTTGATCGAAGACTCGTCCTTTTCCTTGCGCACCGCTTCGCGCTCGATCTTCAGCTGGATCAGCCGGCGGTCGAGCTTGTCCATCACCTCGGGCTTGGAGTCGATCTCGATCTTGATCTTGGCCGCCGCCTCGTCGATCAGGTCGATCGCCTTGTCGGGCAGAAAGCGGTCGGTGATGTAGCGATGGCTCAGTTCGGCCGCGGCGATGATCGCCGGGTCGGTGATCTCCACGCCATGGTGCACCTCGTACTTTTCCTGCAGGCCGCGCAGGATGGCCACCGTGTCTTCGACACTGGGCTCGTTGACCATCACCTTCTGGAAGCGACGCTCGAGCGCAGCGTCCTTCTCGACGTACTTGCGGTATTCATTCAGCGTGGTCGCGCCGATGCAGTGCAGCTCACCTCGCGCCAGCGCGGGCTTGAGCATGTTGCCCGCGTCGATCGCGCCTTCGGCCTTGCCGGCGCCGACCATGGTGTGCAGCTCGTCGATGAACAGGATGATGCGACCTTCGTCGGCCGACACCTCCTTCAGTACCGCCTTCAGCCGTTCTTCGAACTCGCCGCGGTACTTGGCACCGGCCAGCAGGCCGGCCATGTCGAGCACCAGCACGCGCTTGTCCTTCAGCGTCTCGGGCACCTCGCCGTTGACGATGCGCTGCGCCAGACCCTCGACGATGGCCGTCTTGCCGACGCCCGGCTCGCCAATCAGCACCGGGTTGTTCTTGCTGCGCCGCTGCAGCACCTGGATCGCGCGGCGGATCTCGTCGTCGCGGCCGATCACCGGATCGAGCTTGCCCTGGCGCGCACGCTCGGTCAGGTCCAGCGTGTACTTCTTCAGCGCCTCGCGCTGGCCTTCGGATTCGGCCGAATCGACCTTCTGGCCACCACGCACGGCCTCGACCGCAGCTTCCAGCGCCTTGCGCGTCAGCCCATGGCCACGCACGATGCCGCCGATGTCGTTCTTGGCATCGGCCAGCGCCAGCAGGAACATCTCGCTGGCGATGAACTGGTCACCCCGCTTGCCGGCTTCCTTGTCGGCCTGCTGCAGCAGCTGCAGCAGGTCGCGCCCGGGCTGCACCGGTTGGCCACCGCCCTGCACCTGGGGCAGGTTGCGGATCGCGGTTTCCATCGCCGTGCCCAGCGCCGCCGTGTTGGCACCCGCGCGGTCGAGCAAGGCCTTGGGCCCGTCGGGCTGCAGCAGCATGGCCGCCAGCATGTGCGCCGGCTCGATGTAGGGGTTGTCGCGCGCCACGGCCAGGCTTTGGGCCTCGCCCAGGGCCTGCTGGAAGGCGGTTGTGAGTTTGTCGAGACGCATGGTTTGGATCCTCCGGACTACAGGCGAAGTGAGGTGCCGCGCTCGAGATTTCAAGACTGGGGCGGCCAGTATCGGCGGCTGCCTTGCGCAGCGTCAAGGGCAGGCGCTGCACGGCGGCTGCGCCGCAGCTTCACTCGATCGCTTCGTCCCTCTCGCCTTGCTCGTACAGGCATTCTCTGCCCAGCTGATCCTGGCAGAGCTCGGCCGTCCAGGGCAGCATCAGCGAACCGCAGCGCGCATCGCGATACAGGCGTTCCAGCGGCAGCGTCTTGAGCAGGCTCTGGCCGCCACAGGTGCGCACCGCCAACGCGGCCAGCGCCTGCGCGTTTTCCATGATGCTGTAGTGCGCGGCGTACAGCCGCATGCGCGTGTCCTTGTCGGGATCGACCTGGGCGTCGCGCGCGCTCTGCAGGAACAGCGCCCGCGTCTGCTCGAGCCGGATGCGCATGTCGGCCACCGCGATCTGCTTGGTCGGGTACATGCGGCGCTTGACCGGTGGCATGCCCGGCAGCTCGGCACGCAGGAACTGCACCGTGAAGTCGTAAGCCGCCTGCGCGATGCCCATGTAGGTGGCCGACAAGGTGGCGAACATGTGCGGAAAGCGCGACGCCGCCTGCACGTACAGGCCCTCGGGCAGCAGCCGTGCGCTGGCGGGCACGAACACGTCCTTGAACAGCAGGGTGCGGCTGGCTGTGCCGCGCATGCCCAGTGCATCCCAGTCGCCGGCCACAGCCACGCCAGGGGCCTGTGCGTCCACCGCCAGGTACAGCGTGTCGCGCGGCGTGGCGCCGGGGGTGTCCAGCGTGCACAGCACGCCGTAGAAGTCGGCCGCGCCGGCCAGCGAGGCAAAGATCTTCTTGCCGTTGACGATGTAGCCGCCATCGACGCGGTGCGCCAGCGTGCCCCAGGGCGCCTTGCCGGCGGCCGCGGCGCCGCCTTCGCTGAACGACTGTGAATAGACCTTGCCGCCGTCGACGATGTTGGCGTACAGCTGCCGCCGGTTGCTGTCGTGATCGCTGCGCTGGGCCGGTGTCATGACCAGCGCGTCGGCAATGAAGCTGGTCCACAGGCTCGAGCAGACATGCATGTTGTACGACAGCGCAGTGGCACCGCAATGGCGGCCGATCTCAGCAGCCACCAGCACGTAGGTGGCGAAGTCGGCACCCAGCCCGCCATGCTCGAGCGGCACGCAGATCTTCAGCAGGCCGGCGCGACGCAGGTCTTCATAGTTCTCGAACGGAAAAGTGGCTTCGCTGTCGTGGCGTGCCGCCCGCGGCGCGAAGTTCTCGCGCCCGAGCGTGACGGCCAGCTCGATCAGCTGGCGCTGCTGCGTGCTCAACCAGGTGGTGGCGCCGGCAATGTGCATGGCTGTACCCTCAGGTGCAAGGATCCGAAATGCATGCCGCGCTTGCAGTGCCGCGGCACGTCGGACGGGCCCGGCGTGGTCACAGCACCTCGCCGAGCATGCGGTAGTGGCCGGCCTGGAACAGCAGCGGCGGAACGGCTGCTTCGCTCAGTGCCAGCACGCGTCCGACGAACAGCACGTGGTCACCCGCGCGCTGCTGCGAAACCCGCTCGCACTCGAACACCGCGGCGCAACCCGCCAGTACAGGCACGCCGCCGTCCCCGGCGCCCCAGGGGCCGTCGCTGAACTTGTCGTCGACCGCCGACGCGAAGCGGCGTGACAGTTCCAGCTGCGCCTCGCCCAGCACGTTGACGGCGAAGCGCGCCGACGATTCAAAAACCGGCAGGCTGGGGCTGCTGACACGCAGCGACCACAGCACCAGCGGTGGATCGAGCGACAGCGAGTTGAAGGAATTGGCGGTCAGGCCGACCGGCTGGCCGTGGTCATCCACCGTGGTGATGATGGTCACGCCGGTGGCAAAGCGACCCAGCGCATGGCGCAAGGTACGCGAGTCGAAATCGGAGACCAGGGCCATCGGGCCGATTCACTCCGGCTCAGGCATTCGAGGCAGAGATGCCCCAACGCGCCAGTGCCGCGTCGTCGGCCACGCGCGCATCGACCCAGTGCGCACCGGCGGGCGTGCTTTCCTTCTTCCAGAACGGTGCCTGCGTCTTCAGGTAGTCCATCAGGAACTCACAGGCCTGGAAGGCCTGGCCGCGGTGGGCCGAACTGACGGCCACCAGCACGATCTGGTCGCAGGGCAACAGCAGCCCGACGCGGTGCACCACGCGCGCGGCGCGAATGTCGAAGCGCATCATCGCCGCATCGATCATGGCCTCGATGGCCTTCTCAGTCATGCCGGGGTAATGCTCCAGCTCGAGTGTGCCGACCTCACCCGCGGTACCGAGGTTGCGGTCGCGCACGGTGCCGATGAAGCTGGCCACCGCACCCACCGCCGGGTCGTCGACGCGCAACGCCGCCACCTCGGTGGAGAGGTCGAAATCCCCGCTCTGGATGCGAACGCGAGGCTGGCGGATCATGGCCGGGACGATTGTGGCACCGGCGCCTTCAGCCGCCGGTGACCGGGGGGAAGAACGCGACCTCGGCGCCGTCTGGCACCGGGCTGGATTCGTCGACCATCACCTGGTTGAGTGCACAGCGCACGGCACGTCCGCGCGCCAGCACCTGGGCATGAATGCCGCCACGCGCGATCAGCCGATCGCGCAGTTGCCCCAGGCTGCTGCCGGCCTCGAGGTCGACCTCTTCACCCGGCCCCAGGGCTTCGCGCAGCGACGCGAAAAAGCGCAGCCGAACCTTCATCATCGCCCCAGCAGTTCGGCGAACGGCAGAAAACGCACGCTGTCACCGCGCTGGATGACCTGCCCGGCCGGGTTGTCGACCAGGCCATCGCCCCACACCGCCGAGGTCAGCACGCCCGAGCTCTGGTTGCCAAACAGCGTCAGTGCGCCTTCGGCAGTCAACCGCACCCGCAGAAACTCGCGCCGGCGGTCGGCCCGCGGCCAGTCGAAATCAGCGCGCAGCTGCAGCGCCTGCGGCAACTCACCGCTGCCACCCTGCATCACGCGCAGCACCGGCGACACCGCGAGCAGAAAGTTGACGAAGGTCGACACCGGGTTGCCGGGCAGGCCGACGAACACCGCGGACGAGCGGTCGGCGCGCCGCACGCCACCGAAGGCCAGTGGCTTGCCCGGCTTGATCGCAACCTGCCAGTTCTCGATCCAGCCCAGCGACTGCACCGCCGGGCGCAGGTGGTCCTCTTCGCCGGCCGAGACACCGCCCGAGGTGAGGATCAGGTCGTTGCCGGCCGCCGCACGGCGCAGGGCGTCGCAGGTGGCGTCTAGCCGGTCGGGGACGATGCCCAGGTCGACCACCTCGCAGCCCGCGGCCTGCAGCAGGCCGCGCAGCATGAAGCGGTTGGAGTTGTAGATCGCACCGGGTTTCAGCGGCTGACCGGGCATCACCAGCTCGTCGCCGGTGGAAAAGACCGCCACCCGCGGGCGTCGGCAGACGCTCAACGTGGCCGCGCCCACCGATGCCGCCAGCCCCAGCGCCTGCGGGCTCAGCCGGATGCCCGGCTGCAACACGGTGGATCCGCGCGTCACATCCTCGCCGCGGCGCCGGATCCATTGCCCCGCGCGCGGCACCGTGTTCACGCGCACAAGGCCCAGGCCGTCGCCCGGCAGGGCCTCGCATTGCTCCTGCATCACCACCGCGCTGGCGCCGGGCGGCAGCTGGGCGCCAGTGAAGATGCGCGCCGCCGTGCCGCGTGCCAGGGCCTGGCCGACCACGCCGGCCGGGATGCGCTGCAGCACCGGCAGCACCGCGCCTTCGGCCGTCACGTCGTCGGCATGAAGTGCATAACCGTCCATCGAAGTGTTGTCCTCGGGCGGCACGTCGAGCGCGCTGTGCACAGCCTCGGTCAGCATGCGGCCCAGGGCGTCGAAGGTCGACAGGGTCTCGCGCTCGGCGATCGCGTGCTCATGCGCGCCAGCCAGCAGCCGCGACATGACCTCGTCGAGCGTCAGCAGGGGGCGGTGGTCTGCCATGTCGATTTGCGCACTCAGTTGAGGTGGGTTTCGATGTAACGCTTGACCGCGACGGCATCGACCGGCAACACCGTGAAGCGCCGGGGCAACTGCTCGATGCCCTGCAGTGCGGCCGGGCGCTCGGGCGCGCGCCCCAGCGCCTCGTGGATGGTGTCGGCAAACTTGGCCGGCAAAGCGGTCTCCAGCACCAGCATCGGCACACCGGGGCGCAGGTGCTGGCGCGCCACCTTCAGGCCGTCGGCGGTGTGGGTGTCGATCATCACGCCCAGGCGCTGCCAGGTGTCGCGGATGGTGGCCACACGGTCGGCATGCGTGCTGCTGCCGGAGACGAAACCGAACTGCGCCGCCGGGGCGAACTCGGCCGCCGTCAAGGTGAAGCCGCCCTGCTTCGCCAGCTGTGGCCCGAACAGATCGGCCGTGCGCGCCGCGTCGCGGTTCAGCAGGTCGAACACGAAGCGCTCGAAGTTGCTGGCCTTGCTGATGTCCATCGACGGGCTGCTGGTCTCGAAGGTCTCGGCGCTGGCGCGCACGCGGTAGCGGCCACTGCGGAAGAACTCGTCGAGCACCTTGTTCTCGTTGGTGGCCAGCACCAGGCGATCGATCGGCAGCCCCATGCAGCGGGCCACGTGGCCGGCGCAGATGTTGCCGAAGTTGCCCGACGGCACGGCAAAGCTGACCTTCTGCGCGTTGTTCGTGGTCGCCTGCAAGTAGCCGGCGAAGTAGTACACCACCTGGGCCAGCAGCCGTGCCCAATTGATCGAGTTGACGGTGCCGATGCGGTGTCGTCGCTTGAAATCGAGGTCGCTGCTGACGGCCTTAACGATGTCCTGGCAGTCGTCGAACACACCTTCGATGCACAGGTTGTGGATGTTGGCGTCGGTCAGACTGAACATCTGCGCCTGCTGAAACGGGCTCATGCGACCGTGCGGCGACAACATGAACACGCGCACGCCCTTCTTGCCGCGCATCGCATATTCGGCCGCGCTGCCGGTGTCGCCGCTGGTGGCACCCAGGATGTTCAGCGTCTGGCCGCGCCGGTCCAGTTCGTACTCGAACAGGTTGCCCAGCAACTGCATCGCCATGTCCTTGAAGGCCAGCGTTGGGCCGTTCGACAAGGCTTGCAGGAAAACGCCTTCGTCCAGCGGCTTCAGCGGCGTGATCTGTGGCGAGCCGAAGGTGCGCTCGGTGTAGGTGGCCTCGCACAGCCGTCGCAGGTCGGCGGCCGGAATGTCGTCGATGTAGAGCGACAGGATCTCGAACGCCAGCTCGGCATAGCGCAGGCCGCGCCAGCGCGTCAGCGTCGCATCGTCAATGCTCGGGTACGACGCCGGCAGGTACAAGCCGCCGTCGGGTGCCAGGCCTTCGAGCAGGATGTCGCAGAAGCCGCGTGGCGTGGCGTCGCCGCGGGTGCTGATGTACTTCAAGACAGTTCTTCCTTGCGAATGCGCACGATCGGTGCCAGCACGGTCGGCAGCGCCTGCATCTGCGCCAGCGCGGCCTTCATGCGGCCTTCCACGGTGTCGTGCGTCAGGATGATGAGGTCGGTCTGGTTTTCACCTTCTGCACTTTCGCGCTGCAGCACGGCGTCGATGCTGATGTCGTGCTCGGCCAGGATGCCGGTGATGCGCGCCAGCACGCCTGCCTTGTCAGCCACCACCAAGCGCAGGTAGAACGCGGTGATCACCTGGTCGATGGGCAGGATCGGCGTGGTTGCCAGCTCACCCGGCTGGAAGGCCAGATGCGGCACGCGGTGGTCGGGGTCAGCGGTGTGCAGCCGCGTGATGTCGACCAGATCGGCGATGACGGCGCTGGCCGTGGGTTCGCTGCCGGCGCCCTTGCCGTAGTACAGCGTGGTGCCGACCGCATCGCCTTGCACCACCACCGCGTTCATCGCGCCTTCGACATTGGCGATCAGCCGCGTGCCGGGGATCAGCGTCGGGTGCACCCGCAACTCGATGCCGCTGTCGCGCCGGCGCGTGATGCCCAGCAGCTTGATGCGGTAGCCCAGTTGTTCGGCATAGCGGATGTCGGCCGCCTGCAGCCCACTGATGCCTTCGACATAGGCCTTGTCGAACTGCACCGGGATGCCGAAGGCAATGGCGCTCATGATGGTCGCCTTGTGCGCTGCGTCCACGCCCTCGATGTCGAAGGTGGGGTCGGCTTCGGCATAACCGAGCGCCTGCGCCTGCTTGAGCGCAACGCCGAAATCCAGCCCCTTGGCGCGCATTTCCGACAGGATGAAATTGGTGGTGCCGTTGATGATGCCGGCCACCCAGTCGATGTGGTTGGCCGTCAGGCCTTCGCGCAGCGCCTTGATGATCGGGATGCCACCCGCCACCGCCGCCTCAAAAGCCACGATCACGCCGCGCGCGCGTGCTGCCTCGAAGATCTCGGTGCCGTGCACCGCCAGCAAGGCCTTGTTGGCGGTGACCACATGCTTGCCCGCGGCGATGGCCTCGAGCACCAGCGTGCGCGCAATGCCGTAGCCGCCAATCAGCTCGATGACGATGTCGATCTCGGGATTGGCGATGACGGCACGTGCGTCGCTGACCACCTGCGCACGATCGCCGACCACGGCCCGAGCGCGTGCGGTGTCGAGGTCGGCCACCATCGTGATGTGGATGCCGCGACCGGCGCGGCGGCGGATCTCGGCCTGATTGCGCTGCAGCACGTTGAAGGTGCCGCTGCCGACGGTGCCGATGCCGAGCAGGCCGACCTGGATGGCCTTGGTTTCGGTGTCATGCCGCTGCGCGACAGGCGTCTGCGCTGCAACGCTGCGTGTTGTCATTGTGAATGCCGTTTGCGGTAAAGGGACAGGAACCGATCAATGCGGCCGATGGCCTCGGCCAGGTCGTCGGAATTGGGCAGGAACACCAGACGGAAGTGGTCCGGCGTGCCCCAGTTGAACCCTGTGCCCTGCACCACCAGCACCTTCTCGTCGGCCAGCAGCTGGTAGGCAAAGAGCTGGTCGTCGTCGATCGGATAGAGCTTGGGGTCCAGGCGCGGGAACATGTACAGCGCGGCCTTGGGCTTGACGACGCTGACGCCCGGGATCTGGGTCAGCAACTGGAAGGCCAGGTCACGCTGACGGCACAGGCGGCCCGTGGGTGCGACCAGGTCGTTGATGCTCTGGTAGCCACCGAGCGCGGTCTGGATCGCCAGCTGGCCGGGCGTGTTCGAGCACAGCCGCATCGAGGCCAGCATGTTCAGCCCTTCGATGTAGTCGCGGGCATGGCGCTTGTCGCCAGACACCACCATCCAGCCAGCACGATAGCCGCAGCTTCGGTAGTTCTTGCTCAGTCCGTTGAAGGTGAGGCACAGCGCGTCGTCGGCCAGCGCCGCGATGCTGGTGTGCGTGTGGCCGTCGTACAGCGTCTTGTCGTAGATCTCGTCGGCAAAGATGATCAGCTGGTGCTGGCGCGCCAGCTCGACGATCTGCTGCAGCAGCGCGTCGGGGTACAGCGCCCCGGTCGGGTTGTTCGGGTTGATGACGACGATGCCGCGTGTGCGCGGCGTGATCTTGCGCTGGATGTCGGCGATGTCGGGCAACCAGTCGGCCCCTTCGTCGCAGACGTAGTGCACCGGCGTGCCGCCGGACAGCGACACGGCCGCCGTCCACAGCGGATAGTCGGGTGCCGGCACCAGGATCTGGTCACCATCGTCGAGCAGCGCGTTCAGGCTCATCACGATCAGCTCGGACGCGCCGTTGCCCAGGTAGACATCGTCCACCGTCACGTGCGGAATTTTCTTTTCCTGCGTGTAGTGCACCACCGCGCGGCGTGGCGCGAACAGGCCCTTGCTGTCGGTGTAACCGGCGCTGTGCGGCAGGTTGCGGATCATGTCCTGCACGATCTCGTCGGGCGGCTCGAGCCCGAACACCGCCAGATTGCCGATGTTGAGCTTGATGATGTGCTGGCCCTCTTCTTCCATCTGCCGGGCCTTGTCGAGCACCGGGCCCCGGATGTCGTAGCAGACGTTGGCCAGCTTGCTGGACTTGGCGATCGGATTCAAGCGCGGGCCTCCGGCCATCAATGAGGGTGCAATGGGAGTACATCGTGGTTGCAGCGCGGTCGCAGACCAGAACGCGACACACGACAAGGGTCGAACTGGTGCACTGCAAAACATACAATTCTAGCGGTCGACCCCTGCCGGCCCGGGCACCTGCCCCCACGTGCCCGGCGCCGATCCCACTGCAACCCGAAAGGCCCTGGCTTGAAGTTCCAACCCGACACAGCCGACGGCGTGAACACGATCACCCGCCAGGACCCGGGGCGGGTCGTCGTGGGTGTGACGGCCTATGCGCACAGCCTGGTGGTGCCGTGGGAAGGTGCGGTGTCCGACTGGGGTCTGGAGTCGTTCGATGCCTTGCAGGCCGAGCATTTCGAGCGCCTGGCCGCGCTGCAGCCGCAACTGGTGATCTTCGGCAGCGGCACGCGCCTGCGTTTTCCGCATCCGGCCCTGCTGCGCTCGCTGATCGAGCGCCGAATCGGCGTCGAGACGATGGACACGGCGGCGGCTTGCCGCACCTACAACGTGCTGGTGAGCGAACGGCGCTGGGTGATTGCAGCGCTGCTGGTCGAGCCCGCAGCGGCGGAACAGGGCAGCCGAACGGGCCCGATGTAGGCCCGGTGTAGGACTGCCTTGACCAGCACTTTATAATGCTGGATTAAGCCCTCGTGGCGCGACGTTTTGCCGAGAACTGCCATCCCATGACGCCTGTAGTCAACAAAGCCCTCCCGGAATTCGAAGCACACGCCACGGGTGGCGTGAAGGTGACCCCTCAATCCCACCTCGGACATGCGATGGTGCTGTACTTCTATCCGAAGGACGGTACGCCGGGCTGTACCACCGAGGCCATGCAGTTTCGCGATCGCTACAAGGACTTCCAGAAGGCTGGTGCCGTGGTGTTCGGCGTGTCGCGCGACAACATGGCGTCGCACGACAAGTTCAAGCAGAACCTCGAATTGCCGTTCGAGCTGATCGCCGACACCGAAGAAAAGCTCTGCCACATGTTCGGCGTGGTCAAGAACAAGATCATGTACGGCAAGAAGGTCAAGGGCATTGAGCGCAGCACCTTCCTGATCGACGCCGAAGGCGTGATGCGCGCCGAGTGGCGCGGCATCAAGGTGGCCGGTCATGTCGACGAGGTTCTCAAGGCGGTCAAGTCGCTGAAGAAGGTTGCCTGAGATCGTCGCCCCGCTGCTGGTGCGCTCAGCCTCGGCCTGCCGCATTCGCCCCCATGAAGGCCGCGCAGTTCGCTGTGCGGCCTTTTGTCTTTGAAACGTCCCTGCTGCACCCTCCATGCCACTGCCCAAGCCGCCGTCCAAGAAGGGCGACCTGCTCTCCAGCGCCGACATCGATTCGCAGGCCGGCCCCAAGGCCGACAAGCGCAGCCTGAAGACCCGCCCCAGCACCGACCCGCTGCCCAGCGCGTCGCTCGACCTGTTCGATGCCCAGGCTGAAGCCGGTGCCCGACGCCTGACGGCCAAGACTGCCGCCCCTGCACAGCAGCCGGTGCCGCCGCCCGCAGCCCGCCTGCCCGGTCCGCCGGCCCCGGAGGCGGTCAGGTCGGCCCCAGCACCGGCCAGTGTGGCGGCGGCCGCACCCGCCGTCGCACCGACCACGAAGCTGCAACCCCGCAAACCCCGTCACACCGGTCCGCCCAAGCTCTTCGTGCTCGACACCAACGTGCTGATGCACGATCCGATGTCGCTGTTCCGCTTCGAGGAACACGACATCTTCCTGCCAATGATCACGCTGGAAGAGCTGGACAACCACAAGAAGGGCATGAGCGAGGTGGCGCGCAATGCGCGCCAGGTCAGCCGCGAGCTCGACGCGCTGGCCACCTTTGCCGACAAGAACGGCAGGGTCGACGCCAAGGCCGGCATTGCGCTGGGCAAGACCGGGCACCGCGAAGCAGGCGGCAAGCTGTACTTCCAGACCACGCTGATCGACGTGAAGCTGCCCGATGGCCTGCCGCAGGGCAAGGCCGACAACCAGATCCTGGGTGTGGTGCGGTCCTTGCGCGAACTGCACGACGGACGTGACGTGGTGCTGGTGTCCAAGGACATCAACATGCGCGTCAAGGCGCGGGCGCTGGGGCTGCCCGCCGAGGACTACTTCAACGACAGGACGCTGGACGACGGCGACCTGCTGTACACCGGTGTGCTGCCGCTGCCGGCCGACTTCTGGGAGCGCCATGGCAAGACCATGGAAAGCTGGCAGCAGGGTGGCCACACCTTTTACCGCATCAGCGGCCCGCTGGTGCCGGCGCTGCTGATCAACCAATTCGTCTACCTCGAGACGCCAGGTGCGGCGCCACTGTATGCCCGCGTGAGCGAGATCACCGGCAAGACTGCGGTGCTGAAGACGTTGCGCGACTACACCCATGCCAAGCATGCGGTGTGGGGCGTCACGGCGCGCAACCGAGAGCAGAACTTCGCGCTCAACCTGCTGATGGACCCCGACTGCGATTTCATCACGCTGACCGGCACTGCTGGCACCGGCAAGACGCTGATGACTTTGGCCGCCGGGCTGGCCCAGGTGCTGGAAGATCGCCGCTACAGCGAGATCATCGTCACCCGCGTGACAGTGCCGGTGGGCGACGACATCGGCTTCCTGCCCGGCAACGAGGAAGAAAAGATGGGCCCCTGGATGGGCGCGCTGGACGACAACCTCGAGGTGCTGGCGCGCAGCGACAGCAGCGCCGGCGACTGGGGCCGTGCCGCCACCAACGACCTGGTGCGCAGCAAGATCAAGATCAAGAGCCTGAACTTCATGCGCGGGCGCACCTTCCTGAACAAGTTCGTGCTCATCGACGAGGCACAGAACCTGACGCCCAAGCAGATGAAGACGCTGATCACGCGCGCCGGTCCGGGCACCAAGATCGTCTGCCTGGGAAACCTGGCGCAGATCGACACGCCCTACCTCACCGAGGGCAGTTCGGGCCTGACTTACGCGGTCGACCGCTTCAAGGGCTGGCCGCACGGCGGCCACGTGATGCTGGCGCGCGGCGAACGCTCGCGGCTGGCTGACTTCGCGAGCGAAGTCTTGTAGCCTATCGGTCATGCAACCGGCCGCACTCGGACGCTATCGCATCGTCAAGGTGCTGGGGCGCGGCGGCATGGGCGTGGTCTACGAAGGCCATGACCCTCAGATCGATCGTTCCGTGGCGATCAAGACGATCGCACTCGACGCACTGAGCGACGACGAACGCGCGGTGTTCGAGGGGCGTTTTCGCAGCGAAATGCGCTCCACCGGCAGGTTGCAGCATCACAACATTGCGGCGCTGTACGACACCGGACGCGACGGCGGAACGGCCTATATCGTGATGGAACTGGTCAACGGTCAGGACCTCAAGCGCCATCTGGCATCCGGCCATCGATTCGGCTTGGCACAGGCGGTGGACATCACGATACAGCTGCTGGCGGCGCTTGAGTTTGCGCATCGCAGACAGGTGATCCATCGCGACGTCAAGCCTGCCAACGTGATGCTGCAGACCGACGGCGTCGTCAAGCTGTGCGACTTTGGCGTGGCCCGACTGGCCGATGCCGATGCCACGCGCACGCAGGGCATGGTGGTCGGCTCGTTGCGCTATGCCTCGCCCGAACAGATCATGGGCCAGCCCATCGATGCACGCACCGATATTTTCTCGGCCGGCGTGCTGCTGTTCGAGCTACTGACCGGGCAGGTGCCTTTCAAGGGCCAGTCGGATGTCGAGGTGCTGCACCGAATCGCCAATGACGCGGCGCCTTCTCCACGTGCCATCGAACCCGCCATCACGGCCGATGTCGACGAGGCGGTACAGCGAGCGTTGGCCAAGAACCCGGACGAGCGTTTCACCAGCGCCGCCGAGTTTGCGCGTGCGCTTGGCGCCTCGTCGACCAGGTCGACGGATACCTTTCCCTCCGCGTCGCCGGCAAGTTCGTTGACTCCGGGCTGCGCGGCCTCGCCAAGCTCGCCGACCTCGACCACCGGAACTGCCACACTGGCCAATGATGCCGGCCGAGGCCGGCGCGCGGCGATCGCGGCAGCCGCTGGGGCCGGCGTGATTGTGCTCGGCGGCGGCGCCTGGTGGAGCTTGCGACCAGCACCGCCGGCACCGTTCTCGACTGCGCAGGAGCCGAGTCAGGCAACACTGCCAAGGCTTGCGCCGCCGCCGGCGCGAATGCCGCAGGCGGCTTCGGAGGTAGCGCTGACCACGCCTGCACCAGCGGCCAAACCTTTGCCCGCACCCACTCCAGTGTCTGCACTTGAAGCTGCACCCCCACCCGCCGCTGCGCCCATGCGGGCTCCCGCGGCGCCCAAGCCGACGCCGGTAGCGCAGCCTGCACAAGGCAGCTGGAGCGGCCACTTGGCCTGCGGCGCCAGCCTGGCGCCGGGCAACGTCGGGGTCAGAGGTCAGGCCTTCAAGGCCAAAGTCTCGATCGAGATCGTCGGCCAACGATTGACCTGGACTCGTGCCGCTGGCGACTTCAGCGAAACTCTCACCGGAAGCTTCGACGCGCAAGGCCGTTTCAGCGCCGAAGGCAGGGGCGGCATGAAGGATGGCTCGAGCGACTGGCACGCCAGCGCGAGCGGAAGCTACCAGCCGAGGTCAAACCGCATTGAGGCGCAGTTCAGATTGATGCGCCCGAAAGACGGCTTCGTGACGCGCGAGTGCACCCTTGTGGCTGAACCCGGCGGCGTTGCCGCTGCCGCTGCCGCTGCCTCGGTCAAGACAGCACCTGCCTCGCCGGCCAGCCCAACGCCCTCTGCCAAGCCGCAGGCCGTCACCGCCGCGCAGGGCACCTGGAGCGGCAAGCTCTCGTGCGGCGCGCTGTTGAATCCACCGAAGAACTCGACCCGGATCGAACCCTTCGAGGCCAAGTTCAAGCTTGAAATATTGGGGAAGCGTGCCATTTGGACTCGTGAGTCAAGAACCTCGGTCGAAACCGCCACCGGCAGGCTCGAAAACAACGGCCGCCTCAGCGTCGAGGGCGAGGGCCACTCCACCGACGTCTCGCGCAGCAACGCTTGGCTTCTGAAGGCCCAGGGCGAGGTCCTTGCGCCAGGCAACCGCATCGCGGGCCGCGCGCAGATCGTGCGTGCAAGCGACGGCGCGGTCGCTCGCGAGTGCACGATACTGGCCGAGCATGCGCCGGTCGCAGAGCTCCCGGCACCGAGTAAACCCAAGCAGTCCTCGGCCGTCCCGCCCAGGGCGGCGCCACTTCCGGCCCTGCGCTCCGCCGACGGCACATGGAGCGGCGTGCTGGCATGCGGCCCCGTTATCAACTCGCGCAGCACGACCGCGGCGAACGAGGCGTTCACCGCGAGATTGGCGATCGACGTCACCGGCTCGCGTATTCGCTGGACCCGAAACGCAACGACGCGAACCGGCCGGACCATCACCGAGCCCGTGGCTGGGGAGATCAACGCGGACGGAAGCCTCGTCGCCAATGGCGAAGGCTGGGCGATGAGCGACAGCGGTCAGCGCGACCATTGGCTGGTCAAGGCCAAGGGGCAGTACCGCGCCAGCGAGAACCTCATTGAAGCATCGATGCAGATGCTGATGCCAGGCGACAAAGGCTTATCAGTGGCTCGCGAATGCAGGCTGCGCGCCGAACGCGCGTAGCGAACGATAAGCCGCTGACCAGATCCTTGATCTGCTGCAGCGCCGTCGGGTCCTCAATCGTCGTCAGGTCACCCGGGTCTCTGTGCTCGCACACGGCCTGGATCGCCCGCCGCAACAGCTTGCCCGAGCGCGACTTGGGCAGCACCGAAACGAAGCGCACCCTTGACGGCCGCGCCACCGCGCCGAGCTGCTCGTCGACCAGCTTCATGATCTCGCCTTCCTGCTTCAGCGCATCGGCCGGTGCGGCCGCTTTGGACGGGTCCTTCAGCACGACGAAGACCATCGCCACCTGACCTTTTAGAGTGTCGGCCACACCGACCACCGCCACTTCGGCCACGTTCGGATGGCTGGAAATGCTCAGCTCGATCTCGCGTGTGCCCAGGCGATGACCGACGACGTTGATCAAGTCGTCAGTGCGGTCGAGGATGAAGAAGCAGCCGTTCTCGTCGCGATTGTCCCGCCGACAGTGCCGAATCCCGCTTTCAGGCGGGCACCGACGGCAGGCCCGACAGGGCCATCGCCAGCTCGTTTTCATCGTAGGCCTGGTCCACCAGCTTGCCCGACAGGTAGTTGGTGTAGGCCGCCATGTCGAAGTGGCCGTGGCCGCTCAGGTTGAACAGGATCACCTCGCTGCGTCCTTCGGCTTTGCAGCGCAGCGCTTCGGCGATGGCAGCCTTGACGGCGTGGTTGGCTTCAGGCGCCGGCACGATGCCCTCGGCGCGCGCGAACATCACGCCAGCTTCGAAGCAGGCGGTCTGCGTGTAGGCGGTGGCTTCGATCAGACCCAGTTCCTTGAGGTGACTGACCAGCGGCGCCATGCCGTGGTAGCGCAGGCCGCCGGCATGAAAACCCGGTGGCGTGAAGGTGCTGCCCAGGGTGTGCATCTTGGTCAGCGGCGTCAGGTGCGCGGTGTCGCCGAAGTCATAGGCAAACTTGCCGCGCGTCAGGCTGGGGCAGGCTGACGGCTCGACGGCAACGATGCGGCGCTTCTTGCCGCCGCGCAACTGCTGGCCCAGGAACGGAAACGAAAGGCCGGCGAAGTTGCTGCCGCCTCCGGTGCAGCCGATGATGACGTCGGGGTCGTCGCCGGCCATCTCCATCTGCACCATGGCTTCCTGGCCGACGATGGTCTGGTGCATCAGCACATGGTTCAGTACCGAGCCCAGGGCGTACTTGGTGTCGTCGTGGGTGGCGGCCACTTCCACCGCTTCGCTGATCGCGATGCCCAATGAGCCGGGGTGGTTGGGGTCTTTGGCCAGGATGGCGCGCCCGCTGTTCGTCAGCGGCGACGGTGACGGGTGGCAGACGGCGCCGTAGGTCTCCATCAAGGCGCGCCGGTAGGGCTTCTGGTCGTAGCTGACACGCACCTGGAACACGGTGACCTCGATGCCGAACAGTGCACCGGCAAAGGCCATCGACGATCCCCATTGCCCGGCGCCAGTCTCGGTGGCGATCTTCTTGATGCCAGCCTGGGCGTTGTACCAGGCTTGCGGCACTGCGGTGTTGGGTTTGTGCGAGCCCGCCGGCGAAACGCCTTCGTACTTGTAGTAGATCTTCGCCGGCGTGCCCAGCACCTTCTCCAGGCGTCGCGCCCGCATCAGCGGGCTGGGACGCCACAGCTTGAAGACGTCACGCACGGGCTCGGGGATCGGCACCTCGCGTTCGGTGCTCACCTCCTGCATGATCAGCTCCATCGGGAACAGCGGCGCCAGATCGTCAGGGCCCAAGGGCTGCAGCGTGCCGGGGTGCAAAGGCGGCGCCGGAGGCACCGGCAAGTCGGCCATGATGTTGTACCAATGGCGTGGAATGCGCTCTTCGTCCAGCAGGTACTTGGTGGTCTCGCTCATCTCGTGTCTCCTCTTGGGGTGGGATAGGACAGGGCCTGGCGGATATGTTTCGTCTGCCGTTCGTCTCGGGACGGTGACCGCTTCCGGATGGCTTGCGGTTGCCGCCGCTGCAACTCACAAGCTCAAACCCGCATCGACCGCCAAGAGCGTTCATTTGCCAGTGCCGAATACTTGCAGTGTCCTGCCTCTGCCTGGTCTGATCCAGGGCAAGTCGGCGCGCGGTTTGACGGCATTGCGGGTTTGCGCTAATGCCATGCTGCGGGATAGCGCGCAGCCGCGCGCCTGCCGGCCCGGGCAGGCCACGATGGCGCTGCCGGCGCCGGCGCGCTGCCCTGCAAGGCTAGGCGCGTGCGCCGACCAGATCCTTGATCTGCTGCAGCGCCGTCGGGTCCTCGATCGTCGTCAGGTCACCCGGGTCGCGCTGCTCGCACACGGCCTGGATGGCGCGGCGCAGCATCTTGCCGCTGCGGGTCTTGGGCAACGCGCTGACGAAGCGCACGCGAGACGGCCGCGCCACGGCACCGAGTTGTTCGTCAACCAGCTTCATGATCTCGCCCTCAAGCTTCAGCGCGTCTGCCGGCGCTGCGGCCCTGGACGGATCCTTCAGCACCGCAAAGGCCATCGCCACCTGACCCTTGAGCGTGTCGGCCACACCAACCACGGCCACCTCGGCCACGTTGGGATGGTTGGAGATGCTTTCCTCGATCTCGCGCGTGCCCAGGCGGTGGCCGGCCACGTTGATGACGTCGTCGGTGCGGCCGAGGATGAAGAAATAGCCGTCCTCGTCGCGGATGCCCCAGTCGAAGGTGCTGTAGACCATCTTGCCCGGCACCGTGGTCCAGTAGGTCTTGACGAATCGCTCGTCGTCGCCCCACACGGTCTGCATGCAGCCCGGCGGCAGCGGGCCTTCGATGACAACCACGCCCTTCTGGTTGGCAGCTTTCAGCTCTGCGCCGGTGGACTCGTCGAGCAGCTTGACGTCATAGCCGTAGACGGCCTTGCCCGGTGAGCCGAACTTGCTGGTGGCCGTCTCGACGCCGTTGCACAGGCTCAGGATCGGCCAGCCGGTCTCGGTCTGCCAGTAGTTGTCGATGATCGGCTTGCCCAGCGCGTCGGCAATCCACTTGGCGGTGGGTTCATCCAGCGGCTCGCCGGCCAGGAACAGCGCGCGCAGGCTCGACAGGTCGTGCCGGGTCAGCGCCGCCGGGTCGTGCTTTTTCAACACCCGCACGGCAGTGGGCGCGCTGAACATCACCGTCACCTTGTACTTCTCGACCAGGCTCCACCAGATCGCTGCGTCGGGCCGGATCGGCAGGCCCTCGTACATGATGGTCGCCATGCCGGCCAGCAGCGGGCCGTAGACGATGTAGCTGTGGCCCACCACCCAGCCGATGTCACTGGTGGAGAAGTAGGTCTCGCCAGCCTGGCCGCAGAACACATGCTTCATGCTGGCAGCCAAGGCCACCGCGTAGCCGCCGGTGTCGCGCTGCACGCCCTTGGGCGTGCCGGTGGTGCCGCTGGTGTACAGCGTGTAGCTGGGATGCGTGGCGTCCACCCATTCACAGGGCACCTGCGCATCCCGGTGGCGTTCGCGCCAGGCCGCATAGTCTTCGTCCCGGCCTTCGACACGCTGGAACTCGGCCAGGCCGCGGTCGACCATCAGCACCTTGGCCGGCTGGTGCCGGGCCAGCCTGATGGCTTCGTCGAGCAGGGGCTTGTAGGGCACGACCTTGCCGCCGCGGCTGCCCGCGTCGGCGCTGACGATCACGGTGGGCGTTGCATCATCGATGCGACTGGCTAAGCTGACGCTGGCAAAACCGCCGAACACCACCGAGTGCAGCGCGCCGATGCGCGTGCAGGCCAGCATGGCAAAGGCCGCCTCGGGAATCATGGGCATGTAGACGAGCACACGGTCGCCTTTCTTCACCCCCAGGCTGCGCAGCGTGGCGGCCATGCGCTGCACTTCGGCGTGCAGCTCACGGAAGCTGTAGACACGCTCTTGCTGGGTCTCGGTGGAGACGAAGATCAGCGCGTTCTGATCGGCCCGCTGTGCCAGGTGACGGTCCACCGCGTTGTGGCACAGGTTGGTCGTGCCGCCGACGAACCAGCGCGCAAAAGGCGGCTTGCTGTAGTCGCAGACCTGGGTGAAAGGCGTCTTCCAGTCGATCAGCGCAGCCTGTTCGGCCCAGAAGGCATCACGATCCTCGATCGACCGACGGTGAAAATCGGCATAGGACATGGTGGTGCTGTTCATCGTGCGCTCTCCTGTCGTGCGTGTCGCGGGTGGGCCCATGCCGCCAGCGTGTGCGGATTCCATGCGCAGGCGCTGACACTTCGCTGACTCTGCACCCGAGCCGTCGGCACGACTTGACACAGCTTAAACGCATTGACAGCCCCTTTGCTGGCGCCCTATGCTGCGCCCCCGATGCGAGGCCTACCCCCATCCCTGCGAGCGCTGTGCGCCGGCACCCTCATCGTGCTGGCCTCGATGGCGCAAGCCGCACCCGGAACGCAGGCCGACACCATGCTGAACCTGCTGCAGGAGCGTGGCCTACTGCCCGCGCAGATGGCCACCCAGATGGCCACCCAGATGGCGGCCCAGATCGCCGGACCCACCCAGGATCTGGTGCAGCAGGTGCGCGACCGCGCATCGAACATGGTGATCTCGGCGATGAACTTCCTGGGCGTGCCCTATCGACGTGGCGGCAGCTCGCCCGAGGCGGGTTTCGACTGCAGCGGCTTCACGCGCCACATCTTCGAGCACAGCCTGGGCCTGGTGCTGCCTCGCCGCGCCGACGAGCAGGCCCGGTCGGCCGAGCTGGCTAAGGTCGACAAGACCGAGCTCAGGCCGGGCGACCTGGTCTTCTTCAACACCATGAAGCGTGCCTTCAGCCATGTCGGCATCTACGTGGGTGACGGCAAGTTCATCCACTCACCACGCACCGGTGGCCACGTGCGGGTAGAGGACATGCGTGAAGCCTACTGGGCCAAGCGCTACAACGGCGCGCGTCGCGCCGATCTGCCAGCCCTGTCGCTGACCGCTGACGCGGAACCCCCACGGCCCTGAAGCTTGCCGCAGCAGCGGCACAATCGGCGCATGGGCGAAACCATCATTCCGCTGGCCGATCTGCGCTACGCCGCAGCGCTGCCGCCAGTGCCGGCCGACGCGCCGGCACCGAACGGGCTGCTGTCCGACCGCCTGGGGCGTGCGCTGCGCGACCTGCGCATCTCGGTGACCGACCGCTGCAACTTCCGCTGCACTTATTGCATGCCGAAGCAGCTGTTCGATGCCAACTACAAGTTCCTGCCGCAAAGCTCGCTGCTGAGCTTCGAGGAGATCACGCGCACGGCACGCATCTTCGTCGCCCACGGCGTGCGCAAGCTGCGCCTGACCGGCGGTGAGCCGCTGCTGCGCAAGCACGTCGAAGACCTGGTCGCAATGCTGGCGGCGCTGCGCACGCCCGACGGTGAAGCGCTGGACATCACGCTGACGACCAACGGGTCGGTGCTGGCGCGCAAGGCGCAGGCCTTGAAGGACGCCGGCCTGCAGCGTGTGACCGTCAGCCTGGACGCGCTGGACGACGACACGTTCAGACGCATGAACGACGTTGATTTTCCGGTTGCCGACGTGCTGGAAGGCATCGCGGTGGCGCAGGCGGTGGGGCTGGCACCGATCAAGATCAACATGGTGGTCAAGCGCGGCACCAACGAAGGGCAGATCGTGCCGCTGGCGCGCCATGTTCGCGACCGCTTCGGCCCCGGCGTGGTGCTGCGCTTCATTGAGTACATGGACGTCGGGGCCAGCAACGGCTGGCGCATGGACGAGGTGCTGCCGTCGGCACAAGTGGTGCAGGCCATCGACCGCGTGTTTCCGCTGCAGGCCCTGCAGGCCAGCGCGCCCGGCGAGACGGCCGAACGCTGGGCCTACCGCGATGGCGGTGGCGAGATCGGCGTCATCAGCAGCGTCACGCAGGCCTTCTGCCAGGACTGCAACCGCGCCCGGCTGTCGACCGAAGGCAAGCTCTTCCTGTGCCTGTTCGCCGGCCGCGGTCACGATCTGCGCGCGCTGCTGCGTGGCACGCTGGAAGGCCAGGCGTACAGCGACGCGCAGATCGCGGCAGCCATCGGCCTGATCTGGAGCGAACGCGAGGACCGCTATTCCGAGCTTCGCGCGGCACAGTCACCAGCCGCCGATCCGGCCGAGCGCCGCGTGGAGATGCACTACATCGGCGGGTGAGGCAGGACGTCCGAAGCGTCCCTCTTCGGACCGGAGAGATGCCGCGGTGAACCGCCAGACGTCAATCCGCCCCGTGCGGCACAGCCTCCACGGCCTCGGGCGTCGTGATCTCGCCGGGCACACCCTGGCGCGCAAACAGCGTGTAAACCGTGGGCACGACGAAGATCGTGAGCAGCGTGCCCAGGCTCATGCCGCCGACGATGACCCAACCAATCTGCTGCCGGCTTTCGGCACCGGCGCCGCTGGACAGCGCCAGCGGCAGCGAACCCAGCACCATCGCACCGGTGGTCATCATGATCGGGCGCAGCCGCAGGCTGGCGGCCTCGATCACCGCGTCTCTCACGCTGCGGCCCTGCTGACGCAACTGGTTGCTGAACTCGACGATCAGGATGCCGTGCTTGGTGATCAGGCCGACCAGCGTGATCAGCCCGATCTGCGAATACACGTTGAGCGTGCCGCCCGTCAGGCGCATGGCCAGCAGCGCACCCACCATCGACAAAGGCACCGACAGCAGGATCACGAAGGGGTCGACAAAACTTTCGAACTGTGCCGACAACACCAGGAAGATGAAGATCAACGCCAGCAGGAAGACCAGACCCAGCGCGCCCGACGCCGACTTGAACTCGCGGCTGACACCGTTGAGCTCGGTCGCATAACCCTGCGGTAGCACGCGTGCTGCGGTCTCATCCATGAACTTCAGCGCGTCGCCCAACGCATAGCCCGCCGCCAGATTGGCGGTGATGGTGACCGCCCGCCGCTGGTTGAAGTGGTTCAGCTCGCGCGGACTGACCGCCTCACGAACCTTGACCAGCGAAGACAGCGGCACCATCGCATCGCCGCGACCGCGCACGTACAGCTTGTCGATGTCATCGGGCGTGGTGCGGCCGCTGGGTGGCGTCTGCACGATGACGTCGTACTGATCGGCGTCACGCTTGTAGCGCGTGACCACGCGACCGCCGAGCATGGTCTCGACCGTGCGCGCCACGGTGTCGACCGAGATGCCCATGTCAGCGGCACGCTGGCGGTCGACGTCCATGAAGATCTCGGGTTTGTTCAGCTGCAGGTCGATGTCGGGCTGAACCAGGCCCGGGTTCTTGCTGATCTCGGCCATCATGGCCTGCGCCGCGCTCGCCATGTTGCCCCAGCTGTCGCTGCTGACGATGACCACGTTGATCGGCCGTTCGCGAAAGCCCTGCCCCAGGCTGGGCGGCGTGATCGGAAAGGCCGTGATGCCGGGCAGCGCCGACAGCTTGGGGATCAGCTCGCGCGCGATCTCCTGCGTGCTGCGCGTGCGCTCGCTCCAATCGATCGTGCGCATCGATCCGAAGGCACTGGACACCTGGCCACCGCCCATGAACAGGAAGCGTCGATCCAGCTCCGGGTACTGCGAGGTGATGGCTTCGATGGCATCCAGGTAGCGTGCCGTGTAGTCCAGCGTGGCACCGTCGGGTGCGCGCACCGGCATCGCGATCACGCCACGGTCCTCGATCGGGGCCAGTTCACTCTTGGCGGTGACGAACAGCCAGGCACTGACGCCCGCCGCGCTCAGCATCACCAGCACCACCAGCCAGCGCACGCGCAGACTGGCGCGCAGCGTCGACGTGTAGGCGCCGGTCAGCTTGACCAGGAACCGTTCGACGCCGCGATCAAAGGCGCTCGGCTTGGGGTTGTGGCGCAGCAGCTTGCTGCACAGCATGGGCGTCAGGGTCAGCGCGACGAAGCCCGACACCAGCACCGCCCCGGCCAGGGTCAGCGCAAATTCACTGAACAGCCGTCCGGTGCGGCCTGGCGTGAAGGCCAGCGGTGCGAACACCGCCACCAGGGTCAGCGTCATCGCGATGACCGCGAAGCTGATCTCGCGCACGCCCTTGATCGCGGCCTGGAACGGCGTCAGCCCTTCCTCGATGTGGCGGAAGATGTTCTCCAGCACCACGATGGCGTCGTCGACCACCAGTCCGATGGCCAGCACCAGGGCCAACAGCGTCAAGGTATTGACCGTGAATCCCGCCAGTGCAATGAGGGCGAAGGCGCCGATCAGACTGACCGGGATGGTCACCAGGGGGATGAACGAGGCCCGCAATGTGCGCAGGAACAGGAAAACCACCAAAGCCACGAGCACCACGGCTTCGAGCACGGTTTCGAACACGGCCTTGATCGAGCGATCGATGAACACCGACAGATCGTTGGCCTGCACCACCTTGACCGACGGCGGCAGGTCGCGCTGGATCTGCGGAATGGCCGCACGCACGCCGGCCGACACCTCCAGCGGGTTGGCAGTGGCGTTGCGGATGACGCCGGTGGAAATCGCCGGCAGGCCGTTCAGGCGCACGCGCGAGCGTTCGCTGGCCGCCGCCTCTTCGATCTTGGCCACGTCGCGCAAGCGAACCACGAAACCGTTGACCGTCTTCAGCGCGATGTCGCTGAACTGCGCCACCGAGTTGAGATCGGTGCGCGAGGTGACGCTGAATTCACGCTGCTGGCTTTCGATGCGGCCGGCCGGAACCTCGAGGTTCTGGCGGCGCAGCGCATCTTCAACGTCCTGCACCGTCAGTCGGTATGAGGCCAGCTTGTCGGGGTCGAGCCAGACGCGCATCGAGAACTTGCGGTCACCGCCGATCTGCACGTCGGCCACGCCCGGAATGGTCTGCAGGCGCGGCTTGACGACGCGCGTGATGAGGTCGGTCAGTTCCAGCGGCGACAGCGTGTCGCTGGTGTAGGCCAACCAGATGGTCGGTGTCGCATCGGCCTCGACCTTGGCGATCACGGGTTCGTCGGCGGCGTCGGGCAGGCGGTTGCGCACGCGGGCCGTGCGATCGCGCACCTCGGCCGCTGCCGTGTCCGGATCCTTGGACAGGCGAAAGCGCACCGTGATCTGGCTTTGCTCGGTGCGCGAGATCGAAGTGATGATGTCCACACCGTCGATCCCGGCGATCGAATCTTCCAGCGGCTTGGTGATCTGCGATTCGATCACCTCGGATGAGGCACCAAGCAGCCGCGTGCTGACGTTGACCAGCGGCTCGTCGATGCGCGGGTATTCGCGCACCGACAGCTGCTTGACCGAAACCAGGCCCACCAGCACCAGCAACAGCGACATCACGGTGGCCAGCACCGGCCGGCGGATCGAGATTTCAGACAGACGCATGCGGTGTTCCCGGTGTTCTCGGCGTGTTTGCCGTCAGGCCTGCGGCTGGCCACGCGCGGCGGGTCCGCTGGCCGCACCGCCGGTCCCAGCGCCCGCACTGGCCGGCGTTGCGCCGGGCTTGCCGAGCTCGACCACGCGCACCGGCACCGTGTCGGCGCGGCCCAGTCGGCCATGCCCGGCGGTGACCACGACATCACCCGCAGACAGGCCCTCCAGCAACTCCACCTTGCCCGGCAGGCGCAGCCCGAGCTTGGCCTCGAGCTTGCGCGCTTGCTGCCCACCCTTGCCGTCGCTTTCGACCTTGTAGACGAACTGGCGGTTGCCTTGCGGCACCAGCGCCTCTTCGGGCACCACCAGCGCGCCCTCGCGCACTGCAAACACGATGCGCGGCCGCGCAAACATGCCCGGCCGCAGCACCGCGTCTGGGTTGTCGACACGGGCCCGGACCAGCAGCGATCGGCCATTGGCGTCGACCTGGGCGTCGACGGCCTCGACACGGCCCTTGAACGTGCGGCCGGGCACGGCGTCCACCGCCAGCTCGATCGGCTGCGAAGCCCGCACCCGGACCATGTAGCGCTCGGGCAGGCGGAAGTCGACCGACATCGACGACATGTCCTCGAGGTTGACGATGTCGGCGCCGTCCTTCAGGTAGTCGCCCAGGTTGATCAGCTTGATACCGGCGGTGGCATCGAAAGGGGCCAGCATCTTCATGCGCGCCACCTGCGCTGACGCCAATGCCACCTGCGCCTCGGCGACCAGCAGCGCGGCCTGGTTCTGGTCGACTGCACTCTGCGAGACGAAGCCCTGACCCAGCAGCTCTCGGCTGCGCTGCAGGTTGGTGCGCGCGATCGCGGCCTGCGCCTCGGCCTGCTGCAGCTGCGCCCGCTGCAAGGTGTCATCGAGCTGCACCAGCAACTGGCCGCGACGGACCCGCTGCCCGTCCGCAAAGTTGATCTGCGCCACGCGGCCCGACACCTCGGGCCGCAACACCACGCCTTGCCGCGACCTCAGTGAACCCACGGCCTGTGCGTCATCGGCCAGCGCCAGCACCTCGACCTTGCCGACCTCGACCGACGCGGGCGCGCCTGGCCCGCCCGGCGCAGGCGCACCGGCCTTCATGCCCGCCTGGGTCGGGATCGAGGCGCGGCCCGACTCGCCGCCAGCTGCGACGCCAACCGGTGTCCTGTTCTGCCAGTACCAGGCACCAGCGCCCAGCACCGCGATACCAACCACCGCGATCACGGTGTGCAACTTCTTCAGGGCCATGCCAGAGCGTCGTAGGAGCAAAAGTTGACGAATGTAATGGCTGCGGGCCAACCCTGCCGGTACGCGGTTACCGCAGGACGGTCTCGACCCCGCGGTTGGCCAGTGCGTCGGCACGCTCGTTGCCCGGATCGCCGGCGTGGCCCTTGACCCAATGCCAGTGCACGGTGTGCAGCTCACGCAAGGCGTCCAAGCGACGCCACAGGTCGGCGTTCTTCACCGGTTTGCGGTCGGACGTGGTCCAGCCGCGCTTCTTCCAGGCGTGGATCCAGGTCGTGATGCCGTTGCGCACGTACTCGCTGTCGGTGTAGACCGCCACCGTGCAGGGGCGCTTGAGCGAGGCCAGGGCCTCGATCACGCCAGTGAGCTCCATGCGATTGTTGGTGGTGTGCGGCTCGCCGCCGAACAGTTCCTTCTCGTGCTCGCCGCTGCGCAGCCAGGCGCCCCAGCCGCCGGGGCCCGGATTGCCCTTGCAGGCGCCATCGCTGTAGATCACCACCTCGTCCATACCGTCCTTCGTCTCGTCGCTTGGGATTCGATCAGCGTGCTGCTGCCCCGCTGCGTGGCCACTACCGCGCCAGCGCGCGACTTTCGGGCACGCTTGGGCACCAGGCCAACCAGGCGCATGCCCTTCACGCGTTTGACACCCACCAGCAGGTAGGTGGCACCCAGCACCGGCCACCAGCGCTCGCCCACGCGGTCCATCCACGCGCAGCGCTCGAGCCAGCGCTCGGTGTTCATCGGTGGCCGCCAGCAGCCGAACCGCCCGTCTTCAATGACGAAGCCCAGCAGCCGCAGCCAGTCGCGCAGCCGCCAGTAACCGATGAAGTCACCTTCGCGCGGCATGGGTGAATGGCCGCGCTGCGGGCCAATGCCCAGGCGTGCCTGCGACGCGCGTTGGCGCAGCCCCCACAGGCTGGCCGGGTTCAAACCTGTGATGACCACGCGGCCCTCGGGCCGCAGCACGCGCTCGACCTCGCGCAGCAACTGGTGCGGGTCCTGCGCAAACTCCAGCGAATGCGGTAGCACGACGAGGTCAATGCTGTCCGCAGGAAAGGGCAAAGCCTCGAACTCGCAGATCAGTGCGGTCGGCAGGTCTGCCAGCGGGCCAGGGCCGCCAGCGGTGGGTGGCGATGGCAGCGGCATCGTCGCGGTATCGTTGGCCACCCAGCGGTGCGGCATGCGGTTGGCACGCAGCGCATCGATCTCCGGCATGCCCAGCTGCAGCGCATGAAAACCGAAGGCATCGGTCACGGCCCGATCAAGTTGACCCAGTTCCCATTCGAGCAGGTAACGCCCGGGCGCGCTCTGCAGCCACGGGCCCAACTCTATAATCGACGGCTCGCGTGCCATGAATCAGATCACCTTGCCTGCCTTCGTCGCCAACTCCAGCGAAATGTTGCACGACGTCGCGTCAGCCGTGTTGCCGAACCCGGGCACCGTCGCTTTCGGGCGCGCAACGGCCCACCGGCTGCAACTGCAATGCCGGCGATTCTAGTGATCGGCCATCAACTCGATCGCCCTTGCCTTGTCCGGTGCCCCTTGAGGCCTGGACCCTGACATCCGATGACTCTGCCTGACCCGTCACGACCCGGTCTGCGTCGCCTTGCGCTGATCGCGATCGGCCTGCTGATGGCCGGTTGTGCCTCGGTACTTCCACCGACCGAACCGCCGACCTCCGCTGCAGCAACAGCCGTGGATCCAACGCCTGCCACGTCGACGCTTCCACCTCTTGCCAGCCCGCAGACACCGTCGCCCGCGGCCACCGAGACTGCCGATCCGCCCGCGCAACCCGTGACCCGCATGCGACTCGATCCTGAGCAGGATTCGTCGCGGGTCGACCTGTGGATGCGGGTACGCGCCGGGTTTTCCTTGCCCGACCTGGACAACGATCTGGTGCGCAAGTGGGAGCAGTACTACGCACAGCGCCCCGACTATGTGCAGCGCATGACGGCGCGCGGTTCGCGCTACTTGTTCCACATCGTCGAGGAGATCAATCGCCGCGACATGCCCACCGACCTGGCCCTGCTGCCCTTCATCGAAAGTGCGTTCAACCCCGAAGCCATCTCGGCGGCGCGCGCGGCAGGCATGTGGCAGTTCATGCCGGGCACCGGCCGGGATTTCGAGCTCAAGCAGAACCTGTTCCGCGATGACCGGCGCGACGTGCTGGCATCGACACGAGCCGCACTCGACTATCTGCAGCGCCTGCATGCCCAGTTCAACGACTGGCACCTGGCGCTGGCGGCCTACAACTGGGGCCAGGGCAACGTGCAGAAGGCGCTGATGCGCGCCGCCCGCGGCGACCAGGACGCCGACTATCAAAGCTTGCGCATGCCCGACGAAACGCGCAACTACGTGCCCAAGCTGCAGGCGATCAAAAACATCATCGCCCGCCCGGCAGACTTCGGCCTGGTGCTGCCGCCGCTGGACAATCACCCCTATTTCATCACCGTGGCGATCGAGCGCGACATCGATGTCGCGGTGGCCGCCCGACTGTCGGGCCTGAGCCTCGAGCAGTTCGAGCAGCTGAACCCGCAACTCAACAAGCCGGTGATCCTGGCCGCCGCCACGCCGCAGGTGCTGCTGCCCTACGACAACGCGAACCGGTTCCTGGCCACATTGGCCAGGCACAAGGGCCCGCTGGCCAGCTGGACGGCCTGGGTCGCCCCGCGCACGCTCAAGCCGGCCGACGCCGCCCGGCAGGTCGGCATGACCGAAGGCGAGTTGCGCGAAGTCAACCGCATTCCGATGCGCATGCTGGTCAAGGTCGGATCGACGCTGCTGGTGCCGCGCAGTGCGCAACATGTCAAGGACGTGGCCGAACACGTGGCCGACAACGCCACCATCACGCTGGCTCCTGAGGCGCTGCCGCCTCGCCGACTGGTGGTCAAGGTGGGCAAGCGCGGTGAATCGGTGGCCTCGCTGGCACGTCGCCACGGCATGACGGCGGTCTTGTTGGCGGCCACGAACAAGGTGCCCGTGTCGGCCCACTTCAGGGCCGGGCAACTGGTGACCGTGCTGTTGCCGCCGACACGCAAAGTTGGTCCCGTCCGCAGCAAGGCGCCCGTTGCAGCGGGCAAGCTCAGGCACAGCCGCCCGGCGGCCCGGACAAGAACAAAGCGACACTGACGCGAGCCTTCGCAAGGCACGACAAGGTGCGCAGGCACCTTGTCATGTCCTTGCTCAGTGATTCTCGCGGGCGTGATTGATGGTGTACCTGGGGATCTCGATCGTCACGTCCTGGTTCGACAGGATCGCCTGGCAGCTCAGCCGCGAATCGGGCGTCAGGCCCCAGGCGCGGTCGAGCAGGTCTTCTTCGGACTCGTCCATCTCGCCCAGCGATGCGAACCCTTCGCGAACGATCACATGGCAGGTGGTGCAGGCGCAGCTCATCTCGCAGGCATGTTCGATCGCGATGCCATTCTCGAGCAGGGCCTCGCAGATCGACGTGCCCGCAGGCGCCTCGATCTGATCGCCCTGAGGGCACAACTCGGTGTGCGGCAGGATGTGGATCATGGGCATGGTCAGACCTCTTCGAGCCGGCGGCCAGCCAGCGCCTGGCGGATGCCCTGGTTCATGCGCAAGGCGGCAAAGGCCTCGGTGCCTGCGGCCAGCGACTTGACGGCATGATCGACATCGTCGGCGTCGACCTGATCGTCGCTGGCAGCCGCGACCGCTTCGGTTTGCTGGATCAGCGCTTCGATGGCCGCACGTTCGGCGTCGTCCAGCAGATCACCATCGGCCTGCAGCGCGGCACGCGTGGCCAGCAGCATGCGTTCGGCCTCGACACGCGCCTCGCGCAGCGCCCGCGCGGCCATGTCGTGTTCGGCGTGCGAGAAACCGTCCTTCAGCATCTGCGCAATCTGCTCGTCGGCCAGCCCGTAGCTGGGCTTGACCACCACCGAAGCCTCGACACCTGAGCCCAGCTCACGTGCCGACACACTGAGCAGGCCGTCGGCATCGACCTGGAAGCTGACACGGATGCGCGCGGCGCCGGCGGCCATCGGTGGGATGCCACGCAGTTCGAAGCGCGCCAGCGACCGGCAGTCGGCCACCAGTTCGCGCTCGCCCTGCACCACATGGATGGCCATCGCGGTCTGGCCGTCCTTGAAGGTGGTGAAGTCCTGCGCCTTGGCCACCGGGATCGTGGTGTTGCGCTCGATCACGCGCTCGACCAAGCCGCCCATGGTCTCCAGGCCGAGCGACAGGGCAATCACGTCCAGCAGCAGCAATTCACCATCACCCGAATTGCCCGCCAGCGCATTGGCCTGGATCGCTGCGCCCAGGGCCACCACCTCGTCGGGGTTGACGTCGGTCAGCACCTTGGTGTGGCCGTCGGCGCCAAACAGGTCGGCCACGCGCTGGCGCACCAGCGGCATGCGCGTCGAACCGCCGACCATCACCACGCCCTGCACCTCTTCACGTGCCGCTCGGGCGTCGCGCAGCACCCGGCGCACGGCGCCGATCGTGCGGTCGATCAGTGGCAGCGCCGCCGCTTCGAGTTCAGCGCGTGTCACCGGCACACACAGCTCACGGCCGTCGACCCGGGCACGCCACTCGGTCAGATCGACCGCGCTGAGCGCCTCCTTGGCGCTGCGCGACGCGATGAGCACGGCGCGCTTGTCGCCCGCCGACGTGGCTTTCACGCCTGCGTGGGCCAGCGCCCAGGCACCCAGCGCATGATCGATGTCGTCACCGCCAAAGGCTGCATCGCCACCGGTGGCCACGACTTCGAACACACCATGGTGCAGGCGCAGCAGCGAGATGTCGAACGTGCCACCGCCGAGATCGTAGACCGCGTACAGACCCTCGCTGCCATGATCCAGCCCGTAAGCCACCGCTGCCGCGGTGGGCTCGCTGATCAGACGCAGCACGTTCAGCCCCGCCAGCCCAGCGGCGTCCTTGGTGGCCTGGCGCTGGGCGTCGTCGAAATAGGCGGGCACCGTGATCACGGCGCCATACAACTCGGAGTCGAAACTGTCCTCGGCACGCTGGCGCAAGGTGGCGAGGATCTCGGCAGAAACCTCGACCGGCGTCTTGATGCCGGCACGCGTCTCGATGCCGACCATGCCCGGTTGGTCGACGAACCGATAGGGCAGCCTAGCCCGCTCGGCAATGTCGCCGAGCTTGCGGCCCATGAAGCGCTTGACCGACACGATCGTGTTCTCAGGGTCGCCGCCCTGATGCACGCGAGCCGCGTCGCCGATCTCGCGGCCGTTGCCGTCCAGATAACGAACGACCGACGGCAACAGCAGGCGGCCCTGCGCGTCGGGTAGGCATTCGGCGACGCCATGGCGCAGCGCCGCCACCAGTGAGTGCGTGGTGCCCAGGTCGATGCCGACCGCCACGCGTCGCTGGTGCGGGTCGGGCGACTGACCGGGTTCGGAAATCTGCAGCAGGGCCATGTGAGTCGTCGAGGTCAGTGGTCGGCACGATCAAGACGGCGCTCGATGTCTTGCCGGAAGCGGCGAACGAACATCAGCGCACGCACTTGCCCGGCCGCAGCCCGGGGGTCGTTGTGCAGGTCGAGGCGGTTGGCCAGGTCAGCCAGCAGGCCACGTTCTTCCCGCTCGACCTCGTCTTCCAGCGCCTGCACGTCCGCCACCTCATGCGCATCGTCGAGCGCTTCGCGCCAGGCCATCTGCTGCATCAGGAAGTCGGCAGGCATCGCCGTGTTGTTCTCGGCCTCGATCGGCACCCCGGCCAGTTCGCACAGGTAGGCGGCGCGCCGCAGCGGGTCTTTCAGTCGCTGATGCGCCTGATTGACCCGCACGGCCCATTGCATGGCCAGGCGCTGCGCTGCATCACCTTGCGCGGCAAAGCGGTCAGGATGCACCTGCGACTGCAAAGCGCGCCAGCGGCTGTCGATCTCGGCCCGATCCAAGGCGTGCCGGCGGGGAAGATCGAACAGCGTGAAATCATCGTCGTCAAGCTTCATGGGCGCAGCCAGGGCCGCGGCGGGCGCCGCATCAGACCCGGAACGATTCGCCGCATCCGCAGCGGTCTTTCTCGCGCGGGTTGTGGAACTTGAAGCCCTCGTTCAGGCCTTCGCGAACGAAGTCGAGCTCGGTGCCGTCGAGGAAGGGCAGGCTCTTGGGGTCGACCAGCACCTTGACACCACGGCCTTCGAAGACAACGTCGTCGGGTGCCATGTCGTCGGCATATTCGAGCTTGTAGGCCAGCCCTGAGCAGCCCGTGGTCTTGATGCCCAACCGCACGCCGACGCCCTTGCCGCGTCGAGACAGGTAACGCGTGACGTGCTGCGCCGCGGCTTCGGTGAGAGTGATGGCCATCGCGATCGACTCAGTGTGCGACCTGCGCGCGGCCCGCTTCTTCAGCGGCACCGTGCTTGGTCTTGTAGTCCTGCACCGCAGCCTTGATGGCATCCTCGGCCAGGATCGAACAATGGATCTTCACTGGCGGCAGCGCCAGCTCTTGCGCGATCTGGGTGTTCTTGATCGTCATCGCCTGGTCAAGGGTCTTGCCCTTGACCCATTCGGTGACGAGCGAGCTCGACGCGATCGCCGACCCGCAACCATAAGTCTTGAAGCGAGCGTCCTCGATCAGGCCGGTGGCCGGGTTGACCTTGATCTGAAGCTTCATCACGTCACCGCAGGCCGGCGCGCCAACCATGCCGGTGCCCACGGTGTCGTCACCCTTCTCGAAGGACCCGACATTGCGCGGGTTCTCGTAATGCTCGACCACTTTGTCGCTGTAGGCCATGTCTGTGTTCCTTGTGTTCGATCAGTGGGCAGACCACTGGATGGTGCTGATGTCGACGCCGTCCTTGTACATCTCCCACAAGGGGGACAGTTCGCGCAGGCGCGACACTTGATCCTGCAGCGTGGCCACCGCGTAGTCGATCTCCTGCTCGGTGGTGAAGCGGCCGATGGTCATGCGCAGCGACGAATGCGCCATCTCGTCCGAGCGGCCCAATGCGCGCAGCACGTAGCTGGGCTCCAGGCTGGCCGAGGTGCAGGCCGAGCCGGACGACACCGCGATGCCCTTGACGCCCATGATCAGCGATTCGCCCTCGACGAAATTGAACGACGCGTTGACGTTGTGCGGCACTCGGGCGGTGAGATCACCGTTGATGAACACCTGCTCGATCCGACCGATGCCCTCGAGCAATCGCTGCTGCAGCATGCGAATGCGCTCGCTTTCGGTGCCCATCTCGGCCTGGGCGATGCGAAAGGCCTCGCCCATGCCGACGATCTGGTGCGTGGGCAGCGTGCCGCTGCGCATGCCGCGCTCATGACCGCCACCGTGCATCTGCGCCTCCAGCCGCACCCGCGGCTTGCGCCGCACGTACAGCGCACCGATGCCCTTGGGCCCATACGTCTTGTGCGATGCCAGACTGAGCAGATCGATGGTCGACGTGGCCATGTCGATGGCCACCTTGCCGGTGGCCTGCGCGCCGTCGACATGAAAAACAATGCCGCGCTCGCGGCACATCGCGCCGATGGCCGGGATGTCCTGGATGACACCGATCTCGTTGTTGACCAGCATGACCGACACCAGGATGGTGTCCTTGCGCAGTGCGTCCTTGAACTTGTCCAGGTCGAGCAAGCCGTTTTCCTGCACGTCGAGATAGGTCACCTCGAAGCCCTGGCGCTCAAGCTCTCGCATGGTGTCGAGCACCGCCTTGTGCTCGGTCTTCACCGTGACCAGGTGCTTGCCACGCGAGCTGTAGAAGTGCGCCGCACCCTTGATCGCCAGGTTGTTGCTCTCGGTGGCGCCGCTGGTCCAGACGATCTCGCGCGGGTCGGCGCCGATCAGCGCGGCGACCTGGGCACGTGCCTTCTCCACCGCGTCTTCGGCTTCCCAGCCCCAGGCATGGCTGCGCGATGCCGGATTGCCGAAATGCTCGCGCAGCCACGGGATCATGATGTCGACGACACGGGGGTCCACCGGCGTGGTGGCACCGTAGTCCATGTAGATCGGGAAATGCGGCGTCATGGGTTTGAATCGATGGGGTCGGTGAAGGAGGTTGGCATTACTTGTTGAAGGCCGATCCGAGCGCAAACACCGAATTCGGTGCCGTCACCTTGATCGGCTTGACCACGGGCTGGCTGGAGATGGCACGCTTGACCGGCGCCTCGTCGATCGAAATGCCCTTGGCCAGCTGGTCGTCGACCAGCTTCTTCAGCGAAATCGAATCGAGGTACTCGATCATCTTGGTATTCAGGCTGGCCCACAGGTCATGGGTCATGCACTTGCCCGAGTCCTCGCCCATGCAGCTTTCCTTGCCGCCGCAACCAGTGGAATCAATTGGTTCGTCGACGGCGACGATGATGTCGGCCACGGTGATCTCGGCTGCGCCGCGACCCAGCGAATAGCCGCCGCCCGGGCCGCGCGTGCTTTCCACCAACTCGTGCCGGCGCAGCTTGCCGAACAACTGTTCCAGGTACGACAAGGAGATCTGCTGCCGCTGGCTGATCGCCGCCAGTGCCACTGGCCCGGAGCCCGAGCGCAGGGCCAGATCGATCATTGCGGTGACCGCAAAACGGCCTTTGGTGGTGAGTCGCATGGGATGCTCCTGTCGAATGGTGAAGATCGCCGTCAGACGATCAACGCAACCCGATCGGGGTGGCGCCGATGACCTGGCTCAGAGGATTGAGGGAGTGTTTCAATTTAAGGGTTTACCCTCGAATCTATTCCTACTGATTCTGTCAAGTATACCCTCAACCCTCCGGTCTGATCAGGATTGGGCCGGTCGGTTCCGGTCCCGACCGATCAGTTCTCGCCCCAGCGCGTGCACCAGCCCGTCGCAGGCGACTTCCACCAGATCGAGCACCCGTTCGAAGTCGCGCGTCGAGCCGTAGTACGGGTCCGGCACCTCTCGACGCCCACCACCTTGCCCAGCGTGCGCCATGAGCAGCCCGATGCGGGCACCGCAGTCCGGCGGCGCGGCGTCGTTCAGCCATTTCAGATGGCCATCATCCATCGCCAGGATGTGCTGGAAACACCGGAAGTCGTCGGCCACAACCCCTCTGGCCCGCAAGCCCGACAAGTCATAGCCCCGAGCGCGCGCACGGTCCTGCGCGCGCGGGTCTGGCGCCTCCTTGACGTGAAAGCCGTGGGTACCGGCCGAGTCGACCTCGACGCGTTCACCCAGCCCGGCGCGCACCAGTTTGAAGCGCAACACGGCCTCGGCGGTCGGCGATCGGCAGATGTTGCCGCTGCAGACCATCAGCACGCGCAGGTCGGGTTCGGTGTGGCGACCGAGCAGACGCAGGATGGCCCGCTTCATGCACGCCCACCCGCAGCTTGCAGCGGCAGCACGTTGCTGTCGTGCCCGGCGGCGCCGAAGGCCTGCTCGCGCAGCAGTGCAAGCTGGTCGCGCACTCGCGCGGCCTTTTCAAACTCGAGATTGCGGGCGTGTTCGAGCATCTGCTTTTCCAGCGCCTTGATGCGCTTGCCCAGGTCCTTCTCGTTCAGCGACTCGATCTCGGCCGCCGCCTTTGCGGCCTGCAATTCTTCGCGTGCGGTCTTGTCCGACACCACGCCGTCGATGAGGTCGCGGATGCGCTTGTTTACGCTGCGCGGCGTGATGCCCATCGCCAGGTTGTGCGCGATCTGCTTGGTGCGCCGGCGTTCGGTCTCGTCGATGGCGCGGCGCATCGAGTCGGTGATCTTGTCGGCATACAGCAGCGCGCGCCCGTTGAGGTTGCGCGCCGCGCGGCCGATGGTCTGGATCAGGCTGCGCTCGGAACGCAAGAAGCCTTCCTTATCGGCATCGAGGATCGCCACCAGGCTCACCTCGGGCAGATCAAGGCCCTCGCGCAGCAGGTTGATGCCCACCAGCACGTCGAAGCTGCCCAGTCGAAGATCTCGCAGGATCTCAACGCGTTCGACGGTGTCGATGTCGCTGTGCAGATAACGCACCTTGACCCCGTTGTCGGCCAGGTAATCGGTCAGCTGCTCGGCCATGCGCTTGGTCAGCGTGGTGATCAGCACGCGCTCGTTGACCAGCACGCGCTCGCGG
>Ga0138256_10000153_pt1 | contig 81634 bp, 55 predicted proteins | sample KNB2016incub_MG_FD_105486 | JGI IMG/M metagenome (GOLD analysis project Ga0138256, IMG submission 105486) | Active sludge microbial communities from wastewater in Klosterneuburg, Austria - KNB2014incub_MG | ecosystem: Engineered > WWTP > Activated sludge > Unclassified | place: Austria... | reverse complement strand
TGATTCATTATTCATTCCCCCTTCATCATTCATCATTCCTTGTTCATGATTCATTATTCATTCCCCCTTCATCATTCATCATTCCTTGTTCATGATTCATTATTCATTCCCCCTTCATCATTCATCATTCCTTGTTCATAATTCATTATTCATTCCCCCTTCATCATTCATCATTCCTTGTTCATGATTCATTATTCATTCCCCCTCCATCATTCATCATTCCTTGTTCATAATTCATTATTCATTCCCCCTTCATCATTCATCATTCCTTGTTCATAATTCATTATTCATTCCCCCTTCATCATTCATCATTCCTTGTTCATGATTCATTATTCATTCCCCCTTCATCATTCATCATTCCTTGTTCTTTATTCGTTATTCCACCACTTTCCCGCATCGCAATCACAATACACCCCACCATAGCTGCAAGCAACAACATAGATATAACTTCAAAAGGCAATGCAAATCCGCTTTCTTCCACATTCAGCATTTGTCGCCCAATATCGTGTACCGATGGAGAAGTAACTGGAGCAACCGAAACCGGAAATTTATGCTGCAATACCTGCAACATCGTCAATGCAAACCCACAAAAAACAGCTAGTGCCGAAAATATTTTACGTTCAACTTTTTGTTTAGGTAATTTTTCTCCCGACTGTTCTGTCAAAAAGATTGAAAAAATAATCAACACTGCAATACCGCCGGCATAAACCACAATCTGTACAGCTGCAATAAATTCATACTGCATCCAGAAATAAATACCAGCGATTCCTATTAATGTAAATAAAAGATAAATGGCAGCCCGAAAAATATGGCGGGTAGTAACGGACAGTACACCACTCACAAGCGTTAAAGCTGATAACAAATAAAATATTATAGTCGATCCGGTCATAAATATACTTTTCTTACGCCATTCGCATCACTCAACACCATCCATTATTTTAGATTCAGGTTTATTTAAAATTTTTGTCAGTTTATTTCTGTCAAACACACTATGTTCAAAAGTCTGTGCCATTTTTATAGCATCGGAAGGGCAAGCTTCCACACATAGGTTGCACATAGTACACAACTCAAGATGATATACTAATTTATCAATCGCTTTTTTCTTTTTGCCTTCCGGCGTCAATTCATTTTTAAAAATCACTTTTATGGAACCATTGGGACAAGCAAGTTCGCAGGCCTGACAACCCGTGCAGCGGTGTTCATTTTTCTCATTATGCGGCATCACTACTTCGCCTTTAAACCGTTCTGGAAGTTTTAAATCATTTCGGTTGTCGGGATATTGTTGTGTGATGATTTCCTTATGATGCGTAAAGTAATAACCGGTACGCTTCATACCTTTCAGCAATGAAGTCATGCCCTTCCAGATTTCTCTTATGTATTTACCTGCACTCATTAAAAATGCCATTTTAAAATAGCCATAGCGGTTATCAATAATAAATTAATCATACTTATCGGCAATAAATACTTCCATTCCAGTCTCAATAATTGATCTATACGTAATCTTGGAAAAGTCCACCTAAACCACATAATTAAAAATATCAGGAAAAATGTTTTTCCAAAAAACCAAACACTGGAAGGTATATAGTCCATTGCATGATTAAATCCTTCCCAACTACCAATGTGCAAGGGCATGGGGCCACCAAAAAATAATGTAGCACCGATGGCACATACGATAAAAACATTGACATACTCTGCCAGGAAGAAAAGTGCAAACTTCATTCCCGAATATTCGGTATGAAATCCTGCAGTCAGTTCACTCTCTGCTTCTGCCATATCAAAAGGCGCCCGATTTGTTTCGGCAGTTACTGCAATAATAAAAGTGACAAAGGCAATGAGAACGGGAATATGTCCTTTAAAAATCCACCAGCCATCGGCCTGTGAAGCGATGATAGAAGAAAAACGCAAGTCACCTGTCAATACAATAATAGCAAGAATTGATAATCCGGCAGAAAGTTCATAACTCACAATTTGTGCGCCGCTGCGCATTGCACCCAGTAATGAATATTTATTATTGCTTGCCCATCCTGCCATTAAAATACTGATGACGGATAATGATGAAACGGCAGATACATACAACACACCTATATTAATATCCCACAGTTGAAAATTGGAAGCAAAAGCAAGAGGTGCAAGTAACAGCATGGCCACTATCATGGCTATAAACGGTGCCAGGTTAAACAATGTTTTATCAGCTCCCCAGGGTGTCATTCCTTCTTTCACCATCAGCTTCACCGTATCTGCCAGCGATTGAAACATTCCTTTTGGTCCCACACGGTTGGGCCCCAGTCTTATCTGCATCCATGCCGAAACTTTTCTTTCCATAATCACTAACACCAAACCCAGCATTGCAAATAAACCAATAACACAAACACCGGCAATGACCATTTCAAAAATCATTGTCCATGTTGGGTTAAACTGATTACCCAGCCAGTTATGAATGTTATTTGCTATGTCTGAAAAGCTCCACATAAATTACTGTCTAAAAAAATTTTAACCATTAACCATTTCTCAATTATTACTTTTTCCTATTTACACTTCAATTATTATTCTTCATCATTCATCATTCCTTGTTCATTATTCATGATTCACTCCCCCTTCATCATTCCTTGTTCATTATTTATGATTCCTCCCTCTCATCTTCCTTCATCATTCCTTGTTCATTATTCATGATTCACTCCCCCTTCATCATTCATCATTCCTTGTTCATTATTCATGATTCACTCCCCCTTCTTCATTCATCATTTCCTGCCCCTCGTCATATATTATTAATATAGTGCTCAGGCGGGCTTGTTCATTCTTTATGATTCATTATTCCTCCCTTTCACATCTATCTGTCAATATCCGGTATCACCAAATCCAGCGTTCCCATCATCGCTATCAGGTCACCAATCTTTCCTCCTCTTGCAATGGTATCCAATATTGATAGATTAGAAAACCCCGGCGACCGAAATTTTATTCTGTATGGCGTTGTTCCTCCTTCACTCACAATATATACGCCCAACTCTCCTCTTGCCGTTTCCACTCTTGTATAAAATTCACCTTTTGGCAATTTCAATACGGCTTTTGTTTTTGCTTGAAATTCTCCTTCGGGAATATTATCAATCAACTGCTCTATGATTTTTATGGATTGATTCATTTCTTTTATCCGCACCATATAGCGGGCAAATGAATCACCACCGGTTTCCAGTACTTCATCAAACTCCAGTTTATCATATATTTCATAAGGATGAATTTTTCTGATATCACAACTCACGCCACTGCCTCTTGCTACAGGTCCGGTGCATCCATAGGAAACAGCATCAGCCGCAGAAAGAACACCTACATTTTTCATTCTGCTTTGAAAAATAACATTGCCTGTTACCAGTTCATCATACTCACTTACTTTTCTTTTATAAAGCTGTAAAAAATCTTTTACCCTTTGTTGAAAATTGGGATGCAGGTCGTGCATCACACCACCGGGCACCATATAATTCATGGTCAATCTGGCACCGCATGTTTCTTCCATAATGTCATTTATACTTTCCCTTTCTCTGAAAGCATGAAAGAAAGGTGTAAAGGCACCGATATCCATTGCCATAGCGCCCCACCACAGCTCATGACTGGCAATGCGGGTAAGCTCATCCATCAGCACCCTGATAAACTGTGCACGGGGTGGCACTTCTACTTGCAATCCTTTCTCCACACACATGGCACAAGCATGGTTGTTAATATGAGCTGACAGATAGTCCATCCTGCTGGTTACATATATAAACTGACGGTAACTCAGGCTCTCACACATTTTCTCAATAGATCGATGTATATATCCCAGGTGCGGCTCCACTTTTTTGATAGTCTCACCACTCAACGTAATAACAAGATGCAGTACACCGTGTGTGGCAGGGTGCTGCGGGCCAATGTTGATAATCATATCACCACCATCTGGCCCGGCTATTGGCGTAGTACTATCAGATAATATTTGCGTTTCTCTATACATCGTAAATATTAAACATTGAACAGAGAATGATGAATGATGAAGTTGTATTCACGATTCTTTATTCTTTTTCATTTCTTATTCGTTAGTAAAATTTAATACCAATTTCCAATACAATCCTACAACTCAACAAATCTTTCCTCACAGTTTTATCATATTCACCGGGTCTTCAAAATCTTTTCTCATCGGATTTTTTCCTTCCCATCCGTCGGGCAAAATCAATAACCTCAAATCGGGGTGGTTCAAAAAATTCACTCCAAACATCTCATACACTTCTCTTTCATGAAACACAGCTGTTTTCCATATATGTGATACGGTTGCAATTTCAGGCTTGCTGTTTTCAAGCTTTACTTTTATTACCAATGGACAACGGTGTGTGGTGGAAGTAAGATGATACACCATGGTGAGATGGGTCTTCCAATCCACACAGGTAAGGCAAAACAAATAATTCATGTATAGCAAATCATCGGCATACAGTAATTGCATGGATGTTGAAAAATCTTCTGTCGAAAGCTGAATGGTTGTCCATTCGGAACCTTCTTCAAAAGTTGCAGCAGGCAATAGCTCAGTTAATTTTATTTTCAGTTCTTCATTTGTCATTTTACTGAGCCTGTTTTATTTGTTCACGGGTGAGGCCTGCTTTTATTTTTTCCTGCAAAGTAATTAATGCATGAAGTAATGCTTCAGGCCGGGGCGGACAACCGGCTACATATACATCTACAGGTATTACATGATCGGCACCTTTTACTACGGAATAGGTATTATAAAAAAACGGCCCACCGCTGATAGCACAGGCCCCCATGGCAATTACATATTTAGGATCGGCCATTTGATCGTACAGTCTTTTGAGCACCGGAGCCATTTTATTAACAATTGTTCCGGCAATGATGATGACATCTGCCTGTCGCGGTGTAGCTCTTGCCACTTCAAATCCAAAGCGGGAAAAATCGTATTTGGCCGATGCAGTTGACATCATTTCAATACCACAGCAGCTGGTAGCAAAGGTGAGTGGCCACAGCGAATTGGCTCTCGACCAGTTGATGAGCTCATCCAACTTACTAAGCACTACATCTCCCCCGCCCATATTATGCACTTCGCCGGGAAAAGTATCCTTGAAATGCTCCGGCTTTTGAGGGAGTATCAATCCATCTTCTTCCAAAGTTCTTTCTCCGCTCATTAAAAAATTTCAGTTTTATTTTTTAAAAAAATAATTCAATTTCAAAAAAGGCTTACTGCCATTTCAAAGCACCTTTTTTATGTGCATACAAAAGACCCATAAATAAGATGAAAAAGAAAACCACAATTTCTATCAATGCTATCCAGCCCATACTTTTTGCAACCACAGCCCAGGGGTAAAGAAAGACCAGCTCCACATCAAATATTAAAAATATCAATGCAAAAAGATAGTAACCCACATTCAGTTGCACCCAGGTTTTTCCCCTTGTAGGAATGCCACATTCGTAAGGTTCGCCTTTTTGTTTATTGGTAGATGCTTTTAATACAAATTTTGAAATTAATATGGCAATACCGGAGAAGGCAATAGCAGCAATAATAAGTACAATGAGTGAGGATGCACCCATAAAAATTGGTTTGGACGAATATAAGAAAGGAAACGATGAAAGGATCATTTATTGCAGGATAATTGCTGACAGTTGTGAATAGCTATATCGAATTAGTATTGCTGTTTTCCAGTCGAGTGACCGCTATTTACTTCTTTGTAGCCGATGTCTCACCTCGGCCTTGCAACATGACTGTGGACTCGGCGTTGTTTAAGACCTTGGCTATCCATAAAAAATTTTCTTACTGCAAAAATTAAAGACAGGCAAGATAAATGTTTTCGCATCAGCCCAAAGTAGGCCGCCAACACACTTACACCTGCACAGGGCCAGCCATGGGTAGAAACGGCGCGGATGGAGAGGATGTGATGTTAGTTGGGAAAATTGAAGAGAGGATGGGTGGAAAAAGTCAAATCTCACTCACACTAAAGATGTTATTGCGTATTTAAAAGCTATTTTTATGTAAATTGACCGTCCAAAAAATGATTATAAATAACCAATGCCGAACCAAGACCCAGAACAAATAGCGAGAGATATAATTGACTCCGCTTTACAGCGGAGTGGATGGGTTATTCAAGACAAAGACAAGATTAACCTAAATGCTGGAATCGGTGTGGTTGTTCGCTACTATTTGACACAGGACGGAAAAGAAACGGACTATGTAATGTTCGTTGACAAAAAACCAGTTGGAGTTATTGAAGCAAAACGGGAAGAAGAAGGAGTTCGTTTGACAGTTCACGAAACGCAATCAGAGGAATATGCGTCAAGCAAACTCAAATATCTGAACAACGACCCTTTGCCATTTGTGTATGAAAGCACAGGCGACGTAACACGGTTCACTGATTTTCGTGACCCGAAACCCCGTTCACGACCTGTATTTACTTTTCACAGACCTGAAACTTTCAGCAAGTGGTTGAAGAATGAAAAATCACTTCGCAAAAGTTTACATGACCTTCCCGCATTAAAAACGGTTGGGCTTCGTGATTGCCAAATAAAAGCAATCACTGAATTGGAAAAGTCATTCAAAGATTTCAAGCCAAAGGCATTGATTCAAATGGCGACTGGTTCAGGAAAAACTTTTACTGCTGTTACTTTTATTTATCGCTTGCTGAAATTCACCAATGCAAAAAGAATTTTGTTTTTGGTTGACACCAAAAATCTTGGTGAGCAAGCTGAACAGGAATTCATGGCTTATCAGCCGAATGATGACAACAGAATGTTCACGGCAATTTATCCGGTGCATCGCTTGAAATCAAGTTTCATTCCTTCCGATAATAATGTTTACATCAGCACAATTCAACGACTGTATTCTATTTTGAAAGGAACAGAGTTGGAAGAATCGGCAGAGGAAGAAAATCCAAATGAATCCCGATGGCTATCGGGAGCACCGAAAGAACCAATGCCGGTTGTCTATTCTGAAAAATTACCGATTGAGTTTTTTGATTTCATTGTAATTGACGAATGCCACCGCAGCATTTATAATTTATGGATGCAAGTGTTGGCGTATTACGATTCGTTTCAAATTGGTTTGACTGCAACACCAGACAACCGGACTTTCGGCTACTTCAATCAAAACATCGTAAGTGAATACTTACACGAACAGGCAATCACAGACGGAGTGAATGTGGGCTATGATGTTTACACGATTGAAACAAAAATCACACAGCAGGGAGCAACGATTGAAGCAGGTGAATATGTAGAACGCAGGGAAAAACTTTCACGAAGAAAGCGTTGGGATTTGCAGGACGAAAACGAAACCTACGGAGCAAACCAGTTGGACAAAGACATTGTGAACCCCAATCAAATCCGGTTAATTATTAAAACATTCAAGGAAAAACTTCCAATCATTTTCAAAGAAGAAAAGCGATACGACCAGGACGGAAAGTTTGAAGTTCCCAAAACTTTAATCTTCGCCAAAACAGATTCACATGCTGACGACATCATCAATATTGTGAGAGAAGAATTTGGAGAAGAAAATAAATTTTGCAAGAAAATTACCTACAGCGAAAAAGACCCGAAAGGAACTTTGCAAAATTTCCGAAACGAATTCTATCCGAGAATTGCAGTAACCGTTGACATGATTGCTACAGGCACAGATGTAAAGCCTTTAGAGTGTTTACTGTTTATGCGTGATGTGCGGAGCCGAAATTATTTTGAGCAGATGAAAGGCAGAGGCACAAGGGTAATTCCGTTGGATGATTTGAAAAAAGTTTCTCCGTCAGCAAAATTTACCAAAGACCATTTTGTAATTGTGGATGCAGTGGGTGTAACCAAGAGTTGCAAAACAGACAGCAGACCATTGGAGAAAAAGCCCGGTATTCCATTGAAAGATTTATTGGGTGCTATAAATGTCGGAGCAAGGGACGAAGATTTATTTACATCACTTGCAAACCGCTTGATACGATTAGAAAAACAAATCACCGAACAAGAGAAGCAAATGTTTGTTGAGAAAGCGGAAGGAAAAAATTTATCGCAGGTTGTGAAAGAATTATTAAACGCTTACAATCCTGACACGCTTGAAGATTTAAAAACAAAAGTTGAAACGGAGTTGGCCGGTGAATCACCGGTCAAAAAAGAAGAAGCATTCAACAAACTTCATTCTGAAATTTTGGAAGAAGCCGCTAAAGTTTTTACAGGCGACCTGAACAAATACATTGAGAATGTTCGCAGGTTACACGAGCAAACCATTGACATTACCAATCCCGACACCCTGTTAAATGCAGGTTGGGACACTGCCAATACCAAACAGGCACAGGCAATAGTTACCGACTTCAAAACATGGATTGCAAAACACAGAGACGAAATTATTGCCTTGCAGATTTTTTATTCACAACCCTATCGCAGGCGTGAACTCACATTGGGCATGATAAAAGATGTGATTCAACTTTTGAAAACCGACAAGCCCATACTTGCACCCTTGCATGTGTATAAGGCATTCGCAAGTTTGGAAGGTGCAAACGGTTCACCTTTGAAAGAAGAAATTGCATTGGTGAGTTTGATTCGTAAAGTGTGCGGCATTGATGAAACGCTGACCACTTACAACACCACCGTTGCAAAGAATTTTCAGCAATGGATTTTGAAAAAGAACGCAGGGAAACACAACCGATTTACTGATGAGCAAATGATTTTTGTGAACATGATTAAAGACCAAATCATGAACTCATTTCATTTTGAAGCTGACGACTTTGAGTTGATTGGACAAGGCATGTTAGGTAAAGCATACAAAGCATTCGGCAACGACTTGTATGAAATCATTAATGAATTAAACGAAGCGTTGGCGGCATAAAATACTACCTTTGAAGCATGATTAATGAATGTAAAATAATCAAGGATTTACCCTCTGGCGGACAGAAAAATGTTCAGCTTGCTGAACATCCAAAAATCGGCTTGGTGGTTATCAAGAGAGGAGCAATAAAGAGTTTCACTACGCTTGAAAGAATCAAAAGAGAAATTGAATTGCTTTCTGAATTAAAATCAGATTTTTATCCGCAGCAATATCATTTCAACATTGACATCAAGACAAAAGAGTTTGAAATAATTGAGGACTACATTGAAGGTGCTACACTTCGTGAAGCAATGAAAAACTTTTCAAATGTGGAGCAAATATTTTCTCTTCTGCTTTCACTCACAAAAGGACTTTCAATTATTTGGGACAGAAATATTGTTCACCGTGATTTGAAACCGGAGAATATTATCATTCGCAAAAACGGAATGCCTTGCATTATTGATTTAGGCATTGCAAGGTTTCTTGATTTAGAATCACTCACAAAAACAATTTCACCAGTCGGACCTTGCACTCCTATTTACGCATCACCCGAACAATTTACCAACAATAAGAATGTCATTGACCACCGAACTGATTTCTTTGGCTTAGGTATTATTGCGTTGGAATTATTTTTAGGTGTGCATCCGTTTGACCCAACTTATTTGGAAAATCATTTTTCAATAGTTGAAAATATTTTACAGAACAAGTATTTAGTTGAAACCAAACAAGTAAAAAGAGATGACCGAATGGTTGAACTTGCATCAAGAACACTGCAACCCCAGCCGTTTAACAGGTTTAGAAATTACCAACTGTTACAATCATTTCTTGAAAAGCATTTACAAAAATGAAAGTATATCATCAAACAGGATTCAGACAAAACTGGAACATTGAAAGTTTCCAGCAGGGTGTTGGCGATGGACTGATTTATTCTCCAATCAATTTGGATGCAGATAAATTGTTACATCTTGACAATAGCATTAAGCAAACCGGATTTCTTGACCCTCAACTTTATTTGCTCAACGAAGCTAAAGGAACACTTGACACTTACCCTTATTTCCCCGGCAACATAAAGCCCGATTATTCAACTCCTGATTTGGACAACAGCAATTTGTTGTTGGCTCAATTATGTGTGGACTTTCAACTTCAAAATAATTTTGATTACATCGTAATTCCTACAAGGTATTACACAGACAATCCGACAAATTATTTTTTACAAAGCAGTGATTATTTCGTTACACCGTTTTGTGATTACTTGAGAGCAAAAGACATTAAAAAGAAAATCCTGCTTTCAGTAATTGTAAAAGGAATCATGTTGACTGATGTGGATAAACGCAACGAAACTTTAAACTGGATTACCGGACAAAATGTTGACGGAGTGTATTTGATTTTTGAAGATAATTTTCCAAGCAAGCAGATTAAAGATTTTGAATTTCTGTTGAATACTATTCGCTTCATCAGAGTGCTGAAAGAAAACTCAATGGAAGTTCATATTGGTTACACCAACACCGAAGCAATACTTTACAGTGTTGCAATGCCTGATTCGGTAACAGTTGGTTCTTATGAAAACCTTCGTTCATTCGGCATCAAGCGTTTTCAGGATTTGGAAAATGGGCCCATGAGAGCACCAAGAGCAAGGTTATATAGTTCGCAATTATTTCAGTGGATGGACTACCAATACATTGATGCAATGAGCAGTTTAATTGACAACTACCAAAACTATTTTGACGAAACGGAATTCAGACCTTTGATGTTTACACCGGATTACAATTGGCAGTTTCAAAAACCCGAACCATACAAACATTACTTTTATGTTTTTGACAGGCAGATAAAAAGTTTACCAGCTTCCCAAACCGACAGATTAGAGGCAATAAAAGCACAGATAAAAAGAGCGATTGGATTATTCAAAACAATAGAAGAATCGGTGCTGTTAGACGATGATAGTGATGGCTCTCATTTGCCAACATGGTTTAATGTTGTTAACGCATTTCAAAAAGAACTAACTAAATAAAAAAATGTTTGAAACCGAACTGGAAATGTCATTAAGATTTGAGAAGTATCTGAAATCAAATTTCGGCAATACATATCTCAAAGAACATCCCGGACTTTTCGGTGTTCCCGACTTTGTATTTTATGCTAAGAAGAAAAATAATTTTGCTTTCGTGTCGTTTGAACTCAAATTGAAAAACTGGAAACGGGCAGCAAAGCAAGCATTCCGTTACAAAAGTTTTTCCAATGTATCGTATGTAGTGCTTGGCAGCAACTATGCAAATGCGGCATTAAATAATCTTGATTTTTTCAAGCAATACAATATTGGTTTGGCAACTTTTGACAGCGAAAATTATTTTGAAATTCATTTTAAGCCCGAAGCAAACGAACCGTATTCTGAAAACTTAAAGCAGAAGTTGGTTGACACCGTAGCCGGAAGCAGAAAGAAAACAAAAAAGATTAAACCACTTTTGGGCTAAACATTTTTTGAATGAAAGATTTAACCAATGAAAATGGACTGCCTTCAAATTGGGCTACTGCTAAGTTGGGAGAAATATGTTTTACAACAAGCGGAGGAACGCCAAGCCGCAAGGTGAAGAAATTTTTTGATGGAAATATCCCTTGGGTAAAGTCAGGTGAACTCAAGCACAATATTATTCTTGATACCGAAGAAAAAATTTCTGATGAAGCATTGGATAATTCCAGTGCGAAAATTTTTCCTAAAGGAACTTTGTTGATTGCACTGTATGGTGCTACTGTTGGCAAACTTGCTTTTCTTGGAATTGAAGCGGCAAGCAATCAGGCAGTTTGCGGAATTTATCAAAATGAAATTATTGAGCTAAATCTGCTTTACTATTTTCTTTTTCTTCAAAGACAAAAATTAGTTGAGAAAAGTTTTGGGGGAGCACAACCGAACATAAGTCAAACGATGTTAAAGGAACTTAACATCCCCCTTCCACCCCTCCCCGAACAACACCGCATTGTTTCCAAGATTGAACAACTCTTTACCGACCTTAACAAAGGCATTGAACAACTTGAAAAAGCTCAGCAGCAACTCAAAGTTTACAGACAATCAGTTTTGAAATGGGCTTTTGAAGGAAAGTTAACCCGTCAGCATCACAGATTAGTTGGATTAACGGATGCCACAGATTCTAAAGACAATTCTGAAAACAAAATCAGTGATTCAGACAAAGGTGAATTGCCGAAGAGTTGGAAACTTTTGATGTTGAAAGATTTGGTTAAAGACAAGGAAGGATTAAGGAGAGGACCTTTCGGCAGTGCAATCAAGAAAGAATATTTTGTTTCAGATGGCTACAAAGTTTATGAGCAAGGCAACGCAATCAATGACGACCCATACAGGGGGAAATACTTTGTTGATGAAAAAAAATATCAGGAGTTAATCAACTTCAAAGTATTGCCACACGATTTGATTGTGAGTTGTTCAGGTGTTACTCTTGGAAGAATTTCTGAAATACCCGAAGATGGAAAAGCCGGAATAATCAATCAGGCATTGCTTAGAATCCGATTGAGGAAAGAACTAATCAGCAATAAGTTTTTCATCATTCATTTTCGTGCAGCATTTTTTCAAAAGAAAATATTTGAACAATCACAGGGAACAGCAATGCCAAATCTTGTTGGCATAAAAGATTTCAAGGAAATTGAAATGATGATTCCTCCATCCGAAGAACAGGAAAAGATTGTTGCAGAAATTGAAAGCCGTCTTTCCGTTTGCGATAAGATTGAAGAAACAATAGAAAACAGTTTACGGCAAGCCGAAGCATTGCGCCAAAGTATTTTGAAAAAAGCATTTGAAGGAAAGTTGGTAGCTCAAAATCCCAAAGACGAACCGGCAGAAAAACTTTTGGAGAGAATAAGAGCAGAAGAAATAAAACTGAACGGCAAACCGGAGAAAGAAATAAAAACGAAAAAACGAGAAAAGGCAACACGTTTGAAACTTAAATAAGACACACACTATTTAACTTTAATGCCATTTAGGTTAAATAAAGATTTTTTTGTTTAACTTTGCTGCATGATAAAAATTCACGATTTCAATGCCGGAACAACCACCAAACAGCTTGATTACAAGGCTTTTTTGCCTGGAAAAATCAATGATACCTGGTGGTGGAACGACCGTGAACTCACACGGCTGGTTGAAAAATCGGCAATAGCCATCGGGCAATTGGATGCCTATGCCCATCAAATCCCCAACTTAGACCATTTCATACGGATGTATGTGGCAAAAGAAGCCACCGTTTCCAGTCGCATAGAAGGCACACAAACCAATATGGAAGAAGCCCTGCTGAAAGAAACAGACATTCGGCCCGAACGAAAGAACGATTGGCTTGAAGTGAACAACTATATAAAGGCATTGAATGATTCTATCAGCCGCCTTGCCAAATTGCCGCTAAGCTCACGGTTGCTTAAAGAGGCACACAAAACGCTGTTGCAAGGAGCCAGAGGTGAACATAAATTGCCCGGTGAATTTCGCAGAAGTCAGAACTGGATTGGGGGCTCTTCGTTGTTGAGTGCTGTTTTTATCCCCCCGCCTCACGATGAGGTGAACCCATTGATGGGTGATTTAGAAAATTTTCTGCATAATGATGATACCGGCCTTACTAACCTTATGCAAATAGCCATTGCGCATTATCAGTTTGAAACCATTCACCCTTTTCTGGATGGTAACGGGCGTATTGGCAGGCTAATGATTACGCTTTATCTGGTTGAAAAAGGCATCATTCAAAAACCGGTGCTGTATCTGTCAGATTTTTTTGAAAAAAACAGAACTGCCTATTACGACAACCTTACGCTTGTGAGAACAAAACACGACCTGCTGAAATGGGTGAAGTTTTTTCTCATCGGTATCATTGAAACTTGTGCAAGCTCAAACCAAACGATGAAAGGCATTCTTGAGCTCAAAAAAATTTGCGAAGAAACACGCATTTACTCTTTGGGGAAGAAAGTAAACACAGCAAAAATTTTGTTGGATTATTTGTTTCAACAACCCATAGTGGATGCTGAAATGGTGGCTAATCAAACCAAAGTTTCTTTGGTATCATCTTACAAGCTTTTAGGCGATTTTGTAAGATTAAAAATCTTAAAAGAAATGACCGGAGCCAAAAGAAACAGGCTTTTTGTTTTTGAAGAATATTTCACGCTGTTTAAAAGATAAATAATATGAGCAACAACAACACATCAGGCATCATCAGTAAAGTTTGGAGTTTTTGTAACACCCTTCGTGATGATGGAGTGGGTTATGGAGATTATCTGGAACAACTCACTTACTTGCTGTTTCTGAAAATGGCATACGAGTTTTCAAAACCGCCATACAACCGCAAACTGCCGATTCCAAAAAATTACAATTGGGAAAGTTTGAACGATAAGAAAGGTGCTGGCTTGGAATTGCACTACGCTGCTTTACTTCGTGAGCTTTCGCAAGAGAAAGGAATCTTAGGACAAATTTTTACAAAAAGCCAAAACAAAATTCAAGACCCCGCAAAACTTTACAAGCTCATTCGCATGATTGATGATGAGCAGTGGAGCACAATGGGTGCAGATGTGAAAGGACAGATTTACGAAGGGCTGCTGGAGAAAAATGCAGAAGACACAAAAAGCGGAGCCGGGCAATACTTTACACCAAGAGCATTGATAAAAGCAATGGTGGAATGTGTGCAGCCGCAACCAAACAAAACCATTGCCGACCCTGCTTGCGGCACGGGAGGATTTTTTCTTGCTGCTTACGATTACATCGCAAAGCAAAATTTAGATAAAGAGCAAAAGCAGTTTCTGAAATACAAAACATTTTTCGGAAATGAAATTGTTGCCAGCACAAGGCGGCTTGCATTGATGAATATGTTTTTGCACAACATCGGTGATATTGATGCAGAGAATTTCATTTCACCTGCTGATGCGTTGGTTGCCGACAGTGGTTTGCGTGTAGATTATGTTTTGGCAAATCCGCCTTTCGGCAAAAAGAGCAGCATGACTTTTACCAATGAAGAAGGTGAGCAGGACAGCGAAGATTTGACTTACAACCGTCAGGACTTTTGGATAACGACAAGTAATAAGCAGTTGAATTTTGTTCAGCACATCAGAACCATGTTAAAGGAAACAGGAGTTGCAGCCGTAGTTGTGCCGGACAATGTTTTGTTTGAAGGCGGTGCAGGCGAAACAGCAAGAAAGAAACTGATGGAAGTAACCGACTTGCACACGATACTTCGTTTGCCGACAGGAATATTTTACAAACCCGGAGTGAAAGCCAATGTCATTTTCTTTGACAACAAGAAAGGAAGCAAAGACCCTTGGACAAAAGAGATTTGGATTTATGATTTCAGAACCAACATTCATTTCACATTGAAGAAAAATCCGTTGAAGCTGGAAGACCTTAGAGATTTTATTACCTGTTACAATCCAAACAACCGACATAAACGAAAAGAAACTTTCAACACAGAAACAAATCCAGAAGGCAGATGGAGAAAGTTTTCTTACAATGAAATTATTGCAAGAGATAAAACTTCGCTTGACATCACATGGATAAAAGACAAATCACTTGCCGACCTTGACAATCTTCCAGACCCTGATGTATTAGCAGGAGAAATTATTGAAAACCTGGAAGCAGGATTAGAAAGTTTCAGAGAAATAATGTTGACGATAAATGGGAAAGAATAAGTGCCGACGCACCAAGTCAGGCACATTTGCAAGCCGTTACAAGCTAACACACAGACAGTAAATTGCAAAAGAACTTACTTTACTAATCGCACTGACACAGCGACTTTGGACGGACAAACCATAGACGAGAATGAAGAGCGAACACATAACAGGGAGTTTGCTGCTATGCTGGCTGGCGAATATATCCTCATCTTTTATCGCTATCAACACATCGCCAAGCCCTGTCCGTTGATAACTTTCAAATGCAAAATTTAAAGTAGCGAAATAAAAATACAGTCAATATTTACTTGCCATTCTCTAGCCAATCCCTCACCCCAGCCCTGTGTGCTGTCTGTGTACTCGATGTTATTTCATTTCTACCCGTACAACTCCAAATGTATCGCCTTCTTATCGTACCCCATATCCAAAATTTTTTGTTTGGCTTCATCCACCATATTCTTCCAGCCGCAGAGATAAAACTGTGCATCCGGTTTTTCTTTACATATTGCTTCATATATAGCATGCACATATCCAGTGCGCCCTTCCCATTGCTGGCGTGATAAAGCGGGCAGATAATAAAAATCTTTGAGTTTGCCCTGCAGCTCCATCATCTCATCATAGTAAAGTAAATCCTTTTGCTCACGAGTGCCGAATACAAGGTAAATGTTTTTATGTGGAATTTGCCGGTTGCATATATGATGCACCATACTGCGAAAAGGCGCAATGCCCGTGCCGGTGCATATCAATATCAAATCTTTATTCAATTCTTCAGGCAATATAAATACACCAAGTGGCCCACGAAATTTTAGTTCGGTACCCACTTGTACTTCATTAAAAATATACTGCGTGCCGGCTCCGGTTTTATTGAGTACAATCAACAATTCAAAAACATTTGAACCATCGGGCCAGGATGCTATGGAATAACTACGGTAACGGCGAGTGGGTCTTGTATCAATAGGCAGGTCAAGCGTTACAAACTGCCCAGGTTTAAAATCAAAAGAAGCTGCTCCCTGCACTTCCACCCAAAAACGGTGTGTGTTGGTTGTTTCTGTTTCTATGCGAATTACTTTTCCGGTAAGCCAGGGTAGTAATGCCATGCAAATGATTTGAGTGCAAATTACAAGTGTCTTTAATTAAATTGTTTATGTATTGAGGAAAATAATTTACATCCCCAAAAGTGGTTCCAGAACTGTCAGTTTTTTTAGCACAGCAAAATATTTCTTCCCATTCCACCAATAAGCAAAAATCAATTCATTATCATTCATTTGTTTTTTTAGCTTGGCTGTTGGTACTATCGCCTGTATCAATGTATCACCCATAATAATTTCATAAACCTTTTTTGTAGTGGCGGGTACCAAAGTTTTTTTGCTGGGATAGTCGGTTACAAAAGGTGTTTTGATAATATTTTTTGCTGCAACCGTATCCCATTTGCCATCTACCCATACTGCTGATGGAATTATTTGCATGGCGGTATCTACTTCAACATATATCAAATAGTTGGTAATAACGGCAGGATGTTTTATGGGCACATCTGCATTTTCACCCACTACATCCCTTGTTGGAATAGTGCCGGGAGTAAACTGTTGCGAATAGCCATGTATAATAATTTTAGGCTGTGCACAAGCTATCAGTGCACTAGAAAAGCTAATAACTAAAAAACTCCATTTCATTTTATAAAAAATTGTATCCATTTTCAGATGCTGATGCGGTCTTATTAATTCAAAATAAATTCATAAAACTTCAACAAAGAAGTAAAAAGATAAAATTACAACTTTCTCAACCCCATCCATTTTATCTTTCTTGCTATCTTTGCGCCCTTTATGGGTGCTCAGGATTTGTTGCAATTGTATCAAAACACCCCCCGCCTGTTTCAACTGGCGGACAGGCTATCTATTGCCGCTACTGCAACAAACGGACAAACCGAAAAAATTTATTTAGAAAATCTGAGAGGAAGCGCTACACAATTTGTAGTGGCTGCTACTTTTTTACATCCTTCCTGTGCAGGGCTCAATCATGTAATTATTCTCAACAACGCCGAGGAAGCCGCATATTTTCACAACTCATTGGAAAATCTAACGTATGCACTGGATCTTTTTTATTTTCCCTCCTCTTTTAAAAACAGAAAAAACTTTGAGCTGCTGAATGCATCGCATGTAATGCTGCGCACTGAAGCACTGACCAAAATTGCGGGCGGTGGTAATAAAAAAATTCTGGTTACCTATCCCGAGGCCATTTTCGAAAAATCGGTATTGCCCACAGCACTTTCATCATCCATCATACATATTAAAACGGCCGACACATTAGATATTGGTGCACTTTTATTGAAGCTGTCAGACTATGGTTTTGAACGAACCGATTTTGTTTATCAACCCGGTCAGTTTGCCATACGTGGGGGCATTTTGGATATTTATTCTTTCGGAAATGAAAAACCTTATCGGGTTGAGCTTTTTGGCAATGAAGTGGATTCCATTCGCATAATAGATCCCGAAACACAGTTGAGCGAAAGAAAACTTTTACAAGTAAGCATTATACCCAATGTAGAAACACAGTTTCAAAACGAAGAAAGGGTTTCTCTTTTTGATTTCTTGCCCCCAAACACCATCTACTGGATTCAGGATTACGCATTATGTAAAGATCATCTGGCAGATGAAGAAGAAAACCTGGATGCTTACTTACAATATTATCAGGAAAAAATAAGTGCAGCAGCACAGCAGGAAAACCATAAACATCAAAAACTGAGGCTACCCACTGTTTCTGCATTTGAAGAATTCAACAGCAAAAAAGCAGTTGATAAAAAAGATTTCATTACCGCCGGCGAGTTTGTTGATAAAACAAGCAACAGACATCTGGTAAATTTTGGTAATGCATCGGCAGCATCCCCTGTATCTTTTAGTATTCAATTCAACACAAAGGAGCAACCGGCATTCAACAGGCAGTTTGATTTACTGATTCGTGATTTGAAAAGCAGTGAAAGCAACGGTTATACTATTTACATTTTTGCCGAAAATCCTCGCCAGCTGGAAAGGCTGCAAAGTATTTTTGATGATTTAAATGCAGCCATTGTTTTCAACCCGGTTTCCGTATCTATTCATGAAGGTTTTATTGATGATGATTTGAAAATTGTTTGCTATACCGATCATCAGATTTTTCAACGATATCATAAATACAAAGTAAAGCAGGCCTACAATAAAAATAAAGCATTAACCCTGCGTACGCTGCGTGAATTACAACCAGGAGATTTTGTTACGCATATCGACCATGGCGTAGGCGTTTTCAGCGGTTTGCAAAAAATAGAAGTAAACGGCAGAATGCAGGAGGCCGTGCGATTGATTTATAAAGACACTGATATTTTATACGTCAACATCAACAGTCTGCACAAGATTGCAAAATTTACAGGTAAAGACGGCACCGTTCCTAAAATAAATAAACTGGGCAGCGATGTATGGAACAAACTAAAAGATAAAACCAAGGCCAAGGTTAAAGAAATTGCATTTGACCTGATAAAACTTTATGCTAAACGAAAAGCACAACAGGGATTTGCACATACGCCTGATACGTATATGCAAACAGAGTTGGAAGCATCATTTATTTATGAAGACACACCGGATCAGGGTAAAGCATCGGCTGATGTAAAAAAGGATATGGAATCCGCCTCTCCTATGGACAGATTAGTTTGCGGTGATGTGGGTTTTGGCAAAACAGAAATTGCCATTCGTGCTGCATTTAAAACCTGCACTGATGGTAAGCAGGCTGCTGTATTGGTGCCCACAACAATTTTGGCCTTTCAACACTATAAAACTTTCAGCGAACGGTTAAAAGATTTTCCCGTTACGGTTGATTTTGTAAACCGTTTTAAGTCAGCCAAAGAGAAAAAAGAAACTTATCAAAAACTTGCCGATGGAAAAATTGACATCATCATTGGCACACATGCATTGCTGGGTAAAGATGTAAAGTTTAAAAACCTGGGTTTGCTGGTTGTAGATGAAGAACAAAAATTTGGGGTAGCGCATAAAGAAAAAATAAAAACATTGCGTACGGCGGTAGATTGTCTTACGCTTACTGCCACTCCTATTCCCAGAACATTGCAGTTTTCATTGATGGGTGCAAGAGATTTAAGTATCATCAACACACCGCCGCCCAACAGGCAGCCCATACAAACAGAAGTGCAGGTTTACAATGAAGACCTGATACGTGAAGCCATTTATTTTGAAACCGAGAGGGGCGGACAGGTATTTTTTATTTACAACCGCATTGCTGGCCTTGCAGAAATGGCTACTATCATTCAGGCGCTTTGCCCCGACCTAAGTATTGGCTATGCACACGGACAAATGGAAGGTCATGTATTAGAAGAAAGAATTTTTGATTTTATTGAACGACGGTATGATGTGCTTATTTGTACAAATATTGTAGAGAGTGGTGTAGATATACCCAATGTAAACACAATCCTTGTAAACAATGCACATCAGTTTGGCCTTAGCGATTTGCATCAGCTACGTGGTCGTGTAGGCAGAAGTAATAAAAAAGCATTTTGCTATCTGCTGGCTCCGCCAATGAGCACCCTGCCCGATGATTCAAGAAAGAGATTGCAAACCCTGGAGCAGCATAGCGATTTAGGAAGCGGTTTTCAGATTGCCATGCGTGACCTGGACATAAGAGGTGCCGGAAACTTATTAGGCGGCGAACAAAGTGGCTTTATGGCCGATATTGGATTTGAAATGTATCAGAAAATTTTGGATGAAGCCATACGAGAATTAAAGAGAAGTGATTTTAAAGAATTGTTTAAAGAAGAAATTGCAAAACAGGATGATTTTGTTGAGGACTGTACCATTGATACCGATTTGGAAATTCTGATCCCTGATGATTATGTGGAAAGTATAACCGAAAGACTATCGCTTTATCAAAGATTAGATAACTGCGAAACAGAAGAAGAACTGGAATTGATGAAAACTGAAATAGCAGATCGTTTTGGTCCTATTCCTTCACCTGTTTCCGATTTATTTATCACGGTTCGTTGTCGCAAGCTGGCTGTCGATCTGGGTTTTGAAAAAATGAGTTTGAAAGACAATACGCTTCGTTGCTTCTTTATCAACCGTCCAGATTCTCCTTACTATGAGTCGGCGCTGTTTGATAAAATCATTCGTTTTCTGCAAACAGAAACGAACAAAGCAAAACTCAAACAAACGGGAAGACTTTTTATGCTGATTGGAGAGAATATGAAAACAATGAACGAAGTGTATCTGTTTTTATATCAAATGCATCAATTTACCACAGCTTCTGCAAAATAATAACACAGCTGCATTAATTTCTTCGTTTCCCCTCTGGCCATTTTCATTTTTTTATTCTAATTTTATTATTCAAACCATGCTATGAGGCTCAATCCAATTCCCCTGATAACTTCGTTATTGCTGCTATCCATTACGGCTGCAGCACAACTCGATAGTCGATTTCAAATTGAACTAAAGAGCGGCAATTTTATTCCAGTAAAAAATATTGACCCGGCAAGTATTCAGGCATTTAATCAATCTGCATCCAGAACTGCCGGAAAGTCTTTTGTAATTATTCAGTTTGATGAGTTGCCTTCTGTTGCAATCAAAGAACAACTTAAAGCAAATGGCATTGAACTTTTGGAATACATACCTAACAATGCTTTTACAGCAACCATCAGCGGTCAACCGGATGTAAATGAATTGTTGCAGTCAAAAGCAAGGGCATTGATAGTGCCTCAGCCCGAACAAAAAATGCAACCGGAATTATCAAAAGGAATTTTTCCCAACTGGGCTTTAAAAAATAATAATCAGATTGAGCTCTGGATTAGTTTTCCATCTTCTTTTAAATATGAAACAGTACAAGAAGAATTGTATCAAAAAGGTTTTCAGATTACTTCATCCATTTACAAAGCATACCATATTCTGGAGCTAAAAATTGCAACTGAAAGACTAACAGAGTTAGCGGCTTTATCCTGTATTGATTATGTACAAGCTGCACCAGCGCCTGTAAAAGAGTTTAACACAAACAGTATGGCAGCTTCAAAAGCCAATGTGCTGAAAGCAACTGTAGCTAATGGCGGTCTGGGTCTTACAGGTCAGGGTGTAGTAGTAGGTGTAGGTGATAATGGTGATATACAGACACATTTGGATTTTACAGGTCGCATCATCAATCGAGCAGGCGATATTCCCCGGGCACATGCTACACATGTAGCTGGTACAGTGGGTGGCGCTGGTATTATAAATGAACTTTTTGAAGGCTATGCGCCAAAGGCTTCGATACTAAGTCAGTTGTATAATAATATTATTACCAAAGCACCTGCTTATGTACAGGATAATGGGATGGTGATAGGCAGTCATTCTTATGGTTCTGTTGCTGATGACTGTGCTTTTAATGGCATCTATGATTTAAATGCAAGAATACTCGATCAACAGGCAATAGATTTACCTGAGCTGCAGCATGTTTTTGCTGCCGGAAATGATGGCTTTAGAACTTGCAGCCCTTTCCCTTCCGGTTTTAGAACCGTGATGGGTGGCTTTCAATGTGCAAAAAATATTATTACCGTTGGTGCTACCGATTATAAAAGAGATTGGGCTACCTTTTCTTCCAAAGGCCCGGTAAGAGATGGAAGGGTGAAACCAGAAATAATGTCGCAGGGCGAAAGAGTAGCTTCAACCTGGACAAATAATCTTTATAGCTTTAACAACGGCACCAGTATGGCAGCACCGGGTGTTTCGGGTGGATTGGCTTTGTTGATAGAAAGATACCGCACCACACATGGAAATGCAAATCCAAAAAATGGATTAATGAAAGCATTGCTTTGTAATGGCGCATCAGACCGTGGCAATGCGGGTCCCGATTTTACTTATGGTTTTGGAAGTATGAACCTGGTTCGTTCGCTGGCCATGATGGAAGCGAATCATTATTTTACAAACACAGTTGCACAAAATATTACTAATACACATACTATTTCTGTTCCAGCCAATACAGCTCAATTAAAAGTACTGTTGTACTGGAACGATCCTGCTGCTTCAGTAATGGCAGCACACACTTTAGTAAATAATCTAAACCTGAGTGTAACCGGCCCGGGTGGCACAGTAATGCCTTATGTATTAGATACACTACCCTCGCAGGTTAACAATGCCGCCACTCCTACGGGCAACGATGCTATAAATAATATTGAACAGGTTGTCATCAATAATCCCGCAGCAGGCAGTTATGATTTAAAAGTTAACGGTGCGGCCATTGCCGCAGGTCCTTCACAAGGATATTTTTTGGTTTATGATGCCATTCCCCAAAGTTTGGTACTTACTAATCCGGTGGGTGGCGAACACTTAATTCCATGCATACCCAATGTGGATAGTTTTATTGTAAACTGGGAATCGTACAGCGATGAAACCAATTCTTTTACTTTGGAATTTTCAAGTAATAACGGTGGCAGCTGGACTGCTTTAAGTAATAATTTACCAGCCTCAACCAGACATTATGCATGGACGGTGCCCAATACACCCACCGATGTAGCAAGAATGAGACTGACAAAAAACACAACCGGATTTACACAAACCAGTAATGCTTTTGTAATAACGGAGCTTCCTGTTGTTACACTTGCTGCGGTGCAATGCGAAAGTTATATCAGCATCAATTGGAATGCGGTTCCCTCAGCTACGGATTATGAAGTAATGCGATTGATGGGAAATGAAATGGTTTCAGTAACCACTACCACCAATCTTAGTTACAATTTTAGCGGATTATCAAAAGATTCTGTTTACTGGGTAACCGTAAGAGCAAGAATAAACGGACACCCGGGCAGAAGGGCAATTGCGATCTCAAGGCAACCCAATACGGGAACCTGTGCAGGAAGCATTTCAGATAATGATCTGAAACTTGACACAATTATCTCACCAGTAAATTCAGGAAGAATATTTACTTCAACAGCTTTGGGCAATAATGTACCCATCACCATTCGTATCAAAAATCTGGATGATATTGCATCCTCCGGAAATATCAACGTCTCGTATTCCATCAATGGAGGGCCTGCCATAAATGAAGTCATCACAGCACCCGCAGCAAATATTCCGGCGCTTGACTATTTGGATTACACCTTTGCAACCAACGCCAATCTCTCGGCCGTTGGCTCCTATACCATTTTGGCAACGGCCATTAAAGCGGGAGATGCTGTATCCAATAATAACAGTTTTCAAACCGTTTACAAACAATTAGACAACCAACCCATTACCAACGCACTGTTACCCTGGATAGATAATTTAGAAGCCACACCCGGTCAAACGGTTACCGAAAATCAAATGGGTCTTACAGGCAACGACAGGTATGACTTTTTAAAAAGCTCAACGGATGGGCGTTTGCGTAGCTTTATCAACTCGGGTATCGCCTATTCAGGCAGCAAAGCCATTACACTGGATGTTAGCAAATACATTAGTGGTGGTAATATTAATTCTCTTACTGCTACATTTAACCTGAGTGCCTTTAATATTGCCAGCGATGATATTCGTATTGATTTTAGATACAAAAATCATAACCAGCAATCAAATTCCGCAAATCAGTTGTGGATTAGAGGTAGTGATATGAGCAGTTGGATTCCGGTTTATGATTTATATGCCAATCAAAATCCTGCCGATGGCAGTTACAAGCTATCATCCAGTATTGAACTGGCAGATTCATTAGCTGTATATGGACAGGTTTTCAGCAGCAGTACACAGGCTCGCTGGGGCCAGTGGGGTGAATATATGACAGCAGACAATGAAAGTGGTGCAGGTTATAGCTTTGATGATATTCGCATCTATCGTGCAATTGATGATGTTCAGGCCATAGTGCTGGATACACCTGTTGTAATTGCCTGTGGTCTCAACAATGCAGTGCCAGTAAAACTCAGGGTTCGAAATTCAAAAGGAGTTGTCATCAACAATATTCCTGTAGTATTAAGAGTTGACGGAAATATTGTTGCTAATGAAACAATAACTTCCATAGCAGCCAACAGTACGATTCAATATACATTTACTGCAACAGCCAATCTTTCTGCCCCTGGAAATCACCTGGTAGAAGCCTGGGTTGATTATGCTACCGATAATGTAAGACAAAACGATACTGCAAAGGTGAATGCGTATCACCTTCCACTTATTGCTTCTTTTCCATATTTAGAAAATTTTGAAACAAACAATAGCTACTGGTATGCAGGCGGCAATAATAGTACCTGGAACTATGGCACACCCAACAGTGCCAAAATCATCAGGGCAGCAAGTGGTAATAAGGCTTGGAAAACCAACCTAAATGGTTATTACACTGAAAACGAAAATTCTTATCTCTATTCTCCCTGTTTCAATTTAAGTGGTATGAGCAATCCGACACTCAGCTTCAGCCTTGCTTTAGATATGGAAGATTGCGGTGCCTCCTATTGCGATGGTGCATGGGTAGAATATTCCAATGATGGCGGTACTACATGGAACAAATTAGGTACACAGGGCTCAGGCACCAACTGGTATAATAAAAATTATTCTGGCAATCAGTTATGGAGTCAGCAAGACTATACACGCTGGCATGTGGCCACTACAGCATTACCCACTACAAACAACAGCAACATTCGTTTTCGTTTTGTTATCAATTCTGATCCAGGTGTTACAAAAGAAGGTATTGCCATTGATGACATTCATGTGTACGACGATGTCAATGGTATTTATGATGTTACAGGCACCAGTCCGGTAGTTAATCAAAATGTAAGTGGCACAAGCTGGATACATTTTATTGAACCTGTTTCAGGCAAAATAATTGCTTCTATCAATCCCAATAATCAGAATATGGGCAGCACCGATGTGCAATCCTATATTTATTCCGGGCCGGTACGTATCAATAGCGATCAATATTATCATAACAGAAATATTACCATAAAACCCGCCAACAATGCATTAGCCGATTCAGCAACCGTTCGCTTTTATTTTACCGACGCCGAAACAGAAGCCTTAATTAATGCAAGCGGTTGTAGTTATTGTTACAAACCTGCAATGGCTTACGAGCTGGGTGTAACCAAATACAGCGACCCCTTTGATATTTCAAAAGAAAACGGAACACTAAGTGATAATATACCGGGCAATTATCTCTTCATCAATAATGGAAAAATAAAGTTTACGCCATTTGATAAAGGCTATTATGCCGAATTTAAAGTGAAAAACTTTTCTGAATTCTGGCTCAACAATGGTGGCTTTGACAATAACACAGCTTTACCCGTTCAGCTAATTAGTTTTTTGGTTACAAAGCAAAATAACAATCAGGTACTGGCACAATGGACTACTGAAAACGAAATTAACCTGCATCATTATGAAATTGAAGTAGCCAAAGGCAATTCAAATTATCAGCTCAATCAGTTTGTCAAACTGGGTGAAGTAGCAGCTTCTAATTCCGGTGCCGGTGTGCGGCATTATACTTTTTCCGATTTAGAAAGCAATAAATCCGGAGTGCGTTATTATAGATTAAAAATGGTGGACAATGATGGCAGGTACAGCTATTCCAATATAAGACCATTAGTATTTTCCAACGAAATAAAATGGCAGGCTTATCCCAATCCTACAAACGGAATGGTGACACTTGCTTATCAGGCCAATGCAGGCGAAAAGGTTCAGTTACGCATATTTGATGCCGGTGGCAAACAGGTGCAACAGCAACAATTGCTGGCAACAGGATTTATACAACAAGCTACCGTACAGCTTCCGGTTGCTGGTATTTATTTAATAGAATTAAAAACAGGTGAGCAGAAACAAAGTTTCAGAATTGTAAAGCAGTAAACCGGAAGTAAATCTGTGAATAATTTTTTGTTGAAAAATATTTGATTACAGATTTGCCAGTATTTTTTCCTGTACTTTTTTCAACTGCTCAGGTTTTGCCTGTGGCTTTGGTTGCATAAAGTTGAGGTCGTTAGCGGTATTTATAGGAATCAAATGCATGTGTGCATGGGGCACTTCAAGACCCACAACACTCATACCACACCGGTTGCAGTCAAATGATTTTTCAATAGCCTTGGCAATAGGTTTTGCAAACAAAAATATTTCCGAGAGATAGTCGTCAGACAAATCAAACAGGTTGTCGGTTTCTGTTTTGGGTATCACCAGCACATGTCCTTCACGCAGTGGAAAGATGTCGAGAAAAGCAAAGAATTTTTCATTCTCTGCAATTTTATAAGAAGGGATTTCTCCGGCAATGATTTTTGAAAAGATTGTCATACCACCAAAATGTTTTGATTTGAAATTAATAATTGCATATAAAATGCGTTTCCACTTCACGCTGTAAAGCTACAAAGCAGTAAATTATTAAGCAATGGCCATTTCAATGGTGTAAAGCAATTGTTCGTGGCATTGGTTCGTGTCCTCACGAACCATTATTAAGTCCCCACGCACCATTCCAAATCTAAAAATTTATGTACTTCTAAAATTATCTAATCAATGTAACCGTTCCTTTCTTCGTTATTTTCTTATTGTTCTTATCTACTCCTTCAGCCATAAACACATAAGTGCCCGTTGGTTGTTCAACTCCCATCATTCTACCATCCCAGCCTGCCATTAATGTAGTCGTACTATAAACCAGCTGTCCCCAGCGGTTGAATACTTTGAAATAATTAATGGCTTTGATACCCACAGGGAAAGGATAAAACTTATCATTCAATCCATCTCCATTTGGAGTAAATCCGTTGGGTGTATATAACTCGGGGCCCTTGTACACTCTTAGCTTTACATAACCTTCTCCCTTACAGCCCGCCGCAGTTGATGTAACCACCTGATACAATACATCGCTGCCAATAGGCCCAACAGTAAGTACTGGATTAGGAATAGTTGGATCGCTTAGTCCAAATATCGGCGTCCAGACATAGCTTGTAATATTCGGAACATTGGTGGTTGCATTAATCGTAAACTGATCGCCGGGATAACCGATAGTATCAAATGGATAGGTATTTACTTTTATCGGCGGGGTTACATCAATAGTTACATCATCAGTAGTCAGCGATTCGCAGCCAATGGCATCTATTACTTTAGTTAAAGTATAAGTAATGGTTTTGGCTGGTGTAGAAACGGGATTTGAAATATTGGTTGCATTTAAATAGGTAGCCGGCGACCAGGTGTATTGTGTGCCACCACTGCCTTGCAGTTGATAGGTTTGTCCATAACAGATTAATCCATCGGGACCTGCATCAGGCACCGGTGCTGTATTTACATTTACGACAACTGTATCAATAGCATTACATCTTCCCAGCGTTAGCGAAACAATATATTGTATAGTGGTTGTAGGATTAGCAACCGGATTATAAATGTTTGGATTACTTAAAGCAGTAGTAGGTGTCCAGGAATAAACAGTAGCATTTGAGTTTACACTCAACTGCACCGATTTACTTTCGCAAATGGCGGTATCACGTTGAGGCGTTACTGCCAGATTATTGGTAAGTCCCACCGTTGTATTGAAAGTAGTGGTACAACCCAGATTGTCTTTTACAGTTACAGTATAATTTCCAGGAGCTACATTGAAAGAATTGGCTGTTTGAAAATTTGTACCATCAATAGAATAAGTATAGCTGGTATTACCACCTGTAGCATTCACAGTAATGATGCCATCATTTCCCCCGTCGCAGGTAGCGTTTCCATTTACAGAAGCGGCCGTCAGCAAGGCGGGCTCCGTTACGTTTACATTTTCGGTGCGGGTGCAACCATTAAAGTCTCTTATTGTTATTGTATAAGTACCGACAGCAACGGCAAAAGTATTACTTGGCTGCCAGGTTGTGCCACCATCAATTGAATATTCATAAGGGGTAACACCGCCATTTGGCGTTACCGTTATTGTTCCATTATTTTCACCATTACACACTACTGGCACGGTGGCAGTGGTGGCCGTTAATGCCATTGGCTCGTTTACATTAATATTCAAAGTGCCACTACATCCATATGCTTCATTAAAATAAACGGTATAGGCTCCTGCAGTTAGTCCGTTAAACACATTAGAAGCCTGCCAGGTTACATTATCCAGTGAGTATTGATAAGGAGCAGTTCCCGGTATAGGTGCAGTAACTGTAATTGTTCCTGTATTACCACCATTGCACAACACATCCGTTGTTGTTGCAGTAGCAGTAAGCTGGGGACCAACGGGCACATTAACTGAAATAACCGCGGTGATACAACCCGCACCATCTGAAACAGTAACGGTATGATTGCCTGGTGTAAGATTATTAAAGGTAAAACTGGCGCCACCAGGAACATAAGCACCACCGTCAATTGCATATTGATAAGGTGCAGAACCGTTGGTAGGCGTTACAGTAATACTTCCATTGTTTGCTCCATTGCATGATGTGGCGGTTGGCGAAGCATTGGCGGTAAGTGCCGGACCAGCTGCTACGTTAACATTTAAGGTACGGTTGCAGCCATTAAAATCTGTTATCAGAATGGTGTGAGCACCTGAAGCAACAGCATTAAAAGTAAATGGCGAAGCACCGGGTAATACGGCCCCTCCATCTAATTGCCAGGTGAAGGGTGCAGTACCTGCAGTAGCAGTTACAATAATACTACCATCCGTTGCTGCCGGGCAGGATGTAGCAGTGGTTGTTGAACTGGCAGATACACCGGGACCAACAGTTACATTTACATTTACAGCTCTGCTACAACCATTAAAATCTGTAACAAGAACAGTATGTAAGCCTGATGATACATTTGAAAAAATAAATGGTGATGCACCGGGTAATACGGCACCGCCATCTAGCTGCCAGGTAAAAGGTGCAGTACCTGCCGTAGCAGTAATCGTGATACTTCCGTTATTTACACCTGTACAAGCTGTAGGCGTTGAAGTACCGGATGCGGTAACCCCAGGACCAATAGCAATATTGACATTAACAGCTCTGGTGCAACCATTAGCATCTGTTACAATTACAGTATGCAGACCCGATGATAAATTTGAATAAGTAAAAGGCGAAGCTCCTAGTAAAATAGACCCGCCGTCTAATTGCCAGGTAAAAGGTGCTGCTCCTGCTGTAGTGGTTATGGTAATCGTTCCATCATTTACACCGGTACATGCAGTAGGCGTTGATGCTCCTGTAGCTGTAACACCTGTTCCGGTTGCAATATTAACAGTCATCAATACAGTAGCGCAACCTGTACCAATGTCATTTACCATGATGGTATGATTGCCGGGTGACAGATTACTAAATGTAAATGGAATAGTGCCAGGTACCGCAGCACCACCATCCAAACTAAAAGTATAAGGCCCGGTGCCGGATGCAGATGTAATGGTAATCGTTCCATCATTTACGCCGGTACATGCAGCATCGGTTTTTGTCGTAGTGGCAGTAATGTTGCCGGTAAGGTTTACAGTGATATTAACTGTGCTGGTACATCCACCGGAAAAATCGGTTACAACAATTGTATGCGGGCCCGGTGCTACACCATTAAAAGTATGTGGACTGGGCCCTGTTGCCGGTGCACCACCATCTAATACAAAAGTATAAGGAGGTGTACCTACGCCTGCAGGAATGGTAACGGTAATGGTTCCATCGGGTGGGCCACAGGTTGCATCGGTTTTGGTAGCCGTAGCACCCAGACTATTGAGACGGTCAACCGTAATGGTATCTAAACTTATGAGTTGATTGGCCGGATTATCGCAGGAAGCAAAAATGGTTTTTACTACATATTGATTTGAGCCGGCAGGCGGGCAAAAGTTGGGAAAACTTATGTCTAATAAACCCGGTGTAGTGGTAAGTGTATCTGCAGGCATGATTAAAGTACCTGTCATATCATAAAGACCGGAGCCAAGGCTTACAAAGTTTGATGTAGAACCAGAAGGTGTAAATCGATAACCGGTGTTAGATTCTGACCATTGTGTACAGTTCTTTCCAGGCGCAGCAACTGCTTTTGTTCTTGTAAAATCCTGAATTCCTAAAATTGCCAATCCTGCACCTGCGCCAGAAGGCCAACTAGGACACATCGGTTTATTAAGAAAAAAAACTTCAATGAGCCCTGTGCTTTCATGCATTACAATTTGTTGGCTACAAATTAAACTTGAACAATTAAACATACTAACATCAAAATAACTAACAACAAGTTTTCTGCAAGGTGCAGTTCCAAAAACATTATATTCAATTCTTCTAGAAGCTGGACTAGTATTTGGGTTTATATCATGATAGGCTCCCATAATCGAAGCTCTGGGATAGTATGTTGTAAATATTCCACTTGGGCCTGCCCCTCCATTATAAGGTATGGGCTGAGGGGCGCCACCAACAGTTAAAGTAAATGCATTACTTTGATTTGCGCATTGCGTTTCAAAAGTTACCACACCATTTGAGCCTACCACCATTTGATTATATGTCGCACCGTAAAAACAAAAAGGAAACGCTGTATTGATTAAACCTGAGAATTTATCATCAATATAAATTGATGTGATTTCAGTTCCTGAAGCATTGAAATAAGGATATGCGGCATAAGGTATTGAGCTAACAGTATAATCATCCGTACTCTTCAAATGCGGTACCTGAAAAACCATGGTTGTACAAGTCTGGTTACAGAGCAGATTTATAGTAGTACCATTAATGTTGGTGGGAATGCAACTTTGTGCATTTAAAAAACTAGTAAAAATCAAAACACAGCTAATGGCTGCAAAAATTCTCTGCGGTTTCAGTTTCATAAAAATTTACACGGTTGTTTGCAGGACAAAGGCTAACGGAACAGGGCGAAAAGTTAAAGATATTTAACTAAAAATGGATAGAAAGACTGAAAAATGCAAAAAAGACTTTTAAGAAAAGATGAGAAACCAATAAAAATTGAATCTAATTCTTTTTATAAACCTATTTTATGAACGAGTTGAAAATATGAGCAGTCTACTAGCCAAATTTACGTAAAATTGGACAGTTTAGTAGCCAATTTTTCATTTAAGCACTTCGCGGCTGATTACCAGTTTCTGTATTTCTGATGTGCCTTCGCCTATCGTGCAAAGCTTGGCATCTCGATAATGTTTCTCTACCGGAAAATCTTTGGTGTAACCATAACCGCCAAATATCTGCACCGCATCATTAGCCGTTTTTACTGCGACTTCACTTGCATAATATTTAGCCATAGCTGCTTCCTTGGTCATGGGTTGTTTGCGTTCTTTCAAATCGCAGGCTTGCAGTATCAATAACTCTGAAGCCATAATTTCGGTAGCCATATCGGCCAGTTTAAATGAAATTCCCTGAAAATTTGAAATGGGCTGATCAAATTGATAACGTTCCTGCGAGTATTGTAAAGCTGCTTCATAAGCTCCTTTGGCTATGCCCAATGCCAGTGAGGCAATAGATATTCTGCCACCATCCAGAATTTTCATGGCCTGCTTAAAACCATCACCCACTTCACCCAAACGATTACTATCGGGTATGCGGCAGTTGTCAAATATCATTTCCGCAGTTTCACTTGCCCGCATGCCCAGTTTATTTTCTTTTTTGCCTGCACTAAAACCTTTGGTTCCTCTTTCTACTACAAATGCGGTTGAATTATTTTTGGTACGTGGTTCACCTGTACGACAAACAACAACAGCTATATCGCCACTTTTTCCATGTGTAATCCAGTTTTTAGTACCATTTATCACCCATTCATCTCCTTCTTTTACAGCGGTGCATTTCATATTGCCCGCATCGCTTCCGGTATTGGCTTCGGTAAGTCCCCAGGCACCTATCCATTCGGCAGTGGCCAGTTTGGGCAGCCATTTCTTTTTTTGTGCTTCGGTGCCAAATGAAAGTATATGACCGGTACAAAGTGAATTGTGTGCAGCCACACTTAAACCCACCGATCCGCAAACTTTTGAAATCTCTTCTATAATCGCTTTATATTCAAAATAGGAAAGACCTGCACCACCATATTCTTCAGGCACCAACACTCCCATCATTCCCAGCTTACCCAGTTCTTTAAATATATGAACAGGAAATTCCTGACTTTCATCCCACTCCATCAATTGTGGTTTTATATGTTGCAATGCAAAATCACGGGCAGATAGTGCCACTTGTTGAGTAAGTTCAGTAGATTGAAAATTCATAACTTCATTTTTGATAAACAACTATGCCACTCCCTCAAGAATGGCATAGTGTTATGTTGACAAACAATCGCAATTAGTATTGGCTGGGGTTTTAAGCCACATTGCATTTTAAAATGCGGTGCAATATAGTGGATATTTAAGTAATACTAACAACTGTTAGGCTGAAAATTTTTTATCACAAAAAATTCAATTCTAAACCATCATATGCGAGGTGCATTCCATTGGGAAGTTCGGCATCAACTTGACTATGAAGCCCCAGTTGGTGAGATATGTGTGTAAACCAGGCATTCGGAATATTCAATTCCTGCACAAGCGCCACGGCTTCATCTAATGTAAAATGAGATATATGCTTGTGTTTTCGCAAGGCATTTATTACAAGTGTATTACTTCCTTTAATTTTTTCTTTTTCTGTATCATCAATACGATTGGCATCGGTAATGTAAGTAAAGTTGCCAAAACGAAAACCCAGTACCGGCATTTTGAGATGCCAGACCAAAATAGGAATTATCGGAATGTCGCCGATTACAAATGGATCCAGTGCGATGGTGTTTAAGTTCAATTCAGGTATTCCTGGATATTTTGTATCAGTAAAAGCATAATAAAAATCACGGCGAACGGCTTCTTCAGTAAGGGCATCGGCATACACTTCAATAGGCTTTTGCATAAAATAATTAAATGCCCGGATGTCGTCTAATCCGGCAAGATGATCCTTGTGGGGATGTGTAAATAAAACTGCATCAATTTTTTTTACTTTTTGTCTTAGCATTTGATATCGAAAATCAGGACCTGTATCTACCACCAAAGTAGTAGTGGGTGATTGTACCAGTATGCTGGAGCGAAGGCGATTATCTTTTTTATCAGTGGAAAGACATATTTCACAATCGCAACCTATCATAGGTACGCCACTGCTGGTGCCTGTGCCTAAAAAAATAATATGAAGTGGTGGACAGCTCACAGGCTAAAGTTAGCAGGTAAAACGAAATAACAAATGGCTATTAGAAGCCAACATCTTTATTCTGCTTTTGCAGCCAATTCCGATTTTGAAATTACTTCTTTGTAGAGTTTGGCAGATTCCTCAGTCAATAAATCAACAGCAACAGCTAATTGAGGTAATAAATCAATCAAAGTATTGATACGACCTTCGGTTTGCAAAAATTTATTGAGCACCACTACTTTTTTTAATTCTAAAATGCAATAGCCGCTCTGGAAAGTACCTCTTTCATATCTGATAACATAGCCTGCTTCTTCTGCAATGGCTTCTAGTTTATCCAAAGTGCCCTGATTATATTTCATAGCAAAAATGAAAGTTTTGAATGATGAGCAAATTTAATTCTGAAAGATTGTATTTAATTTTTTCATTCGTTGTTCTTATCCACAGACATTCACCATACTTATTATTTACTTTCCATCTTTATTACCGGCACTATCATTTCTTCAAGGCTTACACCACCATGCTGAAAAGTATTACGATAATAATTGACGTAGTAATTATAGTTGTTTGGATAACAAAGAAATCCGTCTTCCTTTGCAAAAATAAATGAAGAATTTACTGTAGGTACCGGCAGGCCGGCCACTCGGGGATCCCGAAAAGCTAAAACATCTTTTGATTCGTATTGTAGATTGCGACCATGTTTATAGCGAAGATTAGTAGTGGTTTGTTTATCACCCACTACTTTATAAGGAGATTTTACTCTTGTACTTCCATGATCGGTTGCTAAAACAATTTTTATTTTCTTCTCGGAAATTTTCTTCAATGCCTGATGCAGTGGCGAATGTTCAAACCAACTGGTAGTAATGCTGCGATAACTCATTTCATCGCTGGCCAGTTCTTTTAAAACTTCCATTTCCGTACGGGCATGGCTTAGCATGTCCACAAAATTGTACACGATTACATTCAAATCGTTGGTAAGCAGGTTGTGAATATTATTTAACAGCTCAATCCCTGCCTGATTGTTGACCACTTTTGTATAAGAAATTTTTAAATCGTCTTTCCCCAGCCTTTTTAATTGTGCCCTGAGAAATTCTTCTTCATGTAAATTCTTTCCTCCTCCTTCGTCATCATTTTTCCATTGTGCAGGAAATTTTTTTTCAATATCAATCGGAAGCAATCCGCTAAAAATAGCATTGCGGGCATACTGAGTAGCTGTAGGTAAAATACTGTAGAAAGTTTCTTCTTCAAGTATTCTAAAACTTTCGGCAAATATGGGCTGTATAGATTTCCATTGGTCAAACCTAAGATTGTCAATCAAAATAAAAAATAAAGGAGTTCCTTTTTCAAGATGTGGCAATACTTTTAATTGCATCAGGTTATGACTCATAATAGGGCCCTCCTGACTTTTGGGCGAAACCCATGAAGAATAATTTCTGGAAACAAATTTAAAAAATTCGGTATTGGCTTCTCCTTTCTGGCTTTGCAGCACTTCCTGCATCTCTGGGCTATCGCTTTTTTGCATTTCCAATTCCCAATACACCAGTTTTTTATAAATATCCATCCACTCATTATAATCTGGATTGCTGTTGAGTGCCATAAAAAGATTGCGAAACTGTTGTTGATAGGCGGTGGTCGTTTTTTCGGCAACCAGACGTTTATTATCAATTATTTTTTTTAGACTAAGCCAAACCTGATTGGGATTTACAGGCTTTATCAAATAGTCGCTTATTTGTGAGCCGATGGCTTCATCCATCAGGTTTTCTGTTTCATTCTTGGTTATCAATACAACCGGAAGCGCTTGTTTAATTTCTTTTATTTTGGCAAGTGTTTCCAATCCGGTTATTCCTGGCATACTTTCATCTATCAGTACCACATCCACGGGATTGTCTTTTACATAATCTATAGCATCAAACCCGTTGGTAAATGTCTGCACTTCGTAACCTTTATTTTCCAGAAACATTTTTTGAGACTGCAAACTTTCAATTTCATCATCCACCCAAATTATTTTAGCAATTGCCATTAAAAAATTATTTAAGATTAAAATTACAGAATAGCGAATTTAGCTTATTATGTCGGGCTATTATAGCTTTGTACAATCCTCTTTAACAAAAAAGCAACAATGAATTCTATTCGCAAAATCATCAACGACCCTGTTTATGGGTTTATTACGATAGATCATCCCCTTATACTGGATATTATTTCACACCCCATTTATCAGCGTTTGCGCAATATTCATCAAATGGCCTTTGCGCATTTGGTTTATCCCGGTGCTGTTCATTCCCGTTTGCATCATTCGCTGGGCGCCTTTCATCTGATGTGTATTGCATTGAATGAGCTAAAAAGCAAAGGCATCCTCATCACCGATGAAGAAGTAATGGGTGCTAAAATTGCCATACTGTTGCACGACATTGGCCATGGGCCTTTTTCACATGCACTGGAAGAAGAATTGATACAAGATACCAGTCATGAGGAAATTTCATTGTTGCTGATGCAGCAGCTCAATAGGGAAATGCAGGGAAGACTGAATACGGCCATTGAAATATTTACGGATGTGCATCCCAAAAAATTTTTACATCAGTTAGTTTCTGGCCAGTTGGATGTGGACCGTATGGACTACCTGAATCGAGATAGTTTTTTTACCGGTGTAGCCGAAGGCGTAATTGGTTACGATCGCATTTTAAAAATGTTGACCGTAAAAGATGGCAACCTGATGGTGGAAGAAAAAGCCATTTATTCCATTGAAAAATTTTTGGTAAGCCGAAGGTTGATGTACTGGCAGGTGTACCTGCACAAAACCGTTCTTTGTGCAGAGAAAATGCTGCAAAAAATTTTGCAAAGGGCCAAAGAAATAAACGCTAAAGCACCTTCCCCTTTTCTGAATCTATTTTTAGAAGGAGGCGAAAAAATAAAAGGCGGTGTGCAGCAATGGTTATTTGAGTTTTGTCAATTAGACGACCACGATGTGATGAGTGCAATTAAATACTGGCAAATGCATGAAGACAAAATATTATCAATGCTTTGCCGTTTATTAGTGGAACGAAAATTGTTAAAAGTAAAACTACAGGCGGAGCCGGTTGCAGCAAACCTGATCGATCAAACCAGAAAGCAGATAGCTGCACATTTAGGAATTGAGGAAGCGGAAGCATCGTATTTTGTTTTTACAGGTGAAGCCAGCATTACTACTTATAATATCAAGGATGAACGTATCAATATTTTGTTCAAAGACGGAACCATAAAAGACATTTCGCAGGTGGACAATGCGTTGATACAACAGAATCTGAAAGACACTGTAAAAAAATATTATTTTTGCACATTGAAAAGTTGAAGTGAATCAATAACTACTTGCATCATTCATTTTTACTTTTCTAAAAAAACTCAGTCCAAAAAAAATATATGACATTTCCTGCATCACAAATAGCACTGCTGATAAATGGTAAAGTAGCTGGCAACCCTGATGTTGCTGTTTCTGCTTTTGGTAAAATTGAAGAAGCCAAAGAGGGGCAGCTTACTTTTTTTGCAAACCCCAAATATGAAGACTATTTATACAGCACCGCAGCATCCATTATCATTATCAACGAAGAATATGAATTAAAACAACCCATAAAAGCCACTTTAATAAAAGTACCCGATGCTTATACTGCATTTGCCACATTGTTGGGCAAGTATCAGGAAATTATACAACAACAACTAAGCGGCATTCAGGAGCCGTCTTATATTTCCAAAACTGCAATATATGGTCAGCAGGTTTTTATCGGTGCCTTTGCCTATTTGGGTGAAAATGTAACGATAGGTAACAACACCAAAATTTTTCCAAATGTGTATCTCGGCGATCAGGTAACAGTAGGGGACAATACAGTTATACATCCTGGAGTAAGAATTTATCAGGGATGCAAGGTTGGCAGCAACGTAATTATTCATGCCGGAACAGTAATTGGTAGCGATGGTTTTGGTTTTGCACCGCAGGCAAATGGTTCGTTGCAAAAAGTGCCACAGATTGGCAATGTGGTGATTGAGGACAATGTAGAAATAGGAGCAAATGCTGCCATTGATAGAGCTACTATAGGTTCCACTTTAATTAAAAGTGGCGCCAAACTGGACAACTTGATACAGATTGCTCATAATGTTGAAGTAGGACACAGTACCGTAATAGCGGCACAGGCAGGCATCAGCGGCAGCACCAAAATTGGCAACGGAGTGATGATTGGCGGACAGGCCGGTTTGGCTGGGCACTTACATGTTGGAGATGGTGCTAAAATTAATGCACAGGCCGGATTAGGAAAATCATTAAAACCTGGTACAGCAGTTACTTCATCTCCTGCTTATGAATACGGTCAGGCTATACGCAGTCAGGCAATAGCCCGCACCCTTCCGGAAATGGAGAAACGGATAAAAGAATTGGAAATATTGGTAAAACAATTACTGAGCGAAAGAATAACTTCCTAGCTTCTCCCCCAGCCTTCTACCTTCTGCCCTCTACCTACCACCTTTCCTTTTCATTAGCTATCTTTGTTTTTATGATCGCACAAGCAGAAACCAACAATGCCAACGGTAGTATTATGGCTGTAACATTCAACCCCGATAAACAACATACACTCAAGTCAGCTGTATCAATTTCTGGTACTGGCCTGCATACAGGCGTAATGGCCGAATTAACTTTAAAACCAGCCACCCCGGGCTTTGGTTTTCAGTTTCAAAGAGTGGATTTGCCAGATCAACCCATTATAAAAGCAGATTGCGACTTGGTAACTGATGTAAGTCGTGGTACTACACTGGAAAGCAATGGAGCAAAGGTGAGCACAGTGGAGCATGTATTAGCCGCATTGGTAGGAATGGGCGTTGATAACTGTCTGTTGGAGATCAACGGACCCGAAATGCCCATAATGGACGGCAGTTCTCAACCATTTGTTGAACTGATAGAAAAGGCAGGAGTAGTAGAGCAGGATGCTGCCAAAGTGTGGTACAGTATTGATGAAAATATCTACTACTACGATGAAAAAAAGCGGGTAGAAATGGTGGCCATGCCATCTATGAACTATGAAGTAACTACGCTAATTGATTTCAATTCTCCGGTATTAGGCACCCAACATGCAGGTCTAAAAAAAATCAGTGATTTTAAAAACGAAATCGCCCCCTGCCGTACTTTTTGTTTTTTACACGAGTTGGAAATGCTGCTTGATCATAACCTCATCAAAGGTGGCGACCTCAACAATGCCATTGTTGTAGTAGATAAGCCGGTGGGTGAAGCTGAAATGAAAAGGCTTAAGAAAATTTTTGGCAGAGAGCAAATTGAAGTTAAAAGCGAGGGTTATCTGAATAATCTGGAACTACGTTTTCCCAATGAGCCAGCACGTCATAAACTCTTAGATGTGGTGGGCGATCTGGCATTAATCGGTTATCCCATCAAAGGGCGAATAATCGCTAATCGTCCGGGGCATAGTACAAATGTAGAATTTGCAAAAAAAATAAAACAGTATATCAAAAAAAATAAACATACCCGTGGCATTCCGGTTTATAACCCTGCACAGCCGCCGGTATATGAGCATCAGTATATTGAAAAAATATTACCCCATCGTTTCCCCTTTGCGCTGGTTGATAAAATTATTGAGTTGAGTGATACGCATATTGTAGGTATTAAAAACGTAACTTTTAACGAATGGTTTTTTCAGGGTCATTTTCCGGGCAATCCCGTAATGCCCGGTGTTTTGCAAATAGAAGCCCTGGCACAATGTGGTGGTATATTAGCCATCAACCTAAGCGATGAAGGAGAATACGATACCTATTTTTTAAAAATTGACAATTGCAAGTTTAAAAACATGGTAAAACCAGGAGATACTTTGATACTTAAAATGGAACTATCTGCCCCCATACGCCGTGGTATTTGCGAAATGAAGGGCACCACCTATGTGGGCAATAAAGTATGCGCCGAAGCCGATATGGTGGCGCAGATAGTGAAACGATAATCCCCATAATTTTTTAAAGAAATTTAATCCCGTCTGAGACTATTTTCAGCGGGATTATTTAACTCATTTTGTCGCTAAAAAACAGAATAAAATACCGCCATCTCCCGTCTTATTTCAGTACATTTGTGAGTTCATTTTTAGCCTCAATTTTAGCGATTTTTATACCATTTTATGAGTACTGAAACAGCAGAAAAAAAACCGACAGGCGCAGCGAGCTATGGTGCCGATAGCATTCAGGTTTTAGAAGGATTAGAAGCCGTTCGCAAACGACCGGCTATGTATATCGGAGATATCAGCGTTAAAGGTTTGCACCATCTTGTTTATGAAGTGGTGGACAATTCTATTGACGAAGCCCTGGCAGGTTTTTGTAAAAATATCACTGTAACAATACACGAAGACAATTCTATTTCAGTTGAAGATGATGGCCGTGGTATTCCCACCGCTATGCACTCCAAAGAAAAACGTTCAGCATTAGAAGTGGTAATGACGGTACTTCATGCCGGAGGTAAATTTGACAAAGGCTCTTATAAAGTATCGGGCGGATTACATGGTGTAGGTGTAAGTTGTGTAAACGCATTAAGTTCCAAACTTCTTGTAACTGTTAACAGAGAAGGAAAAGTTTTTGAACAGGAATATGCTATTGGCGTACCACAATATGCAGTAAGAGAAATAGGTACTACAGAGAAAAGAGGTACGTTGGTACATTTTTGGCCCGATGCTTCTATATTCATCACTACTACTTACAATAAAGATATTCTTGAAAGCAGACTGCGAGAGTTAGCTTACCTCAATCGTGGCATAAGCATCATGCTGCTTGACCTGAGAGAAAAAGATGAAAGTGGCAACGCTTACAGCAATAGCTTTTACAGCGAAGGCGGTATTAGCGAATTTGTAGAAATGCTGGATAGCAATGCCGGTCGTAATGCACTTATACCCAAAGTACTTTATTTTGAAGGGAAAGACGAACAAACCAATGTAGTAGTAGAAGTAGCACTTACCTACAACGACAGTTATAACGAACATCTTTACTCATATGTAAACAACATCAATACCATTGAAGGTGGTACACATGTTGCCGGTTTTAGACGTGCATTGACAAGAGTGTTTAAATCTTATGGCGATAAACAAGGTTTGTTTGAAAAAGCCAAAGTAGAAATTGAAGGTGAAGATTTTCGTGAAGGATTGAGTGCAATCATTTCGGTAAAAGTGCCCGAGCCACAATTTGAAGGACAAACTAAAACCAAACTGGGCAATAATGAAGTTATGGGCGTAGTGGACAGTACCGTTTCCAAAACGCTTTCTGCCTACTTAGAAGAAAATCCAAAAGAGGCTAAGAATATTGTAAGCAAAGTGATTCTTTCAGCACAAGCAAGAATTGCAGCTCGAAAAGCAAGAGAAAGTGTACAAAGAAAAACGGTGCTTACAGGTGGAGGTCTCCCTGGAAAACTGGCTGACTGCTCCGATCGTAGCCCTGAGCGTTGCGAATTATTTTTAGTTGAAGGAGACTCGGCCGGTGGTACCGCCAAGCAAGGCCGCGATAGAAGTTTTCAGGCAATCCTCCCCCTACGTGGTAAAATATTGAACGTAGAAAAAGCAATGGAGCACCGCATTTACGATAACGAAGAAATAAGAAATATGTTCACAGCATTGGGAGTAAGAATTGGCACTCCCGATGATCCAAAAGCTTTGGACATCAGCAAACTTCGATATCACAAACTCATCATCATGACCGATGCTGATATTGATGGATCACATATTGCCACTTTGATTTTGACATTTTTATATCGTTATATGAAAGCATTGGTAGAGCAGGGTTATGTTTATATTGCCCAGCCACCTTTGTATTTAGTAAAGAAAGGCAAAGAACAATCTTATGCATGGAATGAGGAACAAAGAAAATTGTGGGTAGAAAAATTGGGCGCCGGCAAAGAAGACAGTGTAAACATACAACGATACAAAGGTTTGGGAGAGATGAATGCCAATCAGCTATGGGATACTACCATGAACCCCGAAACCCGCACTTTAAAAAGAGTAACAGTAGATAGCGCTGCTGAAGCAGATCGTGTATTCAGTATGTTGATGGGTGATGAAGTGGCTCCCAGAAGAGCATTTATTGAAAGCCATGCTAAATATGCAAAATTGGATATTTAAACATTTTTAAGTTTATTCGTTTTTATACTTATGGCGCATATTTTTATGCGCCATTTTTTTTATTGCAGCAACAAAATATTCAAAAAAACAAATCTGTTACTTCTATAAATTTAATTGCTTTAATATCGAGTGATAGCATGAAAACAAAAAACAGAGAATCATGCAGCTAAATTCAAAATTTGTCGGCGTTTACATCATTAATAAAACTGATAACTCCCTTCATAAATATTTGCTGGTCGTCCCACATTGCAAGATGACTTCCATTGGGACAAAAAAGATAGCGTCCTTTCTTCACCAACTTGCTTTGCGCTTCCATTTCCTTTGGATCCATAGTATCAAACCGTGCACCCACCATTAATGCGGGTATTTTAATTTCATGCAACTTGTTTTTAATATCCCAGTTGGCCAACCTGCCACTTATGCCAAATTCACTAGGACCCTGCATCATCGTATATACTTCAGGATTCGCATGTTTCATTGTTCGGTTAAATGCATCGGGCCATTCCTGCATTCTGCAGATATGCTTTTTATAATAATTGGGTACTAACAATTCCATATAACGTGGATTATCAAAATCCTTTTTCGCTTCTAAAGTTTGGATCTCTGATAGTACATCGGGCTCAAATTGTTTGGCCAATACTTCATCTGCATATTTTCCATACTCGGGTGCACTGGCTACCATGTTTGCCACAATAATTCCCTTTAAATGTTGCTGATACTTCAATGCATATTCCATTGTAAGTATGCCGCCCCATGAATTTCCAAGCAGATAGAAATTTGAACTGTCAGCTCCAATTGCTTTGCGCACCTGTTCTACCTCATCAACAAATCTTGGAATAGTCCACAAACTACTATCATGAGGCTGATCACTATAATATGAACCTAACTGATCGTATTCATAAAATTCAAACCCTTGTTGCTGAAAGAATGTTTCAAAACATTCCATATACTCATGTGTCATTGCAGGGCCGCCATGCAACAAAAGAATTTTTATCCTGGGATTATTTCCAAATCGTTTTGTCCATACTTTAAATGTTCCGACTGGTGTATTTATTGGTATCAACTTTACACCACCACTTTTTATTGAATCTCCATAATTAAAATACTCATTTAAAGATGCAGATGATTGCTTATTCTGTTTACATGCAGAAACAGAAAAAAACACAAGTAAGTATAACAAAAAACGCATACGCTATTTTTTACTTTTTGAATATAAAAAAACAAAAAAGGACAAAATGGAATTTATTCAAATACATTTTGTCCTTTTCAATAAATCTGGTTTAGAATTTTAAAAATCCAATCCCATTGCAAAATAAAATTTTGGCTTACCTCTGAAAACGCCTTTCATTTCCCAACCTGCATCAAACCTTAAAAAATAACCCAGCAAAGTGCTGCGGGCACCAAAACCATAACCACCGGCAAATGGGCCAATACCACCTGCTTTCACTTTTATTTGTACAGGTGTAGAACCATAAGACACATTGGGTCTTTCTATTTTATTGTAAGAACCATTCCATGCCGTACCCAGGTCAATAAACTGTACAATCTGAAAGTTTCTGAGAAATGCATTATTAATGGGTTTATTGATAAAAGAAGAAAATACAGGCACTCTTATTTCACTATTTATTACCAATGCATTATTACCATTAGCTACATTTTGCAAAAAGCCACGCATATTTACTGCCAGCGATTGATAGGCATAATTCGTATTGGGATCGGGCACATTCGCCGGATTGAAATAACGATAGGTGCCGTTGTCCTTTTGATTTTGACCAAACATCAACCAGTTGTCAACGCCACCCAAATAATAAATCATTTTTTGTTTACCCCATGAAAAATCTCCTGCAGCTCTTGTTGCCCAAATAATGTTTCGGTAAATGGGCAAATAATGTCTTGCATCAAATCCCACATTCATCGTAAAAGGATGTTCGTCACTTTTTATATTTCCTTGTTTTGAAAGTATCCTGGAATTTACATCTGCATAAATTTTAAATCGTAACCCGTTCCAGATATTGGTTGCAGGTGCTATTACATCATCATGCACATACTCCAGATGTGTTAACACATAGCCGTCCTTAATATTAGGCTCCGCCAATGTAACTGAATCGTGTGCCTGAAATACATATTTATCACTTCTATAACCCAGATTCAGACGCAGGCTTTGAATTTTACTAAATGGATATGCTATCGTTGCCTGATATAAATTGGAAAATAATTTTACATTCCCAATAGCACTGCCATACAACTGATTGCTGCGGTAGTAAGTAAGACCGTAATCAATCCGCTTTTTTAAATACTGTGTTGTAAGAATATATTCATTATTATCCAGATTGGGGCTGATGCGGAAACCTCCTGCGAATTTCCAATCTTCAAATAAATCGGAAGTACCAACACGTATCATTCCGTTAAAGGGATCATTATTACTTAACTGTATTGGACCCGATCCGCCTGTATAAGGCTGATAACGGGTAACCAAAACATTATTATTAAAACCACTTACAAGATAGTCGTTGAAAAATTTAGGTGGACGATACTCATATACTTTAGCATTCTTCAATACAGGCTCTTTTCCATTGGCGGGTTTGCCGGGTACTACATTACCTATTTTACTGGCGGTATCGCTTTTCTCATTATCAAATCCACTGTTGAAGAAATCATTCTGTGCATTTTTTGCCGAATCGGAATTAGCTGGCACCTGCGCCATCACCCTTGCAGCATTTTTTTCTTCCTCAATCACTTTCTTCAAGTACTCCGTAGGTCTTGCTGTAACGTTTCTGTTGCGTAGCACATTTTCATTTACTTTCAATCGATACAATAACTTGGTATCGCCAAGCCTTACGACTTCGCTTACCTGTTGATTATCGCCGGCAGTACGTGTTTCCAACAAACTGCTTTGATAATTTGTAAGCGGAAATACATAAGAAGAATCATTGGTTACTGAAAAGAAACCAACTGAGTCTATGTCATTTTTACCCCAATCCTTTAGTACACTATCCACCTCGGCCTGTGGCGGATTGCGCAAAACTTCATCCCCAATAAATACCAGGGTATCCACACCTGCCCTTTCAGTTGTAAAGAATCCGGCATAGCGGTTATTCACACCATTTTCATCACTTACAAAAGTAAAATGCGATTGATTATACTGCGATGGATATCGGGCATCGCCATGCTTCAAATCACTCAGCTTTGATATTTGCTTAAATTCTGATTTATTCCAGTTATCAACAAGATAGATATTAAAATTTTTACCGGGCAGTGAATCATCGCTATTAGCCGCCAGAGCAGAAGGCCTGTTGCTTGAAAATAAAATACCCGTACGATTTGGAAATGATACAAATGATGGATCCAAATCATCATATACATCATTAGTTATCTGCTCAAATTTTTGTGTATCTATTTTATAAACATAAATATCTGATTGTCCGCTTCGAACTGCACTTAGTACCAGTGTATTGTTGTCGAGCATATACTTCATATCCTGCACCTGATCAAATTTTTCAAGCACATGACCCCACAACTTATTTCGGTTTACCAAATCATAAACAAAGAATTTGGTTTTTCCTTTTTCATAATAAATTACAGCGAGTCTTGTCCCTTTACCATCCCAGGCCAGCAGCGGATAGTTAGGATGAATTATTTCATCGCGGGAGCGAACTCCTTGTTTGAGTAATACTTTTCTATTTGAAAAATTTTCCATCAGCACTACCTGATATTTTCCCTGCTTAAACTCAACTAAAGCATAAGTATAACTCTTGGCATTAGGATTAGCATTGAAACGGATATAATCTGTTTTGCCCACATCTTCACTAACGGCTAATTGCCCTTTTGGAGAATTTTTTCTACCACGAATGTCTTTAAAATAAATCTGTGGCACTTCCGTCATAAAGTTTTCCAATAGCTTTTTGAACTTCATTTTCGCAATTTTATTGGAAGCGTTGTTTAGATTGCGGTAGATACGTGCCAGATAAAGAAAATAGGTGGTTTTGCTTTTGCCATATTTATCAGCTACATATTTCCAAAAAGCATGACCGGCTAATAAAGGTTTTTTGAAAGCAAAATCATAAAAATTGTCATAATCGCCACTTAGCATAGCACCACGAAGTTCATCATCTATTGAAGTACTCCAGTCTTCCGCAGCATATGCTATGTAACCATCGGTAAGCCATTTGGGTAAATCTAAAAGAGCCTGATTGGCGGCAAACTCACCCAAATCATCTCCAAATAAAATATTATCAACCAAAATTTTTGCAATGCCCTGCCTTATCTGTCGGCGAAGGTTGTCGTGGTTGCCATCAAAATAAACCACCATTTTATTATTTACCAGTTTGGTAACGCCACCTGTATTTTGCCAGTCAATACCCAAACCAATATTGGACTGCTGCATTTCATCAAAATTGTTGTAGATAACAATATTGGCACGCCGTTGCAATCCATATTCTACAAATTCTTCAATAGAAGGAAGTTCTGCTTCAGCTATCTGTGCGACATATTTGCCCAGACCCAGTCCATCCTGACTAAAATAGCTGTTGAAATTTTCTGTCTGATAATATTTCCATTTAAATTTTTGATATTGAATCCGGTTCTTGCCAAATTCTACGGTATTCACCTGTGCCTCCGTTTTCAGTTGGACGAAAACAGCAAGACAGATCATCATCAGGGTTGATATTTTCCTCATATTAAATTAAAAACGTTCATTAATTCAAAAACAATCTGGTGCAAATTCCTTTTAGTTTTAATTGCGCCCAAATCCATTTTAATACGTATAATCGTAGTTCTAAAAATACGACATTTCAGCTATGTTAAAGGTTCAGACTTATACTTTTAATCCTGTACAGGAAAACACCTACGTATTATACAACGAAAAAGGGCAGTGCTGCATTATAGATCCCGGTTGTTATTTTCCGGAAGAAAGGGACGAATTAAAAACGGGCATAGAAAAGACAGGACTCACCCCCATTTTGCTGCTTAATACACATTGCCATCTGGATCATGTTTTCGGCAATAAATATATACACGAAACCTGGCAACTTAACCTGCATATTCATCCCAACGAAAAGAAGGTTTTGGATTTTGCTCCGCAAGCGGGACTTATGTGGCAACTGCCTTTTGACAATTACAATGGCCCATTAGTTTATTTGAAAGAAGGAGAAAAAGTAAAATTGGGTGATGATGAATTAGCTGTTTTGTTTGTACCCGGACATTCGCCCGGGAGTCTTGCCTTCTATTCTAAAGAAGCAGGTTTTGTAATAGGTGGCGATGCATTGTTCAGACAAAGCATAGGCCGTACCGACTTGCCCGGGAGCAACTATGAAGTACTTATTGAAAGCATACAATCACAGCTTTATACATTACCCGATGAAACTAAAGTACATTCAGGCCACGGGCCGGTAACCACTATTGGGTATGAGAAAAGGAATAACCCTTTTTTAAAAATGATTTAAAAAACTGTTTCAGTATGAAAAATTATCTTTTAAAACACTTAAAGACTAACTAATCATCTGAAAAAATCAAAAATCGATTTTAAAAACTATTGCGGGCTGTTTCTTTAAAGCCAAACCAGTTTGATATGGCATTAGAATTTTCTGATAATTAAAAGCCAAAGCTGCTGCTTTCTTCTTATTTCTATGAGCACTTATAAAAAGTGGAATACTACCCAATGTCGTTGCGACACCAACATACGAAAGCCATAAACCTTTTTTTGAATTTGAACCAGGCCCAAAAAATGGTTGGTCAAGATTTATAAGTATGCCACCAACTGTCATACCAACACCCAATCCCACAAGAACCCATGCTCCTGTTTTTTGATTTTTAGATTTTTTCAGATAATAGCTTTTGTCTTGTACCTGAGTTTCAGGCTCCTGGCTAAATGATTGCAAAAAAATAAATAGCGAGAAAATGGAAAGAAATAAAATTTTCATAACTAAGGTTTTTGTTGCCTACTTTTTCAAATAGCGGTTTTCGGCATTCCCCGGGTTTTAACAAAAGGATAGAAAACAAGTTCAATTCTAAATTCAAACTTAATTTGTCAACAGAATATTGAACCAAAAAAGTCAATTATCAATTTAACAAAGGAGAAAGAAGGAGCCACGAGTTTCGTTTTTGAGCAAAGAAAAATCAGGTAAGAAAATGCCGGTCAGATAAGCTACAATTTAAATAAACTCCAATTCAGTTCACTAAGATATGATCCGCTGAAAATAAAAAAAAATATTTTTTACCCACCTCTGTTAATGGCTCAGGAATTACTAGTAACATTTCTGAAATGTTTTTGGACTAACTTGTTCATGGATCAGATTGGAGACACTAAACAAATCACGGCTTCAAAAGATGGCCACATTCCGGATTCTTAAATGAAAAAATAATATAGTATAACTAAAAGAAATACAAATCCCCAAAACAGAAATATTAAACCGAAATAATAACTCCCTTTCTGAAATTTAAGATAAATACGCATTTCATATTTATACATTTCATCGTTCTCTTTATCGGGTACTATATCTCCGGTAAAATTGGCAGCCATCTTTTTAATTTTCTGCTTATAGAACCAGCTCAATCGCATTAATATTAATCCCAGAAAAAATAATATCCCGGAGAAAATGAATAATTCCATTGCCGTATTATTTAACAAACTTATTTACCAACGGAATTTTCATCAACTCTTGTCTTTCAACTTTTACAATCAGCCAGGCAAATGATAATAACAAGGCAGTAGCTGTACCCATATTGAACCAATTATTATCCCACAACATATTCAGCCCAAAATGAGCAAAATATATAAGTACTACAATTATGATATAAGCCATAAGCTTTTTCCAGGCATAAGGTATTCTATACGCTTTTTGTCCCCATTTATAAGACAGCACCATCATAGTGCCATAGCAAAAAAAAGTGGCCCAGGCACAGGCCATGTAACCAAATTTTGGAATAAATAAATAGTTTATGACCAACGTAATCAAGGCACCTGCTAAGGTTATCCAGGCACCCGCCATTGTTTTATTTGTAAGCTTATACCAAATAGAAAGATTGTAATAAATACCCAGAAACATATTAGCCAGTAATAAAACCGGAACCACCTTCAACCCCACCCACATCTTAGGATTTTGAATAAAATGTTTCCAGATACCGATATACAATACCACCACTAAAAACATAAAACAAATGGTAATTACAAAAAACTTCATCACCCTGGCATAAACTCTTTGCGCATTTTCGCCCTGTGCCAGCTTAAAGAAAAATGGTTCTGCTCCTAAACGAAATGCTTGAATAAACAAAGTAATTAATATAGAAAGCTTATAACAACCGGAATAAATACCTACTTCTACTTTTGGATTGGCAGCAGTTGACCACCAACCCAGCATGATGCGGTCAAATGTTTCATTAATCATTCCACCAAATCCTGCTATTAACAGCGGCAGCGAATAAACCATGATTTCTTTCCACAAACCCTTATTAAATTTCCAGCGAAATGCCGAAAACTCTTTCCATAATAATAAAAATGTAATAACAGATTGTACCAGGTTAGCTATGAAAACATATCCAACACCAATTTTTGCATCATAAAAGGTCAATAATATACTATCAGGATTCTTTTTTGCAATAGCGGGGCAAACAGATAAGAAGAAAATAGTAAGCACTATATTGACAATAATACCTACAATTCTTACAAATGCATACTTCACCGGACGACCTTCCTGACGCAGCTTTGCAAATGAAATAGTTGTAAGGGCATCAAATGCAATTATAAAAGCACTCCAGGTTATATACTCAGGATGTTCTTTTATTGAAATCATTTCGGCTAATGAATTTCGAAAAAGCAACAAGATCAAGGTAAAACTGATGGTACTTATTATCAACGATACTGTAATGGTATTATACACTTCGCCAACCCTTTCCTTTTTTTGTACATAGCGGAAATATGCTGTTTCAAGTCCATAAGTAAAAACGATATTCAAGAAAGGTATCAGCGCATAGACCAGGCTCATTTCACCATAGTCAGCAGTTTGAAGAGTGCCAGTGAGATAGGGCGTCAGCAGGTAATTGAGAAAACGGGCAGCGATGGAGCTTGCTCCATACCACATTGTTTGTCCTGCCAGTTTTTTTATACCACTCAAAGGATGTAAGATTTCCTGTCAAAAGTAATTGTTAAGCCCCGAATATTCTCAACAGACCTAAAGTAAAGTAATATTTAAGGTTATTGCAACGATTTTTAATACTGATGTATCTTTACAACAAAAAACTAGATTATGAAGAAATTTATATTGCTGTTTATTACAAGTTGCTCTTTAACAGTATTCGCTATGGCGCAGGCTTATGAAGGTACTACAACCTTCAGCAAGAAAAAACAACAGGCTATTCTGATTGATTATAATTATTCACCAGAAGCGGTTCAAAATGCCTTTACTGGTAAAATGGCATATTTAGGATATAAGCCAAAGGAAGAAAAAGGTTTGTTTAACCGCGATAAAGGATTTCTGGTTTTCAAAAACACTTTGATTAATGAAATCTCAGGCGACCGGCTCGATTATATTGTAAACATTGTAAAACAAAGTCGTAAAGCTAAAGATGAAGCAACCTTGTATCTTATATTACAAGAAGACGGCGACAATATTTTTTCAAAATCAGACAATACTGTTATTGACAATGCCAAAAACTTTTTAAATAATATGATTCCTGATATTGAAGCGGCCGATCTGGAATTGCAGATAAAAGCACAGGAAGATGTAATAGTTAAATCAGAAAAGAAATTTGCTGATTTAAAATCAGACCAAACCAGTCTTGAAAAGAAACTTCTTCAAAATAAAGCCGATCAGGAAAACACCCAAAAAGATATTGCCAATCAAAAGCAGGCATTAGGCGTATTGGTGGGCAAACGCAAAACCAACTAGTTAGTCGGGGTCACTCAATCTGGTATCAGTCAAAAAACTGGAATCAGTCAATGCTTTTAAAAACTGAAACAAGTTATTGGCATCAGTATTCGTCATAGAAATTCCGCCCACAAGCGCAGGATCTAAAGTGGGGCCGGGCTGTACTCCAGTGCGGTAATGATTGATTACCTGACCCAAAGTTCCAAATCTGCCATCGTGCATATAGTTGGAAGAAACATTGGAATTGCGCAAAGTGGGAACTTTGAATTTTAATGAATCGGATACATTCCCGGTTATCATCATTCTACCAAAATCATTTAAAAACGGATCTACCGGAAGCCCAATGTTTCTAAAACTATTATCAGTAAATAATGGCTCAGGATGGCAGCTGCTGCAATTAGTCAGATATATTGAATATCCTGCATTTTCCTGTGGCGTAAAAACATATTCACCTCTTTTGTACTTATCATATTTTGAATTGGCTGAAACCAGGTTGCCGGTAAATTGTTGCAACGCTTTTAAAATATATTCGGGACGAATGATTGAACTACGAAAAACTTTTCTAAAAAGTTCTCTGTAAGTCTTGTCATCATTTATTTTATTAATAATACCCGCATAAGTTTCACCCATTTCATGTGCGCCATGTAGCGGTTGTGCTGCTTCGTCGTACAAGGATTTGTAAGCACCGTCCCAGTGCAGATAAGAATTCCATGCAAGATTGAAAAGCACAGGTGCATTGCGCAAGGTATGGGTATTATTTACGCCATGACTGCGATCGTGTTCAAAAGTACCAAACCCGGCAATTTGCTGATGACAGGATGAACAGGGATGTTCATTATCAATAGAAAGTCTTCCATCATAAAATAATTTACGACCCAGTTCAAATCCTTCTTCGCTCAGTGGATTATCTTGAAATGTATAAAGCGGAGCAGGAAATCCCGCAGGAATTTCCTGTGATTTTAAAGTCAGATTCTTTATGTTTTGCTCCTTCTTGCAAGCAGTCAATAACCATGACAGCGCAGTAATGATGAGCGAAATTCCTGCTATTACATAAAGTTTTTTCACACAAAAAAATTAATTAAAAATCTGATTGATTGAATTTTTTTCTTCCCGTTTTTAGCTCACCTTTTTTCTTTTTGGATTCCAATCTTTTTTGTTTGGCCGCTTTGCTGACCTTTGTGGGCTTACGAATTTTCTTTTTGATTAATGCTTTTTCTAAAATTGCATGCAAATTATAAACAGCATTCTCTTTATTTTCTAATTGAGAACGATAAACCTGAGATTTTACCTGTAAAACCCCTTCTGTTGTTACTCTGCTTGCAAGTTTTTTAAGTAGCAATTCTTTTTCCTCGTCATTAAGCAATGAAGAAGTTGCAATAGAAAAAGAAGCAAAAACTGCGGTCTCTACTTTATTTACATTTTGCCCTCCTTTGCCACCACTTCGTGTCGTTTGAAATTTTATTTCTTTGCTTACATTAATCATACAAGCGATTACATTTGTAAAACAAACGTACATGAAAATTTTCATTCATAATATACACAATGGATAAATGAAAAATTTTATGGGAGTTCCTTTTGGCCAAAAAACTATAATATTTATTTAAGAGAAATTTACGTAGAATGAAGGCAGTAATACAAAGAGTAAGTAAGGCAAGTGTAACTATTAATGAGAACATTCATGCGCAGATTGGCTTAGGATTACTTGTATTATTAGGTATTGAAGATGCTGATTCGGATGCTGATATAGAATGGCTGAGTCAGAAAATTGTTAATCTGCGCATTTTTGATGATGAGACCGGAGTGATGAACGAATCCGTGATTGAGAAAAAAGGAGAGGTGATTTTAGTGAGTCAGTTTACACTTCAGGCTTCTACAAAAAAAGGAAACAGACCTTCTTATTTAAAAGCGAGCAAACCAGAAATTGCTATACCACTATATGAAAAAATGATAGCCAGTCTTTCCTCCGCCTTGGGCAAACCTATTGGCACAGGAGTTTTTGGTGCCGATATGAAAGTAGCGCTGCTGAATGATGGTCCGGTTACAATTATCATAGATACCAAAAACAAAGAATAGCCCTATTGTAGCCCTATTTTTTCAGTATAGACCTTTTTATCAGTAAAGCACACCATCAAAAAAAATGCTTTACGGTAAATGGGAAGTGTTGTAGAAAAAGATTTTTCCTTAATCCCTTTTTGCTCCACCACTCTGTCACCATCGGTTGTCCACACCATTACATATTCTATATCCTTATTACTCTTAATAGTTATTTCTCTGCCGGATGTGAGTACCTTATAAGGTTTTGGCGGGGATTGTGATTTTGGTTGAGAATAAGAATTATCAACTATTACCAATAAAAATAGACTGGCACAAAGCCTCATTAACAACTTCATCTGGTACTGTTTTAATTTTTAAAAGGAATTGGTTTACAGTTTTTCAGGGTGCGGGAGGAAATATGAGTCAAGAATCGTGCTAAATTGCACTCAGCTATTTAAAAATTATGTTATGACTTTACATGATGCTCAACAGCAGGTGGACCTTTGGATAAAAACAGTTGGCGTTCGTTATTTCAGCGAATTGACAAATATGACTATCCTGACTGAAGAAGTGGGTGAACTGGCAAGACTGATGGCCCGCCAATTCGGAGATCAAAGCTTTAAAGAAAATGAACAACAAAAAGATTTAGGCGATGAAATGGCTGATGTACTTTGGGTTCTACTCTGCCTTGCAAATCAGACCGGCGTTAACCTGACAGCAGCATTAGAAAAAAATTTTGAGAAAAAAACCAATCGTGATGCAAGCCGGCATCAAAACAACAAGAAGCTAAAATAGATTTTAATAATCCAAATCCAGTTTCAATTTGTTTTTTAATTCCAAAACCATTGGATATGCTTCAACCATTTTTTGAAATTGTTCTTTTGCGCTTAGCACAATTTCATCAGGATGAATGACTCGTTCTTTTTCTTCCACCACAAGGCCAAACTTTATGTTTTTATTCTTAATCCTGTTTTGCAAAAATTCAAAAAGCCTGATTCTTTCCTGTTCTATAAATTGTTTTTCTATAAGGTCTGCAATAATAATTTCAAATGAGTCCTGATTTATAATGCGTAACTCTGCCACTTCAAAACTATGAGCAGCAGGATTTTTTTGATCCTTTATAATCTGTGTATAGTCTGCCCAAGCCAGTTGCAAAGTTTCCATTTCTAGTGGCTGTTCGTCGATTCCCTTAATCTCTTCTTCTTGGCTATTAAACTGCTGGCGAATTTTATCAAGTGCTTTTATCTTATTGTTATTGCCAGTTTCTTGCTGTATAGGTATTGCCTTATTAACTACAGTCGTTGCAGTTGGTTTGTCGTAATTAGATGTAGCTTCATTGGCGACTTGCAGTTTTGCAACCGGTGATTCAATAATCAATTTTGCACCGGTTTGTAAATTGGATTCAGGAATAAAGGAAGTTATAGCCTTGGTTTTGAATGCAACTGGCGCATCAATTCGTTTTTTTTTAATTAACCCACTACCCCCGGCTGTAATTTCAATAGCTTGTTGCAGGTAACAAAGTTTGATAATTGCCAATTCCACATGCAATCGCTTATTGCGGGCAGCTTTATAATTAATTTCCGTTTCGTTTAATATATTGAGTGCACTTATAAGAAGTGGAGCACTTACATTTTTTGCAGTTGTTAGATATTTGTCTTTAAAATTTTCTACAACTTCCAGCAGACCGGCAGCTTTTTCATCTTTGCATACCAGCAGGTTTCTGATGAATTCAGCAAAACCGTTTAGCACTACATCACCTTCAAATCCTTTACGGTTGATTTCATCGTACAGCAGCATTGCTTCAGACAAGTTCTGCTCCTGCATAAATTGTAAAAGTTTAAAATAAAATTCCGCATCCAGAATATTTAAATGTTCCAATGTATTGGCATAATCCAGTTCGCCATTAGTAAAGCTTACAATTTTATCCAGAATACTCAGTGCATCCCGCATACAGCCTTCGCTTTTTTGAGCAATGATCTGTAATGCAGTGCGTTCAGCTTTTATTTCTTCTTTCTCACAAATTTCTTCAAGGTGTTTTACGGTATCGTTGGTTGTGATTCGTTTAAAATCAAAAATCTGACAACGGCTGAGGATGGTGGGAAGTATTTTATGCTTTTCTGTAGTAGCCAGAATAAATTTTGCATAAGCTGGTGGTTCTTCCAATGTTTTCAAAAATGCATTAAAGGCCGCCTGACTCAGCATGTGAACCTCATCAATCACATATACTTTATAACGACCTGTTTGTGGTACAAAGCGCACCTGATCCACCAAATCTCGAATATTATCTACCGAATTATTTGAAGCAGCATCCAGTTCAAAATAGTTCATAGAAGCCCCATCGTTGAAAGATTTACAACTTTGACAAGTGTCGCAGGCCTCTCCCTCTTTCGTTTGATTTTCGCAATTAATGGTTTTGGCCAAAATACGGGCACAGGTTGTTTTACCCACACCGCGGGGGCCGCAAAAAAGAAAGGCATGACCCAGTTGCTGATGGCGAATGGCATTCTTTAAAGTAGTAGTAATATGCCCCTGACCTACCACAGTATCAAAGGTTTGTGGCCGGTACTTCCTTGCCGAAACGATGAATTTTCCTTCTTGCATAATAGGCCAAATTAACCAAGTTTTTCTGTTTGAAAAAAATCTTTAATCAGCGTGGGGAAGAATAAATTTTTAAAATCAGATAAAATCGGTATAAATTTCATAATCATTAACCAAAAACACCTGTTATGAAAAAATTATTCTATCTCGCTGCTATAGCATTTTGCTTTAGTAGTTGTTCAAAAATTATCTATTCCACTACGCCAAAAGAAGAAGCTAAAGAGATGGTAAATCATCATAGAACATCCACAGATGTAAGTCACGAATTCAATGATCAAATTAAGCAGTTTATGATTTCTGCAAAAGCTATTAAAAAAATTAGTAACTCCGGAGACTATGTGTATTATGTTTTAGCTGCTTATACTAAAGACCACCCATCTGGCGATGCTTACAGGAAAAAAAATATGTTTACAGTACTTATCTATGTAGCCGATAAGGAAAATAAAACAAAAGAAGTGGTGGATATAAGAGATATAAATGTTAAAAGAAATAATCGTTATCATGCAGATTCAATTTCTATTATGTCAAAAAAACCACCGATTTGTGTGTGTCCTCCTCCTGATTGCAAAATAGCTTGTATTCCCGATTAAAATTAACTATTTTCTCTTTTTTCATTTTCCTGTGAGGCTAAATTCTTTGTCCCGGTCTTTTTTCTTCTAAAAGACCGGGATATTTTTTCTCTAAGAAAATGAAGCTTCCTGGTATGTAGAAATTGAACCACCTGATGCTCAATAAAATGATGCACCGGTACAATCATGGCTATGATTGCCACTTTCATCAGCCATATCCATAGCGGGCTGCCATGGGCAATTTTATGAAGCCAGTTATCAATCAGCAGGATAATAAATTCAAAAATGGAGATAAAAACAAAATAACCAAACAACCGAATGGTAAATGGTGAAATGGGGTACATACCCAGCAACAGTAACAAAAAGAAGAACATGGTGATGGCAATCGTAATAATCATGTATTGCAGATTGCGTACTTTCAATTTTTTGCCTTGCAATTTGTTTGCCTCTCTTTCAATGTTTCTTTTCTCATTATTAATTTCAGCAAGGGCTATGTCTTTTTGATTGGCCTTTACATTCAAACTATCTTTAAGTGCAATGTAACCGCTGAGATAGTAGTTAGCCTTCTGAAAATCTTTCAAATCACCAAACAGTTTGCTTAGTGCCAGCGTAACCGGCAGGCGCTTTGCAATCATATCTTGATCCAACGCTACCTGATAAGCTTTTTCATAATAAACTATCGCCTCTTTATTGTTATTGGTTTTATAATAACAATCAGCCAATGAAGCATAAATATTGTAACGAGGTGTTTGGTCAAACTCATTTACATATTGAGGCTCCGCTTCTTTATAAAACAAAATTGCAGAATCGGGCTTGCCACCATATTGATACACTTGCCCCAGCCTGAACAAATAGGCGGCTGATCCCATATTTTTATAGAAATAATTTACATCAGGATTTTTTGCAAAAAAATTCAAAGTACTGTCAACCGAAGAAATGATATAAGCATAAAGTCCAAATTGAATTCTTTTAACTGCAATGATGAGTTTGTCCGATTTCAATTTCTCCGCAATACGCATAGCTTCATGGAGATAAACCTTTTCATCGGTAAGCCGGCACAGGTCAATTAAAGTATATACAATTCCGGTGCTGTCTTTTTTGGCCCTGCTGATTTTTAATGCATCTTGCAGGTATTCTTTACTTTGTTCTTTGTTATTTAGAGATTTATATAACTCAGCACAATCTCTCAAAGCCTGTGTTTGCAAATCTATATGATGGCCATCAGCGGTTTGATCCAGCACTTTACTGTACCATTTAAAAGCCATCAGCGATTCATTGCGGGCAAATGCCGATTTACCCATTTGTAATAAAGCGGCAATCTTTAAAGAATCGTTGCCGGATGCAAGCGAATAGGTGTAAGCTGTCTGGCATTTTTCCTGTGCGGCTATGTTATTTCCTTGTATTAAATATACCCGCGACAGCAATAAATTGCCCTTACATTGCAGGTCTTCATTATTCTCAAGTGTAGCATAAGACAATCCATCACTAATAAACTTTATCAGCCTTTGAAAAGTTTCCTTGCTTCTGGTGCCGGAAATAGCATCTAAATAATCGCCAAAGTAAGTGTTGATCTTTGATTCTTTATTTCCAATAATGTCAGCTATAATTACAGCCTGATTCAAAGCGCTATCTGCCTGAGCATCTAACTGATACACAAAATACAGTTCGGCTAAGTGATTCAGACAGTTTACTTTCTCTAAACTGTTATCTTGTGAAGCACAATTTTGCTCATAATTACTCAACGTTACAGGCTTTTGAGCAAGTCCATAACTAAATACATGAAGAATAAGGAGGAAGCAGAATAGCTTTTTTGCCATTACCGTGCTTTAAGTCTCCAAATGTAATATTTAGAAATCGGAAACTAAAGCAAAATGGGGTGTGGTTTAAATTCTTTTGTGGGGTCAAAATTATAACGATAGGTCGTCAAAATGCGGCTTCGGTAGGTACCTAATGCCTCTGCTACATTAATCATTTTAGGATTAAACTCTCCTATCCACTGCATTTCATAATCTTCATACAAAACTTTCCCTACCTCGTATCTGCCCTCAGTTTTCTTGAGATCCTGTATCAATCTTGCGCCTTCTACTATCATGTAACTATCAATACCCTTCCCGTGAAACTCGGGCACCACCCCAAAAACCAATCCGGTAAACTTTGAGTTTCTTACAGTTCGTTTCAACCATAAAAATTTCAGCTTGTGCCAAAGACTAAATTTACCATTGAGGTATTTAAACCAATGATTCAAATTGGGCAGATTAATCCAGATGCCTATCGGTTCATTTTTATAATAGACAAACCAGCAAATTTTTTCATCCAGCACTGGCTTCATGCTTTTAAACATTTTGATTACCGTTCTTTCTTCCAACTGTTTCATACCGCCATGCCCTGCCCAGGCTTTATTATATACGATTGTAAAATCTTTAGCAAATTTTTCCAACTGATTCTTCTTAATATAAGCCGATGAAAAATCAGCGTCCTTTTCCACTTCATCATGCCGATCGTAAAATTTTTGCTGTAATCTTTCATTTACTTTTAATGAAAAACAAACCTGATTGAAGAAATTTTTAAACCCATAGTTTTCAAACAACTGCTGATAATAGGGCGGATTGAAATTCATTCCATACATGGGTGGTATCTCATTGCCTTTGACAACTAATCCCCACCATTTATCTCTTTCTCCAAAATTGATAGGTCCATCCATTGCCTGCATATCCTGCTGTATCAGCCAATGTTTGGCAACATCAAAAAGCATATCCGCCGCAGCCTGATCATTGATGCTATCAAAAAAACCAATACCACCCACCGGCACGTCATCACCTTTATTTTTATACTTCTTATTTACAAAAGCGGCAATGCGTCCAATATTTTTTCCTTCGCTGTCTTTTAATATCCAACGACACACTTCACCATGCCTAAAAGTTTTATTCTTCTTTGGATCAAATACTTCAATTACATCTTTATCCAATGGCCTGATGTATGCAGGATTATTCTTATTCAATTCTACATTCACAAGAATGAATTCTTTTTCCTGATCGGGCAGGGTTATTTTAACTAGTTGCATTTTAAATTTTAAACGTTCAAATGTAATAAAGAAAAAATACTGTGCTAAATTTGAATAGACATCGCACTATTTATATGAAAAAGAGCCTTTTTTTATTCTTTTTTGCAAGCAGTACTTTTATTTCCATTGGTCAGCGTATTGTTGATTACAGATATTGTCAAAGTCCATTACGCAATCAGGGCGAGCGGGGAACCTGTACTGCATTTGCAATAGCAGCAGTTTTAGAAACTTTTAATGGCGTTCCTGCCAACCTAAGTGAACAATACCTGTATGCCTGTTTGCAAATGGGAGATTATCTGGATACCAATAAAATAATTTCTCCGGGTGGCTCATTATTTGGCTATTCAAAATCGTTGCAGCAATATGGTGTACTTCACGAAAGCCGAATGCCATACAATAAAAAACAATTAGAAACACCCGACAGTGCCAAGCGGCTGGTACAGGTAATTTTGGAAGCACAGGAAGGGCCAGTTTCTGTACTTACAAAAACAAATTTTGCAAAAACATTTGTACAGCCTTCCGATTGTAAAACTTTCACCTTTATTGAAGCATCAGACACTTCTTTGATAAAAGGTTTGCTTCGCAAGGGACATAAAGCCATTGCCGTTGCCTATTATGTAAATGCGGCATGGAGCAACTGGATGCACAACAAAAACCTGGTAATTACTCCTGACAGTGTAGGATTTTTTATGTCAGATACAGCAAAAAAAATTTACTCTTTTCAAAACTTAAAAAACAAATACGGAAAAAATGTTTGGGACTCGGTAAACAGTTATTATTCTTTCTTCAAATTCAAACCTTATTCATTTGAAACTTTTTACAATCCCGAGGGGCATGCAATTACCATAGTAGGCTATAATGATAAAGGGTTTATCATAAAAAATTCATGGGGCCCCGATTGGGGCGATAATGGCTATGCAGTAATGTCTTATGACTATCACATGCTTTTTGTAGCACAGGCTCTGGTGGTAAATAAAGTGAGCTTTGCACAACCTGCTCCAGCCACTTCACTGTCGCCACTCTTTACCGATATCAGGCTGAAAGTAATTCCAGGCAAAACATCAGAAGGAATCAGTTTTTCGCTTTTTAATCTGGATGAAAAGTATGATCCTGTTTTTTCATCAATTGAATACAGGCTGTTTGAAGTAAATGGAACACAAAAAAAACTACTGGAAAGAAAAACAATAGTAGCCCCGGTAATTGGATACAATCAGGCTTTTACTGCCCAAATGCTAAAATTCAGATTTTTACCTCTTTCGGTAGTATCGGGCAAATCTAAATTGCAAATGGAAATAACGGCAAGACACGCCATTTCGCAAACCAGCCTGAAAAGGATTTATAAAAATATTTCCATTAAAAATGATGAGTACAAAGCAGTTGAATGAATTTTTTAATAATACTCAATTCAAAAAAAATCAGGTTTAGAGCTTACTTTTGCCGCTATGGCAAACGATACAAATAAATTTCAGGCTATTATTTCTCACTGCAAAGAGTATGGATTTATTTTTCCCAGCAGCGAAATCTATGAAGGACTACAGGCAGTATATGACTACGGCCAAATGGGTAGCGAATTGAAAAAAAATATCAAAGATTACTGGTGGAAAAGCATGACGCAGCTACAAGATAATATTGTAGGAATAGATGCCGCCATTTTTATGCACCCTACCACCTGGAAAGCCAGCGGCCACGTTGATAATTTCAACGACCCGATGATTGATAATAAAGACAGTAAAAAAAGATACAGAGTAGATCATTTAATAGAAGGATTCGCTGAAGAATTAAAAATAAAAGGCGAAAGCGAAGCAGCTGATAACCTGCTAGGACAGATGGATGTATTATTGGCTAAAGACGATTTCGTTGGATTAAAACAGTTAATTGAAGACAATAAAATAAAATGTAACATTAGTAGTACCTGTAACTGGACTGATATTCGACAGTTCAATCTGATGTTTTCAACCGAATTTGGAAGCACTGTCTCTTCTGATGATGAGGATAATAAAGTATATCTGCGTCCAGAAACTGCGCAAGGCATCTTTGTCAATTTTTTAAATGTGCAAAAAACCGGTCGCATGAAAATTCCATTTGGCATAGCCCAAATAGGAAAAGCATTTCGAAATGAAATTGTAGCCCGTCAGTTTATTTTCCGTATGCGTGAGTTTGAACAAATGGAGATGCAATTTTTTATTCGTCCCGGCTCTCAAAAAGAATGGTACGAATTCTGGAAAACTGAAAGATTGAAATGGCATCTGGATCTGGGTATTCCCGCTGAAAAATATCGATTTCACGACCATATCAAGCTGGCACATTATGCTGATGCTGCCTGCGATATTGAGTTTGATTTTCCAATGGGTTTTAAAGAACTGGAAGGCATACACAGCCGTACAGATTTTGACCTGAAACAACATCAGGAATACAGTAAGAAAAAGCAACAGTATTTTGATAATGATATTGACCCTGCAACCGGCAAACCGTTTGGTAACTATATTCCTTTTGTAGTAGAAACCTCAATTGGATTGGACAGAATGTTTCTGGCCATTCTCAGCAATGCATACGAGGAACAAGACCTGAGTGATGGAGAAAAAAAAGACAGTCGTGTAGTTCTAAAATTTCCTGCGAAACTGGCGCCTATCAAACTGGCTGTATTACCACTTACCAAAAAAGATGGCTTGCCTGAAATAGCCGAACAAATAATCAGTGATTGTAAATCACATTTCAGATGTTTTTATGAAGAGAAAGACTCTATTGGTAAACGCTATCGTCGTATGGATGCATTAGGAACTCCTTTTTGCGTAACAGTCGATCATCAAAGCAAGGAAGATAATACTGTAACTATTCGTCATCGTGATTCTATGCAACAGGAAAGAATTGCAATAAGCGAACTGAAAGACCTGGTTTTAAAAGCAATTTCTTAAAGGTTCAGGATCTTTTGACGTGATCTTTAATCAGCTTTCTCAAATCAGCTACTTCATCAATGTCTTTGCAACCGCTTTTGGGTACCAGAATAAATGAACGGCTATCGAAGTAAAAATGAAAAAAGTGAGGGCTTTCTGTATAAGATTGTAAAGCACTCCATTCCCATTTTTTTGAGCCTTTCTCATGTCCCAGCGTAAAACCTTCTTCGGTAAAATTCATGCTAAATTGATGACGGAATGTAATTGTGCGTCTGTAAACCAATGCCGGAAGAACAAACCAGAAACTAATCATTAATACCATCCACATCACCGTTCCCAAAAAAAATGGTTCAGGTCTTATTTTCTTCATCATATAAAGTATAAGCGACATAATCGCAAATACGTTTACCAGAATAATCATGATGCGTATTTCCTTTCTGCTTAAAAAATGATATCGAAGCGCCTGCATCACTTTTTGTTTCTCGTAACCAAATTGAATAGTCATGAATCAGATTTTTTAATCGCTCCAGGTTTTTGCAATCTTCCATTGACCGTTTTCTTTTTTCATTCTCAGCACCTGAACGGTATTTGTTTTCTTAACGCCTTTTTCTTCAAACTCACCTTTAATTTCCACAATTGCATCTTCACCATTTCTGGTGATATTCCAAGACAATGGTTTTTGAATTTGTTCCAATAAATATTTTGATTCTTCCTGACTGTTGGTGAACCAGTCAAAATCAAATCCATAAGGCACTTCTTCGTTAATATCTTTTTTGAAAGCACTGTCGCATTGTTGAAAAAATATTTTTTGATTATCGTTAAAGGCCTGGCCCAGTTGTGGCACCGAATCTTTTAAGAAAGACTGATATTTTTCCACAGCATCCCAGTTTATTTTATACGGTGGGGCATCGTTTTTGTTGATGCTTTGATAAAGCGGATAAGTATGCATGCGGCTTTCGTTTCCTACATACCAGGAATAGAAATCGGTGATTACTTTTCTGATATTAGTGGAATCTACTGCCGGACTAACAGTTGCCATTTCGTTTTGGTTTCCTTTGTCTTTCTTATCGTTGCTTTGACATGAAAAGAACATAAATGTTGCTGCAATAAATATTGGTGATAGTTTCATTTTTGATTTTATATATTTTAAATAATTATTTTGTGCCTGGTGTTAATAAATCTTTTTCTGAAATACTCCATTCTCCTAATGGTTCGCCTTTTACGCCGTAATAGTTAACGGTAAGTTTTCTGTCTCCCTTCTTCCCGTTAAAAGAAAATTTTCCATAATTCTGTTTACCATCAATCCCCAAAACCCTATAGGGATTATTTTCTTCGGCTTTGCCAAATTTATGAGTTCCTGATGTAAGTGGAGAAACAGTGATATCGTATAATGCATAAGTGCCAGGTCTTTGAACTTTTATTATTTCGCTATGGTGACGGTCGCCGGTAAGAAAAACAATACCATTAATTTTATATTCCTTTATAAAATCCATGAATTCCTGATATTCAGCAGGACAATCTTTCCATTTATCATAAGGAGAAACAGGATTTAAAATCTGACTACCCATAGCCACAATTTTAAATGGGGCTTTACTGTATAATAATGAATTTTTCAGCCATTCCATTTGCTGGGCTCCTAGCATTTCTTTTTCAGGATTGGGATAACCATTAATGGAGTCTTTCATTTCATCTGCACTACGCCACCAGCGATCGTCGGTAAGGAAAACATCTACATCGCCCCAGCTCAAAGTAGTATAAATGCCTTTTTCGTTTTCTCCATAAGAGGGATTGCACCAGTATTTTTTCCAAATATCACGACTGGTATTTTTTAGAATAAAGTTTTTACCAATATTATTGGGGCCATAGTCATGGTCATCCCACATGGCATAATGTGGCATGGCTTTCAAAAAATTTTGTAGTACAGGAATAGAACGGTCGTGCTGTGCCCGATACCAAAGTCCCCAATCACTATAGTAATCAACTTCACGGGTGTACCATTCATCACCCAGCCAAACCATAAAGGCGGATTTTTCTTTTGCCATTGATACAAAAATGCTGGAGTCGCCGCCATAGGGCTTGCCGGGGCGGTCAAACTGTGGTTGATTGAAATAAGCGCAGCTACCGGTTAAAAAGCTAAAATCGGGTGCAGGTTTTCTCCATTGCCAGAGGTCTTTGGTTGTAAATGTGCCGCTTTGACTTGCAAGTTTTCCATTTACCAAAAATTTATACTCGTATGTAGTGTTTATGTCCAATCCTCCAACAGTAATTGAGAGAGGGTTAAACTCATTGCCCAAAACCCCTTTGTAAGGTATCGATTTTATAATCTTTGTTTCTCCCCTTTTAAATAACTGAAGTGCCACTGAGTTTACTTCGGGTGAAACTTCAATCCACACTTTAGCATCTCTCAGTTCCACCGGGCCCAGCATGGGGCCTGAAATAATTTGAGGCTGTCCATTAAGAATAAAAAATGAAAAGATGCAGAATGAAAGAAATATTGATTTTTTCATAGCAACATTTTAAAGCGCACAAGTTAGTTAAGAATAATAAAATACAGAGTACAAAAAAGCCGCTCCTGTAGAAGCGGCTTGAGAGATATAAAAAATAGTTTTTAAGGTTGAATATTCAATAAGGTACAAACCTGCGAATAAGACATATTTTTCAACTGAGACTCAGTGTAAACCTGTCCTTTAATTTGAGCAGCTTTTTCAGTTCCTCTTCCTGCAATACCACCAGGGATTACAATATAACGATAAACATAAGCAGGATTTAGATTTAATCCACCTGCAACACTATTGGTAATTACATTGTAAAAAATCATTCTTCCCACGCTTGGGCGATAACTTATAATTAAATTTTGAGCTGAAGCGGTATAAGTCCAAGGCATTGGATATGCAAATGTGCTGGCAGCACTAGGAGCTATATATGCTAAAACAACACCCTGTGAGATAACAGAAGCGGTAATAGAAGTTGCATCTTTATAATCAATTTTACACAATCCTTGATCTACCATTGTAGAATCATGCCATCCTGTTAAATTAAACCAAGAAGAATAAATAACGTTCGCAGTCCCCGCTGGACCAGTTGGGCCTTGTGGACCAGATGGACCTTGAGGACCTTGTGGGCCGGTAGCACCTGTAGCACCATTTGAACCTGTAGGGCCTTGTGAACCTGTAGCACCTGCAGGACCTTCAGGGCCTTCCTTGGTACAACTAACAGTAATAAATGTAATGGCTAAGGCAAGAATGGATAAAAGTCTGAGCTTTCTCATAGCGTTTTAAGTTTGGCTGTATAAATTAGTTTTGGGTTTAAAAGTAAAGGGATTTATTCATCCCTCCAACTAAGATTTAAAGTTAATGGAAAAATATTCATTCCAAAGCTATTTTGGCCAAAAAAATTTAATCCTGCCTTTCTAAGAACCGCAATATATTTGACCCTCTAAAAATTCATTATGAAGAAAACAATTTGCCTTCTCGCCGGAGGTTTTCTATTGGCAGCATCCTCTGTTTCAGCACAGTTTAAAAAGGGCGATAGAATGGTTGGAGCTTCCGTAGCCAGCGTGGTTGTCAATTCAGGCACGGCCGATATTTCGGTAGCGCAAATAGGGAGTAATACCTCAAAAATTACGGGATTTAATGTAAGCATTAACCCCAATATGGGTTGGTTTATTTCGGATAACACTTCGGTGGGGGCAACTTTAAACATTAATCCCTCGAGCAATAAAACAACTTACGAACAAAACGGCTCCACTTATCAGAGTGATAAAAACAATAATTTCAACATAGGTCTGGGTGGTTTTGTAAGGCATTATCTTAATCATAATAGCAATCTGGCTCCATTTGGACAACTGGGCCTCAATGCAGGAATAAGCAATTTGAAAACTGATGGATTTTTCTATGGTGGAAGTGGACCTACTGCTTATAAGATTACTTATGAAGGCAATTCTAATGGTGGCTTCTTTTTTAATGCTAATTTTCTTGCCGGCATGACCAAGATGGTAGGCGAACATACGGGGCTTGATTTTTATATTGGTTATAATTTCTCATACAATAAAAACACATTCAAGAAAACCTCCTTGCGTGATGATGGCAACAATGGTTCAATAGATTCCAGAAGTGAAAATGAAACTACTACCAAGTTTACCAATCATGGTTTTACTTTGGGTGTAGGTTTTCAGATTTTTTTGAAGGGGAAAAAATAAAATTATAATTACACAAAATAAAAATGCCCCGAATATTCAATCGGGGCATTTTCTATTGTAAACAATTAAATAGAATTATCTGTTCATCGTCTGCTTGGCTTCAATGCTTAGTGTAGCATGAGGTACTGCTCTCAATCTTGCTTTATCAATTAACTTCCCTGTTACACGACAGATGCCATAAGTTTTATTTTCAATCCGCATCATTGCTTTTTCAAGGTGGTCTATAAATGTAATCTGACGGCTGGCCATCTGGCTTAGTTGTTCTCTTTCCATACTTACACTACCATCCTCCATTGTCATATAACGGGCTTCATCCATGTCACCTCCCTCATCTTTACGAGTGATAAGCCCTTGCAAATATGCCAGTTCTTTTTTTGCTGCATCTAACTTGCGTTGAATAATTTCTCTAAACTCAGTCAGGTCAGCATCGGAATATCTCATAACCGGGCCAGTAGCATAAACAGGGGCAGTTATATCAAGAACTGATTTTGTAAAATCAGGCTCATATTTCACTGCTGACTTAGTATTAGTTTTTGGAATAGCTACTTTGGAGGGCTTGGGCGGTTCTTTTTTTACCACAGGTTGCACTTTTTGTTTAATTGATACTAATGATTTTGGGTCTATACCACCTTTTTTAGCTACCGGCTTGGGTGCTTCAACCTTAGGAGCAGGTGCTGGAGCTGGCTTTGGAGCAGGCTTTGTGACAGCTTTTGGTGCTGGCTTTGGCACAGGCTTCTTTGCAACAGGTTTTGCTGCAGGTTTTTTTGCAACGGGCTTTTTCACAGCTTTTGCTGCCGGTTTAGCCGTTTTTGCTGCAGGTTTTTTTGCAACGGGCTTTTTCTTAGGGGCTGGTTTGCTCGCTTTTTTTGGAGCTGGTTTTTTTTTGGTAGCCATAGTTTTACCCTTTTTTTGAAACTTTTACATTTAGCAAATAATCGTTTATTTCAACTCCTACAGCACCGTTTTTAAACGTTTCATCAATTTCTGCCACATTTTCGGGCAAAAATTCAAGTTTGTCTGCAAGAATTTCGGCGCAAATATAGTCTTTAAAACGGGTTAAAGAATCTTTTAATCCACTTGAAACGGATACTAAAATTGTCACTCTATCCGTCAGTTCAAATCCACTATCCTTTCTTATTTTCTGAACCCTGTTTACAAATTCACGGGCATTGCCTTCAGCCTCCAGTTCGGGTGTCACCGTTATGTCTAAAGCTACAGTCAATAGTCCTTTACCGGCCACCGTCCAGCCTGGAATATCCTCACTGCTGATTTCTACCTCGGCTTTCTGTAATATTAATTCTTCTCCATCTATCTGCAATTGATATTGACCCTCTTTTTCCAAACGATTAATTTCCTCCTGATTGAATACAGCTAGCGCAGCCGACACCGCTTTCATTTTGGATCCCAGTTTTTTGCCCAGTGCAATAAAATTGGGTTTAATTTTTTTGCTGATAAAGGTATTATCCGGGTTCAGGTATTCAATCTCTTTTACATTTACTTCAGCCTTTATTAAGTCTTCTACTTTTTGCACCTGAGCCTTCATATTTATATCCAATGCGGGTATCAATACCTTTTGCAAAGGCTGACGTACTTTGATATTTACTTTCTTGCGCAGCGAAAGTATTAATGATGATGCATCCTGCGCCAGTTGCATTCTTTCTTCAAGCTGCTCGTCTATTGCTGCAAGATTGGCCACAGGAAAATCTACATGATGAACTGATTCTTTTTGAAACTTACCGGTAACAGCATCCATATTTTGAAAAAGATAATCGCTGAAGAATGGTGAAATGGGAGCTATCAGCCTTGTCAATGTTTCCAGACATTCATATAGTGTTTGATAAGCACATATTTTATCCTGCTCATATTCGCCTTTCCAGAATCTTCTGCGACAAAGACGCACATACCAGTTACTCAGGTGCTCATCTACAAAATCTTCTATTACTCTGCCAGCCTGTGTAGGCTCATAATCGTCCATGTATTCAGTTGCTTTTTTTACAACTGTATTTAACGAAGAAAGTATCCAGCGATCAATCTCCGGTCTTTCATTAAGCGGAATATAAGCCTCCTTAAACGCAAAGCCATCTACGTTGGCATAGAGTGCAAAAAACTGATACGTATTATAAAGCGTTCCAAAGAATTTTCTTTGGACTTCTTTTATACCTTCAATATCAAATTTTAAATTGTCCCAGGGTGAGGCATTGGTGATGAGGTACCAGCGGGTAGCATCGGCGCCATAGGTTTCAATGGTTTTAAAAGGATCTACCACATTGCCCAGCCGCTTACTCATTTTATTACCGTTCTTATCCAGCACCAATCCGTTGCTCACTACCGTTTTATATGCAACGGAATCAAATACCAGCGATGCGATGGCATGTAAAGTATAAAACCAGCCTCTTGTTTGGTCGACGCCTTCGGCTATAAAATCGGCCGGGAAAGATTGTTTAAAGGTTTCTTTATTCTCAAAAGGGAAATGCCATTGTGCATAAGGCATAGCACCACTGTCAAACCATACATCTATCAAATCAGGCACACGCTTCATTGGCTTACCCGTATCGCTTACCAGTACAATGTCATCTACGAAAGGCTTATGAAGATCAAGGCTTTCAATATTAACAGATTTATTTTGTACTAATCCTAAAACCTCATCAGCTTTTTTTATTTCGTTGAATAATTCTTCTATACTGCCAATACATTTTTCTTCGCTCTCGTCTTCTGTTTTCCAAATGGGTAGTGGTGTGCCCCAAAAACGGGAACGACTGAGATTCCAGTCCACCATATTTTCCAGCCAGTTGCCAAACCTGCCCTCACCGGTCGATTTAGGTTTCCAGTTAATGGTTTTATTTAATTCAACCATTCGGTCTTTTAAAGCTGTGGTTTTGATAAACCAGGCATCTAATGGATAATATAAAACTGGCTTATCGGTACGCCAGCAGTGCGGATAACTGTGTTCATATTTCTCAACCTTAAAAGCACGGTTTTCCTTTTTCAGTTTTACGCTTATGTCCACATTTACATCTACATAATTCGGGTCGTCTTTATAATTTTTTACAAAGCGGTTGCTGAATTCGCCCAGGCCATCAACAAATTTTCCTTCACGGTCCACCATCGTCAATATGCCGATATTGTATTTTTTTCCCACCTTATAGTCATCGGCACCAAAAGCAGGTGCGGTGTGTACAATACCAGTTCCGTCTTCGGTGGTAACGAAGTCGCCAAGCAGTACTCTAAAAGGTTCAGCGCCGTGTGTATTTTCATGAATTACCGTTGTGGAATTTGCAGTATAAGGAAGCAATTGTTTGTATTGCAATCCTTCCAGATCGGCACCGGTACAGGTTAGCTCAATTTTCCAGGGAAGGTTTTTGCCATCATTCTTATATTCCGTAAAAGGCAGATTTTCATTTTGTGGCGCAAAATATTTTGTCAATAATTTTTTTGCCAAAACCACCTGAATGAGTTTGTGAGTATATGGATTGATGGTTTTTATAAGGCAATATTCAATTTGTGGGCCTACTGTTAAACCAAGATTGCTGGGTAGTGTCCAGGGGGTTGTGGTCCAGGCCAAAAAATGAACAGAACCTGTTACACCTTTTTCTTTAATTGCATAGGCAAAATGAGGTACTTTGAGAAGTGATAAAAGTCTTTTATCTTTGTATTGTCCTGACAATTTATCGTCATCTCGTTTGGATAAGAGAGTAGCGCTGAATTGCCAGGATTTTTTTATGGGCATCAGCCTCATATCGTAAATCCTTAACAGGTCGGTTTCCTTTAGTACTGTTTTCAGCAGGTAATAATCTTCTCCAAATTTCACTTTATTCACCAGATAATAAAATGTGGCTCCATCGGCGCCATCTGTATTACGTGTTTCTATCAATACCGATGCAGGAATGAGTTTTGCCGCTTCTGTCAATACAAATACTTCTTCAGCTACCGGAGAAAATGCAAGCACTTCATCAATGGATCTTCTTGTTATCTGTACAGGCTTATTGAATGAAGCATGATGAATCTGTACTCCACGCAAATTATCGTAAGCCCATTTTTTTTGTTCTCTTCTAAAAGTTTTCAAATCGGCAACCGAAGATGCTACAGTCAATTCTGTAAAAGCAAGTTTGTCCAATTCGCTTAGTCTGATTAATCGCTCTTCATAATCTTCCATTTCAAACATGGCCACACAGCTCGTATCCTTCACATCTTTATAAGTGCCTGGCTGGTTTAGTTCGTGCGAACTCAATCCTGTGCCTGCCGCAGGAGAATAGGGCTGAATGCTTACGCTTTCATAGAGCAATCCTTTTTTATACAACTCCTTCAGCAACCACCACAGGGTTTCAATGTATTCGTTTTTGAAGGTGATGTAAGGATCGTTCAAGTCAACCCAATAACCCATTTTGCGGGTGATGTCGTCCCATTTATCTTTAAAGCGAAGTACCGCTTCGCGGCATTTTTTATTATAATCTTCTACTGATATTTTTTTTCCAATATCTTCTTTGGTAATGCCGAGTTCTTTTTCTACACCCAGTTCAATAGGAAGGCCGTGGGTATCCCATCCGCCTTTTCGCTTTACCTGAAAGCCTTTCATGGTTTTGTAGCGGCATACCAGGTCTTTGAGTGTACGTGATATAACGTGGTGAATACCGGGCATACCATTGGCACTGGGTGGCCCTTCATAAAATACAAAAGGTGTGGCGCCTTCACGTAGCGAAATACTTTTTTCAAAAGCCTGTTTCTCCGTCCATTTGGCTAGTATATCTGCCTCAAAAGCCGGCAGATTTAATCCCGTAAATTCTTTGTATGCAGCACTCATAACTTAATAGAAAAATGAGTGCAAAGGTAAGGAATAAAAGCAGCGATATTGATGCAAGAGAGAACTGAGTTACTGCTGCAAAAAAAAAGACCGGCCAATTTATCAGCCGGTCTTGTCAAGAAATTTTTTAGATTATTGAACAATAATTTTTTGTGTTTCCCTGAAACTCTTACCTATAAATTCTATGAGATAAGAGCCGCCTGTAGCAAGTTTGATTTGAGAATTGTTGAAAAATCTACCCGAAAGAACTTGTTTTCCGCTCATATCCAGAACTCTGTAATTAACTATTTCATTCTGATTGGCACGCATGATTATCATTTCATCTCTATTAGCCGGAATCGGGAATACCTGCACCAATGAAGCCTTAGTACAATTATTCAACTGTACCATGCTTACATTACTATAAAGTTTGCGGCCATCCACATCTACTGCTACAACACGATAATACATTCTCTTTTGTGACTGGTTTACATCTAAAGAATAATCATGTGCGCCGGCCCCTTTTGATAAGGTGGTAGCAATCGTATTATAGTTATTACCATCAAAACTTTGTTGTACTTCAAACTGTCTTACATTTTCTTCCTGTGCTGTGCTCCATGTTACTTTGGCACCACAATCTTTTCCATTTGCATTAAATGACGTAAAAAACAGAGGAGTAACGGCGGTTACTGTAAAAGACGATTGGCTGAAATTATTTGTCGGATCAGGATCATCTCCTTGAAGCACAGCTGGTGTACCTGTACACGGATTAATTATTGGTAAATAATTTATTTGGCCGGTAAAATTATTGGGGCCTCCAAGTACAACTCCCTTAATAGTCAAGTAAACATAATTCAAATCACCATCGCCAAAATTACCACCGGTATTAAATAGCACAACATTATTTCCGGGACCTGTTGTTGAAGAAGATATTGTCCACCGCGGATCGCTTCCAGGTGCTATTCCCATAATTTCTACATTTAGTCCAACTACAATAGAAACTTCGAGAGTGTTTGCGCAAATTTGATCTTCGCCATTATTTCCAATATAAACATGCATCTGAGTAGTGCTTCCTAATTGAACCAATCCGGATGATCCAGGTGTTGGATAAACCGCAATATATGGGTCGGCATTTTGTCCAAGAGTACTAAAATAGAAACAGAATATTGTAATCAGATTTAATGCTATTTTTTTCATACTATTTTTTTAAAATTATTGTGCTAATAAATTTCCTGATTTAGAATTATTGGAACTATTGGAATCGCCACCTGAACCACCTGTAATTCTTACTGTCAAACTTGTATTCGAATTCACTGCAACACCAGTATTTCTTGTTATAGTAAATCCAATCTTACTTGTACCAAAAGCAGGAATTACACCTCCAGACTTCAAAGTCACATAAATATATGTTGGGTCTTGTGTAAAATCCCAATCACTATTATTATTAGTGGTAGGTCCAGGTACATTAGATGTGCCGCTTGCATTACTCCATGTAATAGTATAATTTGATGATTTAGTGATTCTAAATACAACCTGACCTGTTGAAGAAGCATTGCCAACCTCTTGTATTGTAACCATAAAGTCTTTTGACGATCCGGCAGACGGAGGATTTGTAAATCCATAACCACCCACACCCATAGCAATTAATGGTGTAAAGTCAGGCAGATACGCAGTAGCCTGCGAGCTCAGTGTCCAAGGTGAGAAGCCCGGTACACCAAAGGCATCTGTTGTATAAACATCACCCACCAGGCTTGAATTCAGGCTTGCTGAAATCTTGTTCCAGGTTCCGCCTACATATCTATAACCATATATCGATGCGGCGTTCTGTCCATTGATATTAGTTCCAATATTGAGATAACGATATTGTACCGAAGCTCTGGATGCACTAACATTAGACGGTATGATGTTCCATACCGTACGTATAGATTGACCTCCAGGGAAAACAGGAGTGATAGCACCGGCATTAGTAGTTGTTCTGGTTATTACCAGATTACCTACATCGGCAGCTGCGCCTCCCTGTGCTCCAAGGTTTGCACCCAACATATCAACCGCTCCATTATTTACTACCCTGCTCAGCATCTTCGCTCTTCCTAAAATATAGCTGGTTGCTTTTTCAGGCCAAGCACCGGTCATGATGTCGGTTGCATTATTGCCAAACAAGATGGTATCGGCAACTGTTGCAGTACTCAAAATACCATTGCTAAACTTCATAGAGCCATCAATCAACATAGTATGTTGTCCACCGCCAATTTTACCAGGCACTGTCCATCCACTAGCCGCAGCCATTTCTACTATTGAGTATTGAGGAGAAGCAATTGCTCTGGCCGCAGTGTTTCCGTTCATATTTACAGTAGTACCACCGGCTATTACCAGATTTTCTCTTGTATTAGCTGCTGTGATATTGCTAAACTGAATGGCATTATTAGCACCACTTGCAGGAGCAACGATATTGCTAGCACCGGCATAAACCTGTGCCTGATCGCCATTGATTAGTACTGGTGTTGAGCTTCCGCCATTTACAGCAGTACCACCGGAGAGGTAAACAGTAGCCATATTAGTAGTGCTTGCTGTAGGCGCATCTGCTTCTACACCAATTGCAGTACCGCTGGTAACCACAGTAGCATTATTCAATACTAAGGTTGTGCTACCGTTTGGTGCTACAGTATTTACCATTGCCGATCTTGCACGGATGCCTATCTGGCCACTGCCAACTGTAACAACAGGATTGCCGGAAACATTTACCATAGTATTTGAACCAACTCCAAAATATGGATCTACATTATCCAGATTGATACCAACTAAAGAATTGCCAACTGTACCGCCAGATACTGTTACCGTACTGGAAGTAGGCAGATTCCACAGATTGATACCACGACCAAACTCACCGCCACTGTTACCAACAGAGTTGTTTGTAACATTTATAGTAGCACCTGCTTGAACGGACCATACATTGATACCCCATGTATAATCTGAAGCACCAGTAACGCCTGTACGGGCATTCACGGTGTTGTTCTGAATATTTAATACACCTGCCGGAGCATAGAAGAGATTGGCATGAATACCTATGGCATCTTGACCGGTAGTTACATTATTATTACTCCATGTCATTGTACCATTGCTATAGAAATTCTGCAGATGCAATCCAATATTATCATCATTAACATCCACTGTATTGTTTGTAATATCTGTATAAGCGTTTCCAAACAGAATAATACCCTGACCGCCATTTACTGGATCAAGTCCATAGTTACGGACAATATTACCATCAATCAAGTTGCCTGTAAGTGACGTGCCATTACTTGACAGTGAGACACCTCTTTGTGCAACATTTTGAATGATATTATTCTTAATAGTCAGGCTATTGAAATCTACTACGCTTCCTGATACATTAATATTAGTGAATGCTCTTCTTCCATCAATATCTAGTCCGAGACCATCCTGAACTGTACTTGTACCTGTCAAAGCAGGGTTATTACCATCCAGCGTAAAGCCGTCAACCGTTATGTTATTGGTCAATACTTTCACCAGGTCATTTGGATTGTTCAGTGGATCACTTACCGGCGCAGTAATAATAGACTCTACATCCGGATCTGCTTTCAAACTTACAAAGGCTCCAAATCTTGGCGCAACAGGAGACCCTGCCCAACGGCCCTTGATATTTACTTCTTTATTTACAACCACATTCTCAGGATAATTACCCGGATCAACCCAAATGGTATTGCCTGTAGCAGCTGCAGATGCAATTGCTTTGTTGATTGTTCGGAACGGTGCAGCAGGTACACCTGGATTAGCATCGCTACCCACTGTTGTAGTATAGAAGTTTCCATTATTAGAACCATCATTTACATACAAGTCGGCATCAAAACTACAAGGTCCTAAAGGCTGGAAGCCCATGGTTACAAGGTCTGCATCAGTTCCAGAATGTTGCCAAGGTGCATAATTAGTTGCCTTGCCCACAGCAGTTACCAGGGCATTGCCACCGGTAACACCCCACCAGTTACAAGTAAGATTGCGAACAGCTGCACCTGTACCTGTTGTATCTACAGCTAAAGTATTTCCGGTAATGGAATTATCATTAGCAACAATATTGCTGGTAAGTCCTGATTGTGTTTCCAGATACAGTCCCGTAACATTATTTTGAATAAAGTTATTGAGATATAGTCCGCTTACATTCGTATCGCCCCATCCAAAACCTTGTGTTGTTTGATAGATTCCCACACTGTTAGCTTTAGCCATACCATCAATTACGTTGCGGCTAAACACAGGAGCCACTGCTGCATTTTGTCTGATATTGGCAATACCTACTTCCACATTGGTTATGGTATTTTCATATACCTGTGTGGCAACATAAGGTGAAAAAACCATGATACCATAACCACCAGCCGGACTGTTGGAAATTGAATTGTTGTGAATTAAATCGGCAGTGGTTTGATTATTATCTGTATGAATACCTGTTCCTGCTACATTAGAAACGGTATTTCCAAAATACTGAGATCCTGTTGACCAGTTAGAAACGATTCCATCGTTTGAATTGGTTACGGTGTTATTAGAGAAAACACCAGCACCTCCAAAGTTGAACATAGCAATAGAACCTGCAGGATCACCGCTTACGTTTGTAACCGTATTGTTATCAAAAGTGAAAGTACCGCCCGAAGATGCATAAATACCTCTGAGGAATACATTCTTCACAGTTACATTCTGAACAGTAAGGTTATTGAATGGAACTGAAACTGCATTATGATTGGTGATGATACCATTTCTGGCATCCACATCGGCACCGCCCACGGGTATGCCGCTTAATGCAGGGTTATCACCATCTACAGTCAGGTCTTTAATTGTTACGTCATTTGCCTGCACCAGGAATACATTGCTGGAACCCGGGCAAAGTGAAGCGCCTGAACAAATGTTTGGTGCGGATATTTCCGGCTTCACAAATGTATTGGCCTGACCTGCTCCAATGATGGAAACAGGAGTATGCACTAATACATTTTCATTGAATGTGTGTCCGCTTACATTTAAGGTATTGCCAGCTGATGCGAAGTCAACGCCATATTGAATACATCCGAAAACAATATTGGTTTGTGCAGGATTATCAACTCTCTTATCATAAGCATTTGCTACTACAGGAACATTTACAGGGTCTGTAGGATCCAGATATACATGCACTTTATTATTTGCATAAATATCGCCTGCATAGGTTACGGTTTTGCTGTTAGTATATCCATATCCACCGTCTCCTGTTATTACACCGGTTTCATTGCCAGTTAAATTATTGGCCAGCGCACCTGCCCCACCAATAACAGTTGCGTTGCCTGTTGCTGTATTTGTATTATCTACTCCGGCACCCGCAAGTAAGATACCTCCTGAAAGCCAGGTGTGAGGATTGGGGCTGTTCCAGATATTTCCCGTTACTGTATTTCCGGTAATGGTAGCATAAGCACCATAACCTAACTGAATACCGTTCTGTCCGTTAATGTTTGGTATATTTTGTCCGGTTACGGTATTACCTGTAATCACGGCATGTGTGTTCAGCTCGTTTACAACCAATCCTGCTTTTTGATAATCGTCGATGATGTTGTTGTTAATCGTAACTGTGTGTGACACATTTACATCAAAAGCATGATTTATATATACGCCTAAGCCACTTTGGTTACCACTATATGTTGCATCTCTGATACCCGTAACATGGCTATTGGTAAGAGCGCCACCAGCTTCAAAATAGTAAACGCCCATAAAATCACTAATCGTTCTACCTCCATCTCCATCTACCAATAGTTTATCCAGATTAATAGTATTACCAGCTCCCTGAGCATAAATAATAGGTTGATAGCTACCATTTGCATTGCTAATTGATGCAGGTGTTACGGGAGCTTTTATTCTTGTAGTCGTAGCACCGCTTCTGCCCGCACCCATGATAGTTATGGATTTATTAATGTCCAATTGAGTTTGATACACACCACCATCCACATAAATAGTGTTTCCGGGGCTGGCCATCATCAACGCCTTTTGAATAGTAAGGAAAGGAGCTGAAGCAGTTCCGGCATTGGCATCGTTACCAACAGCGGTTGTATATAAGTCATCTGCTGTATTGTTGTCATTTACATAGAAATTGCCAGGCCCGTTACATACACCAGATAAAGGCTGGAAGCCATTGGTGCCCGGTTGATCGTCGGTACCATCAGTCAAGTAAGGCAGGTAATTTACATTGGTTGATACTTTGGCAAATACCACATTGCCATCTGCACTGCCATACCAGTTACAGTTTGCATTTAATGCAGTAGCTGCAAGATTGTTCAATGCAAGGCCTGTATTGCCTGAGAGATCATTTGATGTAACATTACCCATTACACCGGCATCAGACTCAACCTTAATGCCGCTGCCGTTGTTCTTAATAAAGTTTTCTGTAATTGAATTTATTTTACCACCAGTCAATACTCTTACACCATCTCCTGTATTGCTGCTGATATTATTGCGGTATAGTTGCGTAATGGTTCCTGCATTTACTTCTACACCTGTAGTGCCACCGGTAATGCTGCTTGCATTATCGTGTACATCAGCACTAGCATCGCTGCCCAATACAAGAATACCGATTGCACTACCTGTAATATTGGTATTACCTTTTATTTCTGCACCTACGGTTGCTCCATTTGTATTTAATGGGTTATCATGTACTTTGATACCGGCTATTGTTGCACCACTAACTGTTACCCCATCTATTGTAGCAAGGGTATTATTAGCATTGGAGCCAGAACTTGGATAGCCTTCAAAGTTATTGATATTGATACCCAGGCCAACTCCGGTAATGTTACCGCCACTGATCAAAGTAGCTGTTTGGTTATTCCAACCAACTATACCTGTTGTTGGAATAGCTGTGATGGCAGAGCCGTTGATGATATTACCAGAAGTTGTTGAACCAACAGCCATAGATGCAATCAGTATACCATCCCATGATGCTGTTTCGTTGCTATTGGCTACACCGGTAATTGTATTATTGCTTACCGTGTAAGGTGAAGCTGTACCATAGAACAGGTTGTGGAATATACCACGACGACGAACTGACATTGTATTATTAGCAATAACCTGATAACTTGCTGCTCCCGGATTTGCTGTATAGAAATTACCGGTTTGAACTCCTACTCTTACATTCGTTATACAGTTATCTGTAACTGCAGCATACTGATTATTGTAAAGCAATACGCCACCACCCCATAAAGCAATACCGGAGCCTGCATCGTAGGTTCCCAAATTCTGAATAAGGTTATGCTTGATTTCATGTCCTGAAGTAGCAACTCCGGCAGGATAATCATAAAGTGTAACACCAAAATAAGAAAGGTTTTGTATGATGTTATTTGTTGCATGCAGGTTGTTGATATTTGTTTCATACACTGTAATTCCTTCTGCTGCATCAATATCGGCGCCATTGGTACCTAGATATCCGCTTGTTAATGTTGTATTATCTCCATCAATCGTAAATCCGCTGATGGTAACATTAGAAGCTGCCACATGGAAAATTTCACCTGAAGCAATAACTGAAATAGCCGGAACAACAATCGCCTCAGGATTTCTGCTACCACTGCATGGGTCTATGTTTGCATTAGGGCCAAGTATGGTCAATGATTTATTAACTATAACATTTTCTGCGTAAGTACCGGCTGCAACCTGGATGGTGTGGCCGTTTTGTGTAAGCGGGTTATTAATGGCAGATTGTATGGTAAGATAAGTTTGACCTGTATTGACATTTAATACAGGGCCAACACCTGTACATGAACCGGGGACAGGCTGGAAGCCTGTGGTTGCGGGCGCATTATCGGTACCATTAACAAGCCATGGAGAAGTATTGGTGACGCCTGTACCAGTTATTAATCCGGCTATTGTGGCTGCAACACTGCTGCCATACCAGTTACAAGTTAAATTGGCTGCACCTCCAACTCCATATACTACGTTATTGGCAACGGCAAACTTGGTACCACTAAATAAATTGGTTGCAAAACTGTTTTCTTCAATCGTAGCAGTGCTCATAAATTTATTCTTCTCCAGATTGAGGCCGACAGATCCAGTTCCATTCAATGTGCCTACATAGTTATGTTTCATTGTAAGTCCATTAATGCTTGTAGAAGCATCAATACCTACTACATTATATCCATTCAAATTCGTAATCTCGTTATCTTCTACCGATACAGTATTCAACCCGTATCCGGCAGTCTGATAATTGGCTGAACCAACATTCATTGTAATACCCCAAACATATTTATTGTTTTGATTACCATTTCTAATATTCTGAATATTATTACGCTTAATACTCAGGTTACTTATTGTTTTGGTAGCTGTTGATTGTATTATTGCAATACCACCGGCATGATACCCCGGCGTACTAAGGCCTACATCATAAATACAGTTATCCTCAATTGTAATATTTGATGCGTTTACATCATTTGTGCCCAATATTCTAACGGCATATTTATTACCTCCATTAGCTAAACCTACAGCGTGGATTTTGTTATTCACTATCTGAAGATTTGATACGCCAACAAATTGGGTTATACCGGTATTGGCGTTTGGTGCCATAATCTCAAAGCCATCTATTGTAACACCACTTACCTGTACATCAATACCTGTGTTGGTACCGGAAGCATTAATAACAGATGGTGTTTCTGTCCAGTTTCCACACGACTTACCTGCGTTGGCACCTTTCAATGTTATTGATTTATTGATAACAATATCCTCATTGTATGTACCGGCACTTGCCGAAATTGTATGACCGTTGAGTGTCAGCGGATCATTGATTGCCGCTTGAATACTACAATAAGATTTTCCTGTATTGGTATTTGTAACGATTCCACCACCGGAGCTATTTCCTACATCACGTGTATCAGTTCCATTTGCAGTTATATTTCCAAAAGTATTACCTGTAACAACTACGCCGCAGGTAATAGGTGAGTTTCCACGACCAAAATACTGATCGGCCAGATTACTTTGATCACCATCGCCGGGATAAGGTAAATGACCGGCCTGACGCTGAATACCTACATCGTTTCCATTCAATGTATTTCCGCTCACTGTATGATTAAGTCCTTCTACTACTATACCAAAACCATCACTTGTGCTTGGTTGCTGAAATCCTGATACATTGTTATTAATTACTTGTACACCCGTAGGTATATCTACATTTCCGGGAAGTACACCTCTGCGGAATACGGCAATACCGGCAAGGTCTCTTTGCTCAGCTCCAATAGGAACAGTACGACTAACTGTATTGTTACTTATTACAATACTACCAGGTCCTGAAGATGTACCCGAGCCATCTGCATTCTTTACTTCAATACCAAAACGGCCATTATCGGTTACTGTGTTATTGGATATTAAATTGGCACCAGGACCCATTAAACCAACAGCCCCAATTCCATTGTCTCCATTATTGTGAACATTATTATTGTTCATGGTTACGCCTGTTGCTGTGCCATCCTGCAATTCTATACCACAACAGTTGTTACCAAATACATGATTATCGGAAATATTAATATTTGATTTCAGTCCGTTCCAGATTACTATACCTCTGGCGCCAACAGTATGGCCGGTAGCAGTGCAATGCGTAATCGTTACATTATTTACGGGTCCATTTGCATAGAATCCGCTACCACCCACATTATTCCAAATGGCAACTTCATCTACCAGCAGGTCATTATTACCTCCAATTCCATAAATACCTGCATTTGCGTTACCACTGAGACCTGTATAGTTTTTCACTCTTAGTTTCTTAATAGTAACATTAGTAACTCCTAAATTGATCGTAATACCATTTCCATTACCTGATAGACCTGCGCCATTTAAAATGGTATTTGTAGAGTCAACACCTTGCAGAGTCAGTGATTTGTCAATTACTACTCTTTCATTAAACTCCCATGCAGCACACTCTATCACATCGTTTGCATTAGCAGCATTTACTCCATCCTGAATAGTAATATAATAAGTGTTTTGAGTAAGATTGTGTACTGGCATAAAATAGGCCATCAACCCAAGACAACTGTTGTCGGGTTTGTGAGTCAACTTAGACTCTAATGTTGTTCTTTGAGCAAAATTCATTGATGCAGGCAGTTGCAAACCAGCACCTACATCCATTTTATTATTTTGGATATCTAAATTCTGATTCCAGCAGGCCATTGTAGTGCCGGCTCCACCGCCACTTCCAATTAATGAAGTATAAGCAGGGAAAGTAGAACCACCCGATGGGCCTGTTTGTCCGTCAAATACAACAAATGAATTGAGATTAGCTGCAAAATTATTTTCATTTCCGGCTGTGCCTAAAGTAAAGGTGCCGAAAGATGCATTATCATCATCATGATTGGCAAAAGTGAAAGCATTACCGGTTCCGTTGAAATTATTATTGGTAAATGTACCAGCAACCGGAACCTGAACTATTGTGTTTGAATTGGTACTAATGGATTTTGTATTTACGACAATTGCATGTGCATTTGCCACGCTGGTATTAAAGGTGTTGGCATTTAAAGTGATATTATTCATATTCTCCAGCGATACTGCCCAATCATAGTCATTGAAAGTATTATTAGAAATATTATGGGTAATACCGTTATAATTATTTCTTACTCTTAAGATGGCTGAACCCGGTGCCGAAGAAATTGCGAAAGTGCCATTAAATATATTATTCGTAACTGTGATTGTTCCGGCACCTGCATTTTGATCAGGGAGTTCAACACCACCTCCATTAAAATTATTATTAGAAATAGTAACAGTACCATTGCTTCCAAATCTTACCAAGATATCATGATTTATCGTTTGTAAAGTATTGCCAGTAAAACTGCCACCACCTTCATCAACAGCTACGCCCGAGCGGAAATAGCTGGTAGGAGCTGATCCGTTTACTGTATTATTTGTAAATGTGATGCTGTTTACGCCACCTGTTGCAACTCTATAATTAGTAGGACCGCTATAATTTATACTAAAGGCATTTCTATCTCCATAAGTTCCGGATGCAGGTGTACCGTATGGATCAACCAGGTTATTATTAATAATAATGTTGTCGATATCTGTACCACTTACAATCACTGCACTCTTAAGTTTTGATAAATCAACATTAAAGTGGAAATTATCAATTTTTACATTATCAACAGAAACATCAAACAGTGTTGGTTTACCTGAAACAGTACC
>Ga0138256_10000152_pt1 | contig 81692 bp, 75 predicted proteins | sample KNB2016incub_MG_FD_105486 | JGI IMG/M metagenome (GOLD analysis project Ga0138256, IMG submission 105486) | Active sludge microbial communities from wastewater in Klosterneuburg, Austria - KNB2014incub_MG | ecosystem: Engineered > WWTP > Activated sludge > Unclassified | place: Austria... | reverse complement strand
GTTATTTTTAACCAAGGACGAATATTTTTGCCGCCATAGGCAGTTTTTTTTCCGATCACCTGGTGATTAACTTCTTTCAACCTGAAATAAGGATTGCTACTGCAGCAGGAAAATTTATTTAAAACAGCGCTGCTTAATTTTGCCACAAGGTTTAACTTTACACAACGAAAAATTGAATTTGAAAATTACAGAAAACGGCACACCCATCAAATTAGTTGATGATGCAGCACAATTACAGGAATTGGTTGAACGGCTGCATGGGTTGAAGGAATTTGCGATGGATACAGAATTCGACAGTTTCAATAAACAATACGGTATTAAACTACAGCTTGTGCAGGTGTTTGATGGCAATACCTGCTATCTGGTTGATCCGATACAGATCAAAAACATGGATCCCTTATGGTCGGTGTTTAATGACAAAGCAATATGTAAACTGGTTTATTCCGGCGCCAACGACGTAGATGTATTGAAAAGACATGGCTGCAACCCTGCAAACTTATTTGATATTCAGATTGCCGCCGACTTGTGTAAGTGGCCGGTCACTTCCCTGGCCGCTGTTTTACAACAGGAATTTGGGGTAACGCCCGATAAATCAATACAGGCTGCCGGCTGGGGCAACCGGCCCCTCAGCAGCAGGCAATTGGCTTATGCCGGTAACGATGTTATTTACCTGCCTCGTTTAAAAGAACTGCTTTTACCGGAGATCGGTAAAAAAAAGCTTGGAGCCGTTTTAAAGGAGCAAAATATAAAGCTCGAATCGGCCTCCAGTAAAGATTATTTTCCTAAACTCAACGGCAGGCAGCGGAAAACCTACAGCCGCTACAGTCAGCAAAAATTGCTGGCCTTAAAAGTACTGGTGGATGAGCATGCACAGGAAATGAACCTGCCGCCTTTTAAAATTGTACAGGATTCTTTTTTAGAGGAGATCGTACAGGATGTGCAATCATTTTTAAAGCTGCCATTCCCAGAAAAAAAATTCCATTATACCATCAATAAAAACCAACGGTTTAAAAAGGCGCTTATGGAACTGGTACATTCCATTGATCCGGGAATCGGATGGGAGTATAAGCGAAGGAGCTGAGTTCCCTATTTCCGGGTCGGTGTACCGCCGGCCAGAATACTTTGCGGCATTATGAAGCATGGTATCCCTGCAATAAAAAATCTTTCCCAACCGGAAAAATCCGGGCGGGAAAGATTCAGCAATATTTAATTTAACTCTTTTCCTTTGCTTTATACAGAATTGATAATATACCAGGTACAGCTTTCGGATCTTTATTCAATTCAAGTGATTTTTCCAGGAAATAAACAGCTCTGGGCATATCGTTGTTTTGATAATAGCCTTCACCCAGGCTGGAGGCAACATTAGCCGATTCCGGAAATAAATAATAATTCACCTGGAATATTCTTGATGCATCTTCTTTTTTACCCTGTTTTAATAAAAGATAACCCAGGCTGTTTAATTCGTTTTCATTTTTTACAATAGTTGCAAGCTGGCCCGAGAGGCTCCTTGTGCTGACGTTGCAATCCTGCAGCGTCCCGTCTTTCATCCAACGGTTGATTAATGCAAAAGATGGATAATTGGGTGTGTATGGCTGATTACTGAGAATCTGTAAAAGGTCTTTTTCTAATGATAAAACCGGGTACTCATTTATGCGGTTAATCTCCACCCCGTTCCTGTAAACAATAAAAGTGGGTACCCTGAAAACACCTTTGCCAACTTCCTGCCGTTGGGGGCTTTGCTTGGTGAGCGAATCATTATCTCCTACACCTATAACAGCCAGTTTTTTTTCAGGAAAAGAAATAGTATTGAGTATCTGCAAAAATCCCGGCAGCTCTCTTTTGCTGTCGCCGCACCAGGATCCAAAGAAAATTTCAATCGTTATATCATTCAGCTTTTGGACTTTCAATGCATTTATTGTGGTAATATCCGGTTTGTAATTATCATAACCCGGCTTAAACCATTGGCCAAAGGGCTCGCTGTAAAGGCTGTCTTTAGTACACTGTCCATACAGGATCGCCGGCTTCTTTACTGCTATTTGTGCAGCAGCTGTGCAGGAGATAAAAATGGTGGCTATAAAAAAAAGTTTACGCATATAAATAGTTTTATAAAATGAATAGTTGATGTACGGGCATAGATTGCCCGTGCATATTAAAATACGTTACCCGAAAGAAAGAAGATTTAAGTACGGGGAGGTTGACCAGGTGGTTTAGCATGGCCTGCAGATACGTACATAAGATAACGGCTGTTTAATTGGATACGGGCCGGTATGCATACAGCAGTTTCCGGATTATCATCCAGAAAAAAAATGTCATCAATATGTACATGAAAGTGAACAAGCCCCTCAGGCTGTTCCGGTGATGAAGGGTTAACCTGTACCAATTTTGTTTCGCAATCGCATTTTACAGCATCAGCTTTAAAAGCATTGCTGATCCTGCATTCAATATAACTCAGCTGCTTTGCATATTGAGATAATGCAAAAAGGAAAATCAGTAGTATGGACGTAAGTTTTGGCAAAAGCTTTTATTATATCATATCCTGGCTAAACCCTTTGTAAATAATACAGAGAGACTGATTAAAATTAGAAAAAGTATTGTACACAGGTGGTTGTCTGTTTGTTAATGCATATTGCTCCCGTTTGATGTTGTTCATCGCACAAAACTATTTACAGGTACTATTGGTGAGCAACCTATCTTCGCCATCAATAAATTATCTTCTCAGCATCTTCAACCCTTTATCTGCAGCACATATTTGATACCCTTATCAATGGTTATATTGATAATAAGATTGGTATTGCCGAACAGTTTTTAAGCATTCAGCACAGCGCCGACCTGAGCGATAACCTCCGGAAATTATTTGCTTTGCAACAGATGCATGTGGCTGGTACCGGTAATGCGGCTGTAATTGTGCAGGATAATAACTTCCGTACCGACCGCATTTACTGGCTCGACCGTAAACATAATGATGCTTTTGAAAATGCATTTTTTGATATGATGGATGCCTTTGTGATTCATTTAAACAGCAGTTGCTATGCAGGTATTACCGGCTACGAATTTCATTATACTTTGTACGAGGTTGACAGTTTTTACAAAAAACATATTGATCGTTTCCGCAACAATGACAGCCGGCAGTTCTCTATGATATTTTACCTTAACCCCGATTGGGCGGAAGGGGATGGTGGAGAGTTATGTGTGTATCATGATACCCTGCAGCAAAAGATTACGCCGCTTAACAGACGAGCAGTCTTTTTTAAAAGCAACGAACTGCCGCATGAGGTGTTGGTTACACATAAGCCCAGGCTAAGTATTACAGGCTGGTTAAAGAAAGATTGATGATTCCTCTTAGTTTCTCTTTTAGCTGCAACTATTCTTGCCCTTGCTGATCTTCTGCCAGCAATAATACTACTAAACAATAAGTATCGAATCATCACATTAACAACATAATCAGCACAAGTAAAATACAACAAGCGTAAAACTAAAACCCTTTTTTTAAAATACTTGTTTTAGGCATATGCCTCCAAAAAGCAGCCCGGGCAATGTTAAATAAAAAAAGGCAGTCAGTACATGACGGCTGCCTCAAAGAAAATTAATAATTTATTTACTGGTACGCAAAAACCTGTTGGCTGTCACCGTCATTACTGGTAAGTACATAACCATTACTGTCGTAGGTGTAGGTATTGCTAGTGGTATAATCATGCGTTGTACCGGGGAAATCAAAATCAGCCTTCAATATTTCATGATTGGCGGAAAACAGCAGCGAAAATCCTGCCTGGTCCAGCACATAGCCGGTTACCTTGGGGTAAATTGCTTTCTTATTTCCAAACGTAAACTCTGCTGTATACACAATCGGTCCTTCAGCAGTTACCTTAGTAAGGTTACCGTTTGTATAAGCCAGGTTAAAATTCCACTCTGGTCCGCCTTGCGCAGTAATCTTAATTTTGCTTACCTGGTTATTGGTAATCGTGTAGAAAAGCTGGTCATCTTCTACCAGGGTACCGGGTAATCCACCACTGATATCCCAGCTTTCAAAAATCCCGCTTACCGGAATATTGTTTACATAAGTATATATATAGATGTTCAGGAAGTCCTGCTCCTTTTCCTCAATTCCGGTGAGGTTTCCGGCTGCGTCGTAGGTAAACTTTACATACGCTGTGTTGTCGGGGCTTTTATAAGATAACAGTTTGCCGGCTGCATTATAGGTAAGATTATAAACTGTTACCGTGCCTGCTTCTGTTTTAGTTACTTTTTTCAACTTCTTTTCGGTACCCGGGTTGCTGGGCGCCGGGTCACTTTTCTTGCAGGAAGAAAATGCAAGGATGGAAGATACTAATACAGCTATTAAAAATTTCTGTTTCATGTTTTTGTATTTAGTTATACTTTAATGAAACGCAATGATACTTGGCATCGTCGGGTTGTTTACCGTATGATGTAATGAAATGAGCGTTTGAACGGATGAATTGTCTGCATATCGCAGTTTTTGGGTGGCTTAATTAACAACCTAAGTAACCTGTTTCTCGGGTTGTCGTAAAAACGGGCACAAAGATTCGACAGGCATGTATGAACAAAAAAATCTTTGCCCGTTTTTTTATATATTTACCCAAAACAAAACAATTATGAAAAAGATATTTCTTGCAGCAACAGCAATAATGATGTTGTACTGTGCCGATGCACAGAACCTGAACAGTCCCCAGCCGTCACCAACTGTAAACGTTAAACAGAATTTTGCACTGGGTAGTATTGAACTGAGTTATAGTCGCCCTGGTGTAAAGGGGCGTAAGATTATGGGTGACCTGGTACCTTTTAACAAAGTATGGCGTACAGGTGCCAATGCCGCAACAACCATCACTTTCAGTGATAATGTAACTATTGGAGGCAAAGAAGTTAAAGCAGGCAAATATGGTTTGCTTACCATCCCCGGCGAAAAAAAGTGGACCATCATCATTTCAAAAGATGCCAACATAAACCAGCCATCAAATTATAAAGAAGAGAATGATGTGGCAAGGGTGGAAGCCGATGTAGTACCCATACCCTTTACCATCGAAAACTTCACTATCGACTTTAATGATATTACCAGCAGCAGTTGCAATGTTCAACTAATATGGGAAAGCACTTTTGTTCAGTTTGCGGTAACCACCGGCACCGATGCAAAGATGATGGCCGAAATTGATAAAGTGATGAACAAGGATAACAAGCCTTACTTTGCAGCCGCTTCTTATTATTATGATAATGATAAGGACATAAAGAAATCACTGGAATGGGTTAATAAGGCGCTTGAAACAAATAAGGAAGCTTTCTGGATGTATATGTTAAAAGCACGTATCCATAAAAAAATGGGCGATAAAGTAGCCAGCAAAACCGCCGCCACAACCTGTAAGGATCTTGCAACGAAGGCAAAAAATGATGACTATGTAAAAATGGCAACTGAACTGATAGCAGAATTGTAATCAACATAATTAAATACTATTAGTAAAAATGCCGGGTATGACCCGGCATTTTTATTTGTCAATTTTGAAGTGTTTTTTTCTTATCATTCATACTGACCCCAAACCTAAAGTCTCTCACCCGCTTTCTGCAATATTTCTCTCAGCCTTTCTTTTAAACTTTGGGGTTCAAGTATTGTTGCATAATCTGCAAACATTAAATACCACCTGACAAAACCATGTTCAATATCAGGTGCCATAAATATCATTTCGACTTTATCTTTTTTTTCTGTTTCAGAAATAAAGCCATTCGATTTTTTACCTGATGAAATATAGCGGGCTACATTTTTATCTACAAGAATCCTCACTTTTATTTTTTCTACAGCTTCTCTTTTTTTACGATGATCGTCAATGCTGCCATGGATTAAAGTAAAAGTTGTTTGGGTGCGTTTGATGGCCAGCATCCGGTCGGTACGGAACCGGCGGTAATCCTTTCGGTAATGGCAATATCCCAAAACATACCAATAATTATTTTCATGAAAAAGGCCAACGGCTTCAATCATTCTTTCCGAAGGTTGTTCTGCATCCAGCGAATGATACTTTAAATGCACTTGCTTTTTTTCGGCAATGCTTTCAAAAAGAATTTCCAACGCATCCGGAATATTTTTGTTGAACAAAACCTGTGTGTCATCAATATACACCTGCGATTCAAGCGCCGATATCCAGTCTTTTTCGCTGCCCCGTAAAACCGATTTAACTTTATACATCGCCGACTCATGGTATCCGCCCAATGATTTATCAGTAAACTTCTGCATCAGTTTTTCAGCAGCCACAAAACTTCCTGCCTCTTCACGGGTGAACATAACCGGTGGCAGCCGGTAACCATCCATAATAGAATAACCAACACCTGCCTCGCTGGTAATAGGCACACCTGATGCTTCCAGTGTTCGTATGTCGCGGTAAATGGTACGAAGACTTACATTAAAGCGGTCGGCAAGTTCCTGCGCCTTTACAATCTTTTTCGATTGCAGTTGAATAAGTATGGCTACTATCCTGTCGAAACGGTTTACTGTATCTGAACCCATGATTGAATAAACTATATCCTCAAGATAAGACATCAAATGAAAGTTTGAACCTGATCTGATCTTCATTTTATTTTTATTCGTGGAAAAATATTTTCTTTTCCTGCATATACTGTTAGTTCTATATCCATATTCTGCAAAGTAAAAGTGGTAGCATGACAGCCCTTTGTCAACAGGATTTTTTTAAGTTGAAACTTCAAAAAAGAAAAAAACATTTTTTACTGCTGACAAAGGGCTGTCACTACCCCATAATAATTTTGGTTCATAATCATTAATCATTTAAAAAATCATGTTATGAACAATGCAGCAGAAACTCTGGAGATGTCCCAGGTAATTACCACCGATGAGTTACTGAAACACTGGCAGGGCCACCGCAGCCTTACCCGTAAGGTTATTGAAGCTTTTCCCGAAGAAGCATTCTTTAAACACAGCATCGGCGGCATGCGTACTTTCGCCGAAATGGTTATGGAGCTTTTGGGTATTGCAGGCCCCGGCACCCGTGAAATAGCAACAGGTGAGGTAAAAGAACTGAATGAACATGTTGAACATGGCAACAGCAAAGCAAAACTTTTACAGGCCTGGGATGAAGCTTCAGATGAGATCAATAAATGGTGGGCACAGATAAAGCCTGAGCGTTTCCGTGAAAACATTAAACTATTCGGGCAGTATGAAGGGTCGGCTGTGTCTTCCATATTTTATTTCATAGACAATGAAATTCATCACCGTGGCCAGGGATATGTTTACCTGCGTTCGCTTGGTATTGAACCACCTGCTTTCTGGGACCGCCAGTTTATGTAAAAAAAATTAAAATGCAAATGGTATTAGTATTTAAAACTTCGGTTACAAAAAAGAATGAGGTAAAAAAACTCAGCCCGCTATTGAATGAGTTGACAGAGAATAATTGCCATTGGAATTTCGACCTGGGGGATTGTGATAAAATCCTCCGGGTTGAAACCCGGCAATTGCAGCCAGTTGCAGTTTCTTCACTGCTGGAAGTGCAGGGTTTTTATTGTGAAGAGTTATAGCAGGTTTACTGCCAATATCATTGCAGCAGAAGATTGTGTTTCTGTTGATATGAAAAAAATGACAAAATAAGTGTTTATCTCTTCTGCCATTGCTTATCGCCCAAAGATTTGTAAATTGCAGGTATTAAAAAGAAAAATATGATGTTAAGGCTATACACTGCTATTTCAACAATTGTTCTTATCGGGATGGTTTCCTGCGCAGGATCTGATAATAATGATTATATCGATAAAACAATTGTTCCGGCTGGTACTCAAACCAATACCCCACAATCTGTAGTTACCAACCCGGCTGAAAATCCTGCAAATACTGTAGTTCCAAACACAATTAATCCGGGTAGTACAACAATTATACCCGGAACCAATACAATAAATGTAAATCCACAGGCAAATCCTACAGGCGTCAATACACAAAGTTCAGTTATTACAACCATTCCTCAGCAGGCAACTAATGTTCAGGCTAAAGCCAGCGGCAATATAAATCCTGCACATGGCCAACCGGGCCATCGTTGCGATATAGCTGTTGGTGCACCTTTAGACAGTAAGCCCGGCTCAACAACTGCTCAGCCAAATGTTGTTACTACTCAACAACCGGCTCAAAATACTGTTATTACACAGCAACCGGCCAAACCAACCCTCCCAGGCATGAATCCGCCGCATGGAGAACCGGGTCATCGTTGTGATATAACAGTTGGTGCACCGTTAGACAGTAAGCCAGCAACAACAACTGTTACACCGGCTGCAACTACTACAGGAGTACCTCCATTACTTGCACCAGCAAAACCAGACAGTTCAAAAAATTAATTATTGTTTCCTGATTGCTGCAAAAACAAGCTCCTCCAGGAAAGTAACAATATTCATTTCGTCCTTGTCATTACCAAAATCGGTAAGGGCAGGCAGGTTCATCATAAAAAAATTCTGAAAATGTGCCATCTCCACAATGGTACTGGATAATGATCTGGGATATTTGTAAGCAGGATTAAATTCCAGTATGATATCTCCAATTTTAGCACAAAGATCTTTATAGGGTTTAAAAAAATGAGCCTTATTATCTTCCGATACTTCTCTTGTCAGGTATGCTTTAGATCCTTCTGAAATAATAATCTTGTGCAGGATACTTTCGTTAACATAGCTGGTGGCTATATCATCTTCAACAGTAGTTGTCAATAACTCAATAGTTTTCTTAAGTTTTACCGTCGGGTCGGTAACGTTCAATGTGTGAATGGTAACCCTGTACTCCAGCCAGCTCCAGTACCAGGCTGTTATATACATCAGCATTTTATGTTTGTTCTCAAAATAACGGTAAATGCCAGCTTCAGTAGTACCAATATCTTCGGCCAGTTTTTTAAATGTAAAGGCTTCAAATCCATTTCGGTGTATTACCAATATGCCATGTTGAATAATCTTCTTTCCCAGTTCTGTTTGCTCCGGATCCCGCAGAAAGAGCTTTTCATTCATTTTTATGTGCAACTGCATTTCCATATGTATATATAAATGTATATCGAACTAATCATAGCTTAATTAAGCTGTTTCCAATACTAAAGATTGCAAAAATACAGAAAGTTTTACAATTTTATGAGATAGTATTACTATCATTTGAAATAATCTCCCTATATTTGCAGCACAAAAATTAAAAAACAACATTTTTATGAACTTTAAAAACGCATTTAAAGAAATCAAAAACGACTTACCTGCAAGTATTGTGGTGTTCTTTGTAGCTGTTCCTTTATGCCTTGGAATTGCATTGGCTTCGGGCGCTCCGTTATTTGCCGGTATCATTGCGGGTATAGTTGGTGGTATAGTGGTGGGAACAGCAAGTGGTTCTCCGTTGGGTGTGAGCGGACCTGCGGCCGGACTTGCAGTTATTGTTCTTTCCTCTATTGCAACTTTAGGTTCGTGGGAAGCTTTCTTATTGTCGGTAGTAATAGCAGGGCTGATACAATTGGCCTTGGGATTTTTAAAGGCCGGCTTTATTGCTTACTTTTTCCCTACTTCCGTTATTAAAGGAATGCTTACCGGCATTGGATTGCTGATCATACTTAAGCAAATACCACATGCCCTTGGATATGATAAAGATACCGCTGGTGATTTTTCATTCTTTCAGATAGATGGAGAAAATACTCTTTCTGCCCTGGGTAGTGCTTTCAGTTTAATCACGCCGGGAGCATTATTGATTTCATCTGTTTCACTGGCTATTTTAATTTTTTGGGATAAAGTATTGACTAAGAAACATAAAATATTTCAACTGATACAAGGCCCGTTGGTAGTAGTTGTTTTAGGTATTGTAATGTATAGCCTTTACCAGTCAGGAATACTTGACTTTTCACTGAACGATAAACAGGTTGTTAGTATTCCAGTTCCTGAAACCATGACTGACTTTTTTGGTCAGTTTACATTTCCTGACTTCTCAGCATTGGCGAATCCTAATGTTTACCTGGTAGCTGTAGTAATGGCTATTGTTGCAAGCCTTGAAACCTTGTTATGTGTAGAAGCTACAGATAAACTTGATCCTGATAAAAGAATTACACCCACAAACCGGGAGTTAAAAGCACAAGGTTTAGGTAATGTAGTTTCCGGATTTATTGGAGGTTTACCCATTACTCAGGTTATAGTAAGGAGTTCGGCAAATATTGCATTTGGCGGTAAAACAAAACTTTCAGCAATCTTACATGGTGTGTTTCTTTTACTTAGTGCCATCACGTTGGCTGCAGTTTTAAACATGATTCCGCTTGCAAGTCTTGCTGCAATCTTATTGATGGTGGGTTACAAATTAGCCAAACCCTCTCTATTTAAACAAATGTACAAACTGGGTTGGGAACAATTCATTCCATTTGTTGCAACAGTTGTTGGTATACTTGCCACCGATCTGTTGAAGGGTATAACAATCGGTATTTTATTTGGTATATTCTATACACTTCGTCACAGTTTCCGTAATGCCTATCATATGAAGGATAAGGTTACTACAGAAGAAGGACATGAAGTACATCACCTGGTTTTAGCAGAGGAAGTCTCTTTCTTTAACAAAGCCAGTGTAATAAAAGCGTTGGATACCATTCCTGCAAATTCAAAAGTGATCATTGACTGCACCAAATCAAAATCTATTGCACATGACGTGGTTGAACTGATACATGATTATGAAAGCAATGCAAAAACAAAGAACATAACGGTTGAAAAAATAAATTTTATTGAACCAGCTTAATTCAAAACTTAAAAAACAAACAAATGAAAACATTAACTAAAGAAATGCAGACTGCAATAACACCTGCCAAAGCACTTCAACTTTTAACAGAAGGAAACCACAGGTTTATGAATAACCTGAAAGCAAACCGTAATTTATTACAACAGGCTAACGAAACATCTGATGGACAACATCCTTTCGCTGTAATACTCAGCTGTATTGATTCACGTACATCTGCCGAATTAATTTTCGACCAGGGACTGGGAGATATTTTCAGTGCACGTATTGCAGGAAATATCCTGAATGAAGATATTCTTGGCAGCATGGAATTTGCCTGCAAAGTGGCTGGGTCGAAAATTATTGTTGTACTTGGCCACACCAAATGCGGCGCTGTAAAAGGAGCATGCGACCATGTTGAGATGGGAAACCTTACTGCACTGTTAAGTAAAATTCAACCTGCTGTATACGATGAGAACACAGTTAAAGAAAACCGCAACTCATCTAACAGCGAGTTTGTTGAAAAAGTATCTACTATCAATGTTAAACGTACAGTACATGGTATAATGGAACGCAGCCCGATTTTAAAAGAAATGATTGAGAAAGGAGAGATAGGAATTGTTGGCGGCACACATGATATCACAAACGGTGAAGTAATTTTTTACGACGATGTTACTGTAATTAATTAATCCAACGTTAAACCAATTAAAGGCTGCATTTTTTTGTGCAGCCTTATTTTTTTATTTTTGCCAGCATGAAAACTATTATAACAGCAGTTTCTTTTTTATTCGTCAGTAATTTTTCTTTTGCCCAGGAACAAAGACTGGCAGACCATAATACAATTGGCTGGTTTGCCTATACCGGCTCCATTAAGATAAAACCTAAACTTTCTATTCACACCGAATACCAATGGCGACGTGTTGAAGCCGTGAAAAACTGGCAACAGGGATTGTTCAGAACAGGTTTGAACTATGCTGTAAGAAAAGATGTAAATATCATTGTTGGATATGCCTTTGCGCAAACCTATGTTTATGGCGATTATCCTCCTGCATTTGCTTTTCCTGAGCACCGCATTTTTGAGCAGGTAATAATTAAGAACCCTGTTGGCAGTTTAGACCTCTCCCATCGTTTTACACTGGAGCAACGGTTTATTGGCAGGGTAACCATGCCCAACGGAAATAAAAATACCGACTATTCTTTTTTAAACAGGATAAGATACCGGTTGAGGGCTGAGCTGCCGTTACATAAAAAAACAGCAGCCAAAAAACCCTGGAGTATTATTGCACAGGATGAAGTATTTATCGGTTGGGGAAAAAATATTGGCGCCAATATTTTTGATCAAAACAGGATTGGTTTGCTGATTGGATATAAGATAAATAAAACAGTAAAACTGGAAGCAGGTTATATCAATCAAACCGTACAACAGGCAAGGCGCATTAATGATAAAGCTGTTTATCAGTATAACAACGGTTTTTTACTGGCTGCAAATTTCAACCTCAACATTGTAAAATAATACCAGCTGACTGCAAATTATACTGTTCCAAATCAAACAGTTATGTTAATAAATAGGATTCTGTGTATAACTCAGGTAGCTATTGTTTGCCTGTTTCAATTCTAAACTATACTTTTACCTCAGCTTATACTTAACCTTACCACCGTACCTATCCTCTGAACAGCCATTTCATAATGGTTTTCCCCTGACAAATAATTATTCCAATATTATCCTTTGAATTTCTGCAAGTTCGCTGTATTGCTTAATTGCTGCTTTATCAGCATACAGTAATGAACTATCCACTCCTGATACCTTTTGGTATAAAACCGTCCTTTTTGTAAAGCGTATGTATTATTAATACAAATGACTTTTAAAAAAGTGATAATCCGTATTTAAAAATTATTCTATTCATTTAAAACACAGGAAATGGAAAATTTATACACCGTACACACAAAATTACTTGATGGCAGAACTTACTATTTTGTAAAGAAGCTCCTCAAGCTTACCGAATTTAAAGGACTGGCTGATGTAGTTGTTGGCTATGGCATGCATACCGATTTTGATAAGGCCTGTAGTATTGCGGGCATTTTCGACAAAATGATTAAGGACAGGATGTTGCTTGAACTGGAAGTACGCAGTATTCCACAAAAGCCTTTGGCAAAACAACCTATTGTAATTCCGGAAACAGTAAACCGCTGGCTGGCTGAACGTGGTGCTGAAGTTCTGAATTAATCAACAAAGAAATGACTTGCACATAAACCTATACCGCTTACCTGAAATAAGCCCCCCGAAAAATCGGGGGGCTTTTACTCAAAATACCAAACACAAACATACTTAAATCCCGATGCCGGTATACCGGCATCGGGATAATTATTTTAATCAGGTTTCTTTCCTTCTAAAAAACTGTTGATTGTACTTATTTCAGATTGGTTGTTCTCATCTGTTTTTACTGTGTAGTTACTGTAAAAGCTTTCTACATCGGCAATGGAATTGTGCAATTCCATGTTGCGGCGAAGGTAAGCAGGCACCGTTTCAAACTCATTATTAGGATCGGCTGCGTTAATGTTGAACGACAAGTTACGCAGTTTTGCAATCCGATCTATCGCCCTGCGCCGAAGATCCTCTGCTTCGTCCTGCATGGCAGGTTCCTCAACATCGGAAATCATGATGGGCTGAGCTGGTTGTACATGTTGCTCTTCCTCCGCCGCTTGATGGGATTTTACCACCAGCTGCATTTCAATCACAGGTTCGTCTTCCTGTTCTCTCGTTTGCACCTGAGGTAGCTCATCAATCGAATTGGATTTTGGATCCGACTTCTCCTCCACATAAATCTGTGCAGGTTTGGCCAGATACCCTCCAGACGAAGGAGGGGTGCTAGCATCTTTATTTGCTTTAGTAACTTCTTTTTGTACTACTGATTTTTTTGCTGGTTTATCAATGGGTGGAGGACTTTGTGGGATATCAAATTCTATTACCGGAATTTGATCTGAGGCCGAAGATATTTCAAAAAACTCAGGCTCTTCATCCAATTTATCCCCAGTAGTTTTACTTGGTAATTTCACCACAGGAACTTCTTCCGCTGTTTCCTTTAATGTTGGCATCAAATTGTCTTCGTCTGTCTGTAACACAGGCTGTTCGGCAATTTCAGCAATTGCTTCCTCTTCATCTTTATCCTCAAACTCAAGTATCGGTTGCTGAACAATTTTCTTTTCCTCCTTTGCAGGCATCTCCAGCTTCATCACAATTTTTTCATCCTTCTCTTCTTTTTTAATTTCAGCTTTTTTCTCAAACGGATCTTTATGATCGAAACCCGTCGCAATTAAAGTAATACCGATCTCTGCTCCTAAGTTGTTATCATATCCTAAACCTAAGATCACGTCAGTGTCTTCTCCTGCCTGGCTCAATAAATAATTCTGAATCACTTCCACTTCATCCATGGTAAACTCGTGTTCACCTTCAGATGAATTTATATTTATCAGAATCCATTTAGCACCACGTATATCATTATCATTGAGCAATGGAGAATTGATAGCATGCTCAATTGCCGCCTGTGCCCTGTCTTCTCCTTCTGCCGTTGCACTTCCTAAAATAGCAACACCACCATTTATCATTACAGTACATACATCCGCAAAATCGACATTTATCTGACCGGTACTGTTGATTACATCAGTTATACATTTTGCAGCGGTTGCCAAAACATTATCTGCTTTTGCAAATGCTTCCTTCATTTTTAAATTACCAAACTGGTGACGCAGTTTATCATTGCTGATGACTAATAAAGTATCGACATGATTTTTCAACAACATCACACCTTCCTCGGCTTGTGCAATTCTTTTCTTTCCCTCATAAGCAAATGGTGTGGTAACAATACCAACCGTAAGTATGCCCAGGTCTTTACAGATCTTTGCAAGAATTGGGGCTCCACCGGTTCCGGTTCCACCACCCATACCAGCTGTGATGAATGCCATTTTGGTATTCACTTCCAGTATGCGTTTAATTTCTTCCAGGCTTTCTTCTGTTGCCTGGCGACCAATTTCGGGATTGGCACCTGCACCAAGACCCTGTGTTAAATGCGGGCCAAGCTGAATTTTATTAGGCACTTTGCTTTGTGCAATGGCCTGTGCATCTGTGTTACAGATAATAAAGTTTACGCCTTCAATATTTTGCGAAAACATGTGGTTTACCGCATTGCTTCCGCCGCCGCCCACACCAATTACCTTGATGATGGAGGACTGATCTTTTGGCAAATCAAAATGTATCATAGTTTTTTTTTTGAGAACTGCAGCATTTTACAACGCGGCGTTCATTAATTAATGGGTTAGCTTTTCTTAGTTTATTACAATTTTGCGTCTTCTTCTTCTTTGAAGAGGTCTATCAAACCATTTTTAAATCCATCCATAAAAGTTTTTAAGGATTTACGTGGTTTAACTTTTACAGTATCGTTCTCTGCTTCACTGTCTAAAGTTTCATCAACCGGTTGCTGTTTTAATGAACCAGGCACTTCTACTCTTCTAAACTGCTCGTCAAACTGCTTGTTTTTGTTTTCGTAATCGTTATATCCTTTCAGTATTAAACCGATACAGGTACTGTACATCGGCTTCGCCAGTTCTTCAATATGTCCGCCAGACAGATGCTCGTTTGGATAACCAATTCTTGCATTCAATCCGGTAACATATTCAGTTAACTGTATCAGGTGCTTCAGCTGCGATCCACCACCGGTCAATATCACGCCACCATTCAGCAACCTTGTATCTAGGCCAACCTGCTTTAAATGATAGGTAACAAAATCCATGATCTCACTCATACGGGCCTGGATGATAGAAGCCAGGTTCTTAACTGAAATTTCTTTTGGAGCCATACCACGTAAACCGGGAATGGTAATAAATGCATTTGCTTTTGCTTCATCACTCAATGCACTGCCAAACTGAATTTTCATTTGCTCGGCCTGTGTTTTTAAAACACCAAGCCCGTTTTTAATATCGTTGGTAATATTCTCGCCACCGAATGGAATTACTGCTGTGTGTTTTAAAATACCTTCATAAAAAACAGCAAGGTCGGTTGTGCCGCCACCAATATCTACAATGGCGACACCCGCCTCAAGGTCCTGATCGCACATAACAGCAGCTGCAGAGGCAAGTGGCTGTAAAACCAGGTCTTTGGTTATCAGTCCGGCTTTATCAACGCTCCGGTTTATATTCCGTATAGCATTTTTATCGCCGGTGATGATATGAAAATTTGCACCCACTTTTACACCGCTGTAACCGATGGGATTTGGAATGTTTTGAAAATTATCTACTGTAAATTCCTGCGGGATCACATCAATGATCTGATCGCCGGCTGGTATATAGGTTCTGTACTGATCTGCAACAAGCCTGTCAATTTCTTCCTGCCTTATCTCTTCTTCAATACTCTGGCGAACAATGTCACCACGGGTTTGCAGACTTTTTATGTGATGGCCTGCAATACCAACATATACTTCTCCTATCTCCAGATTAGGGTTGGAGTCGTAACAATTTTTTAATGCCAGTTCAATAGCTTTTATGGTTTGATCGATGTTCAACACCATACCGTGTTGTACACCATTACTGTTGGCACGGCCAAAGCCAAGTATTTCCAGTTTGCCGTACTCGTTCTTTCGTCCGGCTATGGCAGCTATTTTTGTAGTACCAATGTCGAGACCTACGATGATGGGTTGTTCCTGATTCATAATTGTGTTTTTTGTTTGTGTTATTGAGTTCTTTTATTAATAATCATTTTTCTTTTGCATTACTGCTTTCGGTTTTTGTGTATACTTTTTCGGAGCCACAATTTTTGCCGTGGGTTTAATATCTTTCTTCACGATTGCTTTATCCAAAACAGGTTTTACAATCTGTTCCACAGGTTTTATTGGTAATTCATTTTCAACAACTGATTCACTATTATCATCACGCTGTATTGATTGCTGTATCATAGTGCTGTCAACCGTATTCCTGTGATCGTCTGGTATTATAGTTTGCAATGAATCATCGGCCTGCTGTTTTGCACGTTCGGCAATGAACTGCATCAATTGTTTAGCTCTTAGTGAATCTGCCGCCACATCCTCCGCCCCTTTTCTCTTGGCTACTATCTGGCTTTTGTACTGTACATTTATCACACTATAATTATTCCAGCCTGCTTTAACCATTACTTCCTTATAAAACAATTTTAGTTTATCCAGTTTAACATCAACGTCTGCTGCATCACCAAAAACAATCAACTGGTTACCGATCTTCGGAATCATTTCAAAGATGCGCTGCGGGTTTATATCAATCTGTTCTATCATAGCCATGCTGAAAGAATCCTTCTGAACTGCAAGGCTGATTGTTTTTATATCCATCAGCAAACTGCTGTCGGCTTTTGATAAAACTTTCTTATCCGATGGAAAGCCTGTAAACACCGGAAGCCTTGCCGAAAATTTTTCGCTCAAGGGCAGCATCGCCAGTTCATTGTCGATATAAAAAGTTGTACCAGCCGATGTAAACACTCTGGCAATGGGCTCTCTCTCGTAAACAACAACCTGCAGCATTTCGTTATTATCAAAGAACAGTTCAGCCGATTTTATCCAGACATCCTTTTCCAGCTCCAACTCCATTTTCTTTAAGTTAAATGAGCCAACGGCTTTACCCACCGGATTTGTCTTTTCAGAGACAGTTATCGCATTAAGTATATCTTTCTTATCAACAAAAAAGTTATTACTTACGCCATGTATAACAATTTCTATTCCTTTACAGCGCTGTGCATCTTTACTTTTGATAGCAGCCATCAGTAAAAAAACCGTAGCTCCGCCAAGGGCAACCCAAAGCGTTGCCAGCATAATATTCTTTAAACTATATCGTTTGTTTTGTTCCAAATTCTACTTTATAATATCTTTTATCGGTTCAACAAGTGTGTCAATATCACCAGCACCGGCTGTGATTAATAACTCAGTTTTATTTTCTTTTATCCAGTTCAGCAATGCCTGCTTATCCAAAACCTGTTTATTGCTGGTAGTCATTTTATTTAAGATCATCTCACTTTCCACTCCTTCTATCGGCAGTTCCCTTGCCGGGTAAATGGGTAGCAAAATCACTTCATCGGCCAGGTCCAGAGTTTCAGCAAAGCCATCAACAAAGTCCCTGGTGCGGCTATACAGGTGCGGCTGAAAAACAACGGTGCATTTTTTCCCGGGAAACAAATCCTTAGCACCCGAAATCAATGCCCTCAGCTCTTCGGGATGATGTGCGTAATCATCCACCATCACCTGTTTTTCATTCTTCACTATGTATTCAAATCTTCTTTTTACTCCCTTGAAATCTGCAACTGCCTTACTTATCTTATCATTCTCGATTTCCAGATACTGTGCTACGGAAATGGCTGCAATCATATTTTCAATATTGTGCAGGCCACCCATATTCAAAACTACATCCCTTAATTCCCAATATTGCATGATCACATCAAAGCGATAACTGCCATTTTCCATTTTTATATTGGCTGCATAAACACTTGCATTTTCATTGTGTAAATGAAAAGTAAGGTGTTCATGTGCTTTTAAATCATCTGTTCTTTTAAGTCCGTATTTACTTAAGAGCAAACCCTCAGGTTTTATCTTTTGTGAAAATTCGATAAACGCCTGTTCCATATTTTCGGCGGTTCCGTAAATATCCAGGTGATCGGCATCCATAGAACTGATGATGGCAACATCAGGGCTTAATTTCAAAAAACTTCTGTCGTATTCATCGGCTTCAACAACTGAAACATTTTTCTCACTGTTTCCCGACTGCGCCGGGATCTGCGACCAGAAGTTAGTGTCATAGTTAACAGCAATTCCGCCAAGGAAAGCATTACAACCATAACCACTGTGGCGTAAAATATGTGCAACCATGGTACTGGTAGTTGTTTTACCATGCGTACCGGCAACACAGATATTAAATGAATCGTTTGTTATTGAACCCAGCACCTCACTCCGTTTTACGAGATTGTAATTATTTTGTAAAAAATAATTCAACTCTTTATGATCTTTTGGAACAGCCGGTGTATAAACTACCAGCTCAGCTCCTTTGTCAATGAACTCAATATTATCTTCGTAATGAATTGCTATCCCCTCTTCTGTCAACTTCTTTGTCAATGCTGTTTCTGTTTTATCGTATCCGCTTACAGTAACTCCGTTCGAATTAAAATATCTTGCCAGAGCACTCATACCAATGCCACCTGCTCCTAAAAAATAAACCCGCTTTATGTCTTTTAATTCTGTCATTAAATCAATTTCAATATTTCTGTTGCAATAATTTCATCAGCATTTGTTATCGCCAGTTTGCTGATATTGCTTTTTAATTCTTCCTGATTACTTTCATCTTTTGATAATGCAACAAGGGCAGGTATCAATAATTCTAACGCCTCGCTGTCTTTTATCATTATGCCTGCATTTTTATTAACTAAACTTTGTGCATTTACTGTCTGATGATCCTCGGCTGCATAAGGAAAAGGAACAAAAACAACCGCCTTCTTCATCACACATAATTCAGCAATTGCCATGGCGCCACTTCTGCTGATCACCAGATCGGCTGCTGCGTAAGCATTTTCCATCTGGTTTATAAAATCACCTGCCCAGATATTGGTTTTGCCAGCCGCTCTTTCTTTTCCTCTTACCGCATAAGGTTTGCCAGTTTGCCAGATCAACTGAAGATTATTTTCTCCAAATGCATCTATATTTTTATCCAATGTTTCGTTAATACTTTTTGCACCCAGACTTCCTCCAACAGACAATACAGTTTTTTTTGCAGGATCCAATCCAAAGAACTTTATTCCATCTTCCCTGCTGACTGTACTTTTTGAAATACTGGATCTCACCGGGTTACCACTCACAAGGATTTTTTCTGCAGGAAAAAATTTTTCCATGCCATCGCTGGCTGTAAAAATTTTTTTTGCTTTTCTGCTCAGCATAATATTTGCCTTGCCGGCAAAAGAATTACTCTCATGTATAAAAGTTGAAATTCCTTTTGCCTGCGCTAAACGCAACACCGGAAAACTTGAATACCCTCCTACGCCAATTACGGCTGTGGGTTTAAATTCATTAAAAATTCTTCGCACCTGAAAAAAACTTTTGATGAGTTTAAATGGTAGTCCAATATTTTTTATCAAAGAGCTTCTGTTAAATCCTGCTATATCTAATCCCTTAATTTCAAATCCTGCCTGTGGTATCTTTTCCATTTCCATTTTTCCTTTTGCACCTACAAACAAAATCTCAGTTTGAGGCTGTTGTTTTAAAATAGCATTTGCTATTGCAATAGCCGGAAAAATGTGGCCACCTGTTCCGCCGCCAGCTATGATGATCTTACCCCCGCCGCCCCCTAAAGGGGGAACTGAAGCAGTCTTTAGGTATTTATCATCATTCATTTATTATACTCTTCAAATTTTATATTCTTCGCTTCAATCTTCGCTACGATTAGTTTCCCCTTTAGGGGAGGGAAGGGGGCCTCCTTCCAACTGCTCCACATTTCTTGCTACACTTAAAATAATCCCGATAGACAGGCAGGTAAATAAAAAACTACTGCCTCCCATACTCACCAGCGGCAATGTAACACCGGTGTTTGGAAAAACATTTACATTAACACCCATGTTTGCAATGGCCTGTATCACCAGCATAAAACTCAATGACAGTGCCAGAAAAGCGCCAAATGCATAAGGACATTTTCGATACAATCTTATACATCGATACAGGAACAACAAATAAATAAACACGATAAATATTCCGCCAAGCAAACCATATTCTTCCAGAATAATTGCATAAATAAAATCGCTGTATGAGTGTGGTAAGAAGTTACGTGCCTGACTGTTGCCAGGGCCAAGTCCAAACCAACTCCCTTTGGCTATTGCAATTTTTGCCTGGTTTATCTGGTACAGTTTTTCATTTGCATCTTCTTTATTACTGTACATAAATGTTTGAATACGCCCGATCCATGTAGGAATTCGTCCTGCTGTAAAAACCGCAGGTATATCTTTAGCCCTGTGTTCTTTTTTATCGTAAGTGCTAACAGCAACTGCAAATAAAATAGCAACCGGTATCATGGCAATTCCTATTGTTGCTAAAATATGTTTTGTGCTTACCCTGCCGATAAACATAATCAGGATACTTGTTCCTCCAATCAGTAAGGATGTTGAAAGATTTGACGGAGCAATCAATAAGCAAATAATACCCACCGGAATAATGATTGGCAGAAATCCTTTCTTAAAATCTTTAATTACATTTTGTTTACGGCTAAGCTGCCGACTCATATACATAAAGAGCGCAAGCTTTGCCAGGTCGGAAGTCTGGAAAGTCATGTTAATGACCGGGAGTTTTATCCAGCGGGTTCCGGCATTATACGTTTCGCCAAAAAAGAAAGTGTAGATCAATAATATAATTGACGCTACATATAAAACCGAAGCAACCCTTGAGTAAATAGTATAATTAACACGGTGAGCAAAATAAATGATCAACACTCCGAGTATAATAAATCCGAACTGCTTGAAAAGATAACTTTCTGTACTGCGGCTGTACTTGTATGCCAATGAACCGGTGCTGCTGTAAACAACCAGCAAACTCACCAATGTGAGAATGATTACAATTCCCCAAATAACTCGGTCGCCCCTGGTTTTACTAACCAGATTGCCACCCATGTTGCTGATATTGGGTGTAAAAAATGATTTTATGTTTATTGGTTCTGACATATATACTCATCCCCTTTTGGAGATTATCGTTTTTTTACAATTCTTTAGCCGCCTGTTTAAATTGATTCCCTCTATCCTCATAATTTTTAAACAGGTCGAAACTGGCGCATGCAGGGCTTAATAAAACCACATCGCCTTTACTCGCAAAATGAAATGCTGATTGTACTGCATCCTTTGCATTATCTGTATTCACCATCAGCGAAACGATATCGCCGAATGCTTCGTGAATTTTCCGGTTATCGGTTCCCATGCACACAATAGCTTTTACCTTTTCTTTCACGAGTTCAGTTAATAAAGAATAATCGTTTCCTTTATCAACACCACCCAAAATCAGGATCACTGGTTTTTCCATACTCTCTAAAGCAAACCAGGTACTGTTTACATTGGTCGCCTTACTGTCGTTAATAAATTCCACATTCTTGATAGTAACAACAGTTTCCATCCTGTGCTCCAGACTTTCAAAAGTCTGCAGTGCCTCTCGTATTTTTTCCTTCCTGATATCAACTGCTGAGGCAGCAAGGCTTGCAGCCATACTGTTGTATTGATTGTGTTTACCCTTGATGGCAAAATCTTCAATACTCATCTGCATCTCTTCGGTTTTCCATTTAAGGTGCATTTTTGCATTCTGCAAATAGGCACCTTGCGGCAGTTGTTTACTCATAGTAATGGGGGCTAGTGTTGATTTAATGGGATAGTTAGTTATGGTTTTCGCAGTTACTTCATCATCCAGGTTATAAATAAATACATCTTCTTCTTTTTGGTTCATCACAACCCGAAACTTACTGTTGATATAATTGTTAAATTTGTAATCATATCTGTCCAGATGATCTTCAGTGATATTGGTAAGCACCGCTACATCCGGACGGAAAGTTTTAATATCATCTAATTGAAAAGAACTGATCTCTGCCACATACAATGCTTTGGGAAATTTTGCTACCTGCTTTGCAAATGAAAAACCAACATTACCCACCATGGCACAATCGGCACCGCCTGTTTTGCAGATATGATAGGTTAAAGCTGTTGTTGTTGTTTTACCATTGCTGCCGGTGATGGCAATAATTTTACTGTTGCCTTTATAGCGGTAAGCAAATTCAATTTCACTGATCACATCAATTCCTTTTGCACGGATCTGTTTTACCAGTTCATTCTTTTCTGGAATACCGGGGCTTTTCATCACTTCATCAGCATTTAATATTTTTTCTGCTGAATGTTGATTCTCTTCAAACACAATTCCGTTTTCTTCAAGTTCTGTTCTGTAATTTTCTTTGATGGGACCGCCATCACTTACAAACACATCATACCCTTGCTGCTTTGCCAGCAATGCAGCACCTACCCCGCTTTCGCCTGCACCCAGTATGACTAATCTTTTCTTCATCTTAATTAAATGGTTTATTTATTTCAACAGGAAATAAATAATGGTTCTTCAACAGCATAGAATTTAACAGGTCAAGTCTTCAAACAGTCTGATTTGGTCTGTCTTACAAAGGATATTGGTGAGCTGAAAAACTTAGCTTTTTACTTGTGGTAAATTGCCAGTTTGGTTTTCCAAGTCTCTTTATCGCAGTTTCAGCGTTACAATTGCTAAAACCACACTTAATATTGTTACAATCCAAAAACGCACTGCTATCTTGCTTTCATGATACCCCAGCTTCTGGTAATGATGATGAAGCGGACTCATTAAAAAAACACGCCGCCCCTCGCCATATTTTCGTTTGGTATATTTAAAGTATCCAACCTGTATCATCACACTTAAATTCTCAACTAAAAACACAAAACAGAAAATGGGTATCAACAATTCTTTACGCACGATAATCGCCAATGCTGCAATGATACCACCCAATGCAAGGCTTCCGGTATCGCCCATGAAAACCTGTGCCGGGTAAGCATTGTACCAGAGGAAGCCGATACATGCACCAACAAATGCTGCAATAAAAATTGACAACTCGCCAAGGTTAGGGATGTACATAATATTGAGATACTCGGCAAATTTTATGTTACCACTTACGTATGCAAAAATGCCCAGGCAGATCCCCATTATGGCACTTACACCTGTTGCCAGGCCATCCAGTCCATCGGTAATATTTGCACCGTTGCTTACTGCCGTTACGATGATTATTACAATAAAGATGTAAAGGATGTATGCATAGTCCTGCCATGCAGCCGGCAAAAGTTTTGCGTAATTAAACTCATGCGTTTTTACAAATGGAATTGTTGTGATCATTGATTTAGCATCTGTAAAGACTCTTTTCTTACCATCGATGATAACAGTATCATATTTTACAGGCGTACCTGTACTAACCTGAGAAACAATATCTCCCGTTTTTACAATTTCTCTTTTAACAACTACACTAGGTGTAAAATATAATGTAGCACCTACAATTATACCCAGCATTACCTGGCCAAAAATTTTAAATCTGCCAGCCAATCCATCACTGTCGCTTTTTTTATAAGCAACACCTTTTGCCTGTGCAATTCTTTTAGACCGTATTTTCAAATAGTCGTCAATAAAACCAATAGTACCCAGCCAAACTGTACATAATAACATCAATCTTATGTAAACCTTATCAAGATTTGCCAATAACAGAGTTGGTATTATAATAGCCAGCAGTATGATAATACCACCCATGGTTGGTGTTCCTTTCTTTTCCTTTTCACCTTCCAGTCCCAGGTCCCTCACTGACTCTCCCAATTGACGCTTTTGTAAATACCTGATCAGTTTTTTACCATACACAGTTGTGATCACCAGGCTCAAAATCATGGCCAGCAGCACCCTGAAAGTGATGAACCGGAAAAGACTGACTCCAGGAAACTGAAAGCCTTCTTTTGCAAGCCAATCAAAAATGTGATACAACATATATTCAGTTTGCAGTTTGCAGTTTGCAGTTCGCAGCGGCATTTGCCAACTGCTTACTGCTAATTGCCAACTTGTTTTATTTCTCTAGCAATTCAAACATTTCATTCAAAATCTTCTTATCATCAAAATCATACTTCACAGCTTTTATATCCTGGTACTTCTCATGTCCCTTGCCGGCTATTAAAACAATGTCTTCATGGTTTGCCAGGCTCACTGCTGTTTTAATAGCTTCTTTCCGGTCGGCAATTGAAATGACTTTTTTTTTTGTTACGGCATTCACTCCTGCCTGCATATCTTTCAAAATCTCTAATGGGTCTTCGCTCCTTGGATTATCTGAAGTGAAAATTACTTTGTCGCTATACTCACAGGCTACTTCGGCCATTACCGGGCGCTTAGTCTTATCTCTGTCTCCACCACAACCAACAACAGTTATAATTTGCTGATTACCCTGACGAAGTTTTTTAATTGTTGCCAGCACATTCAATAATGCATCCGGTGTATGTGCATAGTCAACTATGCCGGTAATTTTTTCTTTTTTGCTGATGCTGTAATCAAATCTTCCTTCTGCTCCATCAAGGCTGCTCAGCACCTGCAGCGCATTATCTTTATCTTCTCCCAAACAAACTGCAGTGGCATAAACAGCCAGTAGATTGTATGCATTAAATTCTCCAATCAGCCTGAAATAAACTTCTTTTTCATTTACCATCATATGCAATCCTTCCAGACTGTTGTCCAAAATCTTTCCTTTAAAATCGGTCATGGTCTTCAGGCTGTAGAAATATTTTTTTGCATTGGTATTCTGTAGCATTACTGCCCCTCGTTTATCATCAGCATTGCTGATGGCAAAAGCAGTTGAAGGGAGTTTATCGAACCATGATTTTTTTACCCTGATATACTCATCAAATGTTTTGTGATAATCCAGATGATCGTGTGTGATATTGCTGAACAATGCGCCCGTAAAATGCAAACCAATGATACGGCCCTGGTGAATGGCATGACTGCTGCATTCCATAAAAACATAATCACAACCTTCATCAGCCATTTGCTTTAACAGGGCATTTATACTTACTGCATCAGGGGTGGTATGTGTTGATACAATTACTTTGTCAGCAATTTGGTTTTGCACTGTACTTACCAAACCGCATTTATAACCAAGTGCTGTAAACAGTTTCCACAATAAAGTGGCGATTGTTGTCTTACCATTTGTACCAGTAACACCAATCAGTTTTAATTTCAAAGAAGGTTCCCCATAAAAATTATGGCTCATATAGCCTGCAGCTTCTGCAGCATTTTCTACCTGTACATAAGTGATATTATCATTAATAACTGCCGGCAGATTTTCGCAAACAATTACTGACACTCCTTTTTCAGCCGCACTTTCAATATATTCCTGCCCATCTGTTTTTGTACCTTTTATTGCAATAAAACAGTCGCCGGATTTTACTTGTCGTGAATCAATGAGCAGGTTATTTACCACCACATTGGTATTACCCTTTATGGATCTGATAGAAACCTTGTATAGTATGTCCTGTAATATCAATTCAGTATTAAAGCAATATTTTGATTTTTATTAAATTTTGTTCCTCCAGCCAGTGACTGATCCATTACCCTGCCACGCCCTGTAGCCGTAACCTTCAGTCCCATATTCTCTAATAAATACACCGCATCTTTCAAGCCCATTCCGACAACGTTAGGGGTTACAGAACCGGATGTTGAGGTTGAAATAAGCGGTGTATTTAGTATGCCTGCATTGTTTTTTAATTGCATTGATCTCCAGTAACCGGAATTACCCAGATCTGAATAAGACAGATTTAAAGAAGTAAAAATTGAACTCAACTCATTTTTCATTCCGAAATAATTGTACTGACTACTATCAGCGTTATTAACAGTGATATATTTTCTTGTACTTAAATAACTTCCATAGATCCTGTCGCTTATTTCTTTAAACACTGTGCCCGATACATCGGCACCATATATCTTTTTTGATTCCCTGCTGTTTTGAATTACAACCGCTATAGTATATTTTGGCTGATTAGCCGGGAAGTAGCCGATGAATGAAGCCTGGTATATTTTGTTGCCTTTGTTATAACCCTTGTTGTCTAATGCCGTTACTGCAGTACCGGTTTTACCTGCAATCAGGTAAGCCGAGTCCTTGATCTTCCTTGCCGTTCCATGATCACCCTGTACCACGGCAAGTAAACATTCCTTAACCTGAGCAAGGGTTTCATCGCTGCATATTTTTTCAACCAACACTTCCGGTTCAATTGATCTTACCTCTACACCGTATTGCTGAATTGAACTAACCAGGTAAGGCTTCATCATCTTACCATTATTGGCAACTGCGTTATACAACATGAGCATGTGTAATGGTGTAACCAGTTCTTCGTAACCATGTGCCATATAAGGGATGGTTGTTTTTGACCAGCTACGGTTTGTTGGTCTTTTTATGGTTGGCTTTCCGGAAGATGCCGTAAGATCAACTCCTGTGATCGTATCTAACCTGAATCTGTGCAGATGATCAATGAATTTTGATGGCTGGTTGTGATAATACTGATCGGCCAGTTTTGCAAATGCCACATTGCTGCTTCTTTCAAATGCATCCTTTACGGTAATATCCTGATATCCTAAGTGAGAGTCTCTTATGGTTAATCCATAAAAAGTTTTTTTGCCGCCCTCGCAATTAACAATGGTATTATTAGTAACATATTTATCTTCCAGTAAACTCATTAAAGTAGCCAGTTTAAAAACAGAACCCGGTTCAGTGGCTTTACCAATACCGTAATTCAAATCTTCGGTATAAGAACCGTCAGATTGTTTACCAAGATTTGCAATGGCTTTTATTTTTCCTGTTGCTGTTTCCATTACTATAGCTGTACCATGCAAAGAATTATTTTCAATCATCATCCGCATCAAGGCCGATTCGGTAACATCCTGTATATATGTATCCAGTGTTGAAATAATATCCTTTCCGTTTTCCGGATCCACATCACCACCATCAACCGGCATATACGAACCGGCCATATATCTTACCAATTGCTGCCCTGCCTTACCTTTCAGCAAACTGTCATATCGTTGTTCCAGCCCTACATTACTGGCATTAGGCCTTGCAAGACCAATTGTACGGTTAGCTAATAGCACATAAGGATTGATACGTTTATCATTTGCGCTGATGATGAAACCGCTTTTGTTTTTTCCAAGTTTAACCAGAGGAAATTCTCTTAACTCTTTATATTCTGTAAATGATATTTTCTTTTTTAAAGGATAATACCTGACCTTATTCTTATAAGCCAGTTTCATTTCTTTCAGATATGCTGCAGATGTTTTGTCATTGAATAAATTCGACAGGCAAAGACTTAATGTATCAATATGATCCTTAAACCGCTTTCCGTCTTTCTCCCTTAATCCTTCTGCTGCAAAATCAACATGCACATCAAATACAGGTATAGAAGTACTCAACATGTTTCCATCTTCACTGTAAATAGTACCACGCTCTGCATCAATCGGCCTGTATTTTAAATGCATACTACTGTCCATACTGGTCCAGAAATCTCCCTCAACCCGTTGGATATAAAAAGCTTTACCTACTACAATTAATCCAAGGATAACAATCCCCAAAAAACTGAGATAAACCCGCCATAATATGTCTTTTTTTATTTCCAACTTTATATATGCCTTAGCTTATTTACTTTATATACTTCTTACTTATCGGCTTTCACTTCCCCGCCCAGCACAACTGGTGGCTCTGTCAGCTCTTTTAATCCCAATGGCTCTACAGCTTTAATCAATTCACTGGCCTTGCTTCTGAAAATCACATCGCTCTTGATTGTTTTATACTCGTATTCCAGTTCCTTTATTTGTTTTTCGGTTGTACTTATTTTCAGAATCAGTTTATCAGTATAATGCCCGTTATATATATACAATACCGCCAGTAAGGTTAAAAACAAAAAGAAAGGAATATTTTTTACCACCCATTTATGGCTGATAAATTTTTTCCAGTCAGTTTTTGGGCTGACTATCTGTTCTTCAATGTTTTTTTCCTCAGCCATTTATTTTTTGATTCAAAAATTTTATTTTAAAACTCTTACTTCATTTCTGCCACTCTCAGCTTTGCACTCCTCGATCTGGTGTTTTCCTTCAATTCCTTTTCAGTTGCTGTAACTGGTTTTTTGGTAATTACTTTAAAAGGATTTTGAAATCTGTGTCCGTACACATCATCAATTGCAGTATCCTCAAAAGTTCCGTCCCTGAAAAAATTCTTCACCAACCTGTCTTCCAGTGAATGAAAAGTGATGATTGCAATCCTGCCTCCTGGATTTAAAACCGAGGCCGTCTGTTGCAACAGCTCTTTTAATGCGCCCAGTTCATCATTTACTTCTATCCGAAGTGCCTGAAATACCTGTGCAAAATATTTATTGGGATTACCTTTTACTATTGTCTGAACCGCAGTTTTAAATTCGTTGATGGTCCGGATGGAAGTAATTGATCTTTGAGCGACAATGGTTTTAGCCAAAGTCTTTGCATTGGTTACTTCGCCATACCGCTCAAACATTTTATGCAACTGCAGCTCCGAAAAATTCTTAAGTATATCTGCTGCTGTAATTGCCTGGCGCTGATCCATACGCATATCAAGGGCCGCATCAAACCGGATAGAGAACCCACGTTCAGCTTCATCAAACTGGTGGCTGGAAACACCAAGGTCGGCAAGTATGCCATCAACAGTTGCAATTTTATGCAGCCGGAGAAACCGATGCAGGTGCCTGAAATTTTGCGGAATAAAAATTACCCGCTCATCATTTGGCAAATTTCTTTTAGCATCTTCATCCTGGTCAAAAACAATCAGCCTTCCATTTTCATTCAATTGATGTAAAATTGCAAGGCTATGACCACCACCGCCAAAAGTGCAATCAACGTAAATACCGTCGGGTTGAATGTTTAATCCTTCCAGGCATTCATTCAATAAAACAGGTGTGTGATAGTCAGGAAATTTGGAATTCGGAATTTGTATGTCGCTTGTCTTTTTACTCATTCCTTTTTACTAATTACAATCCTGCCTTCCGGCAGGCAGGTTCCTAAATACCTTCTTTCCTGTTCATAACTTCATTTGCCAAATCACTGAATGATTGTGGTGTAAAAGTTTCAAAGAACTGCATATACTTATTTTTATCCCAGATCTCAATTTTGTTAACCGCCGAAACCAAAACAATTTCCTTTTCGAGCCCTGCATGTTCGGTGAGGTTTTTGGGTACCAGCAAACGGCCTGCAGAATCAAGGTCGAGTTGTGTGGCTCCGTTTAAAAAATACCGCCTGAATTCTCTTACTTTTGGATCAAAATCATTCAGTTTGCTGATTTCAGAAAAAATAGGATCCCAGCTTTGTTGCGGATATAATGTGAGGCATTTTTCGAAACCCCTGTTAATGATAAAATGCGAAGCACCCTCTTCCGGCAGTTGCTTTTTAAAGCCTGCAGGTAAAAGAAAGCGCCCTTTAGCATCTAAAGTGGCCTCATATTCACCGAGGAAACCTATCATTTTCAAGTATTTATTCCTATGATTAACAGATATTACCACAAAATAACACTTTTTCCCACTTTATGAACAAATTTTGGGGAAAGTTATTTATCCACAAGCCCCTGATGTCCTCGTAGTGGACTTATAAGCCGAAAACAGAGAAGTTTGATGTGAATTGAATGTGGAAAGCTGTGAATTGATGTGCATTGAGAATTAAAATAACCATCTAAATCTTTTAATCATGAGTGAAGCAGGTTATTCCGGAACACCCTTAATTAATAAGCTTGGCATTAAAACCGAGATGAAGATTTTGTTAATGTATCCGCCAGCAGATTATTTCAAACTGCTTCAATCAGACCTGACCAGGCAACTTACTACAGCAACTAAACCTGTTGACTTTATACATCTATTTGCCAAAGACACAGCTGTTTTTAAAAAAGAAATGAAAACTGTTTTAAAGTTTTGTAAGATGAATACCTCCGCAATAGTTTGGGTATCCTGGTACAAAAAAAGTTCTGGTATTCAATCGGATTTGTCTGAAAATATAATCCGTGATTTTGCGTTGCAGCATGATCTTGTTGATATAAAAGTTTGTGCAGTAAGTAATGAATGGAGCGGTTTAAAACTTGTAGTGCCGTTAGCTAAACGCTGAATTTATTTAGCTAAAGGAATAGAAATACAAAAGCTGCTGCCTTTACCCAAAACACTCTCGGCTTTAATGGTCCCATGATGTGCTTCAACCATTGTCTTAACATAACTTAATCCAAGACCAAAGCCTTTTACATTGTGTACATTGCCGGTATGAGCCCGGTAAAATTTTTCAAAAATACGATGCAGGGTTTCTTTGTTCATACCGATGCCATTATCCTCAATTTTTATTTTAAACTGATTGCCGGTATTTTTTGTAGATAATTTTATGTGAAGATTTTCTTTCGAATATTTTACTGCATTATCAAGCAGGTTATTGATCAGGTTTGTGAAATGTACATCATCTGCATTGATCACATCATTTTCGGCATTCATCTCCACTTCCAGCTTTCCTCCTTTTTCTTCTACCTGTAAATTGATATTATTCAAAGCACCGACTATCAGGTCATGTGCAGCAGATCTCTTAAGATTCAACTGAACTTCCTGTTTATCCAGTAAAGCAGCCTGCAATATGGTTTCAACCTGCTTATTCATTCGTTTATTTTCTTCTTTAATAATTCCCGTAAAATAATCTGTCTTTTCTTTATTCCCTTTTACTTTTTCATTTTTTAAAGCATCAACTGCCAGCGATATTGTTGCCAGCGGAGTTTTAAACTCATGCGTCATGTTATTGATAAAGTCCGATTTTATCTCACTCAGTTTTTTCTGTTTCAATAGCGTACGTATGGTGATGAAGAATGCAGTGGTAATAATCAATGTAAATAAAATTGAGCCTAAAATAAACCAGATCATTTCTTTCCATATCAGGCTTTGCTGGTGAGGTACAATTACAGAAAGTAACTCTTCGCTTACCAGATTTTCAAATGATGAGCCACTGGCAGGTTCTAAAGGAAAAACAACCCGAAAGCTTCTAACAGTATCATTATAGTAATTAAAAAATTCATTACTGTACACCTGGTCTCCATTAATAGAATTCACCATTACGTTGAACTCGAATGGATAGTCAGGCAGATTATACTTTTTAAATCCCATTCTGATGATATCAGATATTTCATCTTTTGAAAACCTTTTAATTACTGATGGTTTAAAATATTGCATCTGCAATCTATCTCCGGGAAAAAGCAGATCACTTTTCCGGGGTGTGGGCATTAAAGAATTTTTTTCCTGTGTCAGTAATATACCTGCATATCCTACTGCCTGCACAATATTTTCTCTTACCTGTTTGTTTTTTGACGCTCTGGCACTATCTATCCACAATATCTGGAAAAAGATAAGCCCGAACAGCGAAAGCAGGATCAGTATTGTAATAATTGGAAAAACTCTCTTCATTCCAGTAAAGGTAATTCAGTAAAAGCCTGTAATATAATTTAAAACTGATAAACTTTAAATTTAACTAAGGTTTAGATTTTTTTATAAAATCTGCAACAGGAAGTTCATTATTTACATTAAAATATTAATTTAGAAATATGATTGAACCGGCTGCTGGCATATTGTTGATTGCTGACCCTTTCTTAAAGGACCCGAATTTCCTACGCACTGTTGTGCTTTTGTGCGAACACAAACAGGAAGGCAGTTTTGGATTTGTTTTGAACAAACAGATTGAACAGACTTTGGATGAATTAATCACAGATATGGAAGGACATGATCTGCCGGTTTATTATGGCGGACCTGTGCAAATGAATACTATTCATTTTGTACATCAATATCCTGATCTGATTCCGGAAGCAGTTGAAATAAGTAAAGGCATTTATTGGGGAGGAAATTTTGAAACAGTGACAGCCCTGATAAAAACAAACAGCTTAGACCTGAATAAAATAAAATTTTTTATTGGGTACAGTGGCTGGGGCGACGGGCAGTTAACATCAGAAATGAATGAAAAAAGCTGGCTTACTGTATCAGCAAACCTCAAACTTGTTTTTAATACAGATCATGACGAGATTTGGAAAGGAAGCTTACAGGAGCTTGGTGGCGAATATGAAGTGATGATCAACTACCCGATTGACCCGCAGTTAAATTAACACCGTACAAATTCTCTAAATTGTATTACTGTTTTTATTGTTCAATTAATAATTATCTTCCCTGTTCAAAATAATTGAACATTGCTTTATTCATCTGTAAAAATTATCGCCAGGCTTGCCTTACCTATTTACTGCAGGGATATCGCAATCAATAAAAAAGAACACCTGAAACAAGAGGGGCCTTTAATCCTTGCGGCAAACCATCCTAATTCATTTTTAGACGCAATTATACTTTGCACTTTATTCGACGGCACTATTTATTCCCTTGCCCGTGGCGATGCATTTAAAAATAAATGGTTTGCAAAAATCCTGACCATGTTTAAAATGTTTCCTGTCTACCGGGTGAGTGAAGGCGTGGAGAATCTTGAAGAGAATTATATCACCTTCGATCTTTGTAAAAAATTATTTAAAAAGAAGGGTATTGTACTCATCTTCAGCGAAGGACGATGTGTTAACGAATGGCATTTGCGGCCTTTAAAAAAAGGAACAGCCCGTTTGGCCATCAGCAGTTGGGAAGAAGGGATTGATGTGAAAATACTTCCGGTTGCAATTAACTACAGTTCTTTCAGCAGGTTTGGAAAAAATATAAAGTTATCTTTCGGCGACATGATAACCAAGGAAGATATTAATTATGAAGACAGTCACGGCAATGCCATCAGACAGTTTAACGAAACACTGAAGCCACAACTGAACAAATATGTTTTTGAAATTGACGCTGATGATAAAGCATCTCTGCATGATACATTTTATGTAAAGCATTCTTTTTTAAAAAAGATATTGTTGAGTATCCCTGCAGTAATTGGTTTAGTTATTCATGCTCCTCTATACTATTTTATTAAATGGCTTGGCAACATTTTAATAAAGGAAGACGGACATTATGATTCCAGAATCGTTGCTATTCTTTTTATATTATACCCCGTTTTTCTTTTATCCATCAGCCTTATCTTATTCATTTTAACCGGTAACTGGCTTGCTTTTTTAAGCTTACTCCTGCTTCCTCTTACTGCTTGGGCTTTTGTACAATTAAAAAAACAACTTGATTAAAATACTGTCAAGAAAAAACCCACGCAATTGCATTGCATGGGTTTTTTTATCCTTTAAATACTTTATTTACTTACTACACTTCAACAGCTCCTTCTACCAACACCGTTGTCTTATTATTCAACACTTCTACAAATCCGCTTTTAATATTATAACCGGCAGTTTGTGTCTTGTCTTTTAAAATTTTCAGTTTACCTTCTTTTAAAGCACTCACCATCGGCGCATGCCTGTCAAGTACTTCAAACAAACCACCGATGCCCGGCAGAATAACGCCGTACACATCGCCGCTGAAAATTTTTTGCTCTGGTGTTAATATCTCTAACGTCATATCAATTAAGCTTTAGCCGCTTCCATTAATTTTTTACCTTTTTCAATCGCATCTTCTAACGTACCTACCAGGTTAAATGCTGCTTCTGGATACTCATCCACTTCTCCATCCATGATCGAATTAAAACCACGGATCGTATCTTCGATAGGCACCAACACACCTTTTAAACCGGTGAACTGTTCGGCCACAAAGAAAGGCTGACTTAAGAAACGCTGTACTTTACGTGCACGTGATACTACTAATTTATCTTCGTCACTCAATTCATCCAAACCAAGAATGGCGATGATATCCTGTAACTCTTTATAGCGCTGTAAAATTAATTTTACACGGTTAGCTGTGTTGTAATGTTCTTCTCCAACAATTAATGGAGTCAAAATTCTTGAAGTAGAATCCAATGGATCCACCGCAGGATAGATACCTAAATCTGCAATCTTACGGCTCAATACCGTAGTTGCATCAAGGTGAGCAAATGTTGTTGCCGGAGCTGGATCGGTCAAATCATCCGCTGGTACATAAACCGCCTGAACAGATGTAATTGAACCATTTTTAGTTGAAGTAATACGCTCCTGCATCAAACCCATCTCAGTTGCCAGCGTTGGCTGATAACCCACCGCAGATGGCATACGGCCTAACAAAGCCGACACTTCAGAACCTGCCTGTGTAAAACGGAAAATATTATCTACGAAAAATAAAATGTCTTTTCCTTGTCCGGTACCATCTCCATCACGGAAATACTCAGCAATCGTCAATCCGCTCAAAGCCACACGTGCTCTTGCTCCCGGCGGTTCGTTCATCTGACCAAAAACGAAAGTTGCCTTTGATTCTTTCAGTCCTTCCATATCAACCGCACTCAAATCCCAGCCGCCTTCTTCCATGCTATGCTTAAACTTTTCGCCGTAGTTCATGATACCTGCTTCAATCATCTCTCTCATCAAATCATTTCCTTCACGGGTTCTTTCGCCCACACCGGCAAATACCGATACACCACTATATGCTTTTGCAATATTGTTGATCAACTCCTGAATCAACACCGTTTTACCCACACCTGCTCCACCAAACAAACCAATTTTACCACCTTTTGCATAAGGCTCAATCAAATCAATAACTTTAATACCAGTAAACAAAACTTCGTTTGCAGTACTCAGGTTTTCAAATAATGGAGGCTTAGCATGAATAGGACGACCGCCCTCTTTACTCACCTGCGGTAAACCATCAATCGCATCTCCGGTTACATTAAATAAACGGCCTTTAATATCGTCGCCAACAGGCATGGCAATTGGTTTACCGGTATCAATTACAACCGTACCACGCACCAGGCCTTCCGTTCCATCCATCGCAATGGTACGCACACTGTCTTCGCCAAGGTGTTGTTGTACTTCAAGCACCAAAATATCGCCGTTAGTACGCTTTAGCTCAAGAGCATTTAAAATTTCGGGTAGTTTGCTGTCGCTGTCAAACTGAACGTCTACCACAGCGCCGATTACTGATTTTACTTTACCGGTATTAGCCATATAAATGAGGTTTAATTTTCGAGCCGCAAAGGTAAGGCTTGGGGGTTGGAATTAAAAATTAGTCAGGAAGTTTTTTATACCCATAGCAGATTATTGCCGAAACAGCCGCCGGATAAGGCTTTAGCTAGAAATGAAAGAGCCTTAATTGCCCAAATTTGTCAATATGATTAGGGGTTATCGGCTTTTTGAGCGCTGATGGGTATTGGTTCCGTCCGCCAACTGGCGGATGCAATCTTTGCTCCTGCGTCGCAAAGGATTTCCGCTTCAATCCGGCAGCCCGTGGGCGATAGTACTACTATTAAGCCTATCCAAAAACAATCAGTCTACATAATCATCTTATAAACCAACGCCGCAAGCAATCCTCCTACAATCGGCCCCACAACCGGTATCCAGCTATAGCCCCAGCCGCTGCTGCCCTTATCTTTTATGGGCAAAATAAAATGCATAATTCTTGGGCCAAGGTCTCTTGCCGGGTTAATGGCATAGCCAGTTGGTCCGCCAAGGCTTAATCCAATGCCCAATACCAAAAGTGCAACAGGCAGTGCATCCAGCGAACCTAGTTTAACATCGGCACCGGTAATAAAGAAAACACCAAATACCAGTGCAAATGTGCCTATAACCTCAGTTGCTAAATTAAACGGCACATTCGGTATGGCCGGACTATTGCAAAATACCGCCAGTTTGGTGCCGGCATCGGCTGTTTCATCAAAATGTTTTTTATATGCTACCCAAACTAAAAATGCACCCAACATGGCGCCAATAAATTGTGCGCCAATGTAAGCAGGCACCAATGCCCAGTCAAATTTTTCGGCAGCGGCCAAGGCAATAGTAACTGCCGGGTTTAAATGTGCCCCGCTTGATGCGGCAGCAATATAGACCCCAACAAAAACTGCCATGCTCCAGCCTAATGTAATAACTATCCAGCCGCTGTTATTACCCTTGGTCTTATTTAATATAACGTTGGCTACAACGCCATCGCCCAATAAAATTAAAAATGCGGTACCAATAATTTCTGCAAGAAATGGAGACATGGGAGAATGTTTAAAGGTTGGTTAGTTGATTGGTTAAAATGTGATTCAAGATAATAAATATTGTTTAGCAAGCTCATTAAAGGCATTAATTTGTTGTTGCTGCCAGTTGCTGTCTTTATTCATTTCATCTCCCATCAGTTTTGCAACATCCGGAGCAACTTCAATCGCTGCTTTTGCATCTAAAAATAAAATTCTGGTGCGGCGTGCAAGCAAATCTTCAACAGTCATTGCCATTTCATTTCTAACTGCCCAAACGATTTCAGCTTTTATGTTCGGGAATGAAGGATGGATTGGCTCACTCCACAATGCATTTTCGTTGCATATCTTTTTTATACCTGCTGCAGCGTTGCCGTAAATATGCAGGGCATCAGTTTTATCTGTATCATTTTTCCAGCCATGAATTTTTAAATTTTCTGTTACACATGTTTTCTTCTCCAGCTTTGCAGAGAAGACGGCATTGTTAACAGCATCTTCTCCCATTTTTCTATAGCTCGTCCATTTGCCGCCGGTAATGGTAACCAGTCCGCTGCCGCTCACAATAATTGTATGACTGCGTGACATAAGCGATGGCTTCAATGTTTTATTTTTGATAACGAGCGGACGCAATCCAACATAAACACTTAAAACATTGCTTCGCTGCACATCAACCTGCAAATACTTATTCATGTGCTGCAGAATAAATTCAATTTCTTCTTCTAAGGGTTTTGGTTCCAGTGCAGGTTTTTCAATTTCAGTATCAGTTGTGCCCACTATTACTTTATTATGCCAGGGCACGGCAAACAACACCCGCCCATCCGCTGTTTTGGGAATCATCATTGCAGCATTGCCGGGAAAATACTTTTTATCAAATACCAGGTGAATTCCCTGCGAAGTCAGTATAATATTTTTTGCAGCTGCATCATCCATATGCAGCACATCATCAGTAAAAACACCAGTAGCATTTATCACCACTTTGCATTTTACTTCATAGCTTTTACCATCAATTTCATCAACCAGTTTTACCCCGGCAACTTTTTTATCAGCTTTAATAAGGCCGGTAACTTTGCAATAATTTAAAACAGTTCCACCATTATCTGCAACTGTTTGGGCAAGATTAACAGCCAGTCTTGCGTCATCGAACTGCCCATCCTGGTAAACAATAGCTCCACTTAATTTTTCAGCATTAATTGTTGGTAATAATGCCTTCGCTTTTTTTGACGAGATGATTTTTGTTTTACCCAGGCTTAACTTCCCCGACATCAGATCGTATATTTTTAATCCGATGCCATAATATATTTTCTGCCAAAGACTATAACAGGGTAAAACGAAGGAAGAGCTGCTGCACACATGCGGCGCATTTTTCAGCAACAACCCACGTTCTTTTAAAGATTCTCTTACCAGTTTAATATTTCCCTGTGCCAGGTAACGTACACCGCCATGCACCAGTTTGGTGGAGCGGCTTGATGTACCTTTTGCAAAATCATGTTGCTCAACCAATAAAGTTTTATAACCACGGCTGGCAGCATCAACGGCTGTACCGAGGCCGGTTGCGCCGCCACCAATAATTATTATGTCCCATTCGCTGACTTCTGACAGCTGTTGCAACATTTCGTTCCGGTTCATGTACTCTGATTAAAATATGGGATAGTAATTATTTTTTTTCGCAGTTGCTGATAGTTGTGTTAACTGCATTCTGCCAGCCTTTTGATAATGCTTTTCTTTTCTCCTCATCCATCTCAGACATAAATGATTTATCAATCTGCCATTGCTGCTGAATATCTTCAATGCTTTTCCAATAACCAACAGCAAGTCCGGCAAGATAAGCTGCACCCAATGCTGTTGTTTCGGTGACCTTTGGCCGCAAAACTTTTGTACTTAAAATATCTGCCTGGAACTGCATCAGCAGATCATTGGCAGTTGCTCCACCATCAACCCTTAGTTCTTTTATTGAAATACCCGAATCAGCTTCCATCGCTTTTAATACATCCATGGTTTGAAAAGCAATACTCTCAATTGCGGCACGGGCAATATGACTGGCGTTGCTGCCCCTTGTTAGTCCGGTAATGGTTCCCCTGGCATCCTGTTTCCAATGCGGTGCACCTAAACCGGTAAATGCAGGCACTACATAAACACCATCATTGTCTTTTACTTTAAGTGCAAGCTCCTCCACATCGGCAGAATTTTTTATTATGCCCAACCCATCCCTCAACCATTGCACCACAGCGCCTGCAATAAAGACACTTCCTTCCAACGCATAATGTGTAATGCCGTTTACTTTCCATGCAACCGTTGTTAATAAATTATTTTTCGATTCAACCGGTTTCTCCCCGGTATTCATCAACATAAAACAACCTGTACCGTAAGTATTTTTAACCATGCCCGGCTGTGTACACATTTGCCCAAACAGGGCCGATTGCTGATCACCGGCAATGCCGGCAATGGGAATATTATGTGAAGTGAGGATATTCTGCGTGTTGCCATACACTTCGCTGCTGCTGCGTATCTGCGGTAACATATTGCCGGGTATGTCAAATATTTTTTCCAGCTCGCCATCCCACTGAAGCGTATGAATATTACAAAGCATGGTACGTGATGCGTTTGACACATCGGTAACATGAATCTGTCCTTTGGTTAAATTCCAAATGAGCCAGGTATCAATCGTACCAAAACATAGTTCACCATTTTCGGCTTTCGTTCTTGCGCCTTCTACATTATCCAAAATCCATTTTACTTTGCTGGCGGAGAAGTATGCATCAACAATCAGCCCTGTTTTTTCCCGGATGGTTTTATCCAATCCTTTTGCCCGCAGTTCATCGCAAAAAGAAGCCGTCCTTCTGTCTTGCCAAACAATGGCATTGTAAATGGGTTTGCCCGTTGCTCTTTCCCAAACCACCGTTGTTTCCCGTTGATTGGTGATACCGATAGCCGCAATATTCTCTGGCAACAAACCAGCCTTGGTAATGGCTTCGGCAGCCACACCCAGTTGCGTACTCCATATTTCATTGGCATCATGCTCCACCCATCCCGGCTGAGGAAATATTTGTGTGAACTCCTTTTGGGCAGTGGTTATGATGGCACCTTTTTCATTAAAAATAATGGCTCGGCTACTGGTGGTTCCCTGGTCGAGGGCTAAAATATATTGCTGCATCGCTGTAATTTTATTTTGAAGATAGTTGAAAAAACCAAATCACAGCTTTGTAAAAAAAGTAGGTTATTGTCTTATTTCATCAGGAATGCATATGTTTGCAACATTGTAGCAAAAATTAAAACTTGTTAAAAAACCTGTTCATAAAAAAAATAGTAGCGGCAGCCATGTTGATTGTTTTTACAGTCAGCATTACGCCTACAATTATTTTTCATGACTTATTTGCTACCCATACCGATTCGGTAACGAAATCAGCAAACGCCAATCAGGAACATGTCGGCAAAAAAATATTCAACTGCCATTGTGATAATATTGTTGCAGAATCGCCTTTTACAGAAACTCCGGTATTCATCATTCAAACTACACAACATTTCTTTGCCATTGTAAATGCTGATCTTGCGGTACAATTTTCTTCAACGTTACATATTTCTTACAGCCAGCGTGGCCCACCTGTTGTTTAATAGTGATCAATAAAAGGATTCTGTTTACCGATGTAAAGCTGAATTCCATTCTGCACATTTATTAAAACAACTTTCATGCGTTTATTTATAATTTTTATTACTTGTTTCCTTGTGCTCACAGGCAACAGGCTTTTTGCACAGGGCGATTCTTTTACTTCAACTGCTCTCGGTAACAACAATATCAATGGAAATTTTTCCGGCACCATTACCGATGCTAAAACCGGTGCTGCGATTGACGGCGTTACCGTTTATATTACTGATATCAGATCAGGTACGGCAACAGATGCCAACGGTCATTTCTTAATCAAGAACGTTCCCACGGGTAAACACCTGGTTGAGATTTCGCATATCGGGTACAGCAATATTGTTGAAAGCATTGATTTTACTACCGATATAAAAAAAGATTATTCACTCTCAGAATCAATCATTGAAAATAATGCCGTGGTGGTTACCGGCGTATCCGGAGCCACACAATTAAAGAAAGTTCCGTTCTCAGTAAGTGTTTTGAAAAAAGAAGACTTTTTTCAAAACACGTCGCCAAATATAATTGAATCGTTAACGAAGATCGGTGGTGTATCAACACTGGCAACAGGACCAGCCATTTCAAAACCTGTGATCCGTGGTTTAAGTTATAACCGGGTGCTTACCATCAACGATGGCGTACGCCAGGAGGGGCAGCAGTGGGGCGATGAACACGGTATCGAAATTGACGAAGCCAGCGTAAATAAAATTGAATTGCTGAAGGGGCCTGCATCCATCATTTACGGCAGCGATGCCATGGCCGGTGTGGTGAATATCATTACCAATGTACCAGTGCCGGTAAATACCATCAAGACAAATATTTCCAGCAATTACCAAAGCAATAACAGGCTCAGCACCCTCAATGTAAATATTGGCGGAAATAAAAACGGGTTCAACTGGAATATTTATACATCTAATAAAGCAGCGGCAGATTATAAAAATAAATTCGACGGCAGGGTTTTCAATTCGAAGTTTACGGAAAATAATATCGGTGGCTATGCAGGCTTTAACCGTAGTTGGGGATTCAGCCATTTACTGATAAGCCAGTTTAATTTAAAGGCCGGTTTAATTGAAGGCGAAAGGGATGTTGATGGATTTTTTGTTAAGCCGGTTGCCGGTGGCGGAACAGTAAGAGCTACCAATGATGATTTTAAAGGCACCACACCGCTCATTCCTTATCAACACATCAGGCATTTTAAAATTGCAACTGATAACAATATCAGGATGGGAAAAAATTATCTCACGTTCAATATCGGTTATCAGCAAAACAAACGTGAGGAATTTGGCAATGCCGATGATGTAACGGAACGTTCATTATTTTTTGATCTGAAGACAATAACCTATACAGCACAATTTCACCTTGCAGAAATAAATGGCTGGAAAAATTCTATCGGTGTAAACGGCATGCAGCAATCAAATTCCAATAAAGGAGTTGAACAACTGATACCCGATTATAATCTTTTTGATTTTGGCATTTATGGTTTTACTCAAAAGACAATTAATAAAGTTACACTCAGTGGTGGTTTACGTTTTGATAACAGAAATATAAATACAGATCCTTTACTGGATGGGACTGCAGTTAAAGGCAATGCGTTTAAAAAATCTTTTTCCAATGTATCGGGCAGTGCAGGCATTGCTGCACAGGTAACAAAGGCCATTAACTTAAAATTCAATGTGGCACGTGGTTTCCGTGCACCAAGTATTCCGGAGCTGGCATCAAATGGCGCTCATGAAGGAACAATACGTTACGAATATGGAAACAGTAATTTAAAGAGTGAAACAAGTTTACAGTTTGATGGCGGTGTAGAATACAGTGCTGAACATATCTCAATTGGTATATCTGCTTTTTACAACAGCTTCGATAATTTTATTTTTTACAGAAAACTGGAGGCCGCGGCCGGAGGCGATTCATTGGTGAACTATAACGGAGATGATTTGACCGCTTTTAAATTTGACCAGGTTAAAGCATCGTTGACGGGTTTGGAAGCCACCGTTGATATTCATCCGCATCCGCTGGACTGGCTGCACATACTGAATACATTTTCAGTAGTAAGCGGGCAGTTGAGCAATCCGATTGAAGGAAACAAATGGCTGCCATTTATTCCGGCAAGTAAATTAGTTACCGAGTTTAAAGGAAGCTTCAGCAAGCTTACAAAAAACATCAGTAATTTTTATGTGAAGTTTGAAGTGGATAATACATTCAGCAAACAAAATGTATTTACTGTTTACAATACAGAAACAAAAACACCAGGTTATACATTGCTGAATGCCGGTTTTGGATTTGATATTGTTAATAAGAATAAGAAAACTTTTTTCAGCCTTGGGTTCAGCGCTTTGAATATGGGTGATATTGCTTATCAGAATCATCTAAGCCGTTTGAAATATGCCGACGAAAATATGGCTACAGGCCGGGCCGGTGTTTTTAATATGGGAAGAAATTTCAGCATTAAACTGAATGTACCACTGAGTATAAATTTAGCGAAGTGATTTTTTTGCCAGGGAGACGGGAAGGCGTTCTTTCAAAATTGTAAATCACAAAACGCCTTTCCGTCTTCCCGGCTATTATTTTCCCGTTCCAAAAAATCAAATTCCAAGTTTTCCAATATCTCAAAAAAAGAAACTTAATTTGTATCATGATTGAGATTAACATCAACACGCCTGCTTTACTTTTTCCTGCCATTACATTATTAATGCTGGCCTATACCAACAGGTTTTTATCGCTGGCATCGCTGGTACGTAAACTCCATGAGGAATATAGCCGGGGCGAAAGGGAAAAAAATATTTTAAAGCAAATAAAGAACCTACGCAGCCGCTTAAACCTTATCCGCTACATGCAGGCATTTGGCATCTTAAGTTTTTTATGTTGTGTACTGTGCATGTACACAATTTATAACAACTGGATGCATATGGCAAACTGGATATTTGGAGGCAGCCTGCTATTTTTAACCCTATCTATTATTTTGTCGCTGCTGGAAATAAATAAAAGTACCAAAGCAATTGAACTGCTGATGGGCGACATTGAAGAACTGAATAAAGAAAATATTTTTACTGATATTTTTAAAAAAGGAGATGTTTAGTGTAACTCTACGGGCTTTGTTATTTCATAATTCTCATCATACTTCACAAAAAACCGCATGTAAATAACACGGCTCAACCTCATCAGCCAGGGCTGTATAACTACCAGAAACAGTATATTGAATCCCAGCCACCAGAATATGCGGTTGTCATCAACAGAAACACCAATTAATACCAGCCAGGCAACAAAAGTTGTCATTGAAACAGCAACGGCCAGTGCATAACTCACATAACCGGTACCAAACCAAAAGCCATCTTCCAGGTCATATTTCTGATTACAGACCGGGCAATTATCGGGCATATTAAAAATGCTGGAAAGCTTCAGGCTTTTATACGGATTACTGTTCTTATACATAGGACCACGCCTGCACCTTGGACAACGCATGGTTAAAATACTCCAGTAATAATTAGGTGTTGGTTTTTTACTCATGGCTGCAAAGTTAACAAACCCAATTTTGTAATTTGTAACAAAAGATACTTACGCCTTATATTTAAATTTAAAAAACAGCATTATAAAACTCATAGCTAACACCATACTATTGGTATAAATGATTGCGGCATTCTTTAACAATATCCCATAGGCAAGCCAAAGTGATACACCAAACATTAACAATAACAGCATTTTTAACGACAGGTCTCTTGCTGATTTTGTCTTCCAGATCATGATTACCTGTGGCAGAAACGTGATAGAAGTAATTGTTCCTGCCGTAAGGCCAAGTATTTCAATTGCCGACATATTGATTTAGTTTAAAGAGGTTGGTGATAATGTTTGTCTTTTACGTTCGCCTATCTGCTGGCGCCACATGGCAAAGTACAATCCTTTTTCCTGTAATAATAACTCGTGTGAACCGGTTTCAACCACATCGCCTTTTTCCAACACATAAATTCTGTCGGCATGCATGATGGTACTTAAGCGGTGTGCAATTAAAATGGTAATCTGTCCTTTTTGCGATGACAGTTCTCTTATCGTATTGGTGATTTCTTCTTCGGTTATTGAATCCAATGCCGAAGTAGCTTCATCAAAAATTAAAAGATGCGGATTTCGTAATAATGCACGGGCAATAGAAATGCGTTGTTTTTCGCCGCCCGATAATTTTAATCCTCCTTCACCAATCATCGTATCCAAACCTTTTTCGGCACGGGCCAGTAAGCCGGTGCAACTTGCTTTTACCAGTACTTCATCCAGTTCTTTATCTGTTGCGGCAGGGTTAACAAACATCAGATTCTCTTTAATTGTTCCGCTGAAAAGGTTGGTATCCTGCGTTACAAAACCAATCTGCTTACGCAGGTCATCAAAACGGATTTCTGTTTCATCAAGACTGTTGTACAAAATTTTTCCTTCCTGCGGACGATATAATCCTACCAATAATTTCATCAAAGTAGATTTACCCGAACCTGAAGGACCAACAAAGGCAATAGTTTCTCCGATATTGGCTTCAAAACTGATATTATCTATTGCTTTATGAGAAGCAGTTTGATGTTTGAATGAAACGCCTTTGAATGCAAGTGTTTGAATATTATTCAGTGGCTTTGGATTGTCCGGATCAACTTCCGGCTTCTTCATCATCAGGTTGTGAAAATTATTCAGCGAGGCTTCTGCTTCACGATAAGACAACAGAATATTTCCAATCTCCTGCAAAGGTCCAAAAATAAAGAACGAAAAAACCTGCATGGTAATCAGTTCTCCTGCATCCATACTGTTCTTAAATATCAGCCACATTAAAATAAACAGGATTACCTGCCTTAATGTATTTACAAATGTGCCCTGTATAAAACTGATGCTTCGGATACTTTTTACTTTCGTAAGTTCCAGCCCGAGTATCTTGTACGTATTTTTATTCAGGCGTTCAACTTCCTGCTCGGTTAACCCTAAACTTTTTACCAATTCAATATTGCGAAGTGATTCTGTTGTAGAACCGGCAAGTGCTGTTGTTTGTCCGACAATATTTTTTTGAATGATCTTGATCTTTTTACTGAGTGCATTGGTGATAACGGTAAGCAGAAGGATTCCGACAAGATAGGCTACCGGTACCATCCAGCTGATGTACAGACTGGCATATACAAAAACAAAGACTACACCTACCATCACCCCAAAAAGAATATTGATGAAGCTGGTCATGAACCTTTCCACATCCGAACGCACTTTGGTTAACACGGATAAGGTTTCGCCGCTGCGCTGATCTTCAAATTCCTGGTAAGGCAGTTTCATGGCGTGTTGTAAACCATCGGTAAAAACCTTGGCTCCAAATTTTTGAATAATCACATTTAAAAAATAATCCTGAAAAGCTTTTGCAATACGGCTCACCATGGCCACACTTATGGAAAAAATGAGCAGGTAAAAAACACCATACTGCAGATAGCTTTCACCTTTGCGGTCTACTACTCCATAACTCCAGAAAAAAGTATCCCAGTTAAAATTGCCCGATGTTGTGGCTGCCTGATGATCGCTGGCTAGGTTTACCAGTTTACCCAATAAGATTGGATCAACTAAAGAAAACCCAATATTGATGGCAGCTAAGGTTAATGTGAGAGCTACCAACCATTTATATGGTTTAAGGTAGCGAAGTAATATTTTCATTCAGATAGTTTGTTTCTGTTTAATGCATTGAATGGACTCAATGTATCAAATATCGTACAAGTTGCGGAGAAAATGACAAGATAGCATGAGAAGCCATCATGCACCCCACCCTTCCCTGTCCAGACTCCTGTACTGTATCGCTTCTGCTAAATGTTCTGGTTTTATATCTTCGCTTGCTGCCAGGTCGGCAATGGTGCGGCTTACTTTTAAAATACGGTCGTAGGCACGGGCAGATAAATTCAATTTTTCCATAGCGGCTTTTAAAAGACTGCTTCCGGCGCTGCTGATTACGCATAACTCTTTCAATTGCTTGCTGCTCATTTGTGCATTGGCATAAATGCCCTCACTTTTTTTATAGCGCTCTTCCTGAATTTCTCTGGCCCTAATAACACGCTCTCTTATGCTGCTGCTTTTTTCAAATTGTTGCGTAGATGAGAGTTCATTAAAAGCAACAGGTGTTACTTCTACATGCAAATCAATTCTGTCTAACAAAGGCCCGGATATTTTATTGAGATATTTCTGAACCGCTCCCGGCGGGCAAGTACATTCTTTTTCAGGATGATTAAAAAATCCACAGGGGCACGGGTTCATGGATGCAATCAACATAAATGATGCAGGAAAATCCAATGCTATCTTTGCTCTTGAAATAGTTACTTTCCTTTCTTCCATCGGTTGCCGCATTACTTCCAGCACCTGTCTTTTAAATTCGGGCAATTCATCTAAAAATAAAACACCGTTATGTGCTAATGATATTTCGCCGGGTTGAGGATTGCCTCCACCACCTACAAGTGCTACATCAGATATGGTATGATGCGGACTACGAAACGGTCGCTTGGAAACAAGTGTTGCATTTTCAGGTAGTTTACCTGCAACCGAATGAATTTTTGTTGTTTCCAATGCTTCCTGCAAACTTAACGGAGGCAGTATGGTTGGCAAACGCTTTGCCAGCATAGTTTTACCAGCACCGGGTGGACCAATCAGAATAGCATTGTGCCCACCTGCAGCAGCAATCTCCAATGCACGTTTTATATTTTCCTGTCCTTTCACATCACTGAAATCAAATTCAAAATCACTTTGTGCATTGGCGAATTCTTCCCTGGTGTTTACAACGGTTGGTTGTATAGATTCTTCATTGTTAAAAAATTCAATTACATCTTTTATGTGTTCAACTGCGTAAACATTCAGGTTGTTTACCATCGCCGCTTCTTTTGCATTTTGTTTGGGAATAATCAAACCTTTAAAACCCTCTTTACGTGCCTGTATGGCAATGGGCAATGCTCCGGTGATGGGACGTATTTCTCCATCCAAACTCAATTCACCCATAATAACATACTCGGCCAGTTTTTCAGGATTTTTGATTTGCTCGGTTGCACCAAGCGTTCCAATGGCAATGGGAAGATCGAAAGCAGTGCCGGATTTTTTAATATTGGCTGGCGCAAGGTTCACTACCAATTTGGTACGTGGCATGTACAGCTTATTGCTTTTGATAGCGCTCTCCACCCTTTGTAAACTTTCTTTTACCGCATTATCGGGCAGTCCAACTATATAATAATTTTTACCCTGGTTGTTTACACTCACTTCTACTGTGATGCTGATCGCCTCCACTCCATAAACAGCACTACCAAAAGTTTTAACCAGCATGGGTATGAAATTTTATTAAAGTTAGAAAAACTTTAATAGGAACAACGTATAAATTATTGATTAAGTCAAACGATCAAAAGCAGCGAAGTTTTTCTTATTCCCTACTTTTAACAGACCAAAATCAATCAGTATGAAATATCGGAGCACTTATTTTTTTTTACCGGTCTTTGTTTTTTTTATATCCTGCAATTATAAAACAGATCTGGTTACCGAAGAAAAAGAAATCCGCCACATGTTACAACAGGAACGTAAAGCGCATTTCGACAGGAATGTTGATCTGTTCATCTCGGAATTTGCCGACAGTATGCTCTTTGTAAATAAAGGAAATGTAAATGTGCCATCGAAAGAAACAAACAAAGAAAGGATAGGCAAATATTTTGGCAGCGTACAATTCATTAAATGGGATGATGTGGCTGAGCCGCTTATCCGTTTTTCGGATGATGGCTCACTGGCTTATGCCATTCTGCAGAAAGAAGTAATTGTAACTTATCCCGACAGTACAGGAAAAGCATTTTATGATACTGCACATTATGCATGGGCATCTGTTTACAGAAAACAAAAGGGGGAATGGAAGGTGGAGGCGAATGTATCTACTAATAAATAATGTAACCCGTACAATTGGCAGCAGCCCAATTTCCATAAACAGTTGTACCAAATTCAATCATATACTATCCATGTATTATACTCACCCCGGTTAATAAAAGTCAGGCCTTCAAAAAAATTAAAGGATAGGCTATAGTTTGAATCCCGCTTATGGTAACCAAAATCATATTTTAATACCCCAATATTATATTCAGGGATTGGTTTTCCTTCGTATAAGACCTGTAACGTCTCAGGAAGTTCTTTATACTTTTCCTTGTATTGTTTCAAATCTGCTTTTATAACATTTGCTTTTAAGACAGCCTGTTTGTAATAATAATCCTCAATATGGTAAAAGAAGATTTTACTTAACATAAATGTAATCAGCAATAATATAATGTATATAATTAAAGGTCTGTTCTTTATATAAAATCCAATTACGAGGCTGCAAAACATCAGAAATAAAACACGAAAAAAAAAACAGATCTCCCAATAAGCCCATATTGAATACCATATAAACCTGTACACAGGCTACCAGAAAAACAACTGCACAGGCTGGTATTACTATATATCGCAATTTTAGCATAAACAGTATTTACATCTTCTCCAGCATCTCCACCACACCCTCTCTCTTCAATATCAAATAACCCAGCCTGTCATTACTGATACCATCTTTTAAATGATAACTGAAATGTAACTGGTCGTTGATGACTGATGTTTCGAAATATTTAAAATCAATATTGGGATATTTTTTGAGGTCTTCACCTATCTCATATAAATGTGTGGAGAGGATGAAAAGAGAGTTCTTCATTTTTAACAGACCTTCAATAACCGTGCTGCTGCACTTCATGGCATCCTGTACATTGGTGCCTTTAAAAAGTTCGTCAATCAGTATCAACCATTTTTTGCCGTCGCTTATTTTGGTGATGGTGTTTTTAATACGCTGTACTTCGTTGTAAAAATAACTTTCGCCTTTGGCGATATTATCAACCACGTTTATATTGCTGAGCATACCATCGAATAAGGTAAGTTTCATCTGTTGTGCCGGAACCCCCATACCTATATGCGCCAGAAAAACCGAAGCACCGACCGATTTTATAAAAGTGCTTTTACCGGCCATATTGGCACCGGTTAAAAACAGAAAATTACTCTTCTGATCAAGTGACACATCATAAACCACAGGCTCCTGCACCAGCAGATGATATAAACCTGTTGCTTCAATAACCGGCTCATTGCTCTGCACAAAATCGGGGAATACTAATCCGAATTTTTGAACGGCAGCAGCCATTCCATACCATGCATCTATCTGAGCATACAATACAACAAGGCTTAAAATATTCTGCTTGTACCCATGACGTATAAAATGAGCAAGTTTGAGTTTCTGGGCATTGTTCAGTTCGTCGCCGCTTTTGTATTTATCTACAATGGCAAACTGATCTTTATTGATGATCTTCTCAATTTCTGTCAACACTTTTTTAAGCGGTACAGGTACAGTATCCTTTTCAAAGATTTTCAGCAATTGCTGAAAACCTTTTATAAAATCGAAACAATGTTTTGAAGAATAAGTAACCAGCGCAAAGTCGGGGCCGTGCAGCAGTTTATAACTGTATGTTTCCATGGCCGATGGATGAGCGGGTATAAGGCTGATTGGTGAATCGAAAAATTTCTCCACCACCATCACCGTACCATTGCTGATATGCCTTGGCCAGTCTTTTTGTTTTTTGATTATGAGTTGCAATGTTTGCTGAACAGCAACAATTTCTTCCTGTGTTTTTAATACTGTTGTAAAATTTATCCTCAACTGTTCGCTGCCATGTGAGGTAGTGCACAGGTCTAATTTATCAAACACAGACATATCTTCTGTACTGTTGAACATTAAAAGGTCGGCAAGTGTGGTTTTGTCTATTTGCATAGCCCTTATTCCGCCTGCTGGCGGATAATTTTATGTTTTATCTGTTAAACAATAATCTTTGCCCTTTTGTTGACTCATCAAAGACTCCATTGTTATAAACCATGTTGCCGCTTACAAAACTGCTTAGTATAGATGCAGGAAAGGTAAAATTCACCAAGGGGCTCCATCCGCATTTGTATAAAATGTTTTCGTTGGTTACGGTTGAAGGCAAACTATTATCAATAACAACCAGATCCGCAAAGTAGCCTTCACGTATATAACCCCGGTTTTCAATCTGGAAACAATCAGCAACAGCATGGCTCATTTTCTCTGCAATTTTTTCCAAACTGATTCTTCCCTGTTTATGATAATGTAACATTAATAATAAAGGATGTTGTACCAGTGGTAATCCTGCATGAGCCTGTTCATAAACTCCCTGTTTTTCTTCCCAGGTATGCGGCGCATGATCAGTAGCAATCACATCAAGTCTGTCATCAAGCAGTGCTTTCCACAAAGCCTCTTTGTTGTGAGCCGCTTTAATGGCAGGGTTGCATTTTATCTTATAACCAAGCTGCTCATAATCGTCTGCAGTAAAATGTAAATGATGCACACAAACTTCAGCAGTTATTCTTTTTTCCTTCAACGGCATCATGTTGCCGAAAAGCTGTAATTCTTTTTCGGTGCTGATGTGCAGTATGTGTAAGCGGCTGTTATACTTCTGTGCAAACTTTATGGCAATTAACGATGATTCAAAACAACCTTCTTCATCCCTTACCAACGGATGATCGGAAGCTGTTAATTCAGCTTTCTCTTTTTTTAATCTTTCGTAATTGGCTTTAATAATCCGTTCATCTTCGCAATGGGTTGCTATCAGCATTTCACTCTCCCTGAAAACTTTATCCAACGCACTATGGCTGTCCACAAGCATATTGCCGGTACTGGCACCCATAAATATTTTTACGCCGCAAACATCATGTTTGTGCTTATTCATTTTTAATACTTCATCAGCATTATTATTGCTGGTGCCCATAAAAAATGAATAATTGGCCAGCGAAGTGTTTTTAGCAATACTGTATTTGTCTTCCAGCAGTTGGGGTGTTAAGGCATTGGGTACCGTATTAGGCATTTCCATAAAACTGGTAACCCCGCCTGCTACTGCCGCTTTGCTCTCGGAATAGATGGTTGCTTTATGAGTAAGGCCTGGTTCACGGAAATGTACCTGGTCATCAATCACACCCGGAAAAAGATGTTTACCCTCTCCATTTATCTCGGTAACCTTAAACTTTGTTTCAATACCGCCTGCTATCTTTTCTATACGTTCGCCATTGGTCAAAACATCAAGTGATTTAATTTTTCCTTCATTAACCACCTGTATGTTCTTAAAAAGGTATTTTTGCATATCTTGAATTTAGATACCTGTTAAAACTAAAATTATCTGATGCAATTTATTAAAAGCTTAACCAAACTGTTGTTTTTTATTTGTCCTGCATTTGCAACAGCGCAATCCACTTTTTTAACACCGGGTTCAAAAGATATTCATTTTGTTGACAGGATGGAAATTAAGCAACAAAAAAACACCAATCTTAATTTTTCATCGGTAAGGCCGTTTAACAGAAAGTATATTGTTGAGCAAACCGAATTTATTGACAGCGCCCGGCTGGGATATACCAATGCAGCAGGCGTAGATAAATACCAGGAATGGAACGACCAGGCACTTACTCCCATTGATGAATACAACCTGAACAGTTTTTTAATGAACAACAGTGAGTGGGTTACCGGACCAACAGAATCATTTAAGAGCAGGAAGCCAATCCTGAAAACATTCTATAAAACAAAACCTAATTTCCTGGAAGTAAAGACAAATAATTTTTTCCTGGCACTAAACCCGGTTTTTCAATATGTACAGGGTATTGAAACAGGTTACAACAAATCCATTTTTTTAAACAGTAAGGGTATTACTGCCCGTGGTACAATTGGCCGCAAAATTGGTTTCTCAACTTTTATAACAGATAACCAGGAGAGAGGGCCACAGTTTTTTCAGCAGAACACCAATTTCTTCAGGGCAACACAAGGCGTTGGTTTTTACAAACCATTTAAAACTTCGGGGGTTGATTATTTTGATGCACGTGGATACATCACTTTTAAAGCGGCCGGTGCCATTGACATTCAGTTTGGATACGACAAGAATTTTATCGGCAACGGCTATCGCAGTTTGTTCTTAAGCGACTGGGGCAACAGCAATTTATTTTTAAAACTGAATACCCGTGTCTGGAAATTAAATTACCAGAATATTTTTATGGAGCTGTTTCCGCAATTTAAAAAAAGCGGCGATACATTGCTCGACCGAAAATACGCAGCCATGCACCACCTGAGTATGAATGTAACCAAATGGCTGAATATTGGTGTGTTTGAAGGAGTGATATTTGGGCGTAAAAACCGTTTCGATTTTCAATATTTAAATCCAATAATTTTTTACCGTCATATTGAAGGTACTGTTGGCAGCCCCGACAATGCTGTTGCCGGTATTGACTTTAAGGCAAACATAGGCCACAGGGCGCAACTGTACGGACAGTTTTTGCTGGATGAATTTATTTTATCGGAGATTAAAAATAAACCTACAAGCTGGGTGAATAAATGGGGACTTCAATTGGGCTTAAAATATGTTGATGCATTTGGAGTACCCAACCTGGATATACAACTTGAAACAAACAGGGTAAGGCCATTTACCTATACACATGGCGACAGCATTTCGAATTATACACATTATAACCAACCGCTGGCGCACCCGTTGGGTGCAAACTTCCAGGAGTTTTTGGGAATTATACGTTATCAGCCTGCCCCAAAATGGCATGTGTATTTACAGGGCATTTATTATTATCAGGGACTTGACAGCGCAGGTATAAATTTTGGCGGTAATATTTTTAAGGACTATACAACCCGTACCATGAACGAAGGATTTAAAATTGGCAGCGGAAATAAAGCCACCGTGCTGAATGCCTATTTACAGGTATCATATGAAATAAGAGAGAATATCTTTTTTGAATTAACCGGGCAGTACCGTCATTATAAAACCCTGGACAATCCTGCAGCAAGTACCACCACTTTAATTACCGGGGGAGTTAGAATAAATATGTTTAACAGGAGATACGATTATTAACTGCAGGAATCATTATTCAACCGTAAGCGAAAAAGATATCATCCGTGAGTTGATCTTATCAATCACTTTGGAGAATTTATTGTTTACATCTCTGCTGTGCAGGTTACCAATACCCCATCCCATTTTTACTTCGGGCGTTAACACAAACATGGGAAAATAAAAATGGAACCCAAGGCCCGCTTCAACACCATAATCAAATTTTCTGAGTTTAATCTTGTCTTCTGCATTCTTGGCACCGGCATTAGATGCCAGGTCGTACTCAATTTTTCCGCCCCCCATCATGTACACTTTAAAATTATTGATACGGTCGCTGCTGAATTTTATCTGCACCGGTAAGCTTAAAGATATTGACTGTACTTTTTTCTCCGTTATAAAATTTTCACCGGCCGGCACATCGGGGTAAGTAACATTATACAAGAAATTCTTTTCTGTAAAAGTCAGGTTTACCGGATAGGTTCTGAAATCAAAATGTTCGCTAAGCTTGAAATTCACCATCCAGGCCAGGTTTATTCCCGTACTGTTGATGCTTTCCACAACCGATATACTATCAAAAGGAGCTTGTTGTAAAAAAACAGGATTGTGTGTAAAACTGAAATGTGACCGGTTAACACCCAGATTGATTCCAAAGCGTATTTGCTTTTCATCATGGTCGGGTATATTGATGAGTTCTCTCAATTGAGAAAAGCCAATCAGAGGACAAATAAAGAAAATGACTCCTAAATAAATTATTTTTCTCCGCAATAAATACTGCATATTCCTAAGCTCAGTGGTTTAGTATAAGTGTTTCTGTATCCCAGGTTGTCCAGGATAGCCGTAAATTTTTTTCCTTCAGGAAACTTTTGAATTGATTCGTCGAGATACTTGTATGCGCTGCGGTTTTTTGAGAAAAATTTACCCACACCGGGGCAGATTACCTTCATGTACAGATTGTACATGCTTTTTACAACTGCTGACCTTGGTTTACTGAATTCGAGCACCACCAGTTTACCACCGGGTTTTAACACCCTTTTTATCTCTGATAAACCTTTTTCAAGGTTCTCGAAATTACGTACGCCAAATGCAACAGTTACCGCTTCAAACGAATCGTTTTCAAAATTTATTGTTTCACAATCTCCATTTAACAGTTCTATCGTGTTCTCAAGGCCAAGTTTTTGTATCTTTTTCCGTCCTATCTCAAGCATACCGTCACTTATATCAATTCCGGTAATTTTTTCGGGTTTTAACATACCAGATGCCATAATGGCTACATCTGCTGTACCGGTGGCTACATCCAGTAAGGTTTTGGGTTGAGTTTTCAGTAATTGTCTAATGGCTTTCTTACGCCAGCTTATATCAATACCAGCACTCAAAAAACGATTTAAAAAATCGTACCGGAATGCAATATCATCAAACATACCGGCAACCTGTTGCTTTTTACCAAGCTCCGAATGTTTATATGGTACTACTGTATCGTGTGCGTAATCTGACATTGGCGGCAAAGATAAGTTGTTTTGCGTTTTAGGTTTGGAGTTTAACTTTTAAGGATCAGCCCCCTGCTTTCCGGTAATTTGTATCAAGTATCTTTGCGCCATGCAAATAAAATCTGCCAAATATATCATCAGCAGTCCCGATCATGAAAAATGCCCGGTACCCGACCGGCCGGAATATGCATTTATAGGGCGAAGCAATGTAGGCAAGTCATCATTGATCAATATGCTTTGTAATAATGATAAACTGGCTAAAACATCGGGTTCGCCAGGTAAAACACAATTATTGAATCATTTTGATATCAGTTCTTCCCCGTCACCAAAGGCAAATCAAACTGAAGCTGTTGATGTAAACAAAAGAATAAACTGGTACCTGGTTGACTTGCCAGGGTATGGTTTTGCCAAAGTAAGTATAAGAAGCCGCAGGCGCTGGGAGCAGATGATTGAAAATTATTTACGCAAGCGTGAAAACCTGACCATGGTTTTTGTGTTGCTGGATGCAAGGCATAATCCGCAAAAAATCGATCTTGAATTCCTGGATCAGCTAAGAACATGGCAGGTTCCTTTTTGCCTTGTGTTTACAAAAGCAGATAAAGTAAACCAGCGGACTGTAAATAAAAATGTAAAAGATTTTCTGGAAGCTATGAAAAAAACCTGGCAGTTTTTACCACAGCATTTTGTAAGTAGTGCTGTAAAAAAGTCGGGGAAAGATAAAATTTTGAATTTTATTGAGGAGACAAATGCTGAAATAGAAAATAAAAAATAAAAGAGAGTCAGATTCTCAGTCTGTACTTTCCCAAGTACAAACAACAGGAAATCTTTCAGGCAAAATTTAATTCACCACCTTATTGGCACAGCTGCTGCTGGCAAAAGCTTCAGGTTTGGCTTTAAAGGCAAAGCCCATTCCCAGAATATAGCCCATGGCTTCACGTAAGGCTTCGTTACTCTTAAACTGCGGATTGGTATTAATGTCGGCATGAACTTCCATGTCCACATCATACTTAGTAAACAGGTCGCAGAGTTCATAAGCAATCTCAATACTCTTGGCAACTTCAACCAGCATCCTTTCTTTGATGCTGTAACTGTGGGTTGTTTTTTCATTGTGAATGAACATAAAGCCTCCATGTCCTTCACGTAAAAAAACAATTACTGTGGCAAACTCGGTGTCCCGGCCTTTTACCTGGCTGTCGGTACCAATACAAACTTTTAAATGATAACCGGCTTTTGTTTCCCTGTTGATGGCTTGTTCTACTGCATCTTTGATGTGCAACTGGATGGGATCTCCGTTAAATTTTCTCCATAACATAAAAATGGGTTTTTTAAAGTTAAGGATAAATTGAATTACAAAACAGAAATTCACAACTAATTAATGGACAAAAAAAAGGGGGCAGCCCCTAACGCTACCCCCCGACTTACACATGAATCTACCTTACTGTTTTATAATGCGTTCTGTTTGTTGTTGATTGTTGTTGAAAAGCTGGATGATATACATGCCTTTTGACTGATTGGAAATATTTACACGGCTGATTCCTTTTAAACCCGTTCCGGTATAAACAGTTCTTCCGTTCATATCACTTATTACATATTTATAGTTATCCGCAGCATTTATAACTATTTCGTTTTGTACCAGTGTAGATACATTAAACATTTTATCAGCATTACCTGTTCCTTTTAAAGCAATAGTATTTGAATAAACAGTCTGATCAATTACCGAGGTTACTTTCAGGCGGTAAAAAATTGTATTACTCTTGTATGGCTGGTAAGAAAAATTTGCAGAAACGGGAGTTGCATTAGTAAGTGCATTGAAATTACTGCCGTCATTTGAAGATTCCACTACAATAGTTCTGATTGGCTCATCAGCTATGATACGCCAGCTAAGATTATGTTTGTTCTTATCTGTAGTGCCATTCAGAATTACATCATGAATTGGCAATGAACCATAAGAACCGCTTAATGTATAAGCGCCCAAACTTCCGTATGAACCGATATTGCTGTTACCTGCGCCATGAATCCTTATGTAATAAGTACCTCCGTTTAAAAAGGTATCAATAGTAACACTTAATATATCCACCGGATCATAACTACGGATAAGTGTTGCTCCTGAATTGTACAATTCAATTTTAATATCCAGGTTGGCGCCTATCCAGTTTTGCTGCACATTAAACGGAATAGCAGTTAAATGAAAATTAGCATTTGTATTCATGTTGAGCATGAATGCATCTTTATCGGAATTGGTACTGATAAGGCCATTAATAGTAAAATTATTCCCTTGCAGTATGTAAGTACTGTTGTCTATTGTTTCGGAATAATCATCAGCACGGTAACCAAAACCGTTTTGCGTGGTAATGATGGTGAGGTTATCCTGAACAGAAGTGCATCCATAAGGTGTAGGTCCGTCATTCCAGGTGCTGAAATTCCTGTACAGGCTGTTGCCCATTATAGGAGCCCAGCCAGTTTCGCCAGCACCGGTACCGCTGTTATAAGGTTCAATTGGTGTGTTACAGTCATTACCATCATATTTCGACTGGTGCGATAACCCAACTGTATGGCCGCTTTCATGAGAAACACTTTCTCCCACTTTCTTGGGACTGTATCCATGGCGGTCGCTGAAAACAAATGCAGGTGTATCATCGCCCCAGATAAAAGAACCAACATAAGCCACACCTCCGTAACCGGGAGGCATCCAGCTGCTTGTTGCTGTTACAATGATCCGCATGCGTTTATTTAAAGGCGCAGCCAGAAAAACTGCTTCATCAGTTGTTATATTAATATCAAATGGACGAAAATCTTCTGCAACACGATAAAAGGCTTCAGTCATCTGAGCTTCAGTCATTCCGGATGCTGCACAAGCAATAGGATTGCCACCATTCCAGACTGATGATTGTACATAGTGACCATCAAAATCAATGAGGATTGTTGCCACAGCCGAAGGGTAGCTGTTTAATACAGGCACACTGAAAGCACTGAGAGAACTCAGCAGCGAGACCGTAAAAATTAAGTGTGTAAATATCTTTTTCATTTCTCAGGGTTTGTAGGATTCTTGGATATGTGTAAGTACGTTCAAATAGTTTTAAAGTTATAGTTGTGTGCAATCCTGAATTACACGGTCTGTTTCCATTTTTATCAATTGATAATTACCCGATTGATTTCTTTTCAGCTCATACCCGTCGAAATAATTTTTGTTGATGATACGGCCGATGTATCCGGTTGTTCCATCACTGTTGGTGATTTTTGAAATACTGAAAATAGTATTGGAATAATCGGGTGATACAACTACTGCAGTCTGCAGGTTGGCATATTTTACAATATTGCTGGTAACATTACCGGAAAAAACAAAATTATCTGAAAAAGAAATATTGATAACCTGCCCTGGCGTGGCATTAAAGACCTTGCTCAATTCAAACTCAGTACAATTTATTGCATCAGGAAAACTATTGAATTGCTTTGGTTTGATATTGTTGTTTTGTGAAAAACCAGAGATTGCGATACAAGACAGCAACGATGACAATGCATAGGTAGCAAGGCGTTTCATAGGACTTATTTTGGTTTCTTAGATAACTGGATTAATAGTTCTTGTACAGGAAACGCTGTAAAGAAGTTTTTATTATCTAGTAAAGAAACAAATAAGTGAGATGCTGAAATCAAAGTAGAATTACGACATAAAATATCGTACAACTACGACATAAAATAATTAATATTGACCTGTGCTCAACATCACAAGTGTACATGCTTCTAAAGGTATAATACCTTGTTGCAATGCCAGCTCCGCCAGTTCATCATTTTCAGTACCAGGATTAAATATTATTCTTTTGGGATGCAGGGAGAGGATATAATCGTAATATTCTTTTTGGTGCATTGGGTTCAGATATAGCGTTACAGTATCAATACCGGTAAATTCTTTTTTCTCTGTTTCAATTTCAATACCGGCAACAATTCCTTTTCTTCTACCCAATGCAACTACCGGATGCTGATTATTTTTTAACCTGTTTATAGCCAGGAAGCTGTACCGGCTGGGGTTTTCGGATGCACCCATAACCAATGTTTTTTTCTTTTCCATATCAATCTAAAAATCTAGCTTTTACTGCAGGTGAAGGTATCATACATTCCTGTTTTATACCAAACCATTTATAGCGGTTTCTTGCAATCCAGTTATAAATTCCATCCCTGATAAATTTTGGGATAATAATAAATCCATAACAAAGTGGCCAAAGACCTCTTAAATGCCTGCACACTTTTAATGCAGCCGTTGACCGGTTATATGCTTTTCCTTTTTCTATAAAAATAAATGACTGCATATCTTCGAGAGGCAAATCATGTTCCTTCAGTAATCTTATCCCTGCATCAGATTGTAAAGCAGCGAAAAAAATATTTGCTTTTTTATTCCGTTTTATGGTGAAATTAACTGCGCTATTACAAAAATTACAAATGCCGTCGAATAATATGATGGGATGATTGTTCATTTATACAAAGTTAACTCTGTTTTATTTTCAACTCTTATTTTAAAAAACAAAAAGGTATCAGCTATTTACTGATACCTCTAATTATTTCCAAGTATTCTACTCAAAAAATCGGGAATAAAATATCAAATACTACAACAACATCGTAACCGGGTTCTCCAGGTATTTTTTAAGCGTTTGCAGGAAAGCTGCTCCCACAGCGCCGTCCACTGTGCGGTGATCGCAGCTCATAGTCAGCTTCATAATATTGGTTACGCCAAAACCATCGCCCTTTTTAACCACGGTTTCTTTGATTCTTCCTACAGCAAGTATAGCGCTGTCAGGAGGATTGATGATGGCTGTAAACTCATCTATATCCATCATACCGAGGTTGCTGATGGTAAATGTATTTCCGCTGAATTCGTTTGGTTGCAGTTTTTTATCTTTTGCCTTACCATATAATTCTTTGGCTTCACCTGCAATCTGCGACAATGTTTTCTGATCAGCAAAACGAATTACCGGAACAATCAATCCTTCGGGCGTTGCCACTGCACTACCAATATGTATATGATGATTCTGGCGGATAAAATCGCCCATCCAGCTACTGTTAACTGCTGTATGCTGACGAAGTGATAATGCAACTGCCTTTATCACAAAATCATTAAAGGAAATTTTAACCGGGCTCAATTCATTTAACTGTGTACGTGCAGCCATGGCATTATCCATGTTTATTTCCATGCTGAGGTAAAAATGTGGAGCTGCAAATTTACTTTCGCCCAGGCGGCGTGCAATGACTTTACGCATCTGCGTTAATGGAATATCGGTGTGCCCTTCCTGACCGGTTGCTGTAAATGCCGGAACAGCTGCTGCAGGGGCAGATGCAGGCTTAGCAGCAGTTGCCGGTGCTGCAGATGGCACATAACTGTCAATATCTTTTTTTGTAATTCTTCCCCCATCTCCACTGCCACTTACTTTACTGATATCAATTCCTTTATCGGCTGCTAATTTTTTTGCAAGCGGTGAAGCTTTTACCCTTCCATTAGAAGAAGGTTGATCAGTGACTGTTGCTGGCTGCTGCACGGCTGCCGCTGTTTCTACTGGCTGCTCAACTGCCGCAGACTGCGAACTGCCTGCAGCTGACTGCCCACTTTTTTCTGCAGCTACATAAGCACTCACATCGGTTCCTGCCTTACCAACAATAGCAATAATTTCATTTATCTGTGCGGCTTTTCCAGCTTCTACACCTATGTACAACAAAGTACCTTCCTCGTAACCTACTACTTCCATAGTTGCTTTATCAGTTTCCACATCAGCCAATACATCATCGGCTTTTACATAATCGCCCACTTTCTTATTCCAGGAAACAATTTTCCCTTCAGTCATCGTATCACTCAATAAAGGCATGCGTATTTCTTTTGCACCTGCGGGAAGAGACACTGTCTCGGGTTTTGAGTTTTGAGTTTTGGGTTGTGCAGCTTCCGGAGCTGCGGCTTTATTTTCTGTGGCTGCTCCTGCGGGTTTATCTAAAAGCGATTTATAATCTTCTCCGGCTTTTCCAACTATGGCGATGATCTGGTTTACCTGGGCAGCTTCTCCTGCTGGTACACCAATATGTAATAAGGTGCCATCCACATAACCGTTCACTTCCATGGTTGCTTTATCAGTTTCCACTTCGGCAAGCACATCATCGGCCTTTACTTTATCGCCCACTTTTTTATTCCAGGCTATGATCTTTCCCTCGGTCATCGTATCGCTCAACAGCGGCATGCGTATTACTTCTGCCATAATATTAATATCTTATTTAGGATTGAGGTTCGAAATTAATGCAAAATGAGGAAAATCAGGAGAGTTTCACGTACTAATCCAATTCTAACCGAAGCCTGTCTTTTAATTCCTTTACCAGCGGATATTCCTCAATTATCTTTAAATACTGTTCCTTTCTGTTTAAAACCCTTTCTTTGGGTTCATTATCTTCCTCATTTTCTATAATAATAACATTATAAGTTAACTGCCTGTTGCAGAAATATTCCTGCAGGTCATCCACCAATTCGGCCCTCTCCTGCTCAATAAATTTTTGCTGAATATTGTTACCGGTAATAATCTCAATGGAATTGTTATCAATGATCCGCAGCTCAGCCATTTTAAAATTGGTAACTGCCGAATGATTCTTTTTAGCAATCAGTTTGTCAATAAACTTACCCCAACATACCTTCAGATCTTCTTCAGTTAATTCTTTAACCGTATTTCCGTTGGCCTTATTTTGTGCATGTACTTTTTTGCGGATGGCGTCCAGCGAGCCCAGTGATTTTTTAGGCTCTGCATTTGCCGGCTCTGTTTGTTTAGAAATTTTCTTTTCAATCTTTGGTGCAGGTTCTTCAATAATTAACTTCGCCTCAGACTCTTTTTTTATGATTGGCCGGGCAGCGACAGGCTCATTCTGCTCTTTTACTTTAATAAGCTGAATAGATTTAAATGCAACCGGCTTTGCTGTTTCAACTACTTTTTTTTTAGATACTGCGCCTTCGTTGTTTACCATTTCAACCGCCTGAAGCAGGTAAGTAAGTTTGATGATGGCCAGTTCTACATGCAGGCGCTTGTTGCGGGCCTGCTTATAATTTATTTCTGCTTCGTTAAGCAAATTCAAAGCGGCAATTAACCAGCCGGTAGAAATTTGCTTAGCAGCCTGTAAATATTTTTGTTTAAAATCATCAGCTACTTCCAGCAGGATGGCGGCTTTCGTGTCCTTACTCACCAACAGATTTCTTATAAATTCACTGTATCCTTCCAGCAATGTATCGCCTTCAAAACCTTTGCGGTTTATCTCATCATACAACAACATCGCATCACTCAATTGCTGCTGCTGCATATTATCCAGCATCTTAAAATAATAATCCTCATCCAGAATATTCAGATGCTCTAAAGTATTTGCATAATTTAATTCCCCGTTGCTGAAGCTTACAATTTTATCAAGGATACTCAATGCATCCCGTAAACAACCTTCACTTTTTTGTGCAATAACATGCAGGGCAGCTTTTTCGGCTTTAATATTTTCTTTATCACATATCTCCTGGATATGCTCAATGGTATCATTGTTGGTAATACGTTTAAAATCGAATATCTGACAACGGCTGAGGATTGTTGGAAGAATCTTATGCTTCTCTGTTGTTGCCAAAATAAAGATGGCATAAGGCGGCGGCTCTTCCAGCGTTTTTAAAAAAGCATTAAAGGCCGATGAACTCAACATGTGAACCTCATCCACAATATACACTTTGTATTTGCCGGCCTGTGGTGCAAAGCGAACCTGTTCTACCAGGCTACGGATATCATCTACCGAGTTATTACTTGCTGCATCCAGCTCATGAATATTTAAAGAAGTACCGGCATCAAACGTAACGCAACTATTACATGTATTACAGGCTTCACCATCGGCAGTACGGTTTTCGCAGTTGATGGTTTTGGCTAAAATTCTTGCACAGGTTGTTTTGCCCACACCACGTGGACCGCAAAACAAAAATGCATGTGCAAGCTGGTTATTATTTATTGCATTCTTTAATGTAGTGGTAATATGTGCCTGCCCCACTACAGTTGAAAAATTCTGTGGCCTGTACTTACGTGCTGATACTATAAACTTATCCATCGCTGCTAATTTCGGTAATCTTGGTTGTAAAATCGAATTTGTTTTTTCACCGTTTAAGATACCATCGGGTGACGCTTATACTCTTTGGTTCTGTCAAATAAATAACGGAAAGTACCCAGGTTTCGGCTGCGGAAAGTATCGCCAAAATTTTCGGCCACATTTATCATTTTTGGATTAAAATCGCCAATCCATTGCACTTCGTAATCGGTATATAAATACGGCGGCACCTGTATGAGTTTACGGCATTCTCCAATTATATACGAGTCGATGCCCGTGCCCTGCCACTCCGGTACTACGCCAAATACCATTCCCACAAATTTCGTGGCTTTTTTGAATTTTTGCCGCCACAAAAACTCTAATTTTTGAAGCAGGCCAAATTTGCCGTTAAAGTGTTTAAAATACTGGTTAATATCGGGCAGGTTAATAAACATAGCAATGGCTGTGCCTTTATAGTAAGCAAAATACACCAGGTTCTCTTCCATTACCGGTTTCATCTTATTAAAAAGCAGCAGCACCTGTTCTTTATTCATTTGCTTTAACCCGCCGTGACCCGCCCAGGCTTTATTATATACTTCGGCAAAATCTCCGGCGTATTTTGCTAAATTATTTTTCTTGATTGTTTCAAAACTAACCTCAGGATTAGCTTCGTGTACCTTATGCCGGTCAATTGTTTTTTGTGCTAGTGCCTTTTGTGCATCCAGTGCAAAGCATACCTGGTTATAAAAAAGTTTGAACCCGTAATTTTCAAAAAGCTGAACATAATAGGGCTGATTATAGTTCATGCAATACAAGGGCGGAGTAAACCCTTCAGTAATTAATCCCCACCAGCGGTCGCGTTCGCCAAAATTAATGGGGCCGTCCATGGCTTCCATACCTTTTGTAATCAGCCAGTGTTTGGCATTATCGAACAAAAGATCGGCCGCATCCTGATCATTAATACATTCAAAAAAACCAATGCCTCCCACAGGCACTTCATCTCCTTTATTCTTATATTTTTTGTTGATGAATGCTGCAATACGGCCAATCAGTTTTCCTGCATCGTCTTTTAATATCCAGCGTGTTACTTCGCCAAAACGAAATGCCTTGTTTTTTTCCTTATCAAAAACTTCATTGATATCCTTGTCTAAAGGGCGTATCCAGTTGGTATCTTTTTTATTGATTACAACGGCTGATTGTATAAACTGCTGAGCAGTTAATTTATCTGTAACTGGTATTATTTGCATGATAATTATAAAGCAGCAAATATAAGAAAGCATCCCTATTTTGAGAGGAAGTACATTTCAAGTAAATCAGCCGAGCTTAACAAATACAACAAGGTTTTCTTACTGGATATTTTCAATAATGCCTGCAATGCCCTGTCCGCCGCCAACGCAGGCTGTAACAATGCCGTACTTTTTATTTAAACGTTTCATATCATTGGTAAGCTGTATGGTGAGTTTACAACCCGTACATCCTAATGGATGACCAAGTGCAATGGCACCACCATTTACGTTAACAATATCCGGATTCAGTTCCAGTGTTCTTATAACCGCCAATGCCTGAGAGGCAAAAGCTTCGTTCAATTCAAATAAATCTATTTGAGAAAGATTCATACCAGCCTGCTTTAAAACTTTGGGCACGGCTTCAACCGGGCCAATACCCATAATGCGTGGATGCACACCGGCACTGGCACAATTTACCAAACGGGCAATGGGTTTTAAACCCAGTTCGTTAATCATCTTCTCACTCATTACAATTACAAAAGCGGCACCATCACTTGTTTGAGATGAGTTACCAGCAGTAACCGATCCGCCCAAGGCAAATGCAGGTTTCAATTTGGCAAGTCCTTCAGGCGATGTATCAGCTCTTACACCTTCGTCGGTATCAACTACATAATCACGTTTTTGTTTTTTGCCTTTGGCATCTAAATAAACCTCATTAACTGTAATTGGTAAAATGCCTGATTTAAAAAAGCCTTCTTTGATGGCATTGCCTGCTTTTAAATGACTGTTATAACTAAATGCATCCTGGTCTTCACGGCTAACTTCATATTCTTTAGCAACAGCTTCGGCAGTTAAGCCCATAGCCAGATAATAATCCGGATCATTTTCTGCAATAGCAAAAGAAGGAACAGTTTTCCATCCCGCAGTAGGTACAAGGCTCATGCTCTCGGTTCCTCCGGCAATGATACATTCAGCCATGCCGCTGCGGATTTTAGCAGTTGCCATGGCAATACTTTCCAGTCCGCTAGCGCAGTAACGATTAATAGTAATGCCTGGCGCATGAATTCCAACGGCCCTTGCAGATATCATCCTACCCACCTGTAAGCCCTGCTCAGCCTCAGGCACAGCGTTTCCAACAATAACATCATCCACTCTTTTTACATCCAGTTGTGGCACGCTGGCCAGCAAACCTTTAATCACATCTACGGCCAAATCATCGGGTCTGTAAAACCTGAATCCGCCTTTTTTACTTTTGGTAATGGCTGTTCTGTACCCCGCTACTATATATGCTTCCTGCATGATAAAAATTTTTGCCCCCATCCCCTAAAGAGTAGATGAGGAAGTTATGTGTTTTTACCCCCCTTTAGGAGATGGGGGCATTTAGTTGTTTATGCAACTTTATAGACCAAAGTTAAAGAATTGCAATTGATTTTTAAATTTTTTGACCTGCGCAGGTTGTCTGCAAAAGCAGTGCTGCCAAACAAGTTTTTTATTCCAGGAGTTAAATGACTTGAAAAACTGTGTTAGTTCAATTTTAAAATAGTGCCATCAGCGCAGCATGCCCACCCATGGGTTGCATCGGTAAAATGAATTTCGGTTATGGACGTGTTACCAAGCGCTAAAATCATTTGCCAGCTACTGCCGGCATCGGTTGTTTTATAAATTCTGCTGCCCACGCTTAGATAGCCTGTATTTGCGTCAATAAAATAAAGGTCAGAAAAACTACCGATAGCTCCGGGGTTAAGCTTTTGTAAAAATGTAAAACTTGAGCCGCCATTTGTAGATTTATAAAGATATCCGGAATAGCTGCAGGTATACACAGTACTGGCACTTGTTGCAAAAATGGTAATGAGACTCATATCAGGCGCTTGTGCAATAACAGTGTCTGTTTGCCAGGTACTAAGATTTGTGCTGGCATGTACCACCCTGTTGCTGTAAACCAACCAGGCATGCGTGTTATCAAACATAAATAGTGATGTATACAAGTTAGCAACATTGGGTATTGTTTGTACAGGATTCCAGTTAACACCTGCATTATTTGTATTGTAAATCTGGTATTTTGATGCAAGTAATCCTGTGTTATTATCCGAAAAAAATATATCCGACATGCCTTGAGAACTCAATCCCTGTTGCGTAAAACTAACCCCGCCATCAGGTGTTTTGGTAAGTATATTGCTGTATCCATCAACAAAAAAAGCTTTTCCATCATTGGTTCCGGATATATTTGACATCGTGAAGTCTGAAACTTTGTTCCAGGTTGACCCTCCATTAGTAGATTTAATGATACCTACACTCGCAGTAACTGCATACCCCACGGAATTGTTTATAAAAAAAATATCATTGATATATCGCCCATTTGTATCCACTTTAATTTTGGCCCATCCGGCGGGTATTGTATCGGGCTTAATAACTGGTGCTGGAGTGGCGGCCGGACCACTGCTTTTACTACAGCTTACCACCGAAGCTGAAAAAATAACAATGACAAAAAAGATTTGATTGATAGTTTTCATAGTTTCTGTTTTTTATTCCCGTTTGAGAGGAAAAGTCAATGTATGACAATGATACAAATGCTTTGCTTTGAATTTTTTTTCGAAAGTAGTAAAAATATTTTAATGATGCTGAAATCCGGGCGGAAGGGCGCTAATTAATATTTAGAAGCGCAGGTTTGCGTCCAAATCGTATAATTTTCCGGTGAAACCAAAAAACTGATTACAGTAATGTAAATTTGCGCCGATGTATAAACTACTCCGCTCAGTTTTATTTTGCTTTGATCCTGAATGGGTTCATTACTTTTCAATGAATTTGTTAAGGTTTGCCTGCAAGATTCCTTTTAAGAAAGAGGCGCTGCATTGGTGGTTTAAACCTAAAGTGAACACTCAGTTTTCAATATTTAATATTCAATTCCAAAACCGGGTTGGCCTTGGTGCTGGTTTTGATAAAAATGCCAAATATCTGAATGAACTGGAAGCCCTGGGTTTTGGTTTTGTTGAAATAGGTACGGTAACTCCGCTTTCGCAGGCAGGCAACGATAAACCAAGATTATTTCGTTTGCCAAAAGACAAAGCACTTATTAACCGCATGGGTTTTAATAATGATGGCGTTGAAGCAGTAGCCGAAAGACTCAATAAAATCAAAAATCAAAAATCAAAAATCAAAATTATAATTGGTGGCAATATTGGTAAGAATAAAGTAACCCCAAATGAAGATGCCTGGAAAGATTATGAAAAATGCTTTTTAGCATTGCATGACTATGTTGATTATTTTGTAGTAAACGTAAGTTCACCAAACACGCCGGGATTAAGGGAATTGCAGGAGAAAGATTCGTTACGTAAAATTCTCACTAACCTGCAAAATCTAAACACTAAACTTCTAAACCCTAAACCCATTTTATTAAAAATAGCACCTGATCTTACAACCGAACAAATTGATGACGTTATTGACCTTGCACTTGAAATAAAGCTTGATGGTCTTGTTGCTTCAAACACTACCATCAGCAGAGACAAACTACAAACCTCAAACCACAAACTACAAACCATTGGTGCCGGAGGGTTAAGCGGTTTGCCACTGAAACACAGAAGCACTGAAATTGTAAAATATATACATCAAAAAACAAACGGACAAATACCTGTTATTGCCAGCGGCGGTATTTTTACCGGAGCCGACGCAAAAGAAAAAATAGAGGCGGGTGCATCGTTGGTTCAGGTATGGACCGGGTTTATTTATGAAGGACCGGCAATAGTTAAAAATATTTGTAAAACAATATGAGATCCGGGACTGTACATTTGCATATTCAATCTTAAAATTTCAACTTAAAATAAATAATGGAACATTTATTCACCTCAGAAAGTATTATCAGTTTTTTAGTTCTTGTTGTACTGGAAATAGTACTGGGAATTGACAACGTAATTTTTGTCAGCATCATCCTTAACAGGCTCAAGAAAATAAGTGATCAGAAAAAAGCCCGCCGCATGTGGATGATCACCGGCATCCTGTCAAGAAGTCTGCTGCTGATGGGTTTGGGCTGGCTGCTTTCGCAAAAAGGCAAATCAGTTTTTACCATTGGAGGTAAAGGTTTTGACCTGGCAAGTATTGTAATGATATTGGGAGGTTTGTTTCTTATTTACAAATCGGTAAAAGAAATTCATGATAAACTGGAAGGCGAAGACCCGAATGTAAATACTAAAAACAAGCCGGGTATTTCTTTAGCGAACGCTATTGGGCAAATCATGTTGATTGATGCGGTTTTCTCTTTCGACAGCATTATCACCGCAGGTGGAACAGCTAAATATGTTTCTATCATGATAGCAGCTGTTGTAATTGCAATGATTGTAATGTTTACATTCAGCGCCGGTATAGCCGCTTTCATTCATAAACATCCCACTCTAAAAATGCTTGCCCTTTCTTTTTTAGTAATGATTGGACTGAGCCTTATAATGGAAGGCTGGAACAGTGAAGCGGCACATCAACTTGGATTGAAAAACTATATTTATTTTGGAATGGCTTTCTCATTTATTGTAGAGATACTCAACATGACCATGCGGAAAAGAATGGCTAAGAAAAGGATTGTACAATTAAATGAGCCGATGTTGACTGATGATGATAAAGGATATTCAGACCAGGCAAGATAAAAGATAAATCCGGAATGAAAATTATCCCGGATTTATCTCATATTTCTTCAATTGTAAAAATTGGAAATTCTCAGAGCTTTTTATTTAAGTGTAAATTTCACTTTTACCCTGACGGTTGAAGAGCCTTCTTCCACCGAATATGTTTTTGTAAGAGTACCATTAGGACTTTCTTTTATTTCTGACAAAGGGATGTTTTTTTCTGTGGGCCCGTATTGAACAAACCCGTTCTTCCGTCCGGCGTCTGTCGTTCCAAGATACTCAGGGCCACCTTCTATCCGGTCTTTCATATTTATAGTAAACTTAATGATCTCTGTGTTAAAGTTTACTTTTTGTGGATTCATATTAAACGTGATGGATTCATTATCCATGGTAATGTTTTGTCCGGTTGTTTTAGAAATTGCGCTGGCTTTAGACTTTGTCCAGAAATCACGGTCATCAATGGCGGAATTACCATTACAATCAACCCTGATATTTCCAAACAGTTCCTCTGTACCATCGAGTTCAGCTGCTGATATAAGTTTTGATTCCAGTATATCTATTTTCAACTGATCTGCTTTAAAACAACGGTTATCGCTGAACTCAGCAAAAGCGCCGACGTAGGATGGCGAGTTATCCGATGCATAACGAAGGTTATAAAATAAAGGAAGTGCTCCGATTCCAAGCACCGATGGTTTCATTTTTGACATAGCAGACCTAAGGCTTGAAAGGTCTGTAATAGTAGCGGTACTGGAAGGGCTAACTCCGCCATAAACATGTATCCGCACAATCTTTCCTTCCAACAGTCTTACAACTTCAGCAGACAATGCAGCATTTACACCGGCGATTTCCGAAATTTCTAAAAGCCTGCTTGCAGTTAGTGCAGCTTCAAACCTTGTCTTTGCTCCCATAACAATGACATAGGCAACGCTGCCATACGCAACGTCGGTGACACAAAGCAGATTAGATGGAATATTTCCGTTGACTGTAGATGCAGGCCCATCCCCCGAAAGTGAAATAGTATAATATACATTCTGGATAGAAGCAACAGCAGCATTAAAATCAACAGTTAATTTTGCTGATGCGCCCTGATCCCCTCCAACAGAAACCGGTAGCCCCTCTAACAGAGCCGCCAGGTTAACATCCATACTGGCGTTTGCTTTTAAAGCAAATTCATTAAACGACCTTATTTCAAAGCTAAACTGGTCAGAAATCGGAACCGGAATTGAATTGCCTACTTTCTTTGCTAAAAGACTATTAATTGAATTCTGAACGATGCCACGGTCATCAAATTCGCTGACGTTTTCCTGTATATTATTATCCGCACTCAACACGTTCACATGTATCGAACCCGGCACCCTGGTTAATGTAGTTACCGGATTAAATATTCCCTTTACCACATCATCATCCTTTAACAAAGCGCCCGGATAAATATAGGCCGTATTGAAATTGTATTTGCCTCCTAAAAAAAGAGCTTCTGTAAAAGTTACCGCAGTTTTAACGGGATTGAATTCGCAAATCAGATTATCCTGTGCATCGCTTCGGGTGGTTGTCGTACCCGTTGAACTTGCAGGAAGTGTTAAGGGATTTCTTGACACATAATACTTGAGCCCGTTTTTTCCTTCTCCTTGTTTTTGGGAGGAGTTTACAAGAGGTAGCTGTTTGTAGCGGTTTTTTAGTTTCCCCAATATCCCAAAACGCTGACTAAAGGAACTATTTTTAAACTGACCGGTTATCAGATCCGACATTTGCAAAGTAGAATAATTGACCCCGGTAAGATTTGTTTTAAGTGTTGTTTTGGATATCTGCCCAAAACCATAACTACAAATGAAAACAACTTGAATTAAAATGATTACATACTTTTTCATGATGAGATTATTTATGTTAATAAATTTTTCTTACTGTTTTAAAACTTTTTTATTTCCAACATTTTAGGATCAATAGGCTTTGCAATATTTTTCAAATTGTTTTGGAATTGTATCTGTTCAGTTAAAAATGTACTTATCTTGGTAGCATTTATTCTTAATGAAGCTGCTGCTCTTGCTCTTTGCAATGCATCAGCTATTTTTCTCTTTTGCTCATCAAAATTGTAGCCTTGGTAAAATTTATCGATTGATATTTTCAATTGGTTATATAACGGATCCCGGTATATCTCTCTGAATCCGCTTATATTCGGGTGCATGGTTCCAAAAAAATCAGCTTGTAAAAAAAATGATTGCCCTGCCGTATTAAAATATCCTGCGCAGTTACAAATCCCTTTGCCTAAGGCTCTGTTAGTAACATTTACGAAATCCCATCCGTAAGTAGATGCAGCACCCGATACTTTTTGATTAAGTTTTACCAAAAGTTCGTCATGTACAAATCTCCAGTCTTCATTCTCTACGTTATTCTCCAAAGGACCCCAGCAATCTTTAGGATTTAAAGTTCGAGCTATATTTTGTTTACATAGATTGACATCATAACGACCCCCCGATAGAGGGTTTCCGGTCAGGGGATTTGGGTAATTGAACCAAACAATCCGACCAATAGAAAACTTCGATTCAAGATAATTCACGAAAAGGCTATAGGTTTCCGGCAAACGATTCAACTCTCTTTGAACATCTTCTCTTAGTTGAGAATTATTTCTTAATTCATCGAAAAAAGATAGAAGCCCATTCTCAACAACATTGCCAAATCCAACATCATTTCCACCTCCATCTGCCAATAAAATATCGACTCCGTCATAATTTTTAGATGAAAGCCAATTATTAACTAAATCTACCTGAATGCCCTGCTTAATTGTTGTTTCGCCGGGTTTAGTCCGCTGTGCAACTGCAAAAAAATCCAAAACTCTGGCACCACTGCACGTAGTATTTATATAGTCTATCTCATACTCTTTTTCTTCTTGTTTTAGTTTTCTTATTGCTAATTCACCTCCACTGTTTGCAGAACGATGACATGGTTCATGCATCCAGTCTCCGCTTCCTTTTGCGCCTTCGCCGGAAGCATACGAATCACCTAAATAAGCTATCGTCAAAGGACGTGGCATAATAAAGCTGTTGACAGCACTGTTCAAGGTCAAATCTTCGGTAAATCCAGCCGGCCTGTTGGTTCTGGTCCAGGCATAAAATACTTTAGTGCCTTTGGAGAATACCTTGCCTGTGCCAGTAGCAGGATTTCCACCATGCGGAAATATTACGGAAGCTTTCGCTTTACCGTCACTCACACTTTGGAGTGTAGCAGGAGTTTCGAAATACCTAGAGGGATCCCTCTGAGCGATATTAAACGCATTTTTTACGGCGGCCGAATCTGTACCGTATACAATACTTGCTTTGAATTCGCTGACAGGTAGCCCCTTCAGATCTATTGTAATACTAGCTTTCCTTTGCCCAGGAGCTGAGGGTTCCTTGGGATTTATAAAAAATTGGGCTGAAGCAATATGAATTGAAAAAACAAGATTTAGTAATAACGATATTTTCACTATTTTTTTCATAAAAAAGATTTTTGGTGGTTAAAGTTTGTTAGATTCTGAAATTCAATCACCGCATCATGCAACTGATTGTAACTACCGGAGTAAGTGCTGTGAACTTCCAGTTCTTATCAAAAATTCCCCTCAGGCCATAATTAATCAACAGGTTTCGGCTGATGCGCCAGTCGCCACCAACACTTAGTGTATTTGGATTAACAATGGTCCACTTGGTTGATGAGCTCACAATCTCAAAATTGCCGGAGGGAACTTCAAATGCTTTATCCAGGGCTTCCATAGGAGTCTTCAGGCTCTTTCTCTCATAAAACAATTCAACAAAAAAACTAAAGGCGGGGCTACCATACCGTAAATTGACTCCCATTGTAAAAAGCGTATTATCTGCTACGGCTTTCTGTGGCAACTCGTCCAGTGTAGTTTTGTCTTTTAAAAGGAAATCTACCTCCTCTTGATACCAGCTTGTACGAAACAGGCCCGATAATAAAAACTTCTTTCCTAAACCAACACTTGCATTTATCCATGCTCCCAACGCCGTACTTCTGTTCAACCGCAGTTTCGATAACGAACTGGCACTATCTGTAATAAAACTGAACACTTTTCCAAAGGCAATGTCAACACCCGATGCGTTCCAGTTTTCCTGCACATATATTTTTGCCCGGCTGTTAATTTCCTCCATGCGCCTTGAATTTTGGGTCATAAGTTGATCTTCAGCTGCTTTGATCTGAGCCCTGATATCCGGCTTCTCAAGTACATTAGTTGTGGTATCAAGTTTCAGGTTCAAATCCTGTAATTGCGTTTCCAATTCTGTTTTTTCCATGCTATACTTTTCTCCAATATCAACATAAAGTTCTTTTGCCATCAGCGGGTCCTTCTCCCTATACAGGTTTATCTTACCGGCAATACCGATCCGCCTGTCGCTGTTTTCATCCTGAACTGTGCCAAATGAAATATCCAGCGTTGCCAGCTTTCGCATAAAAACCGAAGCTTTTTGATATTTATTCAGGTCTTTCCGGTTATAAAAAATTTCCCAAACCGGCTGAGACTGCAGGGCCAGGTTAGGATTCAGTTTATACGATTTAAAAGACCAGTCCACTTTAAAGTCCTTGATATCAGATGTGCGGTTCACCTGTGCAGAAGTGACTCCCATCAGGTCGAAAATGGGCGTGGGTGGAATGGAAAATTCTTTGGCGGTAAACCGGTCGGACCTGGGATTATCCTGTGCAAAAGATGATTGTGCAAGGTTAAGCGTCAGTATAAAGGCAGTAACAATTATTAAAGGTTTCATGAAAAATAGTTTTAAGTTTCAAAAACAGGAACAAAACTACTTTCAGCAACAGCCCATGTCAATACCAATGAATAGTGAATTTTAAAAGAAAGAAATACCTAAAATCGGGTATCGCTGATGATAATCAAAATGAGTAGCTTTATTTTCAGATGCTTGCTTTGTCAAGTACTTAATTATTTTTTATGCGTGCTTTTAAACAGATTCTCATCAACGGCTTTTTTCTCATCTCCCTGCAGATTATCAGCCAGGACAGCTTTGCCCAGTTGAGTAAAATTCAGGTTGACAGTCTTAAAAGAGAATTATTAAAAACAAAAGAAGACAGCAACAGGGTAAAGCTTTTGATTATCCTTGGGAATGAAGTTGGTTATTCTGATCTGAACGGAGCTTTAAAATATGCTCAGGATGGGTTAGCACTGAGCAAAAAACTCAATTACCAGTGGGGCATTGCCAATACATCATATCAGGTGGGATATACTTATGCAGATCTGGGTAATTATGTTTTGGGTGATTCATTTTTAAATATAGCAGAACAAAAATTTAAACAGCTTGCGGACAAACGTGGTCTTGGTAAGGTATCAAATGCAAGAGGAAGTTATAGTTATATGCAGGGAAATTACTGGGCGGCTGCAGATTTTTATTCAAAGGCGGTAGAAGCACTTGATGAAGTAAAAGATACGGCTTCGGCATTAATTGCCTACCAGAATCTGATTGCCCTTTTGGGGCAAACAAAAAATCATGAAAGGGCTGTACAACTCGGAAAAAAAACATTGCAGATTTTCGAATTAAGAAAAGATACCCTATCGATAGGCTATAGCTTACAAACACTTTGCACTGATCTTATTTACCTGGACCGGTTAGAGGAAGTACTGCCGTACCTTAAATCTTTAATACCCATAGCCGACAACACAATTGATCAAAATCTTTCTGCAGAAGCTTACAGTACAATCGGCACTTATTATTTTAAAAAAGCAGATTACACCAAAGCTTCTCTTTACTTTAATAAAGCAATTGATAATGCCGAAACCCTGGAAAACAAATACCAGGTTGCCAATCATTACAATTCATTGGGCCAAACATTTTTAAAACAAAATAAATTAGATGATGCCAGACAAACCCTGCTAAAAGCAATGACGCTTGCAAAAGAAAATGACAATACCCGTGCAATTTATAATGTTGCTCTTTCGCTCAGCGATTATTATGCAGCAGCAGGTGACTATAAGAGCAGCAGAGAAAATCTTGAACTTCACCTGAAACTTAAAGACAGTATATTGAATGCCGACACCCGGAATTATTCTTCTTTCATTGAAACCAAATACGAAATAAACAAAAAAGAAAACGAGATACTCCGCCTGCAAAAAGTACGGCAGCAAAAAGATTTCGCAATCAAAAGAAGAAATACCTATTTAGCCATTGCTTGGGGTTTGTTGACAGCCATGTTTGTGATCATTTCCCTGTTAAGAAGAAATCTTAAAAGCAGAAAAAAGCTGGCAGAGCAACAGGCAGCCATACAAAAAGAAAAGATCACCAGCATGGAAAAGCAACAACAGGTGGCTTCACTTCAATCCATGATAAACGGACAGGAAACTGAAAGGATACGTATTGCAAAAGACCTTCACGACGGATTGGGCGGTATTTTCTCTACCGTAAAAATGCATTTCAGTACCCTGCAACATGAAATTCCTGAAGTAAAAAACAATCAATTATACAGTAAAACATCAGACCTTATTAATAACGCTGCCGATGAACTAAGAAAGGTGGCACACAACATGATGCCTGAAGTACTTATGAAAGTGGGCCTTGTGGAAGCATTAAAGGATTTTTGTAACAATATCAGTGCAGGTAAATTATTGACTATTTCCTTACAGACATTTGGTATGGAAAAAAGACTGAGCAGTTCAACCGAGATCATGGTTTTCAGGATCATCCAGGAACTTATCAACAACATCATTAAACATGCTTATGCAAGCGAAGCCATTATCCAGTTTAACCGTGAAGCAAACCGGTTAAGCATTACCATTGAGGACAACGGGCGTGGATTTGATACAAAAGAAGCAGAAGAGAAGGCGACAATGGGCATTACTACGGTTAAAAACCGGGTGGATTACCTCAATGGAAAACTTACCATTGATTCACGCCGGGATATAGGAACTACTGTGATGATAGATCTTTTATTAAATGAAAATTGACAATTGAGTTTTAAAACCCGTTTCTAAGTATTAGATTTATAGTCTGCAACAAAGGCTATGATAAAAATCCTGATTATAGACGACCACCCACTGGTTATTGACGGTATTAAAACAATGCTGCGGGATGTTGAATACCTGGAGTTCGTTAATGCCGAAAAGACCGGAGCGGATGCCCTTAAGTTTATTAACGACACATCGGATATAGATATCATATTGCTTGATATTAACTTGCCAGATATAGATGGCTTGCGGTTGTGTGAATTGATAAGGGAAAAAAATAAAACAGTAAAGATCCTTGGGCTAACCTATGTTAATGAAGCAGGGATAATTACACAACTTATTAAAAAGGGGGCAAACGGATATCTTCTTAAAAACATGGAAAGGGATGAACTTATCCATGCTATTAACCAGGTACTGGATGGAACATTGTATCTAAGCAAAGCGGCCAACGAAAAAATAATAGAGCAATTACAAAACAGTGGTTTAACAGCCGGCAATATCCCTGTATTAACCCGTCGTGAAAAAGAAATACTGCTTTTGCTGGCCGAGGGACTTACCAGTCATGATATAGCAGATAAATTATTTCTCAGTACATACACGATAGACACTCACCGAAAAAACATGCTGCAAAAATTCAACGTACATAATACCCAGGCATTACTAAAAGCAGTTCAATCCTTCAGGTTGATAGAATAAATATATTCAGACCAGGCGAAGTAAGGCTGCTACAACCATACCGGCGGTTTCGGTTCTCAACCGGGTTTCACCAAGTGCCACCGCACTAAAATTATTTTGCAGTGCAAGTTTAATTTCTTCAGGTGTAAAATCACCTTCAGGGCCAATTAAAATAATTTTTGAAGACAAAACTTCATTGTTCAAATCGGATAAATTTCTTTTAGCACCATCAATACAATGAGCAATAAATTTTTGTTGCTGCGCAGATGATTCAACAAGCTGCTTAAACTTTGTTGGCTCATGCAAAACCGGCAACCAGCACTGCTGCGATTGCAGCATGGCACTTACCAAAATACTCGTCAATCTGTCTGTTTTAAAAGCAGTCTTCTCTGTTCGCTCACAAATAAGTGGAATAATTTCCGACACGCCTATCTCTGTAGCCTTTTCTAAAAACCATTCGAAACGGCTGCTATTCTTAATTAAGGAGATGGCAATGCAAATATTTGTGGTTGGTGGTTTACTGTTTGTGGTTTGCAGAATTTTTGCAGAACATCTTTTCCTGTTATCGTCGGTTATCTCGGCAGTAAATAAATCGCCTTTACCATTAGTGAGTTGCAACTGCTCGCCATTTTGCATACGCAGCACCTGTACAATATGCTTGCTGGTTGCTTCATCCAAAATAACAGTAGTATCGGATGCAAGTAAATCTTCTTTATAAAAAAATGGTAGTGCCATAAAACTAAAATGAAGAGTAAAAATACACTCTTCATTTTTTAATTTTTAATTCTTCATTTTTAATTTAGAAAGGCGCATCATCATCAAACTCCCCGTCATTCATCTTGCTGCCCTTTTGTATGTACAGTTTGGCACCATCGCCATCATCAGTCTTCACTGGTTTCCAGTTTCCGCCGGGCAAGTTGCCGGCAAAATCGCCACCACCTTCTTCTTCAATAAACTTTTGAATATGCAGCAATGCTTTCAACTTAACTGTATCCAGACTACCATTACGATGCTTGGCAATCTTTACATAAGTTTCACCCTTGTTGCTTTCGCCCATTTCGTTACTGGTGATATCATAATACTCGGGGCGATATAAGAACATAACCATATCAGCATCCTGCTCAATGGCACCCGACTCTCTCAAATCACTTAGTTGTGGAATCTTTGCACCTTCTTTTCTTTTCTCAACCTCACGACTTAACTGCGATAAGGCAATGATAGGAACCTGTAATTCTTTTGCAAGACCTTTCAGGTCACGGGATATACGACTGATCTCCTGCTCCCTGTTACCATTGCGGTTTTCGCCGGCACCACTCATCAACTGCAAATAATCAATGATGATCAGGCCAACATTATGTTTATTTTTTAAACGACGGCATTTGGCCCTCAGTTCAAAAATATTTAATGCCGCAGTATCGTCAATAAAGATTGGCGCTTTTGATAAACGCTCAATTCCATTCTTATACAATTGCTTCATCTCATGCTCTTCCAGTTTGCCACGGGCAATTTTCTCCAGCCATATTTCACTTTCGGCACTTAAAATACGTTGCACTAATTGGCTGCTGCTCATCTCTAAACTAAAAAATCCTACGGCGGTAGGTTTGGTTGGGTGAAGTGCAGCGCTGCGTGCAAGATTTAATGCAAATGCCGTTTTACCAACTGAAGGTCTTGCAGCCAGAACGATAAGATCTGTTGATTGCCAACCGTAAGTAATTCTGTCAAGCGAAGGAAACCCGGTAGGTACCCCGGTAATATCTTCCTGCCTGTTACGCATATCTTCAATGCGTTGAATGGTTTTTACCAAAACAGTATCAATGCTGTCGAAATTTTTACGCAGGTGATTATTGGTGATTTCAAAAAGTTTGCCTTCGGCTTCATCCAGCATATCAAAAACGTCGGTGCTGTCTTCGTAAGCATCTCCTATAATTTCTCCGCTTATGCGGATGAGTTCTCTTTGTATAAATTTCTGTAAAACAATTCTTGAGTGAGCTTCAATATTGGCCGATGATACAACCGCATTGGTTAATTTGGTAACATAGTAAGGGCCGCCAACAGCATCCAGTTCTTCCCTGAATTTTAATTCCTCAACAACCGTCAATAAATCTATCGGTAAACTTTTTATGGCCAACCCCTGCATAGCTTTGTAAATCCGCTGGTTGGCATCTACATAAAAACACTCAGGTTTTAAAATTTCAACTACAGTATCAAATGCACTTTTTTCGAGCATGATAGCACCGAGAACGGCTTCTTCCAGTTCTTTTGCCTGTGGGGGTACCTTGCCAAACATCATGTTTCCAAGGTCAATGGGCGCTTTACGCCGCAGCTTTTTATCTTTATTAAAGTTAGTAAGTTCCATGTTCTAATTTCCGTGCTTGTTAGGGTTATTCTATGTAAGGCGGCTAAGGTAAAGGCAAAAGGATAATCATTGTTCATTCATTTTTATCCACATACAGTCTGTAGCTATTTTTACATAGGTTTTCCACATTACTGTTCACAGCAAAGATAGCTTATTAAGGTTTATAGAAAATTACCCACATGCAATTCACAGGTTTAAAATCAATAAAATTGGCATTCTCTATGGTTTTATTAACAATCGGAAAAATGAAAATTTTCTTTTTTGCACCACACAGTCTAAACAGCGACTTGCTTTGTCTGAAATCAATGCTTAGTTTATGAGTCTTCCTTTTATTTTCTTTAGCATTCAAAAAACTATCTTTGCCAATTAACAATAAATTTTATCGTTGCGATGATCATTAGTTATAACTGGCTTTGTGAATATTTACCCGAAATAGTTGAACCCGAAAAACTGAGTAAGATCCTTACATCTATAGGGCTAGAAGTGGAAAGCCTGCATAAAAAAGAAGCCGTAAAAGGCGGTCTGCAGGGGTTGGTTATTGGTGAAGTGATGAGTTGCGAAAAACATCCCGACGCTGATAAACTAAAACTGACAATAGTAAATATTGGCGCCGGGGAAAAATTACAAATTGTTTGTGGTGCTGCTAATGTTGCTGCAGGGCAAAAAGTAATTGTTGCTGTAATCGGTTCAACCATCTACCCCGTCACTGGCGAGCCGATGACGATGAAGAAAGCAAAGATACGTGGAGTGGAAAGCCACGGCATGATTTGCGCCGAAGATGAAATTGGTTTGGGTGAAAGTCATGATGGCATTTTGGTTTTACCGGCTGATGCAGTAGTGGGCACGCCTGCTTCGGAATATTTTAAACTTACTGATGATTATGTTTTTGAAATTGGCTTAACACCAAACCGTATTGATGCTATGAGCCACCTGGGTGTGGCAAAAGATGTATGTGCTTATTTATCGCACCACAATAAAAAAGATACGATTGTTAAATCTCCTTTTAAAAATAATTTTAAACCTGATAACCAGGGCAGACAAATAGAAGTTGTTATTGAAAACAGCAACGCCTGTCAGCGTTATTGCGGAGTAAGCATCGAAGGGGTGACTATTGCTGAAAGCCCCGACTGGTTGCAGCAAAAATTAAAAAGCATCGGTTTAAGACCCATCAATAATATAGTTGACATCACTAATTATATTTTACATGAAACCGGACAGCCGCTGCATGCATTTGATGCAGATGCCATTACCGGAAATAAAGTGATTGTTAAAAATCTGCCGGAAGGAACAGTTTTTGTAACGCTGGATGAAAAAGAAAGAAAATTATCTGCAGAAGATTTAATGATCTGCAATGTCGAAGCGCCGATGTGTATTGGCGGTGTGTATGGCGGCATGCACAGTGGCGTAACATCTTCAACAAAAAATATTTTTTTAGAAAGCGCCTGGTTTAACCCAATTGCAATCCGTAAAACATCTTTAAGACAAGGCCTGCGTACCGACGCTGCAGTACGTTTTGAAAAAGGTGTTGACATCAGTAACACTGTATCTGTTTTAAAAAGGGCGGCCATACTCATTAAAGAAATCGCCGGTGGCAGTATTGCCAGTGATATTATTGATGTATACCCAACACCTAAAGAAAAAACAGAAGTAGCGCTCAAATATCATTATCTGAAAAAACTGAGTGGCAAAAATTATCATGGCGATACCATTAAAAACATTTTACATAGTCTGGGTTTTGAACTGATAAAAGAAGGTGATGATGAAATGCGCTTTACTGTTCCTTTCAGCAAACCCGATATCAGTATTGGAGCAGATATTGTGGAAGAGATCATGCGGATTGATGGTTTTGATAATGTGGAAATACCAACAATGATTACCATTGCACCGGCAGTGGAAACACTGGCACATGAAGCAGCTTATACCGAAAGAACGGCTGAATACCTTGCTGGATCTGGCTTTCAGGAAATATTTACAAACTCTATTACAAACAGTGCTTATTATAGTGATGCTGTTTTGAACCAGACAGTAAAGATGATCAATAACCTGAGTGAAGAATTGAATATTCTGCGTCCGGCTATGATGGAAACAGGATTAACATCTATTGCCTATAACCTTAACAGAAAAAATACGGACCTTCAGTTTTTTGAATTTGGTAAAACCTATGCAGTTAATGAGGCAGGTGAATATCTCGAAAACAATCACCTGGCTATTTATATTACAGGCAATAAAACTGCCGGAGGATGGAAAACAAAATCAGAAAAAGCAGATTTTTATTTTTTAAAAGCTGTTTTTGAAAAGCTGATAAGTATTCTGGGTTTACAGGTTGATAAATATGAACCGGCTGAAAACAGTTCGCTCTCAAATTGCATGCATGCAAAAATAAAAAATGAACCAGTTGCACAGTTTGGAATAATAAACATTTCCAAACTGGAACGCTTTGATATTAAGCAACCTGTTTTTTATGCCGACCTTAACTGGGATAAATTACTGAAGCTGAATCAGCAATTAAATATTCAGCATAAAGACATTTCGAAATACCCGGCAGTACAACGTGACCTTGCAATTATAGTAAATAAAGCTTTACCTTATGAAGCTGTTGAAAAAGCCACGCAAACAGCCAAAGTAAATAAGTTAACCAATGTTAGTTTGTTCGATATATTTGAAAGTGAAAAGATTGGTGCCGATAAGAAATCAATGGCCATCAGCTTTACTTTTTTAGATGAAGAAAAAACAATGACCGATAAAGAGATTGATGGTATGATGAATAAGATTATTGCATCTTATGAAAAAGAACTGGGAGCTGAAATACGAAAGTAATCCTGTATGAGTGAACTGGAAAAAAATATTAAACGTGTTAATGACAAACTTCAGCAATTACTGAAGAACTATCAGCATGTGCAAAAAGAAAACTATCGTCAGGCTAAATTGATAGAAGAGTTAAAACAGGCAAAAGAAAAAGACAGCCAGCTTATAACAACCCTGCAGGAAAAGATCAGCATATTAAAAGCTGCCGCAGGTAAAATGAATGAAAAAGATAAAAAGGAATTTGAAAAGACAATCAACCAATACATCAGGGAAGTTGACAAATGTATTGGTATGTTAAGTGAATAACTATACCCTTTTTACTAATTTTAAAATTTGCCCACCTTCAATATTACTCAGTTCCAGAAAATACCTTCCATAGGGCAAATCATTTAATCCACGCCAGTTAAAATATTTCTGATGCTGGTTTTGGGTGGTTTCTAATGTAGAACATACTTTTCCTTCATCGTTTCTTAAAATAAACAACAAAGGATCGGCTGTCATTTTCTCCCACTCAATAGTTAATGAGTCGGTAAAAAAAGCCTGTTTGATTTTTGCGAACATGCTTAAACTGGTTTTAATTCTTAAATGGTTTATTAGGTGGTTTTAATAAGAAAAAGGATAATTAACCGCTACTTTTAACTGAAAGTAATGGTACTTTTGATCTTTATCTGATAGGAAGATTGGCAGTTTCTTTGGTAATGGGGGATAAATCTAATACAT